>WNFM01200979.1_pt4 | contig 17913 bp, 20 predicted proteins | sample 5400271 | NCBI WGS metagenome assembly WNFM01 (sample SAMN13153352, study PRJNA577476) | soil metagenome | isolation source: 60 cm saprolite on Douglas fir-dominated hillslope | place: USA:California | collected 2013-09-17 | reverse complement strand
GCCGCCAAAAAGGGCCGATGTCGTTCCGCTCGAGCAAAATGAATGGGGTGCTGCCGTTCCCGAACGGGAAACCGGCGCCTGTCGCGCCTTTAGCCGCGAAACCGTTGCTACCGGTTCTGATCGTCCTGCATCAGGAAAGCTCTTGCCCGGGCCGCGTCGGCAACGTCTTGCTGGCGCTCGGCCGCAAGCTCGACATCCGCCGCCCCCGTTTTGGCGATCCGCTTCCGGAAACGCTGGAGGGCCATGCCGGCGCGGTCATCTTCGGCGGGCCAATGAGTGCCAACGACCCCGACAATTACGTGCGCCGGGAGATCGACTGGATCGCGGTTCCGCTCCGGGAACAGCGGCCGTTTCTGGGAATTTGCCTGGGAGCACAGATGCTGGCGATGCATCTGGGCGCCCGTGTTGCTCCGCACCCGGAAGGTCGAGTGGAGATCGGATATTACCCGATCCACCCCACGCCTGCGGGGCTTGAGATCTGCCCGCACTGGCCGGACCATGTCTACCACTGGCACCGCGAGGGATTTGAACTTCCCGCAGGCACCGAATTGTTGGCCGAGGGAGGCGACTTCCCGATCCAGGCATTTCGATCGGGCCATTGTTTCGGCTTCCAGTTCCACCCCGACGTAACCTACGCGATGATGCACCGCTGGACCATGCGCGGCCATGATCGCTTCGAGTTGCCGGGCGCGCGCCCCCGCCATCACCACTTCGCCGACCGCGCCGTCTATGACGTGGCCGAGCGTGCGTGGCTGAAGCGATTTCTCGATGGCTGGCTGGCTCGAGCGCAGCTCCCGGCGATGCTGGAGGCCGCGGAATAACGACGGCCTCGAACGCCTTTCCAAATCTGCAAACGTGATAGTGTCGGCCAGCAAGCTTGCGGATGAAAAGCAAGCACGGGGAGACCGCTTGTGACCTATCAGCATATTCTCTACGACGTCAGCAAAGGGATCGCGACCATCACGCTACATCGGCCTGAGCGCATGAACGCGTGGACGCCGATCATGGAGCGCGATGTGCGCGATGCCATGGAGAGCGCGGCCGCGGATGACAATGTTCGCGTCATCGTGCTCACCGGCTCGGGCCGCGCGTTCTGTGCCGGCGCCGACATGGATGCGCTGAAAGGCCTTGATCCCGACGACATCAGGCGCGCCCAAAACTTGCCGGCGTTCGACATGAACCGCAGGCCCGACTGGCAGGCGCGCTACGCGTATTATCCCTCGATTGCAAAACCCGTGATCGCCATGCTCAACGGCGCCACAGCCGGCATCGGCCTTGTCCACGCGCTCTATTGCGACCTGCGTTTCGCCGCCGACAACACCGTCTTCACGACATCGTTCGCGCGCCGCGGGCTGATCGCCGAGCACGGCATCAGCTGGATGCTGCCGCGCATCGTCGGCCACGCCAATGCACTCGATCTCCTGATGTCCGCGCGCCGCGTTTCAAGCGACGAAGCGCTGCGCGTCGGCCTGGTCAACCGGCTATACCCGCCCGATCAACTGCGCGAGCAGACCTATGCTTACGCGCGCGATCTCGCCGACAACGTCTCGCCAAGCGCGATCGCGGTGATCAAGCGGCAGCTCTACGATGCGCCGTTCCAGACGCTGGCCGAAGCCACCATCGATGCCAATCGCGAGATGCTCGTGGCGCTACGCGGCAGCGATTTTCGCGAAGGGGTCGCAAGCTTCATGGAGAAGCGGCCGCCGAGGTTTACGGGGGAGTGAGGGTTCTCGGATACAGTCCGCCTTCGCCCAAAAGGGCTACGGCGAGGCAGCCTTCGCTCGATCCGCTACGATAGGCCACGGCGTGGCTTGCCTAGCCGTAGCGCGCAGCGAAGGCTGGTGGAGCCAGGCGGGATCGAACCGCCGACCTCGTCATTGCGAACGACGCGCTCTCCCAGCTGAGCTATGGCCCCATCGCGGCCCGCCTCGATGTGAAGGCGGTCGACAATCGGCGCCATTTACGATCCGCGCCAATGCGAAGTCAAGAACGGCGAAATCGCGGTTTTCCGCCGCACTTGCCCGGAACTTCCCTTGTTTGCACGGGGTGGAACCGATATTTAGCAAGAAGCCCCATCCGCGACCGAACCCCCGAGTAAGCCAGCATGCGTGCCGTCCTCGATATCGTTCTCATTGTTCTCGACCTCTATGTCTGGCTCTTGATTGCGTCCGCAATCCTGTCCTGGCTGATCGCCTTCAACGTCGTCAACACCCGCAACCACTTCGTCTCTGCGGTGGCGGAGTTCCTGTACCGGATCACCGAGCCGCTGCTGGCGCCGATCCGCGGTTTCATGCCCAACCTCGGCGGACTCGATATCTCGCCGATCATCCTGATCCTGATCATCATGTTCATCCAGCGGGTGATCACCTATTACATCTATCCCAGCGTATTCTGATCCGGGAGCTGATGGATCCCTGGCGCTATTCCACCCAAGGCATCAGCGTCGCGCTGCGGGTGACGCCGCGCGGCGGCCGCGACGACATCGATGGACTTGAAACCCTCGCCAACGGCCGCACCGTGGTAAAAGTGCGAGTTCGCGCCATTGCCGACGGCGGCGAAGCCAATCGTGCGGTTACGGAACTGCTGGCGAGAGCGCTTGGCGTGCCCAGGGCAAACGTGCGGATTCTCTCCGGGACGACCTCGCGGCTGAAACAGATTGCCGTCGACGGCGATCCCGCCAGGCTCGGCAATGCGCTGCGAGAGCTGACTGCGACAAAGAGGGATTGAGATGACGGCCCGGATCATCGACGGAAAACTCATTGCGGCCGGGCTTCGCGCCCGCATCGCCGGCGAAGTGGCGCGGGTGCAGCACGAGGACGCACTTACGCCCGGGCTTGCGGTGGTGCTGGTCGGCAGCGATCCGGCGAGCCAGGTCTATGTCCGCAGCAAGCACAAGCAGACGCAAGAGGCCGGCATGGCCTCGTTCGAGCACGTGTTGCCGGCCGAAATCGCGCAAGACGACCTGCTGGCGTTAATCGCAAAGCTCAATCGCGACCCCGCCGTGCACGGCATCCTGGTGCAATTGCCGCTACCGAAATCGCTGCACACCGAAACCATCATCAACGCGATCGACCCTGCCAAAGACGTCGACGGGCTACATCCGAACAACGCCGGACGGCTGGCCGGCGGATTTGCCGCGTTGTCGCCCTGCACACCGCTCGGCTGCATCATCCTGGCCAAAAGCGTGCATACATCGCTGGAAGGCATGAACGCCATCGTGATCGGCCGTTCCAACCTGGTCGGCCGTCCGCTGGTGCAGCTTCTGCTCAACGAAAACGCCACGGTGACGATTGCCCATTCGCGTTCGCGCGACCTCAAGCAGCTTTGCGCCCGCGCCGATCTAGTTTACGCCGCCGTCGGCAAAGCCGAGATGGTGCGCGGCGACTGGATCAAGCCGGGCGCCACCGTGATCGATGTCGGCATCAACCGCCAGCCTTTAGCCGACGGCAAAACCCGTCTGGTCGGCGATGTCGCCTTTGCCGAGGTTTTGGACGTCGCCGGCGCCATCACGCCGGTGCCGGGCGGCGTGGGGCAGATGACGGTGGCGTGCCTGTTGGTGAATACGCTGCGCGCGGCGTGTGCGATTCACGGATTGCCGAAGCCTGCGGTGTGATCTTCACCTCGCCCCGCTTGCGGGGAGAGGTCGGATTTTACGCGTAGCGAAAAATCCGGGTGAGGGGGACACACGGCACACTCGTATCCGTTGAATTTGAGGCGGCCCCTCACCCCACCCTCTCCCCGCAAGGGCGGGGCGAGGGAGCCCAACCACTTAGCCCGCAGCGGTAACCTCGTGCTCGCTACTTCTTCGCCCGCGCGATGCCTTCCTCGATCAGTTTGAGCGCTTCCTCGGCGCCGCCCCAGCGCAGGACCTTCACCCATTTTCCCGGTTCGAGATCCTTGTAATGCTCGAAGAAGTGCCGGATCTGCTGCAGCGTGATGTCGGGCAGGTCGCTGTAGGTCTTCACCTTGTCGTAGCGCTGGGTAAGCTTTGAGGACGGCACGGCGATGATCTTCTCGTCGCCGCCGGCCTCGTCCTCCATCAGCAGCACGCCGACCGGGCGCACGCTCATCACCGCGCCCGGAACGATCGCGCGGGTGTTGGCGACCAGCACGTCGCAGGGATCGCCGTCGCCGGAGAGCGTATGCGGAATGAAGCCGTAATTGCCGGGATAGCGCATCGCGGTATAGAGAAATCGGTCAACCACCAGCGTGCCGGCCTCTTTGTCCATCTCGTATTTGATTGGCTCGCCGCCAACCGGCACTTCGATGACGACGTTGACGTCGTGCGGCGGATTGATCCCGATCGAAATGGCGTCAATACGCATGGATGGCTCCGCCTGGCGTTGAAATGAAACCTGTTGCAATGAAGTCTTGGATTAGGGCGCGGCGAGGGCCAAAGCCGATCACAGGGCCGATCTCGCGGTGCTTCGAAACGCTGGCGGCGTTCAATTGGTCCAGGCGAAAGCGACCTTGTCGAGCGACTTGGGCCCGAATTTTTCCGAACTGCGGGCGACCATGCGGCCACCCAGCGCCCGATAAAATTCCGTCGCGGGATCGTTGTCGGAGAGCGCCCAGATCACCATGCTCTTCAGCCCGCTTTGCAGCAGGTCGCGCCGTGCCGCGGTGAAAAGCCGGCGGCCGAAGCCAAGCCCCTGAAACTCGGGCCGCAAATAAAGCTCGTAGATCTCGCCTTCGAAGTGCAGGCTGCGGGCGCGGTTGCGGCCGTAATTGGCATAACCCGCGACCTTGTCGCCGAACACCAGCACGCTGACACGGCTGCCCTTGCGGATCGCACTGTCCCACCATTGCGGGCCGCGGCGGTTGATCAGCTTCTCCAATTCGGCGCCGGGAATGATGCCCTGATAGGCCGAGCGCCAGGCTTCGTCATGGGTGGACGCCACCGCAGCTGCGTCTGCAGCTTTGGCCGGCCGAACCTCGATCAGGGTTGTGCTCATGGTTCTGATCAAAGCAAGTCGGCGCGCCGTCTTCAAGGTCTATCCTTAATTATCGGTTAAGCTGTGGATTTTCTGCATCAGTTTTGCCCCCTCCCTGTACCGAAAGAGGACAGGGAGGTGCCTTAAGCGGCATTTTGCTGATGGCCGGCTGGGCATAAACCATCCAAACCGGGCTCCGGGCAAGGCCGCACTCACGGAAAAATGCACTGGATTTGATTCGCCGTGGGTATTCTGCTCGCTGGTCCGAAGCCCGCCCCCATCCGTCGCATCAGGCTAACATGCAATTGCTCAAGGCGTTTTTCGCTCTGGTTGTGCTTTGGCCGGCCTGTACCCAGACCGCGACGGCGCAAACCGTATACGGCGCGCTGGGATCTGAGGGCGAGCCTGATCGCATGCAGCAATGGCGGGTCCCGTCACCCGATGCTGATATCGGGGCTCACGCGGTGCTGTATCGCCCGCCCGGTGACGGGCCGTTCCGGCTTGCCGTGATTGCCCATGCCTCAACGGAAAACGTGCTGCGTCGCGTGCAAATGCCGCAGCCCGAATATCACGCGCTGGCGGCGTGGCTGGTTAAGCGGGGCTTTGCGGTGCTGGTGCCGGAACGCCCAGGCCACGGCGCCACCGGCGGCCGTTATCTCGAGGACCAGGGCGGCTGCGACGAGGCCGACTACGTGCATTCCGGGCGCGCCACCGCCGAGGAGATCGCTTTACCCCTGGAGTATTTGCGCGCGCAACCCTTCATTCGACGGGACCGCGCTGTCATCCTTGGGCATTCGGCCGGCGGCTGGGGCGCGCTGGCGCTGGCCAAGGAGGATCCGAAAACCATCTCGGCCATCATTGCCTTCGCGCCGGGTCGCGGCGGCCACGCCAACGACTTTCCCAACCAGGTTTGCGCGCCGCACAGTCTGCTTTCGGCGGCGGCAGGGTTCGGCAAGGCCGCGCGGGTGCCGGTGACATGGCTGGTGGCAGCGAACGACAGTTATTTTTCGCCCACACTCTCCAAGCAGCTGGCCGACGGCTTCCGCGCCGGTGGCGGCAAGGTCGAGTTTCGCCTGCTCGCGGCCTCCGGCAGCGAAGGCCATTGGCTGGCGGAGACGGAAAGCGGCGTAAAGGTCGTCGGACCGGAACTGGATCGCGCGCTAAAGCTGTTCGCGCCGACCGCGGCGAAGAAGCCATGACGGCATATTTCCTGGTCAAATATCTGCATGTACTCGGCGCCATCGTCATTCTCGGTACCGGCAGTGGCATCGCCTTCTTCATGCTGATGGCGCATAAGAGTCGCGATCCGGCTTATATCGCGCGCACCGCGGCGACGGTGGTGATCGCCGACATGCTGTTCACGCTGACCGCGGTGATCCTGCAGCCCATCACCGGCGCCGTCTTGATGGTGCTGTCGGCGACCTCGCTCGGCGAGCGCTGGCTCCTCACCTCGCTCGTGCTCTACGCCGTTGCGGGGCTGTTCTGGATTCCTGTGATCTTCATGCAGATCGAAATGCGCAATCTCGCGCGAAAGGCGGTGGCGCAAAGCGAGGTGCTGCCACCGCGTTACTTTGCGCTGTTTCGCCGCTGGTTTGCCTTCGGCATTCCCGGCTTCGGTTCGGTTATGATCATCCTTTGGCTGATGATCGCCAAGCCAAACTTCTAAGGGCGGCAGGTATGAGCGAAGCGCCGACGCGCAAAATTCTGGTGCTTGGCGCTTCCGGCCTGATCGGGCGCTTCGTCACCGACGAGTTGCGCGCGCGGGGTTTTGGGGTGGTTGGAATCGCGCGGCGATTTTCGGCGTCGCAGAAAACGAGTTCGCTCGATCTGGAAATGCCGGTCGTGTCGATGGATAGTACGGAACTGGCAGAGGTGATCGAAGGGCATGCCATCGACGTCGTGGTCAATTGCCTCGGCGTGCTGCAGGACGGGCCTGGCAGCGACACAAGGGACGTGCACCGCGATTTCGTCGATCGGCTGTTGCGGGCGATCCGCGCCAACGGCCGGGCGATCCTCCTCGTAAACATCTCGATCCCCGGCGCCACAGAGGAGGACCGCACTCCGTTCAGCCGGAGCAAGCGCGAGGCCGAACGGCTGATCGCCGCCTTTGGCATCCCCTACGCCATCCTGCGGCCGGGACTTGTCATTGCGCCGTCAGCCTATGGTGGCAGCGCCATGTTCCCAAAGCCGAGTCGGTAACGCCGTTTCAGCCGGTCGCGGTCGAAGACATCGCTGCGACGATCGCCTGGCTCGCCGGCCGCGATGGCACCGACAAAACCGCCGGTGCCGTGACGTGGGACCTGATGCAGCCGCAGCCGGTCACGCTTGGCCGCGTCATCGAGCAGTTCCGCGCTTCGTTCGGCACCACCGATATGCCGCGTATCGGATTGCCCGCCTTCATGCTCGATGTCGGCACCAAACTCGGCGATCTCGCGAGCCTGTTCGGCTGGACGCCGCCGATGCGATCGACCGCGATCGCCGAGCTGCGGCGCGGCGTCAGGGGCGACCCAAAGCCCTGGATGCTTGCGACCGGCATCGTGCCGAAGACGGTTGCGCAGATGGCGGGAGAACGTTCCGCTACCATCCAGGACAAATGGTTCGCCCGCCTGTTCCTGATCAAGGCGCTGGTGATCGCGAGCCTTGTGCTGTTCTGGACGGTGTCTGGTTTTATCGCGCTGGTGATTTCCTATGATGCCGCTGCCAAAATCCTCGCCGCGCACGCCTTTCCGCCGTCGCTGGTCGGGCCGATTACGGTCGGCACGAGTCTGATGGATATGGGAATCGGCGTCCTGATCGCGTTCCGCCGCACTTGCGCTGCCGGATTGACCTTGGGCATCGCGGCGTCGCTCGGTTACATGCTGGGAGCGGCGATCCTGATGCCGGATCTGTGGATCGAGCCGCTCGGTGCGCTGGTCAAGACTGGACCGGCGATCGTGCTGATGCCGGTGGCGTTGTTGATATTGGATAGTCGATGAGCGAAACAGCTGCGACCAACCCCTGGCCCGACGATGACGTGATCCTCTACGACGGCGTCTGCGTATTCTGCTCGCGCTGGGTCCGTTTTGTTGCGTCGCGCGACGTGAAGCAGCGGTTTCGCTTCACCGCAATCCAGTCGGGCTACGGCACGCGGCTGGCGCAGGCGTTCGGCATCGACCCGGATGATCCCGATACCAACGCGGTGATCCATGGCGGCATCGCTTTTTTCAAGTCGGACGGCGCGCTGACGGTGCTGTCGAATTTGCCGGGATGGGGATGGGTGCGCGTGCTGCGCTTCGTGCCGAGGCCGTTCCGCGACGCCGTCTACAATCTCGTCGCCCGTAACCGGTACCGGATTTTCGGGAAGTACGAGGCGTGTTTTGTGCCTGATGCGGCGATGAGGGCGAGGGTGATCGAGTAGAATCTCACTCGAAGATCGTTATTGCGAGGAACCAAGGGGTCGCAATGACGGGGTTAGGTCTTCGCGACTGAAGCCAACACCTCTCGCGCCGCCCGTTCCCCGCTGTCGCGCGCCCCGTGCGCAGTGGAGAAAAAGTTCGGTGACGTCGCCTCGCCGGCAAAGAACAAGCGGCCGTCAAAAGGCGCGGCGAGTTCCGCGCGCTTTCCGGCGTGGCCGGGGAGGGCGTGCGAATAGGAGCCGCGCGCAAAGGGGTCATGGGACCAGCGGGATTCCGCGAGCGGCTTTAGTTTTTTGCGAAAATCATTGCCGAGCAGCACCGCGATTTCGTCGATTGCTTCCGCCGCCAGCGCACCATCGCCGGCTTCCTCGAGCTGTCGCGCAAAGCGGCCGCCGAAATAACCTTCGATGCAGGCTTGCCCGAACGGGCGCAGGTGAAAACTGCCCATCGCGGTGCGCATGGTGGCGCCGCGCAGATTGCCGTCCTTCGGCAATGTTTCCGGCTCATGCAGCGCCAGCATCACCTTGTCGGCGAGCCCCAGCGGCAGGCCGCGCGCGGCATCGACTTTTGCCGGGAGCGCGGGGTGAAAACGAACGGCCTCGTCCGTCGGCGATCAGATTGGTCGGCACGGTCACAATTACTCTGCCGGCCGAAAGGGTGCCCCGCGATGTCTCGATCCGCACGCGTTTTCCGGAATGATCGATCAGCGTCACCTCACAGTTGAGCGCCAGCGGACAAAAAGCGCCATAGGCGGTCATCAGCGCGCCGTAGCCGCGCCGCACCCGCCAGTTGATCCCGGTGTCCTCATAGGCGGCCAAATCCAGCACCGAGACGGCATCGAGCTCGGCGCCGTTGGCGTAAGTCGAGATCGCATCGATCATCGGGTTCCAGCGATTGCCGGGCTCGAGATAGGTGCTGGCGGCACTGTCGCGGCCGCTCTTGGCGGCTTCGTGGAGGCGATCGTAGAACGCGTCCAGCGCCGTCATGAAGTCCGCGCGTTCTTTCAATGGGAAGGCGGCCTCAAAACTCTGCTCGCGCCATGGCGGCCGGGTCTTGTCGATCTCGAAATTCAACGGCTCGGCGATTCTGACGAACGAATTTTTGTCCGCCGAATGCAGCCAGCCGCAGCCGAGGTCGAAGACAATGTCCGGCGCCGCCATGATGGTGTGGCCGCGGCCGCCCATGCGATCGCGGGCTTCCAGCACGATCACCGAGAGGCCGGAATCTTTTAGCCCATGCGCGGCGCCGAGGCCCGCGGCGCCGGCGCCGATGATGGCGATATCGACTTCGGAGGGGAGGGACATGCGCTCGGCTCCAGCACGTTCGTAATTGGGCTTGAAGCCAACCCTAGTACCAGTGTCATCATCCGCGAAAGCGGATGATCCAGTACCCCGCGCCGGCTCGATTCCATCTCAAGCGCTGGCGATTACTGGATGCCCCGCTTTCGCGGGGGCATGACGGGTGGGCTCAGGCCACCGCTTCCTTGGCCTTTTCCGCGCGCTTGCGGTCGTTGGCGTCGAGGAACTTTTTGCGCAAACGGATCGATTTCGGGGTCACTTCGACGAGCTCGTCGTCCTCGATATAGGCCAGCGCCTTTTCCAAGGTCATCCGGATCGGCGGCGTCAGGCGCACCGCCTCGTCCTTCGAGGTGGTGCGGATGTTGGTGAGCTGCTTGCCCTTGAGGATATTGATCTCGAGATCATTCTCGCGGGTATGCTCGCCGACGATCATGCCCTTGTAGACCTTCCAGCCCGGCTCGATCATCATCGGACCTCGGTCTTCCAATTTGAACATCGCGTAAGCCACGGCCTCGCCCTGGTCGTTGGAAATCAGGACGCCGTTGCGACGGCCCTGGATTTCGCCCTTGTAGGGCGCATAGCCATGGAACAGCCGGTTCATGATCGCGGTGCCGCGGGTGTCGGTCAAAAGTTCGCCCTGATAACCGATCAGGCCGCGCGTCGGCGCGTAAAACACCAGCCGCAGCCGATGGCCGCCGGACGGGCGCATCTCGATCATCTCGGCCTTGCGCTCGCTCATCTTCTGCACGACGACGCCGGAATGCTCCTCGTCGACGTCGATCACGACCTCTTCGATCGGCTCCTGCCAGTCGCCGGTGGCCTCGTCCTTCTTCAGGACGACGCGCGGACGCGACACCGAGAGCTCAAACCCTTCGCGGCGCATGGTCTCGATCAGGATCGCGAGCTGCAATTCGCCGCGGCCCGACACTTCCATGGAATCGCGGTCGGACGCTTCGGTCACGCGCAGCGCGACGTTGCCCTCGGCCTCGCGCAAGAGCCGGTCGCGGATCATGCGGCTCGTCACCTTGTCGCCTTCGGTGCCGGCGAGCGGCGAGTTGTTGACGATGAACGACATCGACACCGTCGGCGGATCGATCGGCTGCGCCTTCAACGGCGTATCGACGGAGGGATCACAGAAGGTGTCGGCCACCGTGCCCTTGGTGAGGCCGGCGATGGCGACGATGTCGCCGGCTTCGGCTTCATCCAGCGGGGTACGCTCGATGCCACGGAACGCGATGATTTTTGTGATGCGCCCGCTCTCGATCAGCTTGCCGTCGCCGCCCAGCACCTTGACGGCCTGGTTGGGCTTGATGGTACCTGACGTGATGCGGCCGGTGATGATACGGCCCAAATAAGGATTGGCCTCCAGAATGGTGCCGATCATGCGGAACGGACCTTCCTCGACGGTCGGAGGCGCGACATGGCGCAGGATCAGGTCAAACAGCGGCTGCATGCCGGCGTCCTTCGGGCCCTCCGGGCTATCGGCCATCCAGCCTTGCTTGGCCGACCCATAAAGAATCGGAAAATCAAGCTGCTCCTCGCTGGCATCGAGTGCTGCGAACAAGTCGAACACCTCGTTGATCACTTCCGTGGGCCGCGCGTCGGGACGGTCGACCTTGTTGATGACCACGATCGGCTTCAGGCCGACTTTGAGCGCCTTCGACACCACAAACTTCGTCTGCGGCAGCGGGCCCTCGGCGGCGTCGACCAACACCAGGGCGCCGTCTACCATGTTGAGGATGCGTTCGACCTCGCCGCCGAAATCGGCGTGGCCTGGCGTGTCCACGATGTTGATGCGGGTGTCCTTCCACTGCACCGAGGCCGCCTTGGCCAGGATGGTGATGCCGCGCTCGCGCTCCAGGTCATTGGAATCCATCGCGCGCTCGACCACGCGCTGGTTCTCCCGATAGGTGCCGGACTGCTGCAGCAGGCGATCGACCAGCGTGGTCTTGCCGTGGTCGACGTGGGCGATAATGGCGACGTTGCGAAGGTTCATTGCTCTGCTTCTGGTTCGGCCAATGGTGGGAGCACGATCTCACCGGAAAACCGGGACCCACTTTTCCGGATCACGCTCAAAAACCTGGAATTCGAAGGGCGCTATCAGCGCCCAAAAAGGAAGCCCGGCCAAAAGGACCGGGCACACCCTACTCGTTGCGGCGCAATATATTCAGAAAACGCTAAAAAACAATGGGTTGTTTGCAATTTGGTTAGCTGATTTTGTCCTCAAACCGGCCCTGCTTCAGGCACTGTGGGCCTCTTCGGTCGGATACACCCCGCGCAGCACTTCCTCGAAGTGGCTTTTCACCGATTCGTTGCAAAGGCAGGCGCGAGCCTGCAGCGCCTCACGGTTGCGCACCAGGATCGAGCCGCGGCGGGTCTCTAAAATGCCTTGCGCCTTGAAGGTCTGGATCACGCGGCTGGCATAGCTGCGGCCGACCCCGAGCAGGGTCGCGAGCTGCTCATGGGTGAGCGGCACCACGCTGTCGCCGTCGGCCCGCTCCATCGCCGAGATGATCCATTTCGCGGTGCGCTGCTCGATCGAATGGATCGCATTGCAGGCGGTCGACTGGAATATCTGGGCCAGCATGCAATCGGCATAGCGCGCGAACACGTTGCGCAGCGTGGCCGATTTTGCTTTCGCGGCGTCCAGTTTGCCGACTTGGAGCCGCATGAACGGCCCGCCGAACTTGACCATGATGCGGGTATAGGCCGGCAGAAAGCCCTGGCTGACGATGCCGCCGACGGCGCCTTCGCGGCCGACCAGAATGGTTTCGACGTCGCGGCCGTCCTCGCCGGGAACCAGGAAGGAGGCAAGTGACGGCCCGCAGGGAAAGTGGACGATCTCGACATCGTCCCCGGGATTATAGAGCAGCGCGTTGGCGTCAAATTCTTGCTGCGCGAGATGCGGCGCAATCAGCGCAAAATCGCTCGCGCTGAGCCGCCGTAGCAGATTGTTGTACGGGCGCTCAGCGCCGTCAGGCTTATTTCCGCTTCGCACATCCATTCCGAAGTGCCCCCACGCGCTGCCCCAATATCAGACCCTGTTCGATCCTTGTGTCCACAAGTGCACAGACAACGCAGTAGCAACGTGGTGGTTTCATAGTGGGAACCGGCCGAAGCGCCTGAATGGTGTGTACGGCGATCCCGCTCCGAATTCTCCTCGGACTCCTAGATCTGGATCCCCCATGCAAAGTGAGATCATGGAAAGCGCGTCCTCCGACGGAATCTCCGCCTTCCCCGAGGACGTCCTGATCGTCGAGGATGATCTGATCATCGCGCTCGATTTCGAGGAGACGATCCTGGATTTCGGGGTGAAGACGGTGCGGACCGCGGCAAGCGTGGCCCGAGCGCTCAAAATGATTGCCGATCGCGCGCCGGATTTTGCGCTGCTCGACGTCGCGCTGGTCCATGAAAAGAGCTTTGCGATCGCAGAGCGGCTGGATGCCCTAGAAATTCCCTTTGTATTCGTGACGGGCTACGGACCCAAGACCGCGTTTCCCGCCGCCTTCTCCGACCGGCCAACACTGGAAAAGCCCTATTCGGCGGATGCGCTGAAGGCGTTGCTGAGCCGGCGATGGGGTGAGGACGCCACGCGCTGACGATTTGGTCCTATTGCCGGCTTGATTGTTTGGTATCCTTTGGGGAACAAAACAAAGAGCCGCCGCGGTCAACGCTATGCCGAGGAAAAATAAAGCCGGCCTTGAAGAGATCAGGGGTTTCTTCGCGACCATGATGGCGGTCGCAAGCGGCTCAACCGATCCACGATTTGAGCGGGCGTTCGAGCTGGTCCGCCGCGAGGCGTTTGTCGGGCCTGGGCCATGGCATATCAACATCTACCAGCGCACCGTCGAGACCCCGAGCGCTGATCCGCTGTTTCTGTATCAGAACGTGCTGGTCAGGCTCGATGCGGCGAAGGGCATCAACAATGGCGAGCCTTTCCTGCATGCGGCCTGGATGGGCGCCGTCGAGCCGAAGCCAGGCGAGGCGGTCTGTCACATCGGCGCGGGGACGGGATATTACACCGCAATCCTGTCGGTGCTGACGCTGCCCGGCGGCGTGGTGCACGCCTACGAGATCGACGAGGGACTGGCGAACAAGGCGCGCGATAATCTGCGGCCGTTCGAAGGGGTTTCCGTCATCCAGGGCGACGCCACGCGCCTGCCGCTGCCGCCGTCGGATCTGATCTATGTCAACGCCGGCGTGGTGACGCCGCCGCTGTCATGGCTCAAGGCGCTGCGTCCGCAAGGCCGCCTGATTTTCCCATGGCGGCCGTCGCAAGCGACGGGCCTTGCGATCATCGTCACGCGCGGTATTGCCGGTTTCAGCGTCAAGCCGCTGATGGCGTCGTATTTCATTCCCTGCGTCGGACCGACGGAAGCCGAGCGATGCGAAAAGATCCCCGACAATGGCGAGGCATGGTCGGCGCGGTCCTTGTGGTTGAGCACCGACCGGGCTCCCGATGAGACCGCGGTCGCGATCTGCAACGACCTGTGGTTCTCCTCGGCCGAAATCCCGTTCGACGCCTAGCCGCGCTTGGGATCGAGCGTGGTCGACCACAGCGCCACGTCGGCGCGGTCGCGCAAGGTGACCGTCATCTGTCCACTGGCGCCGTCGATCTTGACGTGACCGAAGAACTGCATGCCGGCCGACGGCGGCAGGTTCTGCTTGTCGAGGCCGGGCGCCTTGATGAACTTCACTTCCGGCCCAAACGTATTGTCGAGTTCGTTCGGGCCGAAGGTTCCGGCATGCAGCGGTCCGGAGACAAACTCCCAAAACGGATCGAATTCCTGGAATTGCGCCTTGTCGGGATTGTAGTAATGCGCGGCGGCGTAATGCACATCCGCGGTCAGCCACACGGTGTTGGTGACGCCCGAGGTCTTGATGAAGCGGAGGATGTCGGCGATTTCGAGCTCGCGGCCGCGCGCCGGGCCGTCGCCCTGCGCAAATGCTTCCGAACCCTTCTTGTTGGCCGCATCGTCATAGACGATCAGGCTGAGCGGCATGTCGGAAGCGATCACTTTCCAGGTGGCGCGCGAGTTCAACAGAGCGCGCTTCAGCCACAACAACTGGTCGGGCCCGATGAAATAGGCGTCGGGACCATAAGTGGTCTGCAGGTTCGGACCATTGGGGCCGCGATAGCTGCGCTCGTCCAGCATGAAGACGTCGAGATGCGGGCCATAGCCCAGGGTACGATAGACCCGGCCCGGCTCGACGATGCTTTCGCGCATCGGATACATCTCGTGGAACGCCCGGCCAGCGCGCGCGGCGAGCAACGAGATGTCGCGGACCTTGTAGGCGGCGGGGATTTCTTTCGACGCCGACCAGTTGTTCATGACTTCGTGGTCGTCCCACTGCACGAAGATCGGCACCTCGGCGTTGAAGGCGCGCACATGATCGTCGAGCAGATTGTACTTGTGCGCGGCGCGGAATTCGTCGAGCGTCTCGGCGACTTTTGCCTTTTCAGGAATGGTGAGGTTTTTCCAGATTTTGCCGTCGGGCAGTTTCACCTCGGCTGGAATGACGCCGTCGGCATAGATGGTGTCGCCGGAATGCAGCAGGAAATCCGGCTTGTGCTTGCGCATGGTGGCGTAAGTGAACATGCCGCCATCCTCGGGATTGATGCCCCAGCCTTGGCCGGCGACGTCGCCACCCCACACAAAACTGACATCGCGGCGGTCGCTCGGCGCGGTACGAAAGCGGCCGACCATCGGCTCGCTCGAAATGTCGGGATGCGACAAGTCGCGGAATTTGACGCGATAAAAGATATCCTGGCCCGAGGGCAGGTTTTCCAGCAGCATTTTCGCGGTGAAGTCGCTCTCGGGGAGCGCCGCGATCGGCGGCAGGGCTCGCGCATTGGCAAAGGATTCAGTGGTGGAAACCTCGACCATCATTTGCGACGGCCGGTCGACGCGCGACCACACCACGCCGCCATCGGCGCCGACATCGCCCGATTGCACGCCATGGGTAATTTGCGGCCGGTCGGCGGCCCGGCTGAGATAGGGCATCGCGATGACGCCGATAGCGCCCGCGCCGGCGGTGGTAAGGAAATGCCGGCGGGACAGGGCGGTTTTGCTCGGAATTCTGCGAGGAAATTTCATCGTCATGCAAGCCTCCTTCGATCGGCCGACAGCATGCGCTGCAGGAAGGGATAGACCTAGGAAGGTTATGTGACGGCGCTATTACAGGGATCGCCGCTCACAGAGTGCCGGTCGCCCGGAACTGTGCGCCGGCCCTTTGGAGGCTCTGCGGCATGCTGATGAGGAGTGCCCTGCGGTCGGCCACCGCATTGTGGAATTGCCCGAGCGCGATGTTGAAGGCGGTCAGCGCCCCTTCCGCGATGGCGCCGTGTTCGAAACAATGCAAGGTATCGCGCAAGATGTCGTCCGCCTCGGCCTGCATCTGGTCGAGTTCCTCGATGGAATCGCTGCGGCGCGCCCTCGTCAGCATCTCCAGCAGCCGTTCACGAAGTGTGGAGTTGTTGTTGCGTTCGTCCTTCTTCAGATAGCCCGCGAACCAGGCGCCGGCCGAGCCCATCGCCGACAGCCCCATCAACCCCCACCAGATGAAATCGCTGTAGCGGTCGAGGAAGGTCTTTTCCTCGCCATCGACAAAGGCGGCCGCGCCCGGATGCACCGGGATCACGGCGTCCTTGTCGGTGTCAGGGGTCTCGATTTTCGCGGCCAGCGGGAATTCCGACACCAGCTGCTGCCGGACCGCGAACAACTGCCGGGTGAAGGCGGCAATGATCGCTTCCGACAGACCTTTGCGCGCGACGATATGATGGGAGAAGCTGATCGTCTTGATCTCGTCGTCGGGCTTGTCGGGCGAGCCGCCAAAGGCGCCGGCGGGAATTTCGGCGGCCTCGTAGACCGGATGGTTTGTCGCAATCGCCTCGTTCGAATCGATCGCGAGGAAAGTCGGCGCGCCGCCGTCGCGGGTCGAGGCGTTGATCGCATCCGCGGTGATCTTGCTGTTGACCGGCCCGGCGGCCAAATACGCATCCGCCTTCTGGTTGCGGATGGCGTCAGCGGCCTCGGCGGCCGGAAACTGAACGATCTCGACCTTGTTCGGATCGACGCCATATTGCTGCAGGATCACTTTGAGCAGATTGACATTGGCCTGGGTACGCCCGACGACGCCGACCCGGCGTCCGCTGAGCTGCGCGATCTTGGCGATCTTCGGACCAGCCTTCTTGCCCTTGCCCTTGGCGGGCGGAGGTACCCACAGCACCGCGACGTTCTTGCGCAGCGTCGCCACGGCTTGCGCGTTCTTCGGCACGTCGAGATCGCCTCTGATGATGGCGAGATCGGCCCTGCCTTCGGCCAATGTCTGCGCGCTTGCGGCCGCGCCATCGGTTGGTATCGGACGCAACCGGACATAGCCGTGGGTCTGGGCAAAGGCCTGGGTCAGCGCCTGGACCACCTTGATGTCATCGGAGTTCGCGGGTCCGACCGCGAGCCGCAAGGTCACCGGCCGCATCTCAAAATAATAGGCCCCGGCTAGGGTGCCTATGATGGCGAGGATGCCCGCCAGCGTGATGAACATCATCTTGCTCTGCGTCGACCGCGGCGATGATGGCAACGACGAGGCCGGCGGCTCGACAAGGTCGAGGCCTCCGCTCATCGATCTGGCAAACAGTCGTTTGAGGCTCAATTTCATTTTGCCGGTGCGTTTAGGCCCATAACTGTAGCAAATTTCCTACCGGCGCAGGGTTACATCTCCGTCATGGTTACCGGCCGGCTTTGGCCAGGCCGGTTGAGCGGTTTTGCCCGGCTTATTTTGGCATGGATCCCCCGGACGCCAGTCGGTGTTAGGATAAGGTTCAGGATAAACCGGAGGCGATCATGGTGGAACGGCTGTCGGCGGGGGCGCGCGCATCCGCCCTGAAGGACTTGTCCGGGTGGACAGAGACGCAGGGCCGCGAGGCGATTGCGCGAACTTTCGTATTCAAGGATTTCAACGAAGCCTTCGGCTTCATGGCGCGCGCAGCCCTGGTAGCTGAAAAGAACGACCATCACCCGGAATGGCGCAACGTTTACAAGACGGTGGAAGTGGTTCTGGCGACCCACGACGCCGGCGGCGTCACCGCGCGCGATATCGAGCTTGCCAAGGCCATGAACGCAATCGCAAGCCAGCTCGGCGTCGCCTGATCCGGCACGCGCCGGCCTCCGCAACCTTGCGGCCGAGGCGCAAAATCCCCAGCTTTGGGGAGCGTCCGGCGCGGCGATCTGCCGCGCAGGCTTTCAACTTTCAAGAAGAGCCTTTCAAGGAGATGCTTCAAGGAGA
>WNFM01039555.1_pt1 | contig 17915 bp, 12 predicted proteins | sample 5400271 | NCBI WGS metagenome assembly WNFM01 (sample SAMN13153352, study PRJNA577476) | soil metagenome | isolation source: 60 cm saprolite on Douglas fir-dominated hillslope | place: USA:California | collected 2013-09-17 | reverse complement strand
GTGAGCGACGCGCGGCTCGCCGCGCTCGCCGCGCTCTACGGCATCGAAACGGGCTACCACGACGTCTTCGGGCAGTGGCGCGCCGCCTCCGAAGACACGCAGCGCGCGCTTCTCGCCGCGATGGGTGTCGATGCCACGAGCGATGCGGCGATCGAGGAGGCGATCGCGGCGCACGAGCGCACGAGCTGGGAGCTCGCGGTGCCGCCCTGCACGGTGCTCGGCCACGCGGACCTCGCGCGCGGAGTGCGCATCCATCTCACGCAGCAGGCTCACGGGCGCAGCCTCGCGTGGCGCGTCACGGAAGAGCAGGGCCGGATTCGCGAGGAGCGCTTCGATTCATCCACGCTCGATGCCGTGGGCGAGATCGATCGCGACGGGCTCGCCGCGCGCGCGTTCTCGCTGCCCCTGCCGGAGGACCTGGCGGAGGGCTATCACGCCATCGCCATCCTCGCCGATGGCGAGCTTCTCGCCGAGGGCGTGCTGGTGGTGGCGCCGGGGCAATGCCACCTGCCGGAGACGCTCGCCGAGGGCGGCCGCTCCTGGGGCGCGGCGGTGCAGCTCTACGGCGTGCGCTCCGAGCGCAATGCCGGCATTGGCGACTTCACCGACTTGCGCCACTGCATGGAAGCGTGGGGCGAGCGCGGCGCAGCATTCATCGCGACCAACCCGCTGCACGACATCGGCATCGCCGACCCGGGTTTCGCCAGCCCCTACAGCCCGTCGAGCCGCCTCTTCCTCAACGCGCTCTACATCGACGTCGAGGCGATGGAGGATTTCGCCGAGCTCTGCGCCATCGACGAAGGCCTGGTCGAGCCGTGGCGCGCCGAGTGCGCGCGCCTGCGCGCGCTCGAGGAAGTCGACTACGCGGCGGTGGCTTTGGCCAAGCGCGCGATGTTCGATCGCCTGTGGGCGCATTTCCGCTCGCGCCACATGGGCGGGGGCTCGCGCCGGGCGCGCGCATTTGCGGACTTTCGCGCCGCGGGCGGCGCGGCGCTGCGCCGCCACGCGATCCACGAGGCGCTCCTCGAGGAGCACGGCGGTCCTTGGCAGGGCTGGCCCGCGGCACATCGCGATCCCGACGGTGCCGCGGTGCAGCGCTTCGCCGCGGAGCGCGGCGATCGCGTCGGGTTGCACGAATACCTGCAGTGGGTGGCGGACCGGCAGCTCGCCGCGGCGCAGGAACGAGCCCGCGACCTGGGCATGCCGATCGGGCTTTTTGCCGATCTGGCCGTCTCGGTAGCGGCCGGCGGATCGGAAGCGTGGGCGAACCAGGATCAGTACGCACTCGGCGTGAGCGTCGGCGCCCCGCCCGACGAATTCAACCCGCGCGGGCAGGACTGGGGCCTGCCGCCGCTGGTGCCCGAGCGGCTGCGCGAGTGCGCGTTCGCGCCATTCATCGCCACGCTGCGCTCGAGCATGGCGCGCGCCGGGGCGCTGCGCATCGACCATGTCATGGGGCTCGCGCGGCTCTTCTGGGTTCCGGCGGGCCGTGAGCCGGCCCACGGAGCCTACGTGCGCTATCCCCTCGAGGAAATGCTCGCGATCGTCGCGCTCGAGAGCCGGCGCCATCGCTGCCTCGTGGTAGGCGAGGACCTCGGCACGGTGCCCGACGAGCTGCGCCTGCGGCTCGAGCGCGCGGATCTCCTCGGTTACCGGCTGCTGCTCTTCGAGCGCGACGGCGCCGCGTTCCGCGCGCCGTCGACCTATCCGCGCTGCGCGCTGGTGGCGTGGTCGACGCACGACCTGCCGACGCTCGCGGGATGGTGGAGCGGCGAGGACTTGCGCACGCGCGTGGACCTCGGGCTCGCGACGCAAGCCGAAGCCGACGCCCAGGCCGGCGAGCGGCGAGCGGCGCGCGTGGCATTGCTCGATGCGCTCCTGCGCGAAGGGGTCGCGGCGCGCGGCGCGATCTCCCCGGACGGACCCGCGACCGATGAGTTGATGCTGGCCGTGCATGCCTACCTCGCCCGCGCGCCTTCGGCCGTGATGGTGGTGCAGATGGAGGACGTCTTCGGCGTGCGCGACCAGGTGAACCTCCCCGGCACGATCGACCGCCATCCGAACTGGCGGCGCAAGCTCCCGCTCGCGATCGAGAAGTGGCCGCGTGACGCGCGCTTCCGGAGACTCGCCCAGCGCCTCGCGCGCGTGCGCGGCAGCCGGCGGCCAAAGCGCATCGCGCCGCCGGGCATGGAGCGCGCGCGCATTCCCCGCGCCACCTATCGCCTGCAGCTGCACGGGGAGTTCACCTTCCGCGACGCCACCCGCCTGGTGCCCTACCTCGCCGCGCTGGGCGTGAGCCACGTCTATTGCTCGCCGTACCTGCGCGCGCGCCCCGGCAGCCGGCACGGCTACGACATCATCGACCACGAATCGCTCAACCCCGAGATCGGCACGCGCGACGAGTTCGACGCCTTCGTCGCCGAGCTCGAGCGCAATGCCATGGCGCACGTGATGGACCTCGTGCCGAACCACATGGGTGTGCTCGGCGCGGACAACGCGTGGTGGCAGGACGTGCTCGAGAACGGGCCCGCCTCGACGCTCGCGCGCTTCTTCGACATCGACTGGCATCCACCCGGAGAGCACCTCGCCGACCGGCTGCTCCTGCCGATCCTCGCCGACCACTACGGCGTCGAGCTCGCCGCCGGGCGCATCGTGGTCGCGTTCGAGGCCGAGGCCGGCGCCTTCGCCGCGCGCTACTTCGCCCACCGCCTGCCGATCGATCCGCGCGAGTACTCGGCCATCCTGCGCCCGGCCGCCGACCGGCTCGAAACGCTCGGGGCTTCGCTCGCCCACCACGCGCAGGCGCTACGCGCGATCGCGGAGGCGTTCGCGCGCTTGCCGGGGCGCGAGGTGCGCGAGGAATCCCTGGTCGACGCACGCAACCTCGGCAAGGAGGTCGCGAAGGTGCGCCTTGCGGCGCTCGCGCGGGCGTGCCCCGAAGCGCAGGAGGCCGTCGAGGCCGAGCTCGCCGCCTTCAACGGCCGCCCCGGCGAGAGTGCCAGCTTCGAGCGCCTGCACACGCTGCTCGAGGCGCAGCCGTATCGACTCGCGCATTGGCGCGTGGCGCAGGACGAGATCAACTACCGGCGCTTCTTCGACATCAACGAGCTCGCGGCGCTGCGCCAGGAGGACGAAGTCGTCTTCGAGGCCACGCATCGTTTCGCGCTCTCGCTGGTAGCCACGGGCGCGGTGGCGGCGCTTCGCATCGACCACCCCGACGGCCTCTATGATCCGAAGGACTACTTCCGGCGCTTGCGCGAGGCGTGCGCGCGCCCCGTGTACGTCGCGGTGGAGAAGATCGTCGCGCCCTTCGAGAGCATTCCCGAGGAATGGGCGGTCCACGGCACCACGGGCTATCGTTTCGCGAACGTGGTCAACGGGCTCTTCGTCGATCCCTCGGCCGAATCGCGCATCACGCGCATCTATCACGCGTTCATCGGCGAGGCGACTCCGTATGCGGAAGTGGCGCGGCGCTCGCGCCGCCTGGTGCTGCGCACCGCGCTCGCGAGCGAGCTCGCGGTCCTTACCAGCCGCCTCGCGCGCATCTCGCGGGCCGACCGCGATACGCGCGATTTCACCTTCGCGAGCCTGCGCGACGGCCTCGCCGAAGTGATCGCCGCGTTCCCGGTGTATCGCACCTACATCGACGACGAGACGCACGCCGAAGACGTGCGCGCGATCGATTGGGCCGTCGCCAAGGCACGCGCAGACAGCCGCGCCGCCGACGTGGGCGTTTTCGACTTCATCCGCGACGCGCTCGCGTGCGAGCTTCATGGCCGCTCGACGGCGCGCTCGGAGGCCGTGCGCCACTTCGCGCGCAAGTTCCAGCAGCTCACGGCGCCGGTGATGGCGAAGGGCGTCGAGGACACGGCCTTCTACCTTTACAACCGCCTCGCCTCGTTGAACGACGTGGGCGGCGATCCCGACGAATTCGGCATGCCGCCGGCGCGCTTCCACCGCGCGAGCGCTCACCGCGCGCGCCATTGGCCACACACGATGCTCGCCACCTCCACCCACGACAACAAGCGCTCCGAGGACGTGCGTTCGCGCATCGACGCGCTCTCCGAGATGGCGGCCGCGTGGCGCCTGCAGCTCGGCCGCTGGAGCCGCATGAACGCTTCCCGCAAGGCGATCGTCGACGAATCGGCGGCACCGTCGCGCAACGACGAGTACCTGCTCTACCAGACGCTGCTCGGGAGCTTCCCCGTGGGCGAGCCGCGCGGGGCGCAGCTGCGCGCCTATCGCGACCGGGTCGCCGCCTACATGCTCAAGGCCACGCGCGAGGCCAAGGCGCGCACCAGCTGGGCGCGCGTGAACGAGCCCTACGAGGAAGCCACCAAGGCCTTCGTGCACGCGCTGCTCGACGAATCGAGCGCCAATCCGTTCCTCGAGGACCTGCGCGCCGCCGTGCGCGTGGTCGCCTGGATCGGCTTCTTGAACAGCCTCTCGATGGTCGCCGTGAAGTTTGCCTCGCCGGGCGTGCCCGACTGCTACCAGGGCAACGAGACTTGGGATTTCTCCCTCGTCGATCCCGACAACCGCCGGCCCGTCGACTACGAGCTGCGCCGCCGGATGCTTGCCGAGGTGCAGGCCATCGACGACCCGGGCGCGCTCTCGCGCCTCTTCCGCGGGCTCGACGACGGGCGCGCGAAGCTCTTCGTCACGTGGCGGCTGCTGCGCCTGCGTGCGCAGCGCGAGGCGCTGTTCCTGCATGGCGGATACACCGCGGTCCACGCCCGCGGCGAGCGCTCGCGCCATGTCGTCGCCTTCGCGCGCCGCCACGGCAAGGGCGTCGTGCTGTGCGTGGCGCCACGCCTTGTCGCGAGCCTGGGGATCGAGCGCGGCGACTTGCCTTGCGGCGAGCGGATCTGGGGAGATACGCGCATCGAGGTGCCATTCCTCGAGGACGGTGCCGTGCTCGTCGATGCGCTCACGGGCCGCGAACATCGGGTCGAGAACGGCGCGCTCGCGCTCGCGGCCCTGCTCGACATCGCCCCCGTTTCAGTCCTCGTTCTTTGAAATCTCGCGCTCCATCGCGGCCTGCTCCCATAGCCAGTCGTCCTCGAGCGCGGCGATGCGGGCGGCGACCTCGCCGCGACGCTTGAGTACCGCTTGCAGCCGCTCGCGCTCGCCCTCTTCGTAGGCTTGCGGCGATGCGAGCCAGCTCTCCGCTTCGGCCGCTTCCTTCGTGAGGGGAGCCAGCTCGCTTTCAATCGCGGCGAGCCGCTTCTCGTAGGGCTTGCGCAGGTCCGATAGCCGCTGGCGGGCCGTGGCTGCGGCGCGCCGCTCGTCGCGCCGGCTCACGCCCGTGGTGGACTCCACCGCTCCTCGCGACTGCTTCCCCGCCCGGTGCTCGCGCGCCCATTCCTTGTAGTCGTCCAGGTCGCCGTCGAAGGGGCGCACCGCGCCGTCGGCCACGAGCATCCACTGGTCGGTCGCCGAGGCCAGAAGATGCCTGTCGTGCGCGACCAGCACCAGGGCGCCATCGAAATCCGTGAGCGCCTCGGCGAGCGCCTCGCGCATGTCGATGTCGAGGTGGTTGGTGGGCTCGTCGAGGAGCAGCAGGTTGGGGCGCTGCCACACGATGAGGGCGAGCGCGAGGCGCGCCTTCTCGCCGCCCGAGAGGCTCGCGACCGGCTGCGTCACCTGGTCGCCGCGAAAGTCGAACCCGCCGAGGAAGTCGCGCAGCGACTGCTCGCGCTCGCCGGTGGCGATGCGCGCGAAGTGCCACAGCACCGATTCGTCGAGGCGCAGCTGGTCGACCTGGTGCTGCGCGAAGTAGCCGATGCGAAGCGCCGGCGCGCGATGCAGCTCTCCGCTCGCGAGCGGCAGCTCGCCGGCGAGCGAGCGCAGCAGCGTCGACTTGCCCGCGCCGTTGGGGCCGAGGAGGCCGATCGATTCTCCTGGCAGCACCGCCCAGTCGATTCCCGAGAGCACGGTGCGCTCCGGATAGCCGACCGCGGCGGCCTCGAAGGCGAAGAGCTGGCGAGGGCTTTCGGGCGCGGGACGAAAAGAGAAGGAGAACGGCGTGTCGACATGCGCCGCGGCGATACGCTCCATGCGCTCGAGCGCGCGGAGCCGACTCTGCGCCTGGCGCGCCTTGGTCGCCTTGGCGCGAAAGCGCGTGATGAACGCTTCGAGGTGCGCGACGGTGCGCTGCTGGCGCTCGAAGGCCGCCTGCTGCTCGGCGAGCCGCGCGGCGCGCTGGACCTCGAACGCGCTGTAGTTGCCCGCGTACGCGTTGAGGCGCATGCCCTCGACGTGCACGATCGTCCCCGCGACCGCGTCGAGGAACTCGCGGTCGTGCGTGATGAGGATCACCGCGCCGGGAAAGGCCTTGAGCCAGTCCTCGAGCCAGAGCACGGCGTCCAAGTCGAGGTGGTTGGTCGGCTCGTCGAGGAGCAGGAGGTCGGCGCGGCACATCAGCGCGCGCGCGAGATTGAGGCGCATGCGCCAGCCGCCCGAGAACTGCGCTACCGCGAGCGCCTGGTCTTCCTCGCTGAAGCCGAGCCCGGCGAGCAGCGTCTGGGCACGGGCACGCGCCTGGTAGCCGCCGATCTCGCCATAGCGCGCGTGCAGCTCCGCGAGCCGCTCGCCGGCGTGCCCCGGTTCGCTTGGGAGAGGGTCGGGGTGGTGTGCCGCTTCTTCGGCGCTCGCGATCGCTTCCTCAACCGCACGCAGCTCCGCGTCGCCGTCGATCACGAACTCGAGCGCGGCACGCTCGACCGCGGGTGTTTCCTGCGCCACGTGCGACAGCACCCAGCGCGGCGGGACGTCGACCTCCCCGGCATCCGCATGCAACTCGCCGCGCACCAGGGCGACGAGGCTCGACTTGCCGCTGCCGTTCGCGCCGACAAGGCCGACTTTCTGCCCCGGATGCACGTTGAGCGACGCGTGCTCGAACAACACGCGAACGCCGCGCCTCAGCGTTATGTCGCCAATTCGCAGCAAGGCTTACCCTCTCCCCGGCCCTCTGCCATTGGATTCCTGCCCCAAAGAGGACCCCGGGGAGAGGGAGAAAGATCTGTGTTCATCTGTGTTCATCTGTGGTTACAAGCTGTAGTCGTAATCGACCGTAAGCGGCGCGTGGTCTGAAAAGCGCTTACGCGTGTAGATATCAGTCGCGCGCGCCAGCGCGGCAATTCCCGGCGTGGCGATCTGGTAGTCGATGCGCCAGCCGACGTTGTTCTCGCGCGCGCGCCCGAAATTCGACCACCACGTGTAGCGCCCGGGACGCGGGTCGAGGCGGCGGAAGACGTCGACAAACCCATGCATCTCGAACACGCGCGTGAGCCATTCGCGTTCCTCGGGCGTGAACCCCGGGCGGCCGCGATTGGCACGCCAGTTGGTGAGGTCGATCTCGCGATGGGCGATGTTCCAGTCGCCGCACACCACGAACTCGCGTCCGCAGGCGCGCATCGCCTCGAGCCGCGGCATGAAGCGCTCCATGAAGGCGATCTTGCGCGCTTGCGCCGCGTCCCCGCTCGACCCGGACGGCATGTAGAGCGACACCACGCTCAGGCCCGCGAAGTCGAGCTGCAGGAAGCGTCCCTGCGCGTCGATGTCCGGGATGCCCAAGCCGAGCGTCACCTGGTCGGGCTCGCGCCGCGTGTAGATCGCGACGCCGCTATAGCCACGCTTCTCGGCCGAATGGAAATGCGCGTGCAGCCCGCGCGGGGCGAGAAGCGAGCGCGGCAGGTCCTCCGGTTGCGCCTTGGTCTCCTGCAGGCACACGACGTCGGCCTCCTGACGGCGCATCCACGCGACGAATCCCTTGGCCGCGGCCGAGCGGATGCCGTTGACGTTCAGGGTGACGATGCGCATGGGGAGCGAAGCGGGCCGGGATGAGCGAAAATAGCGGCTATCGTAACCTCGGCCCGCCCATGAACGCCGCCGCCGCACCCGCCAAGTCGTCCGACCGCGATGCCTTCCGCCGCGAGTTCGTCGACTTCGCCATGCGCGCGGGCGTGCTGCGGTTCGGGGAATTCAAGACCAAGGCGGGGCGGCTCTCGCCCTACTTCTTCAATGCGGGCCTCTTCTGCGACGGGGAGCGCCTCGGGGCGCTGGCGCAGTTCTACGCCCGCGCGGCGCTCGCCTCGGGAATCGCCTTCGACGTGCTCTTCGGGCCGGCCTACAAGGGCATCACGCTCGCGGCGGCCACGGCGGTCGCCCTGGCCGGGCTGGGGCACAATGTGCCGTTCTGCTTCAATCGGAAGGAAGCCAAGGATCACGGGGAGGGAGGCCGCATCGTCGGCGCGCCCCTCGCGGGACGGGCGCTGATCATCGACGACGTGATCACGGACGGGGCCTCCAAGCGCGAGGCGATCGATATAATCCGCGCTGCGGGGGCCACTCCGGCCGGCGTGCTGATTGCCCTGGACCGCCAGGAACGCGGGCAGGGCGAGCTGTCGGCGACCGAGGAGGTCAGCCGGGACTACGGCGTGCGCGTTACCGCCATTGCGACGCTCGCCGACATCGTTGCGACGCTGCGCGAGCGGCCGGAGGAGCGGGAGAACCTGGACAAGATCGAGAACTATCGACGGCTTTACGGCGTAGCGCCGCGCTAGAAGACGCAGGCCGGCCGCAAGACCCAACACTGAAGGGATGCGAACAATGAAAAGACTCTGCCTGACCCTGGCCTTGCTCTACGCGGGCGCCGCGGGCGCCGCGTACAAGTGCGTCGACGAGAACGGCACCACGCACATCGGCGACACGCCGCCGGCCGGCTGCGCGAACGTGAAGATGTACGAGACGACTCGCAGCGGCGCGGTGATCCGCACCATCGACCCCACGCCCACTGCCGAGGAGCTCAAGGCGAAGACGGAGGCGATGGCGAAGCAGAAGGAAGCCGACAAGGCGATGGGCGAGCAGAAGCGCAAGGACATGGCGCTGCTCAACACCTATGCCACCGAGAAGGAATTCGAGGTCGCCAAGGAGCGCAACGTCGACCCGGTGAAGAGCCGGATCGCAAGCGCCGTCGATCGCATCAAGGCCGTCGAGAAGCGCCAGAAGGAGATCGAGGAGGAGATGGAGTTCTACCGGGCGGGCAAGTCCAAGACCAAGTCGAACGAACCGCCCAAGGGCCTCGTCGCGGACCTCGAACGCGTGCGTCTCGAGAAGTCGGCCCTCATCAGCACCATCGCCCGCGACGAGAAGGAGATCGAGGAGATCAAGGCGAAGTACGAGCTCGACAGGAAGCGCTGGCTCGACCTGAAGTCCGGCGCCGCGAACAAGCCCAAGGAAGACGAGGCCAAGGGGCCGACCACGATCACCTTGTCTGCGGGCGCCGCCGGCAAGGCCAAGTGCGGCGACAAGGTCTACGAATGCCCGGCGGGCAAGAGCTACGTCTGCCGCGACGGCCGCAGGGAAACCAAGGTCGACTGCGTCGTCGAGCGGAAGTAGCCCCTAGCCGCCAAGCTTCGCGCGCAGGATCCGGTTCACTTCCTGCGGGTTCGCCTTGCCCTGCGTCGCCTTCATCACCTGGCCGACCAGGGCGTTGAAGGCCTTCTCCTTGCCGGCGCGGTAGTCGGAAACCAGCGCGGGATTTGCGGACAACACTTGCTCCACAACCGCCCCGATGGCTGCTTCATCGGAGATCTGTGTAAGGTTGCGCCGGTCGATGATCTCCGAGGCTGTTCCTTCGCGATTCCACATCGCGGCAAACACTTCCTTCGACGCCCGATTGCTGATCCGCTGCTGGAAATTCAACAGGATCAATTCCGCGAGTTGCTCGGCCGACACCGGGCTCTCCTCGATCTCGAGGTGTGACTCGTTCAGGTGGCTCGAGACGATCCCAGTTATCCAATTGCACGCTGCATTCGGCACCCCCGTCCCGCGATACTCTGCACCCACCGCTCCTACCACCGCCTCGAAATATCGAGCCACGCCAAAGCTTGAAGTAAGCATGGCAGCTTGGCTCGTCGTGAGACTGAATGTATCGATGTAACGTCGGCGTTTCTTTTCGGGCAACTCCGGCAACGAAGCGCTCACCTCGCGGATCCACTCCGCACCGATCTCGAGCGGCAACAGGTCGGGATCGGGGAAATAGCGATAGTCGTGCGCGTCTTCCTTCGAGCGCATCGGCCGTGTCTCGCCCTTGTCGGGGTCGAAGAGCCGCGTCTCCTGCACCACGCTGCCGCCGTCCTCGATGAGCGCGACCTGCCGGCGCACCTCGTACTCGATCGCCTTCTCGAGGAAACGGAAGGAATTGAGGTTCTTGATCTCGCAACGCGTGCCGAGCGGCGCGCCGGGCCGGCGCACGGACACATTGGCGTCGCAGCGGAACGAGCCTTCCTGCATGTTGCCGTCGCAGATGCCGATCCAGCGAACCAGCGAATGCAGCGTGCGCGCATAGGCGACCGCCTCGGCCGCAGAGCGCATGTCGGGCTCGGTCACGATCTCGAGGAGCGGCGTGCCCGCGCGGTTCAGATCCACCCCGCTCTGTCCATGGAAGCCCTCGTGCAGGAGCTTGCCCGCGTCCTCCTCGAGGTGCGCGCGCGTCAGCCGAATCACCTTCTCCTCCTCGCCGACGACGATGGCGAGCGAGCCTCCGCCGACCACCGGTCGCGCGTACTGGCTGATCTGGTAGCCCTTGGGAAGGTCGGGATAGAAATAGTTCTTGCGTTCGAACACGCTCAACGGCGCGATGGCCCCCCCGACCGCGAGCCCGAAGCGGATCGCGTGCGCCACGGCGCCGCGGTTGAGGACCGGGAGCGTGCCGGGCATCGCGAGATCGACCGCGGAAGCCTGAGTATTGGGCGCCGCGCCGAAGGCCGTCGGCGCGCCGGAAAATATCTTCGATGCCGTGCTGAGCTGCGCGTGCGTCTCCAACCCGATCACGACCTCCCAGGCCTTCTCCGCGTTCATCTGCGCTCGCCGTTATCTGCGTTCATCCGCGTCAAAAGCCTTTCGGTACTCGTTCGTGCCAGTCGGTCGCCCGCTGGAAGGCGTGCGCGGCGGCGAGCATGCGCGCCTCATCGAAATAGTTGCCGACGATCTGCAACCCGACAGGCCTTCCCTTGTGACCGAAGCCGCACGGGATCGACATGCCCGGCAGTCCGGCGAGGTTGATCGGGATCGTATAGAGGTCGTCGAGATAGAGCTGCACGCAGTCGCTCGCCTTGTCGCTGCCCAGGTCGTAGGCGACGCACGGCGTCGCGGGCCCCGCGATCAGGTCGCAGCGCTTGAAAGCTGCGGCGAAATCGCCCGCGATGAGGCGGCGGATCTTCTGCGCCTGGAGGTAGTAGGCGTCGTAATAGCCGTGCGATAGCACGTAGGTGCCGATGAGGATGCGGCGCTTGACCTCCGCGCCGAAGCCCTGCGCGCGCGTCTTGCGGTACATGTCGGCCAGGTCCGCATACTCCGGGGCGCGATAGCCATAGCGGGCGCCGTCGTAGCGCGACAGGTTCGACGAGGCCTCGGCCGGGGCGAGCACGTAGTAGACGGGCACCGCGAGCCGCTGGTTCGGGAGGCTCACCTCGACCACGCTCGCGCCCAGGCGCCGCAGCTCCTCGATCGCGGCGTGGATCGGGTCGGCGACATCGCTCGCGAGGTCGCCCGAGAAATACTCCCGCGGCATGCCGATGGTGAGGCCCTTCACGCCCTCGCCCAGGCGCCCGACGTAGTCGTCCTTGGGACGCTCGACGCAGGTCGAGTCGCGCGGATCGTAGGAAGCCATCACGTCGAGCATCATCGCCAGGTCCTCGGCGCCCTTGGCGAGCGCGCCGCCCTGGTCGAGCGAGGAAGCGAAGGCGACCATGCCGTAGCGCGAGACGCGACCGTAAGTGGGCCTCAGGCCGCTCACCCCGGTGAAGGACGCCGGCTGGCGGATCGAGCCGCCCGTGTCCGTGCCGGTGGCAGCGGGCGCGAGGCGCGCGGCGACCGCGGCCGCCGAACCTCCCGAGCTGCCGCCGGGAACGGCCGCCAAGTCCCAGGGATTCTTCACCGGGCCGAAATGCGACGTCTCGTTCGACGAGCCCATGGCGAACTCGTCCATGTTGGTCTTGCCGAGCAGGACCGCGCCGGCGCGGTTGAATTCGGCGATGACGTGCGCGTCGTAGGGCGCGACGAAATTCTCCAGGATCTTCGAGCCGCAGGTCGTGCGCCAGCCCGCGGCGCAGAAGAGGTCCTTGTGCGCGATCGGGATCCCGGTGAGCGGCGCGGCCTCGCCGCGGGCGATGCGCTCGTCGGCCGCGCGCGCCTGCGCGAGGCTCTTCGCCTCGTCGACGGTGATGAATGCGTTGAGCTTCGCGTTGGCGGCGCCGATGCGATCGAGGAAGTAGCGCGTCATCTCGACGCTCGACACTTCCCTCGCTCGCAATTGCCGGGACAACTCCGCGACGGTCTTGTTATGCACCTTCTTGCGCCTCGCGTCTCGTGCCTCGCGCCTTCACTCGATGACTTTCGGCACCAGGTACAGGCCATCCTCGACCGCGGGCGCGATCGATTGGAAGAGAGCGCGCGCATCGGCCTCGGTGGCGCGATCCTCGCGCAGGCGCTGCATCGCTTCCTGCGGATGCGACATCGGCTCGATGCCCGATGTGTCGACGGCGTTCATCGCGTCGACCATGGCGAGGATGTCGTTGAGCTGCTGCTGCATCGCAACAGCCTCGGCCGGCGCGAGCTCCAGCCGGGCGAGCTCGGCGATACGCCCGATTTGTTCGAGGGACAACATGCGAAAGTGCCGCTAAGGCCTTAATTCGTCGGAATTTTGGGATATTATAGGGCAGCCTCGTCGAAGGCGGCCGCCAGGCCCCGAAACTCCATACGGATCAAGATGTTCTCGTTCCTCTCCAAGTACATTTCCACCGATCTCGCAATCGACCTCGGCACGGCCAACACGCTCATCTACGTACGCGGCAAGGGGATCGTGCTCGACGAGCCTTCGGTGGTCGCCATTCGCCAGGAAGGCGGGCCGAACGGCAAGAAGACGATTCAAGCGGTGGGCCTCGCCGCCAAGCAGATGCTCGGGCGCACGCCCGGCAACATCACCGCCATCCGCCCGATGAAGGACGGGGTGATCGCCGACTTCACGATCACCGAGCAGATGCTCAAGTACTTCATCAAGAAGATCCACGACAACCAGTGGTTCCGGCCGAGCCCGCGCATCGTGATCTGCGTGCCCTACGGCTCCACGCAGGTGGAGCGGCGCGCCATCAAGGAAAGCGCGATCGGCGCGGGCGCCTCCCAGGTGTTCCTCATTGAAGAACCAATGGCCGCGGCCATTGGCGCGGACCTTCCGATCGCGGATGCGACCGGCTCGATGGTGGTCGACGTGGGCGGCGGCACCACCGAGGTCGGCGTGATCTCGCTCGGCGGCATCGTCTACTCGGCCTCGGTGCGCGTGGGCGGCGACAAGTTCGACGAGGCGATCATCAATTACATCCGGCGCAACTACGGCATGCTCATCGGCGAATCGACCGCGGAGAATGTGAAGAAGCAGATCGGCTCGGCGTTCCCGGGAAGCGAGGTGCGCGAGATGGAAGTGAAGGGGCGCAACCTCGCCGAGGGCATCCCGCGCTCATTCACGATCTCCTCGAACGAGATCCTCGAAGCGCTCACCGACCCGCTCAATTCCATCGTCTCGGCGGTGAAGAGCGCGCTCGAGCAGACGCCGCCCGAGCTCGGCGCCGACATCGCCGAGAAGGGCATGGTGCTCACCGGCGGGGGCGCGCTGCTGCGCGAGCTTGACCGCCTCCTCATGGAGGAAACGGGCCTGCCGGTGATCGTCGCCGACGACCCGCTCACCTGCGTGGTGCGCGGCTCCGGCCGCGCGCTCGAGGAGATGGACAAGCTCGGAACCGTCTTCACGAACGACTGAGCGCCCGTTCGGCTGCATGATCCACGAGCCGCCCGCCTTCTTCCACCGCGGACCCAGCCCGCTCGCGCGACTCACGTTCTTCACCCTCGCGGCGATCGCGATGATGATCGCCGACCACCGTTTCCACGCGCTCGAATCCGTCCGCCTGTCGCTCTCGGTGCTCGCCCATCCGGTGCAGCAGATCGCGGGCGCGCCCGGCGAGGCGGTGGGACGCGTCAGCAGTCGGCGGCCGCGCAGGAGGCGAGGTTGCTGCGCTCGGAGCACGAGCACCTGCTGAAGATGTCGCCGGAGAAGAGCCGCTTCGCCGACCGCGGCGTGGTGGCCGAGGTGCTGTATTCGGCGCGCAACCCTTTCACGCGCAAGATCGTCGTCGACAAGGGCCTCACGCAATCGATCCAGGCCGGGATGCCGGTGATCGACGGCTCGGGCGTCGTCGGGCAAGTGACCAGCGTGGGCACCTTCACCAGCGAGGTGACGCTGGTCACCGAGAAAGATCAATCGGTCCCGGTGGTGCTGCTGCGCAATGGGCTGCGCGCGGTCGCGGTGGGCGCGGGCAAGGAAGGCGCGATCGACATCCCCTTCATGCCGGTGTCCGCCGACGTGCAGAGCGGAGACCTCTTCGTCACGTCCGGGATCGACGGCACCTATCCGCCGGGGCTGGTCGTCGCGCAGGTCACCACTGTCGAGAAGAACGCCGCCTACGTCTTCGCGAAGATCGTGGCGCGTCCGGCCGCCGGCGTGGACAACTACCGCTACGTGCTGCTGCTGGCGCTGCCGAAGGTCGCGGCGGCGCGTCCCGAGACCAAGTCCGAGGCCGAGCCGCGCAAGGCCGGCAAGTCGAGAGCACGCCGCTGATGCGCTCTGCCGACCTGACCCCCCTGGCGCGCGACGTCCTCAAGCTTCCGGCGAGCGCGGGGCTGATGTTCTTCTCGCTCGCGGGCGCCTACCTGCTGGTGGTGATGCCGTGGTCGGGCGCGTGGCTCCTCGTGCGCCCCGACTTCGTGCTGCTGGTGCTGCTCTTCTGGGCGGTGCACGAGCCGCGCTCCATCGGGCAGGGCATCGCCTTCACCCTCGGCCTGCTCATGGACGTGAGCGACTCGATGCTCCTCGGCCAGCACGCCTTCGCCTACGTGGTCGCGATCTACGGCGCGCAGGTGCTGCGCGTCCGCATCCTCACCTTCAGGCTCCCCGAGCAGACCCTGCACATGCTGGGCATCGTGCTCGCCTCGAGCCTGGTGACGCTGATCCTGAACCTCCTGCTCGGAGCCGACTTCCCGGGAATCGCGTACTTCATCCCGCCCGTCGTGACCGCCTTCCTGTGGGGGCCGGCGAACTGGATCCTCTACCTGCCCGCGGTGCGCCGCCGGGGCGGCGAGGCGACGCCATGATCGTCGGCCAGGCGCTGCGCGACCAGCAGCGCGAGCTCACCGTCTTCCGCAACCGGCTGATGCTCGCGGGCCTGGCGATCATCCTCGCCTTCGCCGTCCTGCTCGGGCGCTTCACCTGGCTTCAAGTGGTGCAGCGCGCCTACTACCACACGCTCGCGGAGGCGAACCGCATCTCGGTGGCGCCGGTGGTGCCCAACCGCGGCATCATCCTCGACCGCAACGGCGAGGTGCTCGCCGCCAACTATTCGGCCTACACACTCGAGATCACGCCGAGCAAGGTCGCGAGCGTGGAGAGCGCGATCGACGAGCTCGCCACGATCATCGATGTCAGCGCCAGGGACAGGCGCCGCTTCAAGAAGCTCCAGGAGGAGAGCAAGAACTTCGAGAGCCTGCCGATCCGCACGCGGCTCACCGAGGAGGAGGTCGCGCGCTTCGCGGTCAACCGCTTCCGCTTCCCGGGGTTCGAGATCAAGGCGCGCCTCTTCCGCTCCTATCCGCAGGGCGAAGTCGCCTCGCACGCGATCGGCTACATCGGCCGCATCAACGACGCCGACGTGAAGCGCATCGAGGCGCAGGGCCTCGCCAGCAACTACAAGGGCACCGACCACATCGGCAAGCTTGGCATCGAGGGCGCCTACGAGAAGGAGCTGCACGGCGTGACCGGCTCCGAGCGGGTCGAAATCGACGCCGGCGGCCGCGCGATCCGGGCGTTGTCGCGAAGCGAGCCGCTGTCGGGCAACAACCTCATGGTGACCCTCGACCTGGGGCTGCAGCGCGTCGCCGAGGAAGCCTTCCAGGAGTTTCGCGGCGCGCTGGTGGCGATCGATCCGAAAACGGGCGATGTCCTCGCGCTGGTCTCCAAGCCCGGCTTCGATCCCAACCTCTTCGTCGACGGCATCGACCCGCAGAACTGGGATGCGCTCAACACCTCGCCCGACAAACCCCTCAACAACCGGGCGTTGCGCGGCCAGTATCCCCCGGGTTCGACTATCAAGCCCTTCATGGCGCTCGCGGCCCTCGAATACCACAAGCGCACGCCCGAGTATTCGATCGCCGACCCGGGCTACTTCGCGCTTCCCGGCGTGCCGCACCGCTACCGCGACCACGTTAAGGACGGCCACGGCTACGTGAACATGCACAAGGCCATCGTAGTTTCGTGCGATACCTACTTCTACGGCCTTGCGAACGACCTCGGCATCGACGCGATCCATCGCTACCTCACGCAGTACGGCTTCGGCGCGCGCACCGGCATCGATATCGACGGCGAGCTGCCGGGGCTCGCGCCCTCGCAGGAGTGGAAGTGGCTGCGTTCCGGGCAGAAGTGGTACGCGGGCGACACCGTGAGCATCGGCATCGGGCAGGGTTACCTCCTCACGACGCCTTTGCAGCTCGCGGTCGCCACCGCGACGCTCGCCAACGGCGGAGTCCCCGTCCGCCCGCGGCTGCTCAAGGCCGTGCAGGATTCGCGCACGCAGGAGACCCGCGAGCTGCCGCTGCAGGGCGCGCCGCCGATCGCGATCAAGCCGGAGTACCTCGAGCTGGTGCGCGGGGCGATGGTCGACGTCTCCCGGCCCGGCGGCACCGCGGCGCGCGCCGGCGCGGGCGCCGCCTACGCGATCGCGGCGAAGACCGGCACCGCGCAGGTGATCGGCATGAAGCAGGGCGAGAGCTACAACGAGAAGCGCATCAAGGAGGAGCACCGCGACCACGCGCTCTTCATCGCCTTCGCCCCGGCCGACAATCCCAGGCTGGCGATGGCGATCCTGGTGGAAAACGGCGGGCATGGCGGCGCGACCGCAGGGCCAATCGCGCGCGAGGTGTTCGATTACTTCATCCTCGGGAAGAAGCCCGTGGCGAAGCAGAAGCTCGGCGGCGACGAGGAAGCGAGTGATTAGCCGCGCCTTCGACTTCCTCTCGCGGCGGATCGACGGCCCGCTGATGGCTGCCCTCGCCCTCACGCTCGCGCTCGGCCTCACGGTGGTCTACTCGGCCTCCGGCGGGGCATCCTTCGAGCGCGCGGTCGGCCAGGGGCGCAACCTCGCCATCGCCGTCCTCGCCCTCTGGATCTTCGCGCACATCCAGCCGCAGACGCTCATGCGCCTCGCCCTTCCCGCCTACCTCGCGGGGCTCGCCCTGCTGCTCGGCGTGGCTCTCTTCGGCGAGGTGCGCAACGGCGCGCGCCGGTGGCTGAGCCTCGGCGTCACCACTATCCAGCCTTCCGAGGTCATGAAGATCGCCGTGCCGCTGGTGCTCGCGTGGTACTTCCACCGCCGCGAGGAGGGGTTGCGCCTGCGCGACTTCGCCATCGCGGCGCTGCTCCTCGCGATTCCCGTGGGCCTCATCGCGCGCCAGCCCGACCTGGGAACGGCGCTGCTCATCTTCGCCTCGGGGTTCTTCGTGATCTTCCTCGCGGGCCTTTCGTGGAGGGTGCTCGCTTCGATCGGCGTGGCGGCCGCCGCGAGCATGCCGTTCATCTGGTCGGCGATGCACCCCTACCAGAGGACGCGCATCCTCACGCTGCTCGATCCGATGCAGGACCCGCTCGGCGCTGGTTACCACATCATCCAGTCGACGATCGCCATCGGCTCGGGCGGGATTCTCGGCAAGGGCTGGCTCAACGGCACGCAGGCGCAGCTCGATTTCGTCCCCGAGCGCTCGACCGACTTCATCCTCGCGGTGTTCGGCGAGGAATTCGGCCTCGTCGGCAA
>WNFM01068214.1_pt1 | contig 17918 bp, 22 predicted proteins | sample 5400271 | NCBI WGS metagenome assembly WNFM01 (sample SAMN13153352, study PRJNA577476) | soil metagenome | isolation source: 60 cm saprolite on Douglas fir-dominated hillslope | place: USA:California | collected 2013-09-17 | reverse complement strand
TGTAACCCGCGTGGGGCACGACCAGCGCTTTCGGAAAGCCGAGACGCGGCTCGCGCTGCTCCACGCCGCCGAGGAGCTCTTCGAGCTCGGCGGAGAGGGCGTGCGCATCGCCGGGATAGAACATCCCGGCAACGGCAGCAGCGCGAATGGAAGGCATATCCCTCCTATGTAAGGACGGTTTCAGCCTGCGTCAAGCAGTTCGAGCACCGCGCGCAACGCGTGCTCGACCGACTGTCGGCGCACGGCGTCGCGGTCCCCCGAAAAGCGACGCGTTTCTGAACGGCTGGCGCCGTCCTTCACTGCCCAGGCGAAGCACACGGTGCCGACCGGCTTGGCGACGCTGCCGCCGGTGGGACCGGCGATTCCGGTGATCGCAAGCGCGATCGTGCCGTGGCTGCGCGCGAGCGCGCCGAGCGCCATCTCGCGCGCCGTCTCCTCGCTGACGGCGCCATGCCTGGCAAGCGTCTCCGGGCGCACGCCGAGCATCTCCTCCTTCGCTGCGTTCGAATACGTGACGAAGCCGCGCTCGAACCACTCGGACGATCCGGCGACGGCCGTCACCGCCTGCGCGGCCCAGCCGCCGGTGCAGGACTCGGCGGTGACGAGGAGCGCCCCCTTTGCCTTGAGGCGCTCGCCAAGTCTTCGAGCGAGTTCGTTCATCCCAGGAGCCGCTTGATCGCGGCGAGACAGACGAGGGTGTAGCCCGCGGCGAGAAGGTCGTCGAACATCACGCCGAAGCCGCCATGCAGGCGGCGGTCGAACCAGTCGATGGGCGGCGGCTTGCCGATGTCGAACGCGCGGAACAGGACGAACGCCGCCGCCTGCCAGGCGAGATCGCGCGGCACGATGGCGAGCACGAGGAGGAAGGCGACGATCTCATCCCACACCATCGCGCCATGGTCGGCGACGCCGAGGTGCCGGCCGGTGAGCTCGCAGGCCCACATGCCGGCGACGAAGGCGATCGCCAGCGCCGCCAGCAGCAGCACCGGCGGCAGCACGCCGCCGAGATACCAGCCGAGCGGCCACGCGACGAGCGTGCCGACCGTGCCCGGTGCACGCGGCGAGAGCCCCGCGCCAAAGCCGAACGCGATCACGTGCGCCGGGTGCGAGAAGGCGAACCCCGCTGTAGGCCCCACGGTGGGCCGCGCGGCGATCACTCCGGTACGCCATCGGCACGCCGTCGGGGCCATGCACCACCAGCTTGGTATCGCCGGCGTGGATGGTGCCGATGCGCGAAAGAGGCAGCTGCAATTCCGCGGACAGCGCAGCGATCGCGTCGCGCCTGCGTGGATCGGCGGTGAAGACCAGCTCGTAGTCATCGCCGCCGGAGAGCACGCAGTCGCGTTCGAGCTCGCGGTGGCCGAGCGATCGCAGCGCGGCCGGGCGCGGAATGCGCTCGAAGTCGAGCGTCGCGCCCACCTGCGAGCGCTCGAGGATGTGGCCGAGGTCGCCCGTCAGCCCGTCGGAGACGTCGATCGCGGCGTGCGCGAGGCCCCGCAGGCGCTCGCCGAGCTCGACCCGCGGCTCGGGCTGGTGCAGCCGCCGCGCCGCGGCTTCGATTTCGGGATGCTTGAGCCCAAGTGCGGCGCCACCGAGCTCGCCCGAGACCCAGACGTCGTCGCCCGGCAGGGCGGCGCTGCGATACATCGCCACGCCGGCCGGCACTTCGCCGAGCGCGACGATGCTGATCGTGCGCAGCGGCGAGCGCGTGGTGTCGCCGCCGATCAGCTCGACGCCGAAGCGATCGGCGAGCGCGAAGAAGCCCGCGGCAAACTCTTCCAGCCATTTCGGCTCGGCCGCAGGAACGCCGAGGGCGAGAAGCGCCCAGCGCGGCGCCGCGCCCATGGCGGCAAGGTCGGAAAGGTTCACGGCGAGCGACTTGTGCCCGAGCGCGCGCGGCGCGGCGTCCGGCAGGAAATGCTGTCCTTCGATGAGCATGTCGGTGGTGATGGCGAGCTCGAGGCCCGCGTCCGGGCGCACCAGCGCGCAATCGTCGCCGACACCGAGCAGCGCACGGTTCGGCGCCCGATCGAAGAAGCGCCGAATGAGCTCGAACTCGCTTAGGCTGGCGTTCGAATCCATTGGGAGAACAGCCATTTCTCGCCACGCGTGGGCGCGCTGCCCATGTGCAGCGTGAGCGGGTCGGGCAAGCCGTCCGGCGTGACATTCCAGAAAATCAAGGCGTCGCCTTTGCGGCCCTTGACACCATGCTCGAGCTTTGGAAAGTAGGTCTCGCCGTCTTCGTAATTGTCGTTGAGGTAGACGAGGACAGTCAGAACACGCTGGCCATGCTGCGCCACCTGGCGTGCGTGTCCTGCATGCTTCAAATTCAGGAAGTCGTAGTGCGGCGCAAAAATCTCGCCCACTGCGTAATGCAGAACCTGGCTGGTTTCCAGGGCGCTCGGCGACATGCCGGTGAAAGCCGCGATGCGCGCCCGCACAAAAGCCACCATGGTATCGATCCGTCCGGGCAGAAACTCGGCAGCGCTATGGGTGCGGGCGCCGTCATTGATCGTCTCGCCACTGTCCGGGTCAAAAGTCTGCGCGCGCTGCAGGTGCGGCCTGGCGTGCGATACCAGCCAGTCGCAAGCGTCCGCAGAAATGAATCGCTTGACCATGGCGATGCGCGGCTGCGCGTAAAGCGCGCGGCCCCCAGGAATGCTGAGCCAGGCGCGCAGGTCGACTGCCGCTCGCAGCCGTTCCCAGGTGTCGAGTGGCAAGTCCTTTCCCTTGGTGATGTCGCCGGCCAGGCGCCAGTTGCCCACCAGCGCGGCGAGTTCGCTCTGCGCCAGCCGGTGGCCCTGCTCGGCGGCAAGCTGCAGATTGGACAATGCGCCGGGGAGATCCAGGGAGACATTGAGGCCGTACGCGGTGTTCACGGCGACGCTGTACGCGGACTCGGCGTCACTCATCACTGCTAGGCGGGGTTACGCGCCCGGCCGACTTCGGCTAGGCGGGGTTACGCGCCCGGCCGACTTCGTCGGGGCGCAGGTGCGCGGCGACCTTCTCGAGCACGCCGTTCACGAAACGATGGCCTTCCGTGCCGCCGTAGCTCTTGCCGAGCTCGATCGCCTCGTTCAGCACCACCTTGAACGGCGTTTCGGGATGCGCGGCGAGCTCGAGCGCGCCGATATAGAGGATCGAGCGCTCGACCGGCGAGAGCCGCGCGAGATCGCGATCGAGGTGCGGCACGATCAGTCCCTGCAGCTCGCCCACGCGGTCGCGCACGCCTGCCACCAGCGCCTCGACGAAGTGCCGGTCGCCCTTGTCGAAGCCTTCCAGCCCGCGCGCCTCCTCCACCGGGTCGCCGCCCGACACCTGCCAGGCATAGAGCGCCTGCAGGGCGAGCTCGCGCGACTGGCGCCTAGCGCTTTTCATCGACGCTGCGCCTCAATTGCGCCATCTCGAGCGCCACGCGCACCGCCTCGGCGCCCTTGTCGAGCCGCGCCTCGGCCTGTGCCTCGTCCTCGGTGGTGAGGATGCCGTTGGCAATCGGCAGACCGCAGTCGAGCGCCACATCCATCAGGCCGCGCGCCGACTCGTTGGCCACCACCTCGAAATGATAGGTATCGCCGCGGATCACGCAGCCGAGCGCGACCAGCGCGTCGTACTTGCCGCTCTTCGCCATCCACTGCAAGGCGATGGGAATTTCGAGCGCGCCGGGCACCGACACGGTCGACGACTGTGCGCCGAGCTTCTTCGCTTCCTGCTCGGCGCGCGCGAGGAGCTTGGATGCGAGCGCCTCGTTGAACCGGCTCGCCACGATGCCGAGCCGCATTAGCTTCGACTTACGTAGCCGGTGACTTCGAGGCCGAAGCCCGCCATGCTCGGCATCTTGCGCGGCGCGGCCATCAGGCGCATGCGGCCGATGCCGAGCTCGCGCAGGATCTGCGCGCCGATGCCGTAGACGCGCAGGTCGATGCTGCGCCCGGCGGGCGTGCGGCTTTCGGCGAGGCGCGCGCTGAGCGCCTGGGTGGTCTGCGTGCAGTTGAGCAGCACCATCACGCCGTTGCCCGCTTCGCGGATCGCGCTCAGCGCCTCGCCCACGCCCCACGAATGCGTGCCGGCACCGGCGTCGAGCAGATCGATCACCGAGAGCGGCTCGTGCACCCGCACCAGCGTGTCGGCCTGTCGGTTCGGCGTGCCGAGCACCAGCGCGAGGTGGATCGAGCCGAGCGCGAGGTCGCGGTAGGCGACCAGCCGGAAGCGGCCCCAGGCGGTTTCGATGTCGCGCTCGAGCGTGCGCTGCACCAGCGATTCGTTGCGGCTGCGGTATTCGATCAGGTCGGCGATGGTGCCGATCTTGAGCTGGTGCTCGGCGGCGAAATGCAGCAGGTCGGGCAGCCGCGCCATCGCGCCGTCGTCGCGCATGATCTCGCACAGCACCGCCGCCGGCGTGAGCCCCGCGAGGCGCGCGAGATCGCAGCACGCCTCGGTGTGGCCGGCGCGCACCAGCACGCCGCCCGGCTGGGCGATGAGCGGAAAGACGTGGCCCGGCTGCACGATGTCTTCCGCCGGTGGCGATGCCTTCGGCGGCTTCGATCGAGACGGTGAAATTGGTGCCGTGGCGCGAGCGGTTCTGCTCGACCATCGGGCGCAGGCCGAGCCTGGCAGCGTGCTCCTCGGTGATCGGCATGCACACCAAGCCGCGGCCGTGCTTGGCGAGGAAATTGATCTTGTCGGCCGAGACGAACTCGGCGGCGAAGACGAGGTCGCCCTCGTTCTCGCGGTCCTCGTCGTCGACGAGGACCACGATGCGGCCAGCGCGGATGTCCGCGATGATCTCGGCGATCGGGCTGATGGCGACAGCTTCGCGACGCATAGCCCTGATTCTACGCCGCTACTCCTAGCGGTACGCTTTACTCTTCGGCGCCGCCCTCTTCGGCCGCGCCGGTCTTCTCGCGGATGCGCGCCGACTTGCCGGAGCGCGCACGCAGGTAATAGAGCTTGGCGCGGCGCACGTCGCCCTTGCGCTTGACCTCGATCGACGCGATGAGCGGCGAATAAGTCTGGAAGGTGCGCTCGACGCCTTCGCCCGAGGACACCTTGCGCACGATGAAGGAGGAATTGAGACCGCGGTTGCGCTTGGCGATCACCATGCCTTCGAACGCCTGCACGCGCTTGCGCTCACCCTCGACCACGTTCACGTTGACGAGCACCGTGTCGCCCGGCTCGAAATCCGGAATGGTCTTGCCGAGGCGCTTGATCTCTTCTTGCTCGATTGTCTTGATCAGATCCATGTTCAGCTCCTGTACTCTTTCTGGAACTCGGCGAGCAGCGCCTGTTCCGCCTTGCTCATGCCCCGTGCCTGCAACAGCTCCGGGCGTCTCAACCAGGTCCTGCCCAGCGCCTGCTTCAGCCGCCAGCGGCGGATGTTCTCATGATGCCCGCTCAACAAGACATCGGGCACCTTCTCGCCCGCATACAGCTCGGGCCGCGTGTACTGCGGGCAGTCGAGCAGCCCGTCCGCAAACGACTCCTGCAGCGCCGACCGCTCGTCGCCCAGCGCCCCGGGCAGCTGCCGCACGCAGGCGTCGATCAGCGCCATCGCCGCCAGCTCGCCGCCCGAGAGCACGAAATCGCCGAGCGACAGCTCCTCGTCGACCCGCCCTCGCAACAACCGCTCATCCACGCCTTCGTAGCGCCCGCACAGCAACGTCAGCGCCGCCTCTCCTGCCAGCTCGATCACGCGCCGGTGATCGAGCTTCCTGCCCTGCGGCGAGAGGTAGATCACCCGGCCGCCGCCTGCCGCACGTGCTGCCTCCAGCGCCTTCTCGAGCGGCTCGGCCAGCATCACCATGCCGGGCCCGCCGCCGAACGGCCGGTCATCGACCGTCCGGTAATTGTCTTTCGTGAAATCGCGCGGATTCCACGTCTGCAACTGCCACAGCCCCGCCTCGAGCGCCCGGCTGGTGATGCCGCTTTGCGTCACCGCCGCGAACATCTGCGGAAAGAGGGTGACGACATCGAAGCGCATCACCACTCCGCGCCCCAATCGACGACGATGCGCCTGGCCGCGAGGTCGACATCTTTCACCACTGCGCTCACCCAGGGGATGAGGCGTGTACGCTCGCCCGCCAGTTCCATCACGTCCTGCGCACCGTTCGTCAGCCACAGCTTCACGGTGCCCAGGTGCTCGCCCTGCTCATTCAGCACTTCCAGGCCGACCAGGTCGACGAGGTAGTAGTGCCCGGCTCCCGGCTCAGGGAGCGCAGCGCGAGCCATCGATACCTGCTCGCCCTTCAATTCCAGTGCCTGCTCGCGCGTCTCGATGCCGCCGAGCTTCGCCACGACCGTCGAGCTATGGACCCTGGCTTCAGCGACCTGGTAGGACCGCTCGCCGATCCACCACTCCTTTGCCGCCGCGAGGGTCGGCGCCACGCCGCCGCCGGGGGTTACCTTGATCCATCCGCGCACGCCGTAGGACCCGGCGACGCGGCCCATCGCCATCAGTCCGTCATGCGCTTTATGCAGCGGCCTTCTTCGCAAACTGCTTCACGAGGCGCTTGGCCGTCGGCGAGAGTTGCGCGCCGAGCCCCTGCCAGTGCTTCACGCGCTCGAGATTCACGCGCAGGGCCTCGCGGCCTTCCGGGGCCTTGGGGTCGTAAAAACCGAGGCGCTCGAGGAATTTGCCCGAGGCCGCGCGGCGCGAGTCCGCCACCACGAAGTGGAAGAATGGGCGCTTATTGGCGCCGCCGCGCTGCAGTCGAATCACCACCATCTGAGTTTGCTCCGGAACCGCGAAAAGGCGCGGATTATACGGGAAAAAACCGTCCGTCGGGAGGCGCCTATTTGGGGCAATTCCAGTGCCGCGGTAGTGCGAAAATAAAAAAGGGAGGGATCGATGTTTCAGGCGCTACGCGAGATCGAGGGCGGCATTCAGCTATCGCTCAACGTCGCCGCTCGTCTGCCGCACCTGCGGCGGGGGCCGATCCTCGAATCGTTCCTGCGCCAGGTGTATTTCACGGGGGTAACCGCCGCCGGCGGCGTCATCCCGAGAGCCTGCGGCCTCGGCGTGATCATCATCGCCGTGATGATCAACATGCTCGACGCCGACGTCGATCTTGCGGTGAAGATCCTGCTGCTGCTCGTGTTCCGCGAAGTCGGCCCGCTCGCCGCGGCGATCGTCGTGATCCTGCGCACGGGGACCGCCGTGTCGGCCGAAGTGGCGATGATGCGCGTGTCCGGCCAGACGCGGGCGTTGCGCTATCTCGGCATCGATCTTTACGACTACCTCGTGCTGCCGCGCGTCGCGGGCTGCATGCTCGCCACCCTTGCGCTCACGTTCTACGTGCAGTTCCTCGCGGTGCTCGGCGGCCTGGCGCTGAGCCCGTTCATCATCGAGGCTTCCTTCTGGGAGCTCACCAACCGGTTGTTCGAGCTCTTCACGCCGGTCGACTTCGTCTACTCGACGCTGAAGAGCCTGCTCTTCGGCTTCGCCATCGCGGCCTGCTGCTGCTGGCACGGGCTCAATCCGCCGGATCTCACCGCCAATGCCGTGCCCAAGGTCGTGACCAAGGCGGTGACGCAGAGCATGATGCTGGTGCTGCTGATCAATGCCGTCTTCGCCTACGTCGTGTTTGGCATTCTCTTCTTCGGCCTCGTCAAGGCGAACGTATGAGCGCGCATCTATGACCGACCTCGCCGTCCGATACAAGAGGAAGACGCCACGCCTCGAGGTCCAGGTCGCGGCGCCGCAAGGCGCGGTCACCCACGTGCACCTGCCCGACGACAACGCCAAGGCGCATTTCGTCACGGCGCTCCTCAAGGCGCGCTGCGAGCCCGGCGAGGAGCTCGAGCTCTTCGGCGAGCCGGCGGCGACCGTGGCGCCAAAGCGGCGCGAGGAGCTGCGCATGCGCGTCGGCGCCGTGTCGCCGATCGTCGGCTTGATGTCGAACTTGAACGCCTGGGAAAACATCGCGCTGCCCGCCGCCTATCGCGGCGCGCCGCCGCTGCCCGACGTGGCGCAGCTCGCCAGCGATGTGCTGACGAAGCTCGGCGCCGAGCCGCAGTATTTCTTCGCGCGCCTGCCCGACGAGCTGGGACTCCTCGAGCGCAAGATGGCCTGGTTCGTGAGGCTGCTGGTGGCCGCGCCCGAGCTGATGGTGTTCGATGCGCTCGAGGACGGGCTGTCCTACGCCGAATGCAAGCACGTCGCGCGCTTCGAGGCCGAATACCGTGCACGGCAGCCTAACGGCACCGTGTTGTACGTCGATACGAGGGAGGATTCATGAGCATCGCATTGCCCGCCGGGCGCTTCGCCGGCATCGTGGCCAAGGTGAACGCATTCCTGCTGATCGCCTTCATCCTGGTCGCGGCCTTCCTCGGCCTCGTCGCCTACAAGCAGGGCTGGTTCGTGCACCAGTCGCCGGTGCATTTCGTCACCGCCAACGCGCTCGGCATCAACAAGGGCATGCCGGTCAAGCTGCACGGCTTCACCATCGGCTCGGTGAACGACATGGAGCTCGCGCTGGGCGGAGTCGACGTGCGCCTGGTCATCGGCAGCGAATACCTCGCCCGCATTCCGCAGGATTCGCGCGCCCGTAATGCGCGCGAATCGGGGCTGATCGGCGCGAGCGTGATCGACATCGTGCCCGGCAAGTCGCAGGTCGCGATCGCCGAGGGCGCGCAAATCAATTTCGAGCCGGCGCGCGGCATCAACGAGATCATCGACGACTTCCGCCGCCAGGCGATCCCGGCGTTCAACGAGGTCAAGGCGGCGATGTCCCAGGTCGGCCGCTCGGGCGAGAACGTGACCGAGATCCTCGAGAACCTGCGCAACGAGGTGGCGCAGCTGCCGGCGACGCACCGCGCCATTCGCAAGCTGGTGGAGGAAGCATCGCAGGCCACTTCCGAGCTCGGCAAGCAGGCCGGCGCTACGCTCAAGGCGGTGGAGAAAGTATCCATGACCGTCGACCAGACGATCCCCGCGGTATCGGAGAAGCTCGCCAGCAGCATCCTGTCGATCGACGCTGCGGCGGTGCAGCTCAAGAAGACCGGCGAAGAGGCGCAACTCACGCTGCGCAGTGCCCGCCCGCTGATGGAGCACAGCGAGGTGGCAGCACGCGAGGCGGGCGACGTGCTCGGCGCAGCGAAGCGCGTCTGGCCGCTCAGCGATTCGTTCAAGGAAACCTCCGACGGCATGCTGCCGATCGACAGCTTCGAGGCCGAGGGTAAGGGGCGCGCGCGCTGATGCGCTGGCTGGTTGCAAGCGTGATGGTTTTGGCCATGCTGCTCAATGCGGGATGCGGCGGCGGGAAAGCGACGGTCGCCACCAACAGCACCTCGCTCGCGCAGTCGCGCCTCACGCAGGCCGAGACCCGCGCCGCCGGCTTTGCCAAGTCAGGCGACTACCAGAATGCGGCGCGCCAGTACGCCGAGGCGCTGCGCATCGCCACCACCCTGGAAAACGCCGATGCCATCGCCGGCAACGCGATCAACCTCTCCGTCGTGCAGCAGTGGCTCGGGCGGGACGCCGAAGCGCGCGCCGCGCTCGACGCGGTGCTCGCCGACCCGCGCACCACATTTTCCGAGCGCCGCAGGGTCCAGGCGGAGCTGCGCCGGGCCATCGTCGAGGTGTCGAGCGGCAATATCGGCGCAGCCGTGATCTGGGCGGGGCAGGCGCAGCAACGCTGCGCCGCGACGAATTGCGAGTACGCCGCCGCGATCCTCAACGTGCGCGCCCAGATCGAGCTCGACTCGGGTCGCGCCGCGGAGGCCGCCCGGCTCGCGACCAGCGCCGCCGAGCGCTCGCGCTCGGCCGGCAACCCGGTCGAAACTGCAAATGCCTTGCGCACGCTCGGCCGCGCGCGCCACGCGCAGGAGCAGTTCGCAGCAGCCATCGAGCCGCTCAAGGCGGCGCTCGAGATCGACCGTGAGACCGGCGATCCGCGCAAGATCCTCGCCGACCTCGCCGACCTGACGCGCAGCGCAGAGGCGGCGGGCGATGCGGCGGCGGCGAAGGACTACCGCGAGCGCGGGCTCGCGGTAAGCCGCGCGATGAACGGCGCCCGCGGCACGCCCGAGGCCACGCTCACCCGCTAGGGGCGTCGTCCAGCACCACCGTCCAGACGCCGTCGATCTCCTCGAGCGGCTGATCGATGCGCGCGCCGAGCTCCATCAGCTCGGCAACCCGGGCCTCGACCGCCTCGCGCGTGGTGGCCGTTACCACCGTCTTCATGCCGAGCTTCTCGACGTTAACCCGCACCGCACGCCGCCGATTCGCGAACGTGGCCATCCATGTGGCGCCGATCTGCGCCGGCGGCGTAACGAGCTCGGCGTCTTCGGCGGCATGGCGCGCGAGCTCCGCCTCGACGCTTTCGCGCGTCGGCCCCGAGACGAGGAAGTGGCTGCCGGCGTCGGACACCGTGGCGTGCTGCGCGTTGCGGGCGCTCGCCGCGGGCCTGCGCTGCGAGCGCAGCTTCGCCTGCGCTTCGGCCACGCGGCGGCCAACACGCACCGCGTGGCTCACGGCGTAGAGCTCGTGCACACGGTTGTGCTTGTCGGTCTGCGCGGCGCGCGGCTGGAACATGGCTACGTAGTCTCCGGAAAGGAGCAGCACCACCTCGTAAAAGGAGCGCGACACCAACAACTCGCCCTTTTCGGCGAACGACATGACGCGCTGCGCCACGTTGATGCCGTCGCCAATGACATTGTCCTGGCCGTTGATGTCCTTCGACAGGTACACCGGCCCGAGGTTGATGCCCATGCGCACGGGCAGCTCGCCGACATTGTCGAAGATGGCGATGGCGGCGAAGAGCGCGCGCTCGGGGTCGTCGAGGAAGGCGATGGCGGCGCCGTCGCCGGTGTCGATCACCACGCGGTCGCGCGCCTCGAGGTCGGCGAGCGATGCGGCGAGCACCTCGTTGAACTTGTGCTTGAGCTTGATCTGCTCGGCCACGCCGAGCTTCGAATACCCGGCGAGGTCGAGGAAGAGCACGCTGCAGACGAGCGTGCGGCTGGCGGCTTCGCTCATCGCATGCCCGGCAGCATGCCTTTCATGTTGCGCATCATGCGCTGCAGGTTGCCGCCCTTCATCATCTTCATCATCTTCTGCATCTGCTCGAACTGGTTGAGCAGCTGGTTCACCGCCTGCACCGGTACGCCCGCACCCGCGGCGATGCGCCGCTTGCGCGAAGCCTTGATGAGCTCGGGCTTGGCCCGCTCGGCACGCGTCATCGAGTTGATGATGCCCTCGATGCGCTTCAGCTGCTTGTCGTCGGCGAGCTTCGCCGGGTCGACGGCGCCGACCAGCTGCGCCGGCAGCTTGTCGATGAGCGAGGCCACGCCACCCATCTTCTTCATCTGCGCGATCTGCTGCTTGAAGTCCTCGAGGTCGAAGCCCTTGCCCTTCTTCACCTTCTCGGCGACGCGCTTGGCTTCCTCGAGGTCGATCTTGGCGTGCGCCTCCTCGACCAGCGACAGGATGTCGCCCATGCCGAGGATGCGTGCCGCCATGCGCTCGGGATGGAACGGCTCGAGTCCCGCGAGCTTCTCGCCGACGCCGGCGAACTTGATCGGCTTGCCGGTCACCTGTCGCACCGAAAGCGCCGCGCCGCCGCGCGCGTCGCCGTCGAGCTTGGTCAGGATCACGCCGGTCAGGGGCAGGCGCTGGTTGAAGGCGCGGGCCACGTTCACCGCGTCCTGGCCCTGCATGGCGTCGACGATGAAGAGTGTCTCGACCGGCTTGAGCGCGGCGTGCAGCTCGGCGATCTCGCGCATCATCTCCTCGTCGATCGCGAGGCGCCCGGCGGTGTCGACGATCAGCACGTCCATGTAGTGCGTGCGCGCGTGCTCGAGCGCACGGCTGGCGATGTCCAGGGGTTTTTCGCCAACCGATGAAGCGATGAACTCGGCGCCCACTTGCCCGGCCACGGTCTGCAGTTGCTCGATCGCCGCCGGGCGATAGACGTCCGCCGAGACGAGCGCGACCTTTTTCTTCTCGGCGAGGAGCAGGCGCGCGAGCTTGCCGCTGGTGGTCGTCTTGCCGGAGCCCTGCAGGCCCGCCATCAGGATCACGGCCGGCGGCTGCGTCGCGAGATCGAGCGGCACGTTCGCCTCGCCCATCAGCGCGGTCAGCTCGCGGTGCACGACACCGACCAGCGCCTGGCCCGGCGTCAGGCTGCCGGCGACTTCCGCGCCGAGCGCCTTGGCGCGCACGGCATCGATGAACTGCTTTACCACCGGCAGCGCAACATCCGCCTCGAGCAGCGCGATGCGCACTTCGCGCAATGCTTCCTGGATATTCGCTTCGGTGAGGCGCGCTTCGCCGCGCACCTGCTTCACGATGCGCGCCAGGCGTGCGGTCAATGTCTCAAGCATGGGTGATAGACTGGAGAGGTGCCCGACATTGTAATTCACGGTATCGCGTCCGCCGCGTACCTGTTCCTGGCGTGGCACTTCTGGAACACGCGCTGGCGCGTTGCCGCAGTACCGCGTCCCTGGGAACGCGCCGCAGTTCTCGCCCCGCTCGCGCTGCACGCATGGCTCGTCTACAGCGGCATCCTCGCTGCGGCCGAGCTGCGCTTCGGCTTCGCCCAGGCGCTCTCGGTGATGATGTTTCTGGCGGCGCTGATGGTCTGGCTCGAAGCGTTCTTCTATCCGGTCGAGGCGCTCTATCCGCTGGTGCTCGCGGCGGCGGCGATCTGCGCGCCGCTGCCGGCCTTCTTCGCCGGGCGCCTGTCGCCCGACGCGGGATCGTTCGCGCAGTCATTCGAATTCCGGCTGCATCTCGTCTTCGGCATGCTCGCCTATAGCCTGTTCACCGTCGCGATGCTGCACGCGCTGCTCATCGCCAAGGTCGAGCGGCGCCTGCACGGCGCGCCCGGCCTTGCGCTCGGACAGCTGCCGCCGCTCCTCACGCTGGAGCGGCTGGTCTTCATGCTGATCGGCGCGGCGTTCGCCGTGCTCACCGCGACGCTCGTCATCGGCATCGCGTATTCCGAGGCCTTCATCGGGCGAGCGCTCCGCTTCGAGCACAAGACGGTGTTCGTGATCCTGTCGTGGCTCATCTTCGGCCTGCTCCTCGCCGGGCGCTGGCGCTACGGCTGGCGCGGCCGCACGGCGCTGCGCTGGACGCTCGCCGGCTTCGTGCTGCTGATGCTCGGTTACCCGGGCAGCCGCTTCGTGCTGGAAGTGCTCCTGCACCGCGCCTGATGGACGCGCTCTGGCTCGGCGGCGAGCTCCCGCTCGGCTGGATGATCGGCGCGTTCGTCTTCCTGCTGCTTGCGTCGGCATTCTTCTCGATCGCCGAGACCGCCATGATGGCGATCAACCGCTATCGGCTCGCCCACCTCGTCGCCGAAGGCGACAACGCGGCGCAGCGCGTGTCGGATCTCCTCAAGCGCACCGACCGGCTGCTGGGCGGCATCCTCATCGGCAACACGCTCGCCATCACCGGCGCCACCACGGTCGCCGGGTTGATCGCCGCGCAGCTCTTCGGCGAGGACCGGCTGGTGGTATTCCTGACGCCGGTCGTCGTCGGCTTCATCATGATCGTCTTCGCGGAAATCACGCCGAAGGTGATCGGTGCCACGCATCCCGAGGAGGTTGCGCTCGCGCTTTCGTTGCCGGTCAAGTTCGCGCTCTACCTGCTCGACATCCCGGCGTGGTTCATCAACCTCTTCGCGCGGCCGCTGTTGCGCCTCGTCGGCATCAAGACCGGCCAGGACACCGACGCGCCCAAGCTCTCGCCCGAAGAGATCCGCACGCTGGTGCTCGAGTCGTCGAGCTTCATGCCGAAGAAGCACCTCTCGATCCTGCTGAATCTCTTCGACGTTGGCGCGATCAGCGTGCAGGACATCATGGTGCCGCGCGCGCGCATCGAGTCGATCTGCCTCGAGGACGGCATGGAGACGGTGTCACGCCAGCTCGCCACCAGCCACCACATGCGCATCGTGGTGTTTCGCAACCATGAAGGCGAGATCGCCGGCATCCTGCACATCCGCAAGATTCTTGCGGCCCTGCATGCCGGGCCGCTCGAGGAGGCGGCGCTGGTCGAGCTTCTGGATGAGCCCTACTACGTGCCGGCCACGACCTCGGCGCTGGCACAGATGCAGTACTTCCAGGAGAACCGCGAACGCCTGGCGCTGGTGGTCGACGAGTACGGCGAGCTGATGGGACTCGTCACGCTGGAAGACATCATCGAGGAGATCATCGGCAAGTTCACCACCACGCTGCCCTCCGCGGGGCCGCTTGCCTGGGACGACAACGGCACGGCCACGGCCGAGGGCGCGATGCCGCTACGCGAAGTGAACCGCGCGCTGGGACTGTCGCTTCCGACCGACGGTCCGAAGACACTGAACGGCCTGATCGTCGAGCACCTGCAGGAAATTCCGGAGGCCGACGTCTCGATCAAGATCGGCAACGTCCCTATGGAAATCGTTCACGCGCAGGGCCGCACGATCAAGACCGTGCGAATTTTCCGGCCGCTCGCGAGTGTAGAAAATACAGAGGCCTCAGAGGTTTAGAACCGGAACTTCAGGCTTTACAAAGGCCGGACCGAAGGGCATCATGCTCGGTCCAGAAGTGGGAGGGAGTACCTAAGAATGGCAACGGCAGCAGCCGCATCGGCCGCGGTAAAAGGCCCGAAAGAATTCAGCTTCGCCTGGGAAGGCAAGGACAAGGCTGGCAAGGTCGTTCGCGGCGAAGTTCGCGCCGTGAGCGAGACCGCAGTGAACGCGACGCTGCGCCGCCAGGGCATCATCGTGCAGAAGGTCAAGAAGGTGAAGAAGTCGAGCGGCGGCAGCGTCAGCTCGAAGGACATCGCGCTCTTCACGCGCCAGCTCGCGACGATGATGAAGGCCGGCGTGCCGCTCCTGCAGGCGTTCGACATCGTCAGCAAGGGTGCGACCAATCCCGCGGTGACCAGACTGCTCACCGACATCAAGACCGACGTCGAGACCGGCTCGTCGCTGGCCGGCGCGTTCCGCAAGTTTCCGCTCCACTTCGACACCCTGTACTGCAACCTGGTGGGGGCCGGCGAGCAGGCGGGCATTCTCGAGACGCTGCTCGACCGCCTGGCCACCTATCAGGAGAAGACGCTCGCCATCAAGTCGAAGATCAAGAGCGCGCTCTTCTACCCGGTGGCGATCATCGCGGTCGCGTTCATCATCACGGCGGTGATCATGATCTTCGTGATCCCGGCGTTCAAGCAGGTGTTCACCAGCTTCGGCGCCGATCTGCCGGCGCCGACCCTCTTCGTGATGGCGATTTCCGATGCCTTCGTCGCCTACTGGTACATCATCTTCCCGGTGCTCGGCGGCAGCATCTACGGCTTCCTGGAAGCCTGGAAGCGCTCGCTCGCCGTGCAGATCTTCATGGACCGGTTGATGCTGAAGGCGCCGGTGTTCGGCCACCTGGTGCGCATCTCGACCATTGCGCGCTGGACGCGCACGCTATCGACGATGTTCGCCGCCGGCGTGCCGCTGGTGGAGGCGCTCGACTCGGTCGGCGGCGCCTCGGGCAACTACGTCTACGCCGAAGCCACCAAGAAGATCCAGAATGAGGTCTCGACCGGAACCGCGCTCACCGTCGCCATGCAGAACGCGAATGTGTTCCCGAGCATGGTGCTGCAGATGTGCTTGATCGGCGAGGAAACCGGCGCGCTCGACTCGATGCTCGGCAAGGTGGCCGACTTCTACGAGGCCGAGGTCGACGACGCGGTGGAAGCGCTCTCGTCTCTCATGGAGCCCCTGATCATGGTGGTGCTCGGCACCCTGATCGGCGGCATGGTGATCGCCATGTACCTGCCGATCTTCAAGATAGGCCAGGCGGTCTAGCGCATGCAGTCCTTCGGCTGGCTCGCACAGCCAGCCGTCCTGCCCTGGTTCGCGCTGTTCTTCGGGCTGTGCATCGGCTCGTTCCTGAACGTCGTGATCCATCGGCTGCCGAAGATCATGGAGCGCGAGTGGCGCGCGGAATGTGCCGAGCTCGCCGGGCAGCCCGCCCCCACGGAGCCACCGCTCAGCCTCGTCTCGCCGCGTTCGCGCTGCCCAAGCTGCGGGCATGGCATTACCGCCCTGGAGAACGTGCCCCTGCTCAGCTGGCTCGTGCTGAAGGGCAAGTGTTCGAAGTGCGGCACCAAGATCAGCGCGCGTTACCCGCTGGTCGAGCTCCTCGCCGGTGTCGGCGCCGGATATTCCGCCTGGCACTTCGGCCCCACGATGGCCGCGCTCGGCGCGGCGCTCTTCGTCTGGTTCACCATCGCGCTCGCCTTCATCGACCAGGAGACCGGCCTCCTGCCGGACGACCTGACGTTGCCGCTCCTGTGGGTGGGGCTGATCGTCAATCTGCGCGGCTCGTTCGTGCCCCTGCCCGAGGCCGTGGTCGGCGCGCTTGCCGGGTATCTCTCGCTGTGGCTCGTCTTCTGGGCCTACAAGCTCGCCACCGGCAAGGACGGCATGGGCTACGGCGACTTCAAGATGAACGCCGCGGTCGGCGCGTTTCTCGGCTGGAAGATGCTGCCGCTCGTGATCCTGCTCTCCTCTTTCGTCGGCCTCGCCTTCGGCGCTCTGCAGATGTTCGCCGCGCGCGGCAAGTGGGACGCCGGCTTTCGTTTCCACTTCGGGCCCTACATCGCCATCGCCGCCCTGGTCGCGCTCTTCTGGGGCGAGCCGATCCTGCGCTGGTACGCCGACCGGTTGTGAAGTTCGCGCAGTGAAATTCGTCGTGGGGCTGACCGGGGGCATCGGCGGCGGCAAGAGCGCGGCCGCCGAGGAGTTCGCGGGGCTCGGCGCCACGGTCATCGATACGGATGCCATCGCACGCGAGCTGACCGAAGCGGGCGGCGCGGCGCTGCCGCACATCCAGAGCCAATTTGGGAAGGCGTTCATCACGGCGCGCGGCGCCATGGATCGCGACGCGATGCGCAGCCGCGTGTTCGCCGATCCCGCCGCCAAGCAGGCGCTCGAGGGGCTGCTCCATCCCATGATCCGCGCCGAGGCCGACCGCCGCATCGCCGCTGCGACCGGGCCCTACGTCGTCTACGTGGTTCCCCTCCTCGTCGAATCGGGCGGGCAGCACGACCGGGTTCAGCGGGTGCTCGTGGTGGATGCGCCCGAGGACCTGCAGGTCGAGCGGGTGCGCGTGCGCAGCGGCCTGGCGGATAAGGAGATACGCTCGATCATCGCCCAGCAGGCCGCGCGTCCGGCGCGCCTCGCCGCGGCGCACGATGTGATCGACAACACGGGCTCGCTTGATGCACTGCGCAAGCAGGTCGCCGCGCTCGACGCGCGCTACCGGAAAATGGCCGTTCCCGCCAAGGGTTAGGTTGTGCTGACCCCCCAAATCGCTCAGAATCCGGCCAGCTTTTTCACCGACGCGCGCCGTGTGATCACTTACGAATATCCGCTGAACGAGCGCATCCGCACGCTGCTGCGCCTCGAGGATTTGTTCGAGCGCTCGCGCCACTTCATCGCGCGCACCGATCCGCACGACCACCACATGGCGCTGCTCACGCTGTTCGAGATCCTCGAGGTGTCGAGCCGCGCCGACCTCAAGTCGGACCTGCTGCAGGAGCTCGAGCGCCAGAAGCAGGTGCTGCTCTCGTTCCGCAACAATCCCGAGATCCAGGAGGACGCGCTCTCCGGCGTGGTGCGCGACATCGAGCAGGCGGCGGCGGCGCTCTTCTCGATGACCGGCAAGATCGGCCAGTACCTGCGCGAGAACGACTGGCTGATGTCGATCAAGCAGCGCACCGGCATTCCGGGTGGCGCCTGCGAGTTCGACCTGCCCTCGTACCACTACTGGCTGCACCGGCCTGCGGAGGAGCGCACCGGCCAGCTCGCGGCGTGGACCGGGCCGCTTTATCCGTTGCGCGACGGCTCGGCGATCATCCTGCGCATCCTGCGCGAATCGGGCCGGCCGCAGAGCGTCAATGCGCCGCAGGGCATGTTCCAGCAGATGCTCGGCGGCAAGAC
>WNFM01251070.1_pt1 | contig 17925 bp, 17 predicted proteins | sample 5400271 | NCBI WGS metagenome assembly WNFM01 (sample SAMN13153352, study PRJNA577476) | soil metagenome | isolation source: 60 cm saprolite on Douglas fir-dominated hillslope | place: USA:California | collected 2013-09-17 | reverse complement strand
CCTGCCCGCCGGTCTCGCCATAAACCTCATTATCCAGCACAACAATGGTGAGATTTTTGGGCTTTTGCAGGCCGACGGTCGCCAGACTTCCCATCCCCATCAGCATCTCACCGTCGCCTGTGATCACCACGACCGGCAGCGTGGGCTGCGCCAGCGCCATGCCGAGCCCAATCATGACCGCGCCGCCCATGGCGCCCCAAAGATAAAAATTGCGGTCGTGATCGCCGCACGCCGCGATATCGTAGGTCGAGGCGCCGAGGCCGCCGACCACGATCGCATCCTTGCGCTCCGCCAAGAGGCTTGAAACCACGCTGCGCCGGTCGAGAAGATTTGCTTTGCTCATTTGGTGAAAACCTTGGCGCCGATCAGGCGCTGCGACAACAGAACGGCGGTTGGCGTGCAGGCGTTGTAGGCTTGGCCTGCTGCGGCTTCGACGACCTCGCGCACCTCCTCGGGGTGAGAGGCCCGCAACACCTTGATCCCTGATAGTTCGAACACGCCCGCGGTGCTCGAGCCCATCGGTACCTGCCAGGGATTGAATTCGCCCCATTCGCCGCGCATCGTCACCAAAGTGAGGAACGGAAAGCGGAAAATCTGCGTCAGCGACAGCATGTTCACGCAATTGCCGACGCCGCTCGACTGCATCAAGAGCACGCCGCGCTGGCCGCCGGCCCAGGCCCCGGCCAACATCGCCACGCCTTCCTCTTCCGTGGTCAGGGGCACCGCACGCATCGAGGGCGCGCCGAGCACGCGCTCGATCAATTGCGAATGCCCGGCATCCGGCACGTAGGGCACCTGACGGACCTCGAAGCGCTGCAAAATCGCGAAGATCTCCTCCGGCCAAGAAGCAGTAGTTTCGGGGCTCGATTCGGAGGCGGCTTCAGTGCGGGCGTGCATTTTCATTTCCAGTCGGCTAGGCGAGACTGTATTCGGATGCGGGACTGTAGAGGCAGCCCGGTTTTGCGAAAGAGCAAAAACGGCATATCGGTCTCCCCTTAAGAGTATGGCAGCATGAATGCGAACGCGCGAGAGCTGGCGAAAAGTTTCGACCTCGAGAACCTGACGGCCGAATTCTATGCCGACCCCTACCCGACCTATCGTGCACTGCGGGAGCACGAGCCGGTCAAGCCAATGCGAAACGGCTCATACTTCCTGACGCGCTACGACGATCTGGTCAGCGCCTACAAAAACACAAAGCTTTTCTCATCCGACAAGAAAAAAGAGTTTTTGCCGAAATACGGCGCATCCCTGCTGTACGAACCCCACACCACCAGCCTCGTCTTCAACGACCCGCCGGCGCATACCAGGGTGCGGCGGCTGATCATGGGCGCGCTGTCGCCGCGCGCGATCGCGGAAATGGAGCCCTACCTGATCGCGCTGGTGGATCGGCTGCTCGACAAAATCGCCGCCAAAGATAGTTTTGAACTGATCGGTGACTTTGCCTCCGCGATCCCCGTTGAGGTGATCGGAAATCTGCTCGACGTGCCGCGGGACGAGCGCGAGCCCTTGCGCGACTGGTCGCTGGCGATTTTGGGGGCGCTCGAACCGGTCATCAGCCGCGAGGTTTTTGCGCGCGGCAATAATGCCGTGAAAGATTTTCTCAGCTACCTGGAAATTCTGGTCGAGCGGCGTCGCGCAAAGCCGGGCAACCCTGACCGAGACGTGCTGACCCGTCTCATTCAGGGCGAGGACAATGGCGAACGGTTGACCGCAAAGGAGCTGCTGCACAACTGCATCTTTCTGCTCAACGCCGGACACGAGACCACCACCAATTTGATTGGCAACGGGCTGGTGGCGCTGTCGCAAAACCCCGCGCAGAAAAAACGGCTGATCGAACATCCCGAGCTGATCAAGACCGCGGTCGAGGAAATTTTGCGATATGAAAGCTCAAACCAGCTCGGCAACCGCATGACCACGGAGCACGTCGAACTCGGCGGCGTTACGCTGGCCGCCGGCACGCCGGTGACGCTGTGCATCGGGGCGGCAAACCGCGATCCCGCACAATTTCCCGATCCGGAAACCCTCGACATCGGCCGCACGCCGAACCGGCATCTCGCGTTTGCGACCGGCGCGCATCAATGCGCTGGCATGGCGCTGGCGCGTCTCGAAGGCGCGATCGCGATGTCGCGGTTTTTGGCGCGGTTTCCGAACTACGCGCTCAACGGCCCGCCGGTGCGCGGCGGCCGCGTCCGCTTCCGCGGATTTTTGAGCGTGCCGTGCGTTATGAGCGGATAGTGTGCAAGGGTGGGATCTTGCCGCTGATTTACTATCACAGTTGAACTCGGCAAATGGCACGCACACCATCGCGCGGCGATTGATCGCCGCCGCCGCTCACGGTGTTCGGATATGTCTCTCAAGCCATTCGGTAAATGGAATTCAAAGGGAACAGATACATTGCAAGAGTTCCTGCTAAGCAGATTCCAATAGTTCTTCTTTAAAAGCGGCCGGAATGCCGGATGAACCATTATCGAACAAGGCAAAGGACCGACATGTTGGTGAATCGACGAAGAAGCGAGCGTCACTTGTGCAGAAGCCTCGCGAGAATCCAGCTCGGGACCGGCTCGTTGCCGCGCGATTGCACGATCACCGACATATCGGATGGCGGCGTGAAGGTAATCGCCGAATATGTCGACATTCCCTCGGAGTTTACGATCATATTATCCGAAGGCCGCCCGCGCCAATGTCGGCTGGCCTGGCGGATCGGATGCGAATTCGGCGCCCAATTCGTCGATTAGATCGAAAAGCCCGTTGAAAACGTCGAGGCCGGTTAGCGCTCTTGCTCTGCAAGGGCGACGCCGGCGCCAGCGGATTCCCTGAAACGGCGCTGTGACCGCGACCGCGGCCGCGGTCTGGTTAACGGGAATTTAGGGTTAACCTGTGAGCATTTCCGGCCAGTCGCCGACCACAGGCCAAAGTACATGCTCCCGCACTTGCTCCGACAATATTGCTCCGCGAGACCTTTAGCGTCCATAACAGCGTCCGCGATTTTGGTGTTGGGGCTTTGCAGCTGCCAGACCGCGGGCACGGATGACATCACGGGGTCGCTGGGCGAGAAAACCGAAGCAAGCCGCGCCGCCGACCCCCGGCGCGACCTGGAGGTTTATCGCGATCGCTTTCGTGCGAACCCGAAGGACGCCGACGCGGCGATACAATACGGCAAGGCGCTCCGGGCCACCGGGCAGCGGGCCCAGGCGGTTGCGGTGCTCGAAGAGGCCACGATCGCTCACCCCGACAACAAGGCGCTGCTCGCCGGTTATGGGCGGGCGCTGGCGGACAATGGCAATTTCCAACAGGCGTTCGACGTCCTCAGCCGCGCCCATAGCCCCGACGATCCGGATTGGCGCATCCTCTCGGCGCAGGGAGCAACCCTCGATCAGCTCGGCCGCTTCGACGAAGCACGGCAGTACTACGCAAGCGCGTTGAAGATAGCGCCCGACGAGCCTTCAGTGCTGTCCAATCTCGGCCTTTCCTACATGCTTTCGAAAGATCTGCCCAAGGCGGAGGAGACCCTGCGCCGCGCTAATAGCCGCGCTGATGCCAATCCGCGCGTGCGGCAGAATTTGGCGTTGGTGATTGGCCTGCAGGGCCGTACTGCCGAGGCTGAAAACATCGTGAAAGCCGATCGTCCGCCCGAGGAGGCGGCGGCCAATGTCGCCGCTCTCAAGCGATTATTATCCCGGAAAGAGAATGCACATGCGGACGCGGATAAAGCGCCGGGGACCGCTGTCGGGCGCCCGGATTGAGCTCTCGTGAATGGGCAGCGGGCTTCGCTAGCCGTGATCCGGTACGCGCACGCCGCGGCGGTCCACGCTAGGCCTTATTCGTCCGCAACTTCCTCATGATCGGCGACAGGAACGATCCCCGCGGATTCTTGGTCTCGCCGCGGCCCGTCAGCCGTTGCGCGATCTGCAGAAACGTCTTGGTGGTGCGGTGGCTGGCCGAGATTTCCGCGATCATCTGGCCGTTATTGGCAGCGGTGCCGAACAGGCGCGAATCGAAGGGGATGGAAGCGATCGGCGGGATCTCGATGGTCTTGGTGAAGCCGCGCGCGTCGATTTCCGGGCGCTTCGGCATGCGCACCTGATTGAGACAATACAGCGGCGGCCGGTCGTTGGGCCGCGCCGATTTCAGGATGTTCAGCAGGTTCTTGGTGTTGCGCAAATTGGCGAGGTCAGGCTCGGCCACGATCAGGATATCATCGGCGCCGACCAGGATGCGCTTGGTCCAGGCCGACCATTGGTGTGGAACGTCCAGCACGATGCAGGGCGTCGTCAGGCGCAGAGTGTCGAAAATCGCGTCGAACGCCTCGGCGCCGAAGTCGTAGACCCGATCGAGTGTCGCCGGCGCCGCCAGCAGGCTTAAGTGGTCGGTGCATTTCGCGAGCAGGCGCTCCATGACGGTGGTATCGAGCCGCTCGGCCGAGAATACCGCATTGGCGATGCCCTGCGGCGGATCCTGATTGTAGTCGAGACTGGCGGTCCCGAACGCGAGGTCGAGATCGATGACGACGGAATCCAGCGCCAGATCCCGCGCGACCGCCCAGGCCACATTGTGCGCGACGGTGGATGCACCGGCGCCGCCCTTGGCCCCGACGACGGCGATGATCCGGCCGAGGGCTATCGCCTCCGAGGCCGAGAACAGGCTGCAAATCGCGCGCACCACGTCCAGCGGCTTCACCGGCCCGATGACGTAGTCGCTGACGCCGCGACGCACCAGTTCGCGGTAGGGTGCGGTATCGTTGGCAGTGCCGATCACGACGACGCGGGTTCCGGGATCGCAAACGCCTGCGAGGTCATCGAGGCCGGCCAGGATATCGCTGCTGCCGTCGGTCTCCAGGATGATCACGTTCGGCGTGGGCACACTGCTATAGACTTCGATGGCGGTTGCCACGCCGCCCATCTTGACCGTGAGATGGGCCTTGCCGAGGCGGCGGTCTTCGCCCGCCGACTGCACGGCGGCTGCGGTTTCCGTGGTCTCGCAATAGGCCTGTACCGACACACGCGGCGCCGGCGCGATGTAATCGTCGGCGTGCGGCGGGAGATCCGGCTCTTCGGGATTTTGGCGGACGTTTCTGATCATTTGCCTGTATCGCTGAGTTTCGCTCTCTCGGCTTCGGGATAGTTGGTCGTGGTCGCCTCGCCCTTGCGATACTTCTCAAAGGCTTCCGTGCGCCGCGCCGTATAGGGAGGCGTCTCTGGCCGCGGTTGCTCGAGATCCGCCGGATTTGCGACCATCGCCGCCATGTTGCGCTGATAGGCGCAACCGAAATTGTAGTAATCCTTGTTTTGGGAATAACCCCTGTCCAGGACCGAGGGTCCGAGGTCATCCGGCCACAGCCCGCAGGGTCCGGCCACCGCCGCGATCCTCGGATAACTGAGCCTGATGGTGGCGAACGTCCGGGGATCGTCCGGATGGTAATGATGCAGGGTAATGCCGTGCGGAGGCACGCCGCCGGCCGCAAGCAGCGAGCGGATTTCCCGGTATGATTCCGCGGCAGCCCGGGCGTTGGGCGTGTCGACCGGCACATCGGCCACAATCGCGCCGGTCCCTTCGCTAACCCATCTGTGCGCCAGTCCGATGACGTCGGTGCGTTGCGAAGCGGTCAGGCCGCCGCGTCCATGACCGACGAAGACGACGATGGAGCGGTCGGCTTCCTCGACCGCGATCGGATGACGCAGCCGATAATCGTCGGGAACGCTCGCGGTCACGGCTTCAGTGGTGGTGTAGGTGCACGCCCCGAGCGCAACTGAAAGGCCGGCGAGTGCACCCAACAGGCGGAGAGTTTTATAGCGATCGACCGCTGTCATGTTTGTCATCGTTTTCGTCCTCGTCCCCGCGCTGACCGTGCAGCCCCGTCTCAGTCAATGATGAAGCCGAAATTGGCCTGGTAGCTTCCAACCGGTTCGACGCGGCCGGCAATGCCGTAGATCCGGCTGATCTGGGCCAGCAGTGTCGATTGGGAATCCGAGGCAGGCGCAAACCCGTCGTCGGGACGTGACAACTCTTTCTGGGCAACCGCCCTAACGACATAGGGCGTCACCAGGACCATCAATTCGGTCTGGTTATTGATAAAATCCTGGCTCCTGAACAGCGCTCCAAAGATCGGCAACGAGTCGATGCCGGGCATTCCGTTGACGGCCTGCTTGGTCTGTTCCTGGATCAGGCCGGCCATCGCAATGGAGCCCCCCGATGGGATCTCCAGCGTGGTTTCGGCACGACGGGTCTTGATCGATGGAATCGTCGTTCCACCGGTACCGCCAGTCAAAGAGTTTTCGCTCGAGACTTCCGACACTTCGGTCATCACCCGCAGGCTGATCCGCCCCTCCGTCAGCACCACCGGCGTGAAGTTGAGCGAGATGCCGAATTTCTTGTAGGTGACGGTCTGGACGCAATTTCCGATAGCGCCCGCCGTCGTCGTTTGGCAGGTCACACCGGTCGGAATGGGAAATTCGCCGCCTGAGATAAAGGTCGCGGACTCGCCGGAGATCGCCGTCAGATTGGGTTCGGCCAGTGTCCGCACCACGCCTGCGCTTTCCATCGCGCGCATGGTGGCGGTGAACGTGGGCAGACCCTTGGTGATGGCGGAAGGGCTGAAACTGTTGCCGGGGACGAGCGCCCCATTGTTTGCGGTGAACGGGTTGACGTTGTTGAAGTTCACCACCGCGGTGCCGTAATTCATGCTGGCGCTGAGATCGACGCCCATCTGCTTGACGATGTCCCGCCGCACTTCGGCGACCGTGACCTTCAGCATCACCTGGTCGCGGCCGCGAACGACGATGCCGTTGACGACCTTGTCGGCGGTCCCTACCAAACGCGCCGCGAGGTCGCCCGCCTGCTGCGCCTCGATCGGGCTCGACACCGACCCGGTCAGTATCACGCTGTCGCCGACGCCCTCGATCTGGATTCCCGGCAAGATTTGCTTCAACGCCGCGCGCACACCGTTGAGATCACGCTTGACCGCGATGTCGTAGGCGGCAATCTGCTGGCCGTCGGCATCGAAGAACACGACGTTGGTCTGACCGACCGCGCTGCCGATGATATAGGCGCGCTGCGGCGAACGGATCACGGCGTTCGCAATCTTGGGATCGGCCACCAGCACATCTTTGACGTCGCGCGGCAAATCGACAACCACGGACTTGCCGATGCCGAGCGCAAGAAAGCGTGTCTTCGCTTGCGCGGCCGCGACGACCGGCGTTGCCTCGGCCGCCACCACGGGCGCCAGCGCCGGATTGAGCGTCAGCGCAACGACGGCCGAAAACGACAGGGCTCGGACCAGAACGGTCCGCATCGCCAGCTGATTTCCCCCGCATTTCATGTCGGACGTCCTTTCGATCACTTCTGTGTCGTCGTCGAGCTCGGGATGCCGTAGCGAACGACATTGATGCTCGCGCCCTGCTTCGGGGCTTGTTCGTCGGTGGTGTTCTCGACCAGGCTGACATCGGCAATGCTGCGCAGCGCCAGCGACAGCGTGCCGCTTTGGCGTGCCCGGGCCAGCGTCTCGGCCTGCTCGGGCCGGAGTTCAAGCGTGACGGTCTTGCCGATCACGGTGTTCTGGCCGTCTTTTTCCTTCGGCGCCTGGTCAATCGCGAGAACGCGAATATTGGGCAGGATGATCTCGGAAACGATGATGTCCGCACCCGATCGGTCCGGGTTCTTGTCGCGCTTCGATAGAATCACGTCGACCCGGTCGTTCGGCAGGATGAAGCCGCCGGCGCCGGTCTCGGGCGAGATTTCGGTCGAGATGGCGCGCATGCCGGTCGGCAGGATCGCCGCCATGAAGCCCGACCCGTTGGGCTTGACCAGCTTCAGCTCCCGGATCGGCTCGCCCGCGATGAACGGCGCGCGCGCGATCGAGCCGGCGATCTGGGTGGTGGCGTCGGGACGTTCATTGCGGCGAATGAAGGTGTTGCTGGTGGTCGTTGCCGGCCAGGTCTGCCACTGCATGTCTTCTGGCTGGACGGTCTGGCCAAGGCCGATGTCGGATTTCGCCACCAGGACGTCCACCGTCTGCAATTGTGCAACCGGTTCAGCCGGGGGCGGCTTGCTGTCGGACGTACTCACAAGGTAAGCGGCAACGCCGCCGGCACTAAGCGCGATAGTCAGGACGACAATGCGGGCGGTATACATACGCTTTACTACTTACATTTCCGCAATGCTTGGGCTGCATGCGATGAGAGCCTCTCCTCAGGCATGACTAAGCGGTAAAGGTATAAGGGAACTTGCGGGTCGAGGGAGTTTGCCGCATGGAGCTCGCGGATTTGTCCGCATGGTGAACGGAGTGTTATCGTTCGAAGGACGAACCGCAATTCTACGTAGCGACTCGACATCGTCGTCCCCGCGAAAGCAGGACGACATCGATAAAGATTTTCTAAACCACCGAGCGATGCCGTGCGATGCAGGTTCGCAAAACCTCGTCGATCGGCTTTTCCCACCAGTCGTCGGAAAAGATCTCGATCTCGGAATAGCCCGCAAAACCCTGCGCCTCGACCGCGGCGCGCAATCCTCTGATGTCGATCACGCCGTCGCCCATCATGCCGCGGTCGTTGAGAATGTCTTTTGTGGGCACCAGCCAGTCGCAGACGTGGAAGGCCAGCAATCGATCTTTGCCGGCGCGGGCGATCTGCGGCAGCAATTCCGGGTCCCACCAGATGTGATAGACGTCGAGCGCGACGCCCAGCGCGCCGCTGCGGTGCGGGTCGAGCCGGTCGCAGATATCAAGCGCCTGCTTTGTCGTGTTCACGCAGGCGCGGTCGGCGGCATAGGCTGGATGCAGCGGCTCGATCGCCAGCGGCATTTTGGCGTCGCGCGCGTAAACCATCATTTCGGCGATGGCGTCCTCGACCTGCGCGCGCGCCGCCGCGATATCCTTCGAGGCCACACTTCCCGGCCGCGAATATTGCGGCAGGCCCCCGACCACGAGAACGATGCAGGGCGCGCCGAGCGCCTTGGCCTCATCGACGGCCCGACGGTTATCGTCGCGCGCCTCCCGGCGATGGGTGGCATCAGATGTGAACATCCCGCCGCGGCAATAGCCTGACAGCTCCAAACCTGTATCGCGCACCGCGCGCACGGCGCGATCAAGGCCGATTGCCGCGACCTGGTCGCGCCAGGGATCAATAGCGCGTATGCCATGCCGCGCGCAGGCGTCGATGATTTGCGCAAGATCGCCCTGCTTGCGGAGCGTCGCGGTATTCAAGGACAACCAGCGGTGATCGCTCGAAAAGTCCCGCATCACGCTTCAATGCCGCGGGTGGCAAGCACGTCCTTCATGCGCCGCGTCGCGAGCTCGGGATTGGCGAGCAACCCCGCTTTGTCCGCGAGGCGAAACAGTTCGGCGAGATGCAAGGTCGAACGCGTGCTCTCCTGCCCGCCGACCATCGTAAAATGATCCTGGTGGCCGTTGAGATAGGCCATGAAGACGATGCCGGTCTTATAGAATCTCGTCGGCGCCTTGAAGATGTGGCGCGACAGCGGCACCGTCGGCTCCAGCACATCGTTGAAACCGGCCGCGTCGGCGGCAGCGAGCCGCGACAGCGCGTAGGACGCCGCCGGCGCGATAGCGTCGAAGATGCCGAGCAGCGCGTGGGAAAAGCCCTGCGCGTCGCCGGCGATCAGTTCGGCGTAATTGAAGTCGTCGCCGGTATACATTTTTACGTTCTTGTCGAGCCGGCGGCGCATGTCGATCTCGCGTTGCTTGTCGAGCAGCGAAACTTTTACACCGTCGACTTTTGAGGCATTGGCGTTGATGAGTCCGACCGCGACATCCATGGCATCATCGAGGTTTTGCGTGCCCCAGTAATTCGCCAAGGCCGGATCGAACATATCGCCGAGCCAGTGGATGATCACGGGCTCGCGGACTTGCGACAGCACGCGGTTGTAGACAGTGGCGTAATCATCGGGGCCACGGCCGATCTTTGCCAGCGCCCGCGAGGCCATCAGGATGATGCGTCCCCCCGCTTTTTCGATCGCCCCGATCTGATGCTCATAGGCGCGGATCACGTCATCGAGACTCTTGGCGTCCTCCGGGGCAAGATGATCGGTGCCGGCGCCGGAAAACACCAGCGCGTTGCCCCTGGCCTTCGCAGCCTTCACCGAGCGCTGGATCAATTCCAGCGAGGTCGGCCAGTCCAGCCCCATGCCGCGCTGCGCGGTGTCCATGGCTTCGGCGACACCGAGGCCCAAGTCCCAGACATGCTCGCGAAAGGCGATGGTCTTGTCCCAGTCAACGGCAGCCGTGAGCCACGGATCGATATCGGCGAGGGAATCGGAAACGACATGGGCGGCGGAAAACGCCACGCGATTGAGCGTGCCCTGAAGTTTTGCGGGGAACGTCCGGGACGCCGCGAGGCGATAGGTTTCGATCGAGCGATCGGCCTTCGGCAATTGCAGCGACAGCGACGAGACGGGTAAAACCGGCTTGTTCATGGTGATGATCTCCTCACACCCTGATTGGCGCGACGTCGATCCAGCGCTTCTCGCGCCAGCTCGAGAGCGCGCATTCGGCCAATTGCACGCCCTTGGCGCCTTCCAGCAGCGTGTATTTATAAGGCGCGTCCTCGCAGACGTGGCGAATGAACATTTCCCACTGTTCTTTGAAGCCGTTGTCGTAAGAGCTGTTTTCTGGGAGCTTCTGCCAGTCGGCATAGAAATCGTGGGTGCGCTTCTCGTCCGGATTCCACACCGGCCGCGGCGTCGCCTGGCGGGCCTGGATGACGCAATCGGTGAGGCCTGCTACGGCCGAGCCGTGGGTGCCGTCGACCTGGAAAGTGACGAGATCGTCGCGGTAGACCCGCGTCACCCAGGACATATTGATGTGCGCGATCACGCCGCCCTTGAGGCGGAACGTGGCGTAGGCGGAATCATCGGCGGTCGCCTTGTATTTTTCGCTCCTCTCGTCCCAGCGTTCGGGTGCCGAGGCAGCTCACGCTTTCGACTTCGCCGAAGAGATTGTCGAGCACGTAGCGCCAGTGGCAGACCATGTCGAGGATGATGCCGCCGCCGTCTTCGCTGCGATAATTCCATGACGGCCGCTGCGCCTCCTGCCAGCCGCCTTCGAACACCCAGTAGCCGAATTCACCGCGCACCGAGAGCATCCGGCCGAAAAAACCTGAATCGCGCAGGAACTTGAGCTTCTTCAGCCCCGGCAGGAACAGCTTGTCCTGCACGGTGCCGTGCTTGACGCCCCTGGCATTGGCCAGCCTGACGACGGCGACCGCCTCCTCAAGATTGGTCGCGATCGGTTTTTCGCAATAGACATGCTTGCCGGCATTGATCGCTTTGGTCAGCAGCGACGGACGCGCCTGCGTGGTCGCGGCGTCGAAGAAGATGGTGTCGCTCGGCTCAACCAGCGCCTTGTCGAGATCGGTGGTCCAGCGCGCCACATTGAACTGTTTTGCCAGATGCTCGAGCTTGCCGGCGTCGCGCCCGACCAGGATCGGGTCGGGCATCATGCTGTCGCCATTGCCGAGCTGTACGCCGCCCTGGTCGCGGATCGCGATGATCGAGCGGATCAGATGCTGGTTGAGCCCCATGCGGCCGGTGACACCGTTCATGATCACGCCGAGGCGTTGCGTCGTCATATCGCTTGCTCCTTCAGAATTTTTGCTTTTGGTTGTTCGAGCGGCGATAGCGCCGACCAGTTGGGATGTACGCCGGTGGCAAAGCCCGGCGATGTCAGCGATCCCGTCAGGAGATCGCCGTTATGGATCGACAGCCGGATATTTTTTCCGTCGCCGACATAGAGATCGGGGTGCGCTACGCGAAAGGCTTCCGCCTCAGTGGCGGGCGCACCGCCAAAACCGTCGACATAATGGTGGCCGTTGCGCTCGGCGTGGGTGACGCCGATCAGCGCGCCGAGCGCGAGGTCCTGCTGCACGCCGAGGCCGGCCTGACAGGTCGGGTCCTCGCCGGTGATGAAACATTTTTCGCCTCCCCCGCTCCACTTCGCGGCACGGGTCGCATTGACGATCGATTTGAAGATCCCCTTGCATGATTTCGAGGAGATGCCGCGATAGCCAAGCGAGCGCGAATGCGGAAATGCGTCATAGGAATCGTCGGCCTCGTCGATGATAAAATTGCGGCGCGCCAGCGAACCGAGCGGCGACTGCCGGGTAATGTCGCGCGGCATCGGCTGCTCGATATACAGTAGTTTTGCCGCGATCGGCCGCAGCGCGCGGTCGCGGTCGAGCCGATCGGCCAGCGCACTTAAGCCTGCGAGATCGGCATATTGTTCGTTGGCGTCAAGCGTGACGCTGTAGTCATACGGCAGCGAGGCGAGTTCGTTGCCGATCCGGACCAGCCGCGCCGCATCGGCTTCCGGATCGCCGTTGAGTTTTAACTTGAAATAGCGCGCGCCGGCGTTTTCGTGCGCATCGGCGACGCCGCCGGTGCCTTCGATCCTGTCGTCGAGACCGACGGTATGCCTGATCGCGACACGCTCCAGCCGCCGGCGGCCGGCCAGAAATCGCGAGACGTCATCATCGCGCAAATCGGGCGACAAATGCGCATCGATCCCGGCGATATTTTGCGCCATGCCGTCGAAGAAATTGACGCCAAGGCGGCGCAGCAGCGCATCGAGCACAGCCTTGTCGATTTCAGCCGGACCGTAAGCGGCGGCCAGCGGGGGAATATCTTCTTTCGCACAGGCCTCGACTTGCGCCGCGATGCGATGGGCGTGCAGGCCGAACGCGGTGTCGAAGCCCGAGCCGGACAGATAAAGATCACGGGCGATCGCGAGCGAACATCGCAGTTCGTCGACCGTCGCCTCCGGCGCAAGATGCGGCCGCTTGTCAAACCACTTTGGGACCAGCAATTCGGCGCTGGCGCCGCTAGAGGTCCCCTTGCCTTCGACCTCGATCTCGACGCACACGAACGCCTGCGCCGCTTCATTGATCACCACGGCGCCAAACCGGAACGGCCGCACAAAGCGAACCGGGCGTTCAAAAAATGCGATGTCCCGCACGGCCAAACGGTGCGCCATGGCTGACAGCCCCTAATCCAGCGCGCTCTGGGTGAAAAAATGCTTGCGGATGCGCTGCACCAGTTCGCTGAACACGGGGTCGGCCATGGCGTCGAGCGAACGCGGGCGCGGCAGCGGCACGTCGTAGATTGCGGCGATCGCGCCGGGCCGCTCCGTCATGACCAGTACGCGGTCGGCGAGGAACACGGCCTCGGGAATCGAATGCGTGATCAACAGCACGGTCTTGCCGGTCTCGCGCTGGATCCGCATCAGCTCGACATTCATGCGCTCGCGCGTCATGGCGTCGAGCGCACCGAACGGCTCGTCCATCAGCATGATCTTCGGATCGTGCACCAGCGCCCGGCAGATCGAGGCGCGCTGCTGCATGCCGCCAGACAATTGCCAGGGCAGTTTTTTCTCAAAGCCTTCAAGCCCGACCAGTTTTAACAGCGCCTGCGCGCGCGGCAGAAATTTGTCGCGCGACAGCCGCTTCATGTCGATCGGCAGCATGACGTTGTTGAGGATATTGCGCCATGGCAGCAGCAGCGAATTCTGGAACACGATGCCGACATTGCCGTGCGGTTTTGTCACGGCTTCGCCCTCGACGAAAATCTCGCCGGTCGAGGGCGGTAACAGCCCCGAGATCATTTTCAACAACGTCGACTTGCCGCAGCCGGACGGTCCGACCACGACAAAAAATTCGCCGGCGTTGATATGAAAGTCCAGCGGCCGCAACGACGGCACATCGCCGTCGCGCGACCGGTAGGTCTTCGACACGCCGGAGAGTTGGATTCCCGGCGTGCCGGAGGCCACGCGATCGGACACCAGGCGAAGATGTCCGCCCGGTTGATCGACGCTGGATGGTTTGGTCGCAGGTTTCATTCAGGCAAGTCCGCTCGGAAGTAGGAATATAGAGCCGTCATTGCGAGGAGCGCAGCGACGAAGCAATCCATACTTGCTTCGCGGTTGCATGGATTGCTTCGCTTCGCTCGCAATGACGTCTCACTCAAGAATTGCCTTTCGGCAGGTAGTCGTTGGTATAAAACGCCTTCGGATTATTCTTGGCCTTGGCATCGAGCCCGCCATATTCGACCATCAGGTTGACGGTGTCGGTCATGTTCTGATCGGTGACCTGGAACGGCCGCTTGCCCTTGGTTTCCGGCGTGCGATAGAGCGGGATCGTCAATTCAAAGCCTTGCGTCAGCGTATCGATCTTGCCGCCCTTCGGGTTGGCATCGAGGATCGCCTGCGCCGCACCCTTTGAGTCCTTTTCCGCGGCTTCGACCGCTTTTGTCGTGGCCGACATGAAGCGCCGCACCAGATCGGCGTTGGCCTTGACGTAGTCGCTGTTGGCGATGATCCCTGACGAAACCATGTTGATACCGTAGTCGGCGAATTTGATGGGATAGACGTCCTTACCGGTCGCGTCCTTGATCTTCATCGACTGGTCCATGACGTAGCCGAGCAGCAAATCCGCCTGCCCGTTGATCACGGCGTTCAGTTTTGTTCTTCAGAAACAGCGGCCAGATCTGCGTCATCGAATCCGCGGGCGTGATCGCAACCGTCTTGCCCTTGATGTCCTCCGGCTTCCTAATGTTCTTGTCGACAAAACCCATTGCCGACATCGGGCTGGTCTGCAGCAGCACGCCAGTGGCAACGACCGGCGCGCCCTTTACCGCGGCGCGCATCATGGTGGGGACGTCGACATAGCCGAAGTCGGCGGCCTTGGCCGCAACGGCCTGCGTGGTCGCCGCCGAGCCGCGGCCTTCCTGGATTTCGAGATCGATATTTTCGGCAGCAAAGATGCCCTTGGCCTTGCCGTAATAGAACGGCGCGTGCTCGCCATAGACGTACCAGTTGAGCATCAGCACGACCTTGTCCGCTGCAGCAGCCGGGGCTGCGGCAAGCGCCGTCCAGATCAGCGCCGCCGCAAGCGCCGTTATCAATCGCATCATGTCATCCTCCCGTTGGTGTTTTACGCGGTCCTTGAGGGCCGCTTTTTTTCATCTCTCACCGCTCACGCGGCGAACAAAACTTCCTCGCGCTGGCTGACATGCCACGGAATCACAAAACGCTCGATCCGGTCGACGATCCAGAACAAGACGACGCCGAGCAGCGCCAGGATCACCAAGGCCGCAAACATGGTCGGCAGATCGAACGTGCCGATCGAGCGCTGCAGCACGTAGCCGATGCCGGAATTGGAGCCGACAAATTCGCCGACCACGGCGCCGACCACAGCCAGCGTCACCGAGACCTTTAGGCCCGAAAAAATCGCCGGCATCGCGTGCGGCAAATTGACGGCCCAAAACACACGAAAGCGGCTACCCTGCATCGCGCGCGCGAGATCGACCATGTCGGGATCGACCGACTTAAAACCCTGCACCGCGGAGACCACCACTGGAAAAAACCCGAGCAAGAACGCCGAGATCACTTTTGGGATGATCCCAAACCCGAACCAGACCACGAACAATGGCGCGATCGCGATCTTGGGCACCGACTGCGAAAACACCAATAGCGGATAGACGTAGCTCTCCACGGTCTTCGATCCCGCGATCAGCATCGCGACGGGAATGCCGAACAAAGCCGACAGCAGAAAACCGCAGATCGTCGCATAAGTGGTCGGCCACGCCTGCCGCAACAGCTCCGGCCAATCCTGCCACAGCACCACCACGACGTCGGCGGGCGCCGGAATCTGATACGCCGGGATTTTGAACAGCCGGATCGCCAAATCCCAGGCGACGACAATGAAGATCAGGAACAGAATCGGCCGGACCCACGCCGCATTCAGCGCTTTCGACACGCTCCGGGGCGCCTTAGGTTCGGCCACGTCTCTCTCCCTGGTTTCTTTTGTCTGGCGGCACAAATTAACCCGTTGGATAAATACTGTCTAGGGGCTTTCAGCGTTCCACGAAAGCAGGAACCCATGCGCCGCGGTGCCGTCCAGGCAAGTGTTGCCGACGATCAAGCTGATGGATCGGCGAAGACCAAGTCTACAGTCTCTCGTTCGATTGATCGCAGCACCGCGAGGCAATCCGTCTTGGTAAAGCTGCCCCGGAATTTTCAAAATAGGTATCATAGTCATCGTTCTGCATGCCTGCGCATGCAAGGGCCGAAGCCGCCTAGTTCTCAATTGGCGCGGCAAGGACGTTTTTTTGCCTTCTGCACAGGATAAGCAAGAAGACTTAGCAGTGAGATGTAACGACGGGAAAGAATTGTATCAGAGCGACAGTTTGTACGTCCGAGTGCGTATGATCGATTTCGGATTGAACCGTCATCGCCTTTCTTTGCACGCGTCAATGGTTCTCTTCTCGCTCGTTCCGTCGCTGATGGGCTACACCGTCTATCTCACGGACATCCCTAATGCCGTTGCCCGGATCACCATCAATCTCAAGCTGATCGCTGATCCGTCTTCCAGCTCGTTTTACGTCTTCAGGCCTGTCCTTATTCCCAACATGGCCCTGGACGTCTGGGGTTTGCTCTTCGGAGGGTGGATCGGCGTGGAAAATGCTGCGCTGATCTTTGTCATGCTTGTTATCGTGCTGCTCTACGCGACGCTACAATGGTTGCGTGTTGTCATCCTCGGCCGCACGTCTCTCCTTGGTGGCGCTCTCTCGCTGTTCCTGATCCTGTCCGGAAATTTCCGCTGGGGGCTCATGAATTACGAGCTCGGGACGGCCATCATGTTCGCGACCCTTGCGCTCACGGAACGTCATGTCGCCGAACCCTCGGGCGTGAGCTCCCCCGGAAACATCCTGGCACGATCCGCCCTGTGCCTTCTCTCTGTCATGTGTAGCGTCTTCCCTGCCGCGATCTACGGTTGTTACGTGGCCGGACGTCTGCCATCCGTTCTCGAAGGGAAGGACTGGAAGGAGAATGCCAAAAGAACCCTGGCATTGGGCTTCCCCTTCTTACCGGTCCTGGCCTTCCTCGCCGTTGCGCAGGATCTCCCGCCGGCAGACGCGTACAAAACCGGCTGGTCGATCGTCAGCAAGGTGTCAGGGATCGTGGATCTGTTTTACGTGCGAGGTCCGGGCCTCGAACTGTGCATCGCCATTGCCTTCGCAGCGGCGCTCGTCCTTCTATTTATGACTTGCCGCTTCAGGGTTGCTCCGTCACAGAGGTTGGGTCTGATCTTGATGGCTGTTCTCTACGCGGTGCTTCCTTCGCGGCTGTTGAACGTGGACGCCATCGACTATCGGCTGGCACAGCCCATCGCGTTGCTGCTGATTGCCAGCACCGAGTTGACGCGGCGCGATGGAACGGTCTGGGCCGGACGGGCCAGGCTTATCGGCGCGACATTCGTCTTGCTGGCACTCGTGCGCCCGCTCGACGTCATCGAGAGTCTCCGGCCCGTCGATGAACTCCGGCATTCGATCAGCCGCCTTTTCGAGACTGTCCCTTCAGGTTCGCGAGTGCTGGTCGTGACGGACCTGCCGGAATTCCGCTATTTCGGACATCCCATCTGGCACCTGCCCCTGCTAAGCGCGACGGAGCGCCGAGGCGACATCTTCATGGCGTCGGTGTTCTCGAACTTCTTTACGCAAAGGAAGCAGGCGCTCGACGAATCCGCTCCGGCCTCGGTCCGGCTCGGTGTCGACGCTTTTCCCGACCTCTGCCGGTGGACGCATGTCCTGTTGATCGGTCACGCCTCAAGTCTTCCGCCGTCTCTGCCGCTGACTGAGGCGCGTACCGACGGCGCATCTGCGATGCTCGATGTGGACAGGACTGCGTGTACGACGCTGTGACGGGCGATTGCGATTTTCGGCGTGGCGATCATGACGCCGAGGCGACAGATGCGAAAATACTGTCTAGGGGCATTCTGACGACAAAATCTTCGTCGTCCCTGCGAAACAAAATCTTGGTCGTCCTGCGAAAGCAGGGACCCATATGTGGACGGCCCCCGTGGCACAAGAGTTTTTTGGGTCAGATCGGATCGCTTGCATCCATATGTCCGGCCTGTTGATGCG
>WNFM01188897.1_pt1 | contig 17927 bp, 18 predicted proteins | sample 5400271 | NCBI WGS metagenome assembly WNFM01 (sample SAMN13153352, study PRJNA577476) | soil metagenome | isolation source: 60 cm saprolite on Douglas fir-dominated hillslope | place: USA:California | collected 2013-09-17 | reverse complement strand
GACGACAGGGGTTTCTGGGTGGTGTTCCTGGACCTTTGCCAGCAAACCCAAGCCGTCCATCCCGGACATTTTGATATCGCTCACGATGGCGTCATACTCCTGCTGCTCGATCATCGTCAGTGCCACCTGCGCTGATTCAGCCGTCTGCACCTCGACCCCGCTCATGCGAAGCGATAACATGCGCGGAAGGGCATGCAGGAGCGCGGGATCATCGTCTACCAACAAAATCGGTGCTGTATCCATGCGAGTAACACCTCATCAGAGAAAGTTTGTCAGAAATGAACGCAGCACTAGTGATATGTCTCTTCTTTACCCGTAAGGTTGTGCTCACGTTGGTCCATCTCTTGCTCTTCGACTTCGTCTTCCGCCATGCGTTGCAGGAAACTCAAGAGCGCGTCGGTTGGATGAAACTCGTAAATTTCACCATTCTGTCCGGTGATATAGATATACTCATCTGTCATGGTACTGCTCCTAGAGGGTTTCTAACGCTGCGTTCCTTCTATTCTGTAACAATAAAAGCAGAGGAGATGTCGGCGGGATTGCCTCTACAGGGCACCTGTTTTCTATCGCTACTTAACGAACGCAGCACCAGTGAAAGCGCCTTTTCGCTCGTGATGAAAAGGTCAGGGTCATCGGCCTTTCCATCACGAGGCGCTGCTGGCTACTCAAGCGCTTTCACTTAGCTATCTGACTGGCTGGTAGATCAGGTTTAGAGCAGGCGGTAAACCAGGCCTTCTGTAGAAATCGCAGGAGTAGAAACGCTAACCCCAGCAGCGTTGACCTGGACTCCGCTAACGCTGACGCTACTGGCCAGCCCCGTCACGGTGCTTGTGACTGTGCCAAGCACGCCAGCCGTATAACCATTCAGGCCACCGCCAGTGACCTGGTGGTGGCGGTGACCGCCGCCAGTGACCTGGCTAAGTTGCTCGTCTGTGATATCCTGCATAATCTGCTCTTCAACCTCTGCATTTTTCTTTGTGAACATGTTTCGATAGACTCCTTTCGTCGTGAGCGCGCCAGCGTTCCCACTCCAAGCAGGTTACAGCCAGCTTTTCTAGTGCAGGCAAAACCATCTTTGGATTTGTGCTTATCGTTCAAAAGCTTCAGTATGTTTTATGGAGGGAGGGCAAATTATCCATACATATACTCATACTGATAGTGATAAGCGTTTCATATGATATCTCATGTATAAAAGATATCTTTAAACCTATCGGTATTTTACATCATTTTACCAGTTTTTATGCCGACTATATGATTTATATAGCCACATGGTACTATGCAATCATATCGATCTATCAGAAACTTCTGGCGCATATTCCTATTAAACTCGACCATTTAGACGCTGACGCATCTTGCCCTTCGGGGCATTTTTGTGGTCTCACTTTGTTATCGAAACAACAGCAAAAATGTTACGCGGCCAGGGAGTCAGGGGCTAAATGTTATGACCCGGAATTGCTGCTTTTAGGCAAGGTTCCGATGTTTTGCCAGGTTCTCCCACCATCGATCGTCCTGTAGAGATCGAAGCTTTGCGGAGATGCTGCCCTCAGAACAAGACCCATAGACGTGGAGCCAAAACTGACAGCCTCTACTGTTCCCTTTCCCGGCAAGGAGATATTCGTTTGCTTCCAGCGGCCATTGACCAGGGTGAGCAGAAAAACATTGGCAAGGGTCCTGTTGGGCATTGTCTCGCCCAGAATATGCTCCCCATCCAGAATCTGTAGAAACATTCGGGGGGGCAGAGGGCCTTTATACGATGGATCTACCATTGCGAAGGTGTGCCGAGTGTCTTGAATTTCATACTGATCCCCGCCTGGCAGCGCGTCGCCAATTGGCTGCCATGTGTTGCCCCCATCCTGCGTCTTGTAGATGGAAAGCTGTTTTTTCCCATCAGCAAAGGAAGCCAGGAGATATCCTTCACGCTGGTTGAAAGCCGTAAGAAGAGAGAGAGCCGTCAGCTTTTCTCCTGCTGGCCTCCCCGGAGGAGCAGGCAGAGATCGGGGGATCCAGGTCCGCCCGCCATCATGGGTGATATAGAACGCCGCTAGCAGATGCTGCCAATCATTATCCCTCGCGACCAGGCCGGTCATCCACCCTGTTTTATCGTCGAGGAACTGCAAGCTGCTTACTTTGACAACAGGCAGATCACCATTGAAATAGGAGTCCGGCGTATTCTGATTATTCCCCCAGGTCTTTCCACCGTCTTTTGTAAAATGGAACTTTGCTTTGACTTCGGTGGGCAGGCCGGCCCCCGCATGCAAGGATAAAGGTGTACTGCTTCCCCAGCCGTGATTCTGGTCCAGAAACGTGACCATGATGTCCGCCCCATCTGGTGGCATAGTGACCTGCTGCCAGGTCCGCCCGCCATCGATCGTGCGCAAAAAGCCGAGCCAATCCCACTGAGCAGAAGTGACTTGCCGGTAACAATTACACCAGGCCACCTTTTCGTCAAGAAGATAAAGAAATGAGAGCGACATATCGGGCTTGCCGGGAGGTGTCACCTCCTGCCAATGCTTACCGCCATCTGTCGTACGCAGCACAGAACTGAAGGTCTTATCTTTATGATCGCCTATAGCCCAGCCGACTTGCTCATTAAGCATCGCCAGACGCAACCCTGATGAGAGAGTTACCAGGGTTTTTACCGCTGCGTGCGATCTATTGGGAAGCGCAACATTCCTGATACCATGAAGCGCAACATTCCTGGTACCATGAAGAGTGGCGAATGTCAGCACCAGCGTTCCAACCAGCAGTCCTACAAAAAAAACAGCTGCAACTGTACTCAGGAGCCTTCCATATCTCCCCTGGCCATGCCAGGGGAGAGAACTGCTGGCTTGTGGCGCGAAGGCTGTATCTGCTCTTCCGGTTGAGGGGGGCTCAAACTCAGAGGGAGATACGGCAGTTCTCGCGAGACGCTCGTGAACGCGAGCGAGCACTTGTTTTTCCTCCGGCCTCAACTGAGAGATTGCCCGAAGTTCCTGAATGAAAGCCGGATCTGTCTGTTCTTCTGAAAACTCGTCATCTAAAAGCCCATCATCGTGGTCTAACATGTGCTCTCTCCTTCTATCTGCTGGTAGGTCTGGCGCAGGAAGAGAATGGTACGCGAAAGGAGTTTACGCACGGCTCCTTCACGCTTATTGAGAAGCAGAGCAATTTCGGAGCAGCGGAGTCCATCTCCATAACGCAACTGCAAGAGGTGCTGCTGAAGCGCGGGAAGCTTCTCAAGAGCTGCGCGTAATTGCCCGCGCTTTTCCCTCTGGAGCGTAAGCTGTTCCGGGTCTGTTTCCTCAGACAGGATTTCCGCGATGGACTCCAGGGCCACTTGCGGGTGTCTGCGCGCCAGACGATAGACATTGAGCAGCTTATTGTGCGCCACTCGCCTCAACCAGGCCAGTTGCTCTCCAGGAGAGAGCCCGGAGAGGCTATCGTGCTCCAACGCGGCTAAAAAGACCTCCAGAAGCAGATCTTCCGCATCTTCCAGCGAAAGCACGTGGAAGCGCAAATAGCCAAAGATAGCCGGTCCGTAGCGCTCAAAGAGACCCGTCTGACTGGTATTGCTGCCCAGACTATCCGCTCCCTTTGGTTCTAACTGCATGCGCCTTCCCTTGCTTGCATATGTGTACCAGATTTCTTTCTGATCGGAGAAAAGAGGCTCTGGATTTGCTCTCAATAATAAAAACACCACAGGAAAGAAAATGTGACATTTTCACGGCTCCGACGTGATCCAGCCTGCCGCCGCGCAAATCGTCCACTCAAAGCGCGAGTATATGGCGGTTTTTTGGCAAAAATGCAAACGGAGGCGAACGTTTCTCATCGGCAAATACGAGCGCTACGCTTCTGATCTCAAGCGTAGAATCAGCTTGACAATTTCTCTGGCGAACGCATCATCCAATGGCGCAGGATACAAGAGAAAGCGGTACCATTTGGCACCATAAATCAAGTCCGCCAGCACGTCTAGATTGGTATTTGGAGCCAGGTCACCTCTTTGCACTCCGCGCTGCAAGATCGCAACCAGTTCCTCCTTCCGTGGAACAATGAAATGGCAAGTGCTCAGTTGCGGGGAGGGTTCCAAAGGTCCTCGGCTCTACGAATGGACAACTCTCCTCATCAGCGATGATGTCGCCCCTGGCAGGCAACGCTATCTAGTCATCCGGCGCACGTTGCCATCGAGAGCGCAACCCGTCGAGCACGCCTATTTTCTCGTGTTTGCTCGCACAGGGACAACGCTCCGAGAGATGGTGCAGGCACTCGGTCAGCGTTGGACCATTGAGAAATGTATTGAAATGGGCAAAGGGGAGGTCGGACTCGATGACTAAGTATGCCAGATATTCCGCTTTTCGGCAAGTTGACAATACCTTGAGCTTGCCTCCACGTTCTCTCCGCACAAAATACCTTCGCTCAGATCACATGCCTGGCAACGGCACGACCAGCAACGCGGCCAGAGAAGAGACATCCACCCAAAAACGTCCCTTCAAGAGCCCGGTAGCCGTGCATGCCACCACCGCCGAAACCGGCAACTTCGCCAGCAGCATAGAGACCGGGCAGCGGTTGACCATCGGCCCGCAGGACACGACCAGAGAGATCCGTTTCCACTCCTCCCAGGGTTTTGCGTGTCAGGATCGAGAGCCGCACTGCGATCAATGGTCCAGCGGCAGGGTCGAGAAGGCGATGCGGCCTGGCGACACGAATCAGCTTATCGCCGATATAGGCTCGTGCCCCACGAATGGCCATGATCTGGGCATCTTTCCCGAACGGGTTGGTGATCTGGCGATCGCGGGCGACGATGACTCGCTCCAGCTCTGCCGGGTCGATCAGTTCCTCGCCAGTCAGGGCATTCATCTCCTGTACCAGTTCGGGCAGCGTCTTACGCACAAGAAAGTCCACCCCGTGCTTCATAAATGCCTCAACCGGTCCCGGCGCGCCAGGAAGCGCTCGACTCAGCGTTTTCGAGATACTGCGACCCGTGAGATCAGGGTTCTGCTCGGACCCCGACAGGGCAAACTCACGTTCGATGATGCGCTGATTGAGCAAGAACCACGAATAGTCATACCCGGTAGAGAGGATGTGCTGGAGAGACCCGAGCGTGTCAAAGCCGGGGAAGAGTGGAATCGGCAGACGCTGACCACGGGCATCCAGCCACAACGGCGATGGCCCGGACAAAATGCGGATGGCATGGTTGCTCCAGATCGGCGCGAAGTTGCGAATGCCTTCTGGGTAATGCCACATCCGATCAGCGTTGATGAGGTGTCCACCGCTGGAGACGATTACATCCAACATGCGCCCATCGACATGGTCGGGGACGCCCGAGATCAGCTGCTTCGGTGGTTCGCCCAGGCGTTTGGGCCAGTTGCGGCGCACCAGTTCATGATTGCCGCCGATACCACCGGAGGTGACAATCACCGCCTGGGTTTTGAGAGTGAACTCGCCCATGACCACCCGAGAACTCGGCATGCCGCGCTCGACGGAGCTCGGTTCCAGCACTTCCCCGTGGACGCCATCAACCACGCCGTTGGTCATGGTGAGTTCGGTCACACGATGCCTGAAGCGCAACGTGACCAATCCGCGCTGCTCGCCCTCACGCACACGGCGAACAAACGGCTCTACCACACCTGGACCCGTCCCCCATGTGACATGAAAGCGGGGAACCGAATTGCCATGCCCGGTCGCAAGATAGCCACCACGCTCTGCCCATTGCACCACAGGGAAGAAGCCAACGCCTTGCTCTCGCAGCCAGGAACATTTTTCGCCCGAGGCAAAATCGACGTAGGCTTCTGCCCAGCGGCGAGGCCACAGGTCTTCTTCCCGGTCAAACCCGGCGCTGCCAAGCCAGTCTTGCAGAGCCAGATCGTGGGAATCACGAATACCCAGCCGCCGCTGCACCGGCGAGTCGACCAGGAACAGGCCCCCGAAAGACCAGAACGCCTGCCCGCCCAGTGATGCCTCCGGCTCCTGATCGAGCACGATCACACGTCGGCCTGCGTCAATAAGTTCTGCAGCAGCCACCAGGCCGGCCAGGCCCGCGCCGACAACAATCACGTCAGTATCATTGCTCATCACTTCATCCTTAATAAACTATCGACTACTCAACAGTATGATAGCACATGCAGACTACCAAGAGAAACGGTTCGTAAGGGGGGTCCCGGCATTTTTACTCCCCATACGCACCAACTTAAGCAAAAGAAGAGTATGGCAGAAGAAGGCTCCATCTGAGAAGAGAGGAAAAGGTATTTGACCTTGCTCCAGTTTTGTAGAGTCTCCAGGCGTGGAAAACGAGGTTTGAAGCGGGTTGAGGCGTGGGGCGGAGGAGGTGGGATTCGAACCCACGAAGGCTATTCACCTTACACGATTTCCAGTCGTGCTCACTAGACCACTATGAGACTCCTCCAGGACGACGGAGAGAGTGGGATTCGAACCCACGAGGGCTTGCACCCTACCGCTTTTCGAGAGCGGCACTTTCGACCACTCAGACATCTCTCCACGGCGCAGTATAGCATATCTCATAGGGTAAGGCAAGCGTCATTTTTCTGTAATTTCCCCCTGTTGATACAGCCAGCGTGCGAAAAGCATACGATTATCCTCGGCCTGGCGTTGACGCATTTCCGTATTTTCATAGAGATGATCATATAGATCAAGGAGCATCGCCGCCTCTTCCCATAGGAACCCCATCTTCATGAGCTGATCTAACAGCTTTCGCGCTCTGTATGATTCATCATCAAGCGTTTCGATACTTGCATGCTGAACGGTACGTTCATTATGTTCGTAGAAACCACCCATGGAGGGTTGGGAAGCTTTTTTCATGGTGTATTACCTCAGAAAAACCTTTTATCAAAGCCTTATATTCTTACCGCCCATCTATCTTCTATAGCTTTTCCCTATCGGCATAAGTCAGGTAGCATATAAGGCTTAGGGACTTTTGTCCCTGCAAACAAGCGACCAATGACGATATCTATCCTCCTAAATTCTAGCTACACTGAACGTATCAAATCGACGTAAAAAGGGGGTGCTTGCAGTGAGATGGGGTAAACTGCTGAAAGGTGTAGTGTATGGTTGCATCAGCAATGATGGACGATATCTGGGCAGAGTTTGTGACCACAAGGCGCCCATGGTTGCGTAAAGAGCTGATTACAGAATATGCGCCGCTAGTGCGTTTTGTTGTAAGTCGATTAGGTATACCTTCTACGAGTCTCCTGGAAGCGGAAGATTTGCTCAGCTATGGCATGATAGGCCTTATCAATGCTATAGATCGGTTCGATCCGTCACGTGGAGTTCGCTTTGAAGCTTTTGCCACATCACGCATACGTGGTGCCGTTATAGATCAATTACGTACGCTTAACTGGTTACCTCGCTCGGCAGTCACACGGGTACGGCAGCTTGAATCTACCCTGGCCAGGCTAGAACAGCGACTGGGGAGGCCAGCAAAGGAGCAGGAGGCAGCGCTAGAGTTAGGTGTTAGCACCGATCGCTACCGTCAGATGTTGCTAGAAGTTGGTATTGTCGTTCTCTCGCTCGATGCACCTTTCAGTTCGCTTTCACAAGATGACGAGATTGCTTCATTGGGCGACTTACTCGAGGATACCAGCGCACTGGGACCAGCCGAAGAGGTAGAAAAAAATGAGCTAACAGTCTCACTTGCCGCTGCCGTCGATAACTTGCCTGAGCGTGAACGTATACTGATCTCACTCTATTACCATGATGAACTCACGATGAAGGAAATCAGTAAGGTAATGGGGGTATCCGAATCGCGTGTTTGCCAGCTACACATGCAGGCAATCCTGCGCTTACGTGCCGCACTGAATCTTCATCAAGAGTCCGAAAGCACCAAAGGATCTCTGGCTATGCCGGTTCCAACGGGTAATGGCAAACGCATAAGGGAGTAGAACAATGCTATTTCATGGATGTCATTGGGGCTAAAAACCATTGATCCCTATTGTGCCAGCAAAAGGTGTCGATAGTACAAGGTAAGATAGTAGGGAGATTGATGGGTGTGTATTCACTACAAAAATATTGTTACGGTGAGGTAACTTGATGAAAGTAAACGCCGGTACTATAGGCACTACTGTACTTCGCAATAAAACGAAGAAAATTGTTCGCTCAAAACGAACTGAAGGGCAGGATGCCAATACTACTTCCTGGGATAACTGTGTCGCGGCTTTAGATAATCTTACGACAGTGCAACGCGCGGTGCAGGCCACGCAACGCTGGTCAGAATCGCGCGGTGCACGCATAGAAGAGCTACAAATGCAGGTGACTGCTGGAATATACATAGTAGATAGCAGGCTTCTTGCTCAAAGCTTGCTCACAGATCAGACACATTTCCTGGATGAGAACTGGGATTGATATCCCGGCTATATCCATGTTGTTCGGCCATTGCGTCTGTAAATGATACGGTATACATAACATTGGAAGAAGGCACTTTCATGGTATGCGTACCTTATGTAACTCGCTGCTCAACTTTCTGATATGCTTACGCTTAGCCTGGGGCAAGAAAAGCTGGAAAGATGCACCATTACAGGTGTTTGTCGCAGCGCAGGGACGCCAAGGTTATGCTTCTGAAGAAGGGAGCCTTACCATGCTTGTTTTGCGACGAAAAGTTGGAGAAAGTATTATTCTAGATGGTGTTATCAGCATTTCAGTACTAGCTGTAGAAGGTGAGCGCGTAAAAATTGGCATCAACGCTCCACCAGATGTGACTATTGTGCGTGAAGAGCTCTTGCGGGTGCTGAATACGGAGAACCAGGATCATCCCGTACAAGCACCCCGCGGTAGTTGATATAGTTCGCAGGAAAAAAAGGAAGCACATGCTTATACACTGCAGTGTATAAGCTGTGCTTCCTTTTTTTCCTGCGCCTGTCAGCTTTCTGCTCTACCTTATTGTTCCTCATCGACATGCATTAGCCCCGGCACAATTGCCTACACCAGGTATCGCTGTGCGCACTTACTTTGAACTAGCCAAAGGTCCACTTCCTTTCATAGCTGACGAACATGAAGTAAGATGCATTGGAAGCAGCAGATCTTCGAGCGCTGGTAGATGTTTTTACCTCAACAGCCGACATATTCGTTTGTGACAATAGTTGCCTTTTTAAAAGGTGATAGCCCTTTTGGGTGAATATTTTACTTATAATTAGCAACAATCGTTACAATTTTAGCAGAGGCTGTTTAACGGTGAGGTTAAGCAAACACAACTACATGCCAATGTTTGCAACCGCTTCTTCACTCTTTAATAACATATTTTCAATTATCGTAGGTGTTATGCTCAGTACCGCAAAAGCAGGCTACCTCTCGCAGGTGAAAGGTGCCATTGCAATAGACCGATGAGTCTATGGAGCATAAAACTGTTACCTCATTGATAAAGTACAATGTACATAGTATTATCACAATGTCCGTGTAACATGTAAAGGTAGCAGCCCATCTGTTTTTGTGCTCTTCCTAATAGAATAATAACGTATTGAGTATAGTGAAATTAGCTGAAAACGAACCAGCTAAAGACCTAAGTAAGGAGTCATGTATGAGTCGGCGAAAAAGAGTCCTGGTGATTGGACTTGATTGCGCCCCGCCAGAGCTAGTTTTTGAGCAATGGCGCGATGAATTGCCGAACTTCAAACGGGTGATGGATGATGGCGTATGGGGCAAGCTTGAGAGCTGCATCCCTGCAATAACCGTCCCTGCCTGGAGTTCAATGATGTCAAGTAAAGATCCTGGCACATTAGGATTCTACGGTTTTCGCAATCGTGGGGACTATTCGTATGAAAAGAACACGCTAGCAAACTCAAATTCGGTGAAGACAGACCGCGTGTGGGATGTGCTCTCGCGTGCTGGCAAGAAGGTTATTACCGTAGGTGTGCCCCAGACCTATCCGCCAAAGCCTGTCAATGGTATTCAAGTGGGCTGCTTTCTTTCTCCTTCGACGAAGAATTACGAAAGGCCCTATACCTATCCGGCCTCTGCAATGAAAGAGATTGAAGAGATCGTAGGGGAATACCTGGTTGATGTACCTAATTTTCGCACTGATGATAAAGAATATTTACTGCGCCAAATTTATATAATGACAGAAAAGCGCTTTAAGCTGGTCAAGAAATGGATCGCGGAAAAAGATTGGGATTTCTTTATGTTTGTCGAGATGGGTACTGATCGTATTCATCATGGCCTATGGAAATATCATGATCCCACGCATCATAAGTACGAAGTCAACCCGAAGCTCAATCAGAGTATTCATGACTACTATCGCTATATCGATGGTGAAATTGGTCAGATTCTCGACCTGGTAGATGAAGACACAACCGTTTTTATCGTTTCCGACCACGGCGCAAAAAAGATGGACGGGGGCATATGTGTAAACGAATGGTTGATTCGTGAAGGGTATCTCACCCTTAAGACACAGCCCACAACCTTAACTTCTATTGACAGATGCGAGATTGATTGGAGCAAAACCAGGGTGTGGGGCGACGGCGGTTACTATGCGCGTATTTTCCTGAATATCGAGGGACGCGAACCGCAAGGTATTGTGAAGCCTCACGAAGTCGAAGCTCTACGCGATGAGCTAAAAGCAAAGTTTGAAGCTCTCGTAGATCACAATGGCGTTAATATCGGGACAAAAGTCTTCAAACCCAAAGAGATTTACAATGAAGTAAATGGCGTTCCACCTGACCTGATCGTTTACTTTGGCGACCTTTTCTGGCGCTCAGTAGGGACTGTCGGTCATGGTTCTATCTATACGTTCGACAACGATACAGGCCCTGATGATTGTAACCATGCTCAATTTGGTATTGTCATCAAGCACAACCCAGATGTACATGCGGGTCCTGGCGGACGGGAGCTAAGCGGGCTTCAATTGATGGACATGGCACCTACTATCCTGGAACAACTGGATGTTCCTATCCCCGCCGATATGCAGGGAAAAACTTTCTAATTGAGAGACACGCATTCTATGCCTCTCAGGAATAAGAGCAACTAAAATCAAGTTCTATGCTTAGGAGGGCAGGATGCAGCCCATCTCAAGTGTTTCGTAGATAAAAAATACGAGGAGAAGTTATAAATGGCAAATACCGGCTTTACGATTTGGTTTACAGGCCTTTCTGGCTCTGGCAAAAGCACGCTCTCAGAAAGCATTGAGGAGCATTTGAAGGCGCGCGGGCGCAATGTTGAAATACTGGATGGAGATATTGTCCGCACCCATCTGAGCAAGGGTCTGGGTTTTAGCCGAGAGGATCGTGACACCAACATCAAACGCATTGCTTTTGTTTGCGGTCTGTTAACCCGCAACGGCGTCATCTGCATCTCTGCCGCGATTGCTCCTTACAGTGAGGCACGGGAATGGGCACGCCATGAAATCAAGAACTTTGTGGAAGTGTACGTCAAATGTCCGATCGAGGTCTGCCGCCAGCGTGACGTGAAGGGTCTTTACAAGCTGGTTGACGAAGGAAAGATTAAAAACTTCACAGGGGTAGATGACCCATACGAAGAGCCAGAACATCCTGATCTCGTGATCGAGACCGACAAAGAGAGCATTGAAGAGAGCGTAGAGCGTATTTTCGCCAAACTCGTTGAGCTAGGTTACCTTGAGGCTGAAGAGACCAACGAGGATGATTCTAAAGTTGTTACCGACCGCCTGGCAGCTCTGGGTTACTTATAGTCTGCACGAAGATGTATAGGAGCGCGATGGATCGCCTCCGATTAGGAATGGTGTAAAGATTACAATGACAAATCAATTAATTGCGCCTCATGGTGGGGAGCTGGTATTGAATATGGCTGGCGAGGCCGAGCGTGCTGAATTGCAAGCACGCGCCAAGAGCCTGCCAGAAATAGTAATAGGCTCACGCCAGCTGGCCGATCTGGAAATGCTGGCGATTGGTGCCTATAGTCCTCTTGGCGGCTTTATGAACCACGCCGATTACCTGGGTGTAGTCAACGATATGCACCTGGAGAATGGCTTACCCTGGTCAATACCGATTACGCTCTCCGCCACCTCAGAGCAGGCTGCGCTCTGGAAAGAGGGTTCGCAGGTTGCCCTGGTAAACGAGCAGGGTACACTCCAGGCGGTCATGACCATCGAAGAAAAATATGCTTACGATAAGCAGCATGAAGCGAGCAAGGTCTATCGCACAACGGAAGAGGCACATCCTGGCGTAAAGGCAATGTATCAACAGGGTGATATTCTATTAGGTGGTCCTGTACGTGTCGTAGCGCTGCAAAATCAAGCTTTTGCCAGGTATCGTTTGACGCCAAGCCAGTCGCGCCAGCAGTTTACTGAGCGTGGTTGGAAGCGTGTGGTGGGTTTCCAAACACGCAATCCAGTCCACCGGGCACATGAATATATTCAAAAATGCGCGATGGAAACAGTTGACGGCCTTTTCCTGCATCCGCTGGTTGGGGATACGAAGGGAGATGATATTCCCGCCGATGTACGCATGCGCTGTTACGAAGTTCTACTTGAGAACTACTACCCGGCCGAACGCGTACTCCTGGGAGTTCTGCCTGCAGCTATGCGTTATGCTGGTCCACGCGAAGCGATCTTCCATGCTCTGATGCGTAAGAACTATGGTTGCTCACATTTCATTGTTGGTCGCGACCATGCCGGTGTAGGTAACTACTATGGCACCTATGATGCTCACTACATCTTCGCGGAATTCGACCCGGCGAAACTGGGCATCACGCCCATGTTCTTTGATCACACTTTCTTCTGTCGGGCTTGTGACTCAATGGCATCCGCAAAGACCTGCCCTCATGGCAATGATCAGCATGTTACATTAAGCGGCACAAAAGTTCGCCAGATGTTACAAGCGGGCGAAATTCCACCACGTGAGTTTTCACGTCCAGAGGTTGCAAAAGTACTCATTGAAGCTATGCGCCAACCCATAGCCTAAAGACGTGAATATAGGGGTGCAATACATGCTGTCCATTCCGGCACGTTGCCGCTGTTTTTACATGGGCGCAATGGATTGCGCCCCTATATGTTTTTATGCTTATAGCGAGGAGAGACAACAATGCTAATAGCTAGAGCCCCGATGCGCATCAGCTTTGGTGGAGGTGGTACAGACCTGGAGGCATATTATGCCAAATACGGTGGACTGGTAATCAGTACAGCGATTAACAAATACTTCTATGCTGTAATCACGACAGACGAATCCGATGATCTACAAGTTATCTCTGCTGATTATCGCTCGCTTTTCCGTCATTCACCTTATAACGACCTCTTCTGGGATGGGGATCTGGCCCTGCCCAAGGCTATATTGCATCATTTCGGCATCCGCCGAGGTATCAATCTTTTCGTGGCCAGTGAGGTACCACCTGGCACAGGTCTGGGGTCATCGAGTGCTGCTGCTGTTACCATGGTACGGGCTATCTCCACCCTGGTTGAACAACCTATGACAAAACAACAGGTAGCAGAGCTTGCCTCATATATCGAAATTGGCAAAATGGGTATGCCCATCGGTAAGCAGGATCAATACGCGTCCGCCTTCGGCGGACTGAATAAAATTACATTTACCAGCCAGGGAGTGACGGTTGAGCCAGTAAAAATTGCACCTGATATACGGCGAACATTAGAGCGGCGTTTGATGCTATTCTTTACGGGCAGTTCGCGTGAGTCCACTTCAATTTTGAAGCACCAGCGCAAGTCAACACAAGACCAGGATGAATCAGTCCTGGAAGCTTTGCATAATATCAAACAAGTGGCAGTGGATGTGCAGGTATGCCTGGAACGAGGCGATCTGGATGAGTTCGCCCGCCTGTTGCATTACTCGTGGCAAGAAAAACGTCGTCTTGCGCCGGGCCTCTCAACGGGTTTTATCGATGAATGTTATACTCTTGCACTTGAACATGGGGCGTTAGCAGGTAAAATTACAGGTGCGGGAGGTGGTGGTTTCCTCTTAATCTACTGTCACGAAGAGTCCCAGGAAGCGGTAACCAAGGCATTAGAGGAGCGAGGTTTAAAGCGCATGAACTTCCGCTTCGATCACCAGGGAGCAACCGTGGTGCTAAATGTTGCGAGTTTCAGCCCACATTGGGTCGCACCATATGGCGAGTCAGAAACGCAACTGCAAACGTATTAAGTGAATCCAGCGCCCTGAAGAGGAAGGATACGAGAAATTGGAGTCGACCAGTAAATACTTCGCTGAGCTTGAGCAGATGCTACAAGCCATCTCGCAACCACATCTTGCTGCGGTATTTCACTTGCTTGAAGAAGCCTATCACAATGGGCACCGCATCTTCATCATGGGTAATGGTGGAAGCGCAGCCACAGCATCACATTTTGCCCTTGACCTGGCCAAGAACACCATCATACAGGGAGTACCACGCCTGAAGGCCATTTCACTCACGGATCATGTGCCCTTGATTACTGCCTGGAGCAATGATACGGCTTATGAACATATCTTCGCAGAACAACTGGCGAATATGATCGAGCCGGGCGATGTAGTAATCGGCATCAGTACAAGTGGGAATTCTCCGAATGTGATCAATGCTCTACGCTTAGCGAAGGGGATGCGGGGGTACACGGTTGGCCTATTGGGAGCAAAAGGCGGGAAGATAAGAGAGATGGTCGATGCGTATGTATTGGCTCCTGGACAGAATATTGAGGCAAGAAGAAGATGCGCACATGATCCTGGCGCATGTGATTACACGCCATATGCGCCAGGTAGTGCTTTCCTATGCCGATGCATTGTCACTGGCAAGCACTGACTAAGCATGGGCCCAAGTAAAAATAACATGTCTCAAAATGAGACATGTTATTTTACGTGTTAAAGAACTATTCCTGTGACGCTTTGAAGTATGCTACTGTTGCTTTGATACCCTCTTGCAGGCTCACTTGCGGTTTCCAATCAAGGATACGAGCAGCCTTGTCACAGTTGAAGTAGGCCAGGTGAATATCGCCGGGCCGTTTGGGCGCACTCACAATCTCGGGTGTATAGCCTATAATCTCCTCCAGGGCCTTGTAGATGGCATTTACTGAGGTCCCTTGACCTGTGCCAATGCAGAAGATGTCGTTGTCTCCGTGTTTAAGGGCGAGTAGATTGGCGCGTGCTACATCTTCAACATACACATAATCTTTTTGCTGCTCACCATCCCAGTCGATACGAACGGGCTCGTGTTTCAGGAAACGTTTAGCGAAAATGGCAATAACGCCAGCCTCACCGTTGGGATCCTGGCGGGGTCCGTAAACGTTACCATAGCGTAGAGCAGTATATGCCAGGCCGTGAGCCTCTTGCCAGTAACGTAAATAATATTCGGTCACCATTTTAGTAATACCATAGGGAGACTCAGGTCGTTGCTCGACCGCCTCATCGATAGGTAGACGGGCAGGGGTACCATAGGTAGCTCCCGACGAGGCAAAGAGAATTTTGCGCGTTCTTACACGTGTACAATTGGTTAAGACATTAAGCAAGCCAAGTACATTCACGCGTGCATCAAGCTTGGGATCCTTTGTCGAAATAGCCACACTGTGTTGAGCCGCCTGGTGACAAACAATTTCTGGCTGCACTTCATCAAAAACTGCGCTCAAGCTAGCGTCGTCAGTTATATCCACGCCATAGAAATGTGCTTGAGGGTTGAGATTTGTCTTTTTACCACCACCTTCTGCCCAAAAGTTGTCTACTACGGCAACTTCATGGCCAGCCGCTACGAACTGATCAACAATATGGGAGCCAATGAAACCCGCTCCCCCGGTTACTAATATTTTCATAAATAGTGAGACCTTTCCTCAGACGCAATAAGACATGATCTAAGATAAGAGATAGGTATTACTACTCTTGTCCCAGGCATTATATATTGTTCAAGATGCAGTCACAAGGGACAATATCTCTGCTACATCGAACATACTCATAAGTGATTACAAGTACGCTCTTTGTTGTTCCTGGTTCATCCCCAGATGCCTCATCCCCGGAGGGATTTTGGTCTTACTCCAAGTCCCCAGGCCGTTTTCCGTCTCGCCGTAGCCACTATCGAAGACGGCATGTTCAAGTTAAGGCCGAACAGACGAAGAGCCTCTAAGACGATGTTACGACTGGCGTTTTCATCCCGATCTCCGGTGTATCCACAATCAGGATCGGGACAAATAAACACCCGATCCGAAAGCTGGAGATCGGTTTTGCGCGCCCCACAACAATGACACAGCTGACTGGATGGGAAAAAGCGATCCACCTTGAGCAGCATCCTGCCCTGAGCCGCTACTTTGCTCTCCAGCAAGTCCAGTAGCTTGCCCACTGCCGCATCTGAGAATGCGCGCGACAAACACCGATTGCGGATCAAGCCCTTCACATGCATATCTTCTACCGCGACAATCCCGCTGGTCGTGGCGATCTCTGTGGTGAGCTTATGCAGCCAATCGAGCCGGATGGACGCGATCTCATAATGAGCGCGTCCCAATGTGTCTTTCGTCTTGAGCCAGTTTTTCCCGCCTTTGGTGCGTCGGGCCAGTTCTTTGTTGAGCCGACGCAGCTTCTTCAACTGATGGACCAGCGGTCTTTGGTTTTCGTACTGCCTGCCATCAGAGAGGGTTGCCAGCCGGTTCAAACCGACATCGACGCCGACCGGGGGATGGTCGTTCAACGGAAGGTCATCGGGCATTTCTACCGCAATCGACACAAACCACCATGCGGCGGTTTTGGTCACACGGGCCGAGAGAATCTTGCCAGAAAAGCGCAGTTTCTCAGCCATATTCACCCGTCCCAACTTTGGCACATCGATCCAGTGGTCGCCGACGCTGAATTTGTCGTTCGCGAGATAGAACGAGGGCCGAGAACGTTTCTTGCTCTTGAATTTCGGATACCCGATCTTGCGGCCCGCTTGACGCCCCTCAAAGAAGTTCTTGAAAGCGACTGCCACATCCATGAACGCGCCTTCCACCGCACATTTGGTCACCTCATAGACCCAGGGAAACTGCGCTTTTTTGATGGCGTTGAAGTGGGTGCGCAACGCCAGCGCCGACGGTTTGCCGCCCGCTTCGTATTGCTGTTGCCACTCGGCGACCGCCCAGTTAAAGGTGAAACGAGCAGTTCCCGCAGCACGAGCGAAGTAGTTCGCTTGTTCAGGCGTTGGATGGAGCCTGATCTTGTGCGCTTTGATCATCGGCTATGGCTTTCTTGAGCGCTTTGCGATAGTTTCTTAACCCGTACAATCGGCTGGAAAAACAGTGAGTGATGGCGATGAGATCCTGGACCAATTCTTGTTCTGGACTCAGTTCTTCCGTGTTCATGACCAGCAACTCGCACTGGTGGGTCTGACACAGATGCACGAGCAACTGGTATCCAAAACGGGCCAGTCGATCCTGATGGGCCAGCACAACGCGCTCGACTTGCCCATCAAGAATGGCATCCACCAGAGCTAAAAACGCTTTCCGTTTGAAATTCAACCCGCCGCCGATTTCCATGACCCATTCATCCACCTGGATGTTCCGCTGTTGGCAAAAGTCTCGCAGGATGGCTTGTTGGTTGGCTAAATCGGGCTTTTGCGCTTGGCTGGAAACCCGACAGTACGCAACAGTTCGCCTCTGCTTCTGCACGCGCGGGAGCCGAAGAGCGGCGGCTAAATCGTCCTCAGTGTAGTAGCGCCGATTGGTAATCGTGCGTTTCGCGGGCAACACGTTGATCCGATCCCATTTTTGGAGCGTTTTCACTGAGACTCCGACCTGCTTCGCAAATTGTGCTGGTGTATACATACAAACATGATACTACACATTCGCGTATGTTTGCAAGAGCTGGCTATAATCTCCTTCCGCTCATCGGTTTACAGCTTACGGGCCTTGCATAATGAAAAAAGCTTTCAGAGATAGAACGTTCTTTTCTGCCGTGAAGTTCCCGAGGAAAGCAGCAAAGAAGGAGGGCCACTTCCTAAAAGAAAGCGGCCCTCCTTCTTTGCTGCTGACTCGTGGCTTAGTTTAGGCCATCGCCTGGCAAGGGTTGCTAGAGAACACCTGGCGGAAATCTTCCAACAGGGTGAGC
>WNFM01331152.1_pt3 | contig 17932 bp, 23 predicted proteins | sample 5400271 | NCBI WGS metagenome assembly WNFM01 (sample SAMN13153352, study PRJNA577476) | soil metagenome | isolation source: 60 cm saprolite on Douglas fir-dominated hillslope | place: USA:California | collected 2013-09-17 | reverse complement strand
GAAATCCTCGGGCGTCGCGTCATGCCAGCGGCGAAAGCTCTCGGGCTTCTGCGCGCCGTAGAAGGTGCCGTTGATCTCGATCGCGGTGACGCGGCGGCTGGCATGCTCGAGCTCGCGCGCCTGCGCCAGGCCGGGCGGGTAGAACACCCCGCGCCAGGGCGGAAACACCCAGCCGCCGATGCCCACGCTGATGCGCGCCATTGTTTGCTTCCACCCCGCTCAGCTGGTCGGGCCGACGCAGCGCCGGCCGGCATAGGTCTGGGCCGGTGGCGGCTCCTTGACCAACGGGGCCTCGAACCGGAAGCGACTGTCCGGGGTCACGCCGTAGACGCCGTGTAGGGCGCGGATCAGCAGATCGGCGATCTTGGCCACGGAGGCGCCGTTCTTGATCACCCGCTGCTGCTGGTAGTTGCCCTTCGATGCGTCCAGCGAAAAGCCGAGCTGTGCCAACACCGCAAGCTTGTCGGGTGCAGCATAATAGACGCCCGGCTTGTCGTAAAAACCGGAGGCGACCTCGCACAGGATCTTCCGGTCGTCATCGAAGAAAATGCATTGCGCGTAGCCCGGCGTCTTCGGCACATCGATGATGAGGTAGCGGTCTTCGAGCGCGAGCGGCTGGCTGCGGATCGCACTGAGATAGCCGAGGATCTCGCAGAAATGCTGCTGGCGCAGCGTCTCGAGCTGCGGGTCGGCGCGTCCCGCCGCGACTGCGCGCGGCACCAGCGCAAGCAATACCGCCAGCAGCACGGTCAAGCATAGCCTCGACACGTTTCTGCGTCCTTAGACACGCCACACTGTCGTCAGAGCTTGAACACGGCGAGGACATGGTCAAGCGAAATCCTTCGTAAGCCCGCGCGATCGTCTCGCTGACAGCGCTTGCATATTTCGTTCGGATGGCGCTTCCCTTCGGCGCTATGTCGGGAATGGCCGCGGGGTCAGCGACGGTTCCGTCCTTGCGGGCGGGCGAATGCCAGGTCTGGTGGGCGCGCCCCGCCGCCGGGCATAGCGAGCTGCTGTCGCTGCTCGACGCGGGCGAACACGCCCGCTGGTCGCGGTTCCGCCGCGACGAGGATCGCGCGCGCTACCTCGTTGCCCACGCCCTGGCACGCCTCGTGCTGGCCGCCCATCTCGGCACTCCCGCGGCCAAGCTCGGCTTCGCGGCGGTGTGCCGGCAATGCGGCGGAACCGACCATGGCAAGCCACGGCTGCGCGCGGCGGGCAACATCGAGTTCTCGCTGTCGCATTCGGGCGAGCGCGTGGTACTCGCCGTGGCGCGCGACGCGGCCCTCGGCGTCGATGTCGAGCGGCTGAAGCCGCGGCGCGACGTTGCCGCTGTGATCCAGGCAGTGCTCTCCGCCGCCGAGCAGCACGTGCTCGCTGGCTTACCGGCGGCGGAGAGCGCGCTCGCGCTGCTGCGCTACTGGACGCGCAAGGAGGCGTTGCTCAAAGCGACCGGCGACGGGCTCGCGGTCGCCCCGGCCACGATCACCGTCACGCCGCCGGACGCACGGCCCGCGCTCGTCGCCTGGGCCACGGCGCCGCCGCTCGAGGCGGAAGCGCATCTGTTCGACCTGAATCCCGGGCCCGGCCATGTCGCAAGCCTCGCCGTGCTGGGCCCGCGCCTCACCGTCGTCGAGCGCGATGCCGATCGCTTGCTGGCGACGGGTGCGGCCTAACGGCTCGGGCTTGGCACAGGATTTTCGCGCCTCGTTTACCTCCGGTTAACCAAAATGTCGCTCAATGGGCGGACCGCACATTAATGCGTGTTCCGTAGCACCTTCATTCAGTCTCCTGGCCATTCAAGACAAGCGGGGACGCGTAATGGATGCATTGCTGCTGATCGTTGCCTGGGGCGCCGGCCTCATGAGCCTGTTCCTGGTCGCCGATATGATCGCTTCGGACCTCGTCAACCGGCGCGCCGAGCGGATCGCCGCGCGTCATGTCGACCGCGAGCGGCGCGTGGCACCGCGGCGATGAGAGACACCGTCGTCTGCTTCAGCGCCGCGCGCACTGCGCGGATGCTGCACCAGAACGCGCCGCCGCAATCGATCGACAGCTTTGTCGCGCGCATGGCGCTGCTCGCGCACGAGCAGTCCGATGCCGGTCGCGTGGCGTTCTGGCGGGCGGTGTCGAGGCTGGCAGGTTGCGGCGAGCCCGTGCGGATGACCGCCGCGGCGGCCGCGGGGAGCGACTAGGCGAGAGCGCCGAGCACCGATTCGATCTTGCGCTTCAGCGTGTCGGCGTTGAACGGCTTCACGATGTAATTGCTGACGCCGGCGGCCTTCGCCGCGACGACGTTTTCCGTCTTGCTCTCGGCGGTGATCATGATGAAGGGCGTGCCCTTGAGCTTGCTGTCGGAGCGCACTTCCTTGAGGAAGTCCAGGCCCGACATCGGCGCCATGTTCCAGTCGGAAATGACCAGACCGAAGGCGCTCTTGCGCAGCTTGCGCAGCGCGCTCGACCCGTCCTCGGCCTCGTCGACATTGGTGAAGCCGATCTGCGACAGCAGGTTGCGCAGGATGCGTCGCATGGTGTTGTAGTCGTCGACCACCAACACCTGTTTCTCGAGATTCCGCAAGGGCATACTCCAGATCAAAGCGATGAGCGGCGCCCGAATCCCGCTATGCCGGCAGCCGCAATACACGACAAATAGCAGCCTTCGGTTGAGCGCTGGTTAACGCCTGCCAACCGCGGCAAGGCGGCGCTGGATCTGGCCGGCCTGGCGGCGGCGCCGACAAATCATGGTTAACGCCGCTCGGATGGTGGCGCGCGTGGGCGGGCGCTATTGCGCGCTGCCGAGCGGGAAGGAATAGACGAGAAGCAACGATTCGACGCCGGGATTGAGCTTGGCGATGCCGGCATTCGAGATGTGGTCGAAGGCGACGCCCAGTTGCGACTCGTCGTCGAAGCGATAGGCGAGCTCGGCGCCGGTCTTGAATTCGAGGGCGTCGCCGAGATCGAGGCCCTTGCCGTGCCGCCAATATCCGGCCGCGGCGTCCCCCATCAGCACGACATGGTCGGCCAGCGTCAACTCGATGCGTGCACCGGCATAGCCGAAGAACGTCCCGTCGGCGGCGGCAAGGGCGCCGACCAGCGGCTTGAAGATCCACAGGAAGGAAGGGGCGAAGCGGTACTCGATGCGGAGTTCGGCCTCGGTGTCGCCATGTTTGGCAGTTTGCACGTCGTAGGCGCCGAGGCCGAGCACGAAGAGATCCGGCCCGTCCGCGGACGCGGCGCGCGGCGCCGCAACCAGGGCCAGCGCGAGTACCACCGCCGCAGCGCTGCCGGTCCGCAACCTCATGTCCCTCGCGCGCCCGGGCGCATCTTTGCGGTCACGCGTCGCGCCGGCTCAGAGGACGCGGCGCAGCTTCTCGGTGGCGCCGACGAGGCGCGCGCGTATGCCCGGCTCCATCGCCGAATGGCCGGCATCGGGCACCACCTGATACTCGGCCTCGGGCCAGGCGCGCGCGAGTTCGTCGGCGCTGACGATCGGGCACACCATGTCGTAGCGCCCCTGCACGATGATGGCGGGGATGTGGCGGATGCGGTGGATCTGGCTGACGAGGTCATCCTCGGGAGCGATGACGTTGTGGCGGAAGTAGTGTGCCTCGATGCGCGCCAGGCCGAGCGCCATGCGGTCCTCGCCGAAGGCCGCCACCGTGTCCGGGCTCGGCAGCAAGGTCGAGCACGCGCCCTCATAGGTGCTCCAGGCGCGCGCCGCCGGCATGTGCACCGCCGGATCGGGATCGGTCAGGCGACGGTAATAGGCGTTGAGCAGGTCGCCGCGCTCGCCCTCCGGCACGAAGCCGGCAAAGGCGCGCCACGCTTCCGGGAACACGCTGCGGATGCCGTAGAGGAACCAGTCGACCTCGGAGCGCCGGCAGAGAAAGATGCCGCGCAGCACCAGGCCGATGCAGCGCGTCGGGTGCGTCTCGGCATAGGCCAAGGCCAGCGTCGAGCCCCACGAGCCGCCGAACACGATCCAACGCTCGATGCCGAGATGGCGGCGCAGCGCTTCCATGTCGGCGACGAGATGCCGCGTCGTGTTGTCAGCCACCGCGCCCAGCGGCGTCGAGCGGCCGGCGCCGCGCTGGTCGAAGATAACGATGCGGTAATGCTGCGGGTCGAAGAAGCGGCGATGGGTCGGCGTCGCGCCGGCGCCGGGACCGCCATGGAGAAACGCCACCGGCGTGCCGTGCTCGTGGCCGGATTGCTCCCAGTAAATCGTGTGCAGGGCGTCGAGCTTGAGCATGCCGGTGGCATAGGGCTCGATCGGCGGGAACAGATCTTGGCGGCTCATTCGAAGCGGGTTCCTGGCAGGCGAAGGCGCAGTCTAAAGCGCCGCAGCGCGAAGGCAACCGTCAGCGCGGCTTGATCCGCTCGGGCGGTAGGTTATGGTGACATGCAAATGCGGGGCCAGCGACACGCCGCGAGCGCTGTCGGCGTGATCGAGAGCACCGGGCGCGGGGGAGGGATTCAATGAAGCACAGTTTGAACCGTCGGGAATTCGGCCTCGGCGCGGCCGCGACCGGCGTCGTCCTCGCCGCCGCCGGTGGAACGGCGAGCCGGGCGCACGCGGCGACGCCAATCCGCATCGGCAGCCTGCTGCCGCGCTCAGGCTTCGAGGCGCTGATCGGCCAGGGCTGCCAACGCTCGGTCGAGGTCGCGAAGAAGCTGCTGCCGGACATGGGCTACTCCTTCGAGATCATCGACGCCGACACCGAATCGAAGCCGGAAGTGGCGCGCACCCAGGCCGAGAAGCTCATCCGCGAGGGCGCCAACATCCTGGTCGGCGCGTTCGACTCCGGCCAGACCTTCGCCATCGCCCAAGTGGCGGAGCAGAACGGGGTACCGTTCGTCATCAATATCGGCTCCGATCCGGCGATCACGGAGCAGGGCTACAAATTCGTCTTCCGCAATTTCCCCACGAGCATCATGCTTGGCACCAATGGCCTGTCGCGCTTCAACGATCTGTTCAAGGCGACCGGCGCCACGCCGAAGACGGCGGTGCTGATGCATGTCAACGACACCTTCGGCCAGTCGATGCTCAAGGGCATCAACGCGCTGATGCCGAAGCTCAACCTGCCGTTCCAGATCGTCGAGACGATCGCCTACGACCCGCAGGCGAAAGATCTCTCGATCGAAGTCGCCAAGGCCAAGGCGGCAAAGGCCGACATCCACATGGTGGTGACGCGGCTCAACGACGCCATCTTGATGACGCGCGAGATGGTGAAGCAGAAATACGAGCCGATGGCCGTCATCAGCCCGGGCAGCCCCGGCATGTACCAGACGCAGTTCCTCAAGGTGCTCGGCAAATACGCCGAATACGCCATCACCAACGTGCCCTGGCTCGATCCGCGGCAGCAATTTGCGCATGCCTTCGAGGCGGCGTTCAAGAAGGCCTATCCGGACGAGGTCTGCGACATCGACGCGGGCTTCACCTTCGAGGGCATCCTGATCTGCGCCGACGCCCACAAGCGCGCCGTCTCCGCCAAGCCCGAGGCGCTGGTCGAGGCGCTGAAGGCGACCGACATCAAGGACCGGGTGATGCTCGGCGGCGCTATCGCCTTCAACGAGAAGGGGCAGAACGTCAATCTGCCTTCTGCCGGCGTGCAGAACCGCAACGGCAAGCCGACGGTCGTGCTGCCGGCGGAGAACGCCGAGCTGAAGCCGGTCTTTCCCGTGCCGGGCTGGTCGCAGCGCGGCTAGCGCGGCCGGTCGTCGGTCGGCCGCTTCGGGCCATGGGATGCTCTACCTCGACATCATCATCGCGGGGCTGCTGACCGGCGCGGTCTACGGGCTGATGGCGCTCGGCCTGTCGGTGATCTTCGGCGTCATCCGCGTCGTCAACTTCGCCCATGGCGAGATGATGGTCGTCGGCATGTATGCCGCTTATCTGATCGCGGTGAAGACCGGGCTCGATCCCATCGCTGCGCTGCCGCTGGTGACGGCCGGGCTCTTTCTGCTCGGCTACGCGCTGCAGCGCGGGCTCATCAACCGCTACATCGCGCGGCCCGAGCACGAGCAGTTCCTGCTGCTGCTGGCGATCGCCACCATCATCACAGCAAGCCTGCTGATGGGCTTCGGCCCCGACGCGCGCAGCGTGCAGCTCGATTACGCCTACGATTCCTTTCAGCTCGGCCCGCTGCTGCTCGACAAGGTGCGCGTGCTGGCGGCGGTCGGCGCGGTGCTGGGCGTCGCCCTGCTGTGGGGCTTCTTCCGGCTGACGCGCACCGGCAAGGCGATCCGCGCCTGCGCCGACAATCAGATCGGCGCACAGGTCGTCGGCCTCGACGTCAAGCGGCTCTACGCGGTGACTTTCGGCCTCGGCGCCGCCTGCGTCGGCGCGGCGGGGTGCCTGATGCTTCTGCTCATCGACGTGCAGCCCTACATCGCGACCGACTACACGCTCCTGGCCTTCATCATCGTCATCCTCGGCGGGCTCGGCAGCATGCCCGGCGCGCTCCTGGGCGGGGCGCTCGTCGGCGTATCCGAGGCGCTCTCCGGCTTCGCCGTCGATCCCTCGCTCAAGAGCGCATTCAGCTTCGCCCTGCTGATCCTGGTGCTGCTGGTCCGGCCGCAGGGATTGCTGGGGCGCGCATGAGGTCCGGCCGCTTTCCGATCCTGCCGCGCCGAGCCGCGGCGGCGCTTGCCTTGTTCGTCGCGGCCATGTTGGCGCTGCCGTTCTTCGTCAACAGCTACATCGTCTCGGTGCTCGTCGTGGTGCTGTTCGCGGCGTATTTCGGCCAGGCCTGGAACATCGTCACCGGCTTTGCCGGGCAGCTCTCGCTCGGCCACGCGCTCTATGTCGGGCTCGGCGCCTATACGAGCGCGGCCCTCTTCACCCGTTACGGCCTGCCGCCCTGGATCGGCATGCTCGCCGGCATCGCCGTCGCCGCGCTGGCCGGCGGCATCATCGCCGCGCTCTCCTTCCGCTTCCGCGTCGGCGGCGTCTATTTCGCGCTGCTCACGATCGCCTTCGCCGAGTTCACGCGCATCCTGTTCGACCATTTCGACGGGGTCGGCGCGGCGAGCGGGCTGTTCCTGCCGGTCTCCAGCCTGGCGCGCGACGATGTGCTGCTGCTGCGCGGCTCGCCGGTGATGTTCTATTACCTGCTGCTGGCGCTGACGCTCGGCGCGCTCGCTTTGTGCCATGATCTGCTGCGCCGGCGCATCGGCTATTACTGGCAGGCGATCCGCGAGGACGAGGAGGCGGCGCAGGCGCTCGGCATCGACGTCTTCCGCTACAAGGTCGCGGCGATGGCGCTGTCGGCGGCGATGACCTCGGTAGGCGGCGCCTTTCTCGCCTTCTACGAGAACAACCTCTATCCCGACACCGTCTTCGCCGTCGGCCGCTCGATCGAGATCATCACCGCGCCGATCATCGGCGGCCTCGGCACGCTGTTCGGCCCGATCCTCGGCGCCTTCGTGCTGACCACGCTGGGCGAGGCGATGACCTCGCTGAGCAGCGGCTTCACCCTGAACGGGCTCAAGCAATGGTGCTACGGCGCGGCGCTGCTCCTGATCGTCGCGTTGCAGCCCGCGGGGCTGTGGCCATGGCTGCGCGCGCGGCTCGGCATCGGCGCGGTGCGGCGATGAGCGTGCCCCCGCTGCTCGAGGTGCGCGGGCTCGCCAAGCGCTTCCGTGGCCTGCAGGCGGTCGATGGCGTGAGCTTCGCCGTGCCCAAGGGCGGCATCGTCGCGCTCATCGGCCCGAACGGAGCCGGCAAGACCACCACCTTCAACCTCATCGCCGGCGTCTTCGCGCCCGACCGCGGCAGCGTCGTCCTCGACGGCGCCGACATCACCGGGCTGCGGCCCGACCGGGCGTGCCATGCCGGCATCGGCCGCACCTTCCAAATGGTGAAGCCGTTCGGCGCCTTGACCGTGCTCGAGAACGTGATGGTCGGCGCGTTCAAGGCGAGCGCCGACAGCGGCGCCGTGCGGCAGGCCGCGCTGGAGATCCTCGACCGGCTCGGCCTCGCCGGCAAGGCCGGCACCGTCGCCAATAGCCTCACCCTGCCCGAGCGCAAGAAGCTCGAGACGGCGCGCGCGCTGGCGACGCGGCCGAAGATCCTGCTGCTCGACGAGGTGATGGCGGGCCTGCGCCCGACCGAGATCGACGCCATGGTGCGGACTTTCGCGGATTTGTCGCGCGAGATGGGCCTTGCCATCCTGCTCACCGAGCATGTCATGCGCGCGGTGATGGCGCTGTCGCACCACATCGTCGTGCTGCATCACGGGCAGAAGATCTGCGAGGGCACGCCCGAGCAGGTGTCACGCGACCCGCGCGTGCTCGAATGCTATCTCGGCAGCGCCGCAACGGCGGTGGGGATGGGCTGAGCCCGATGCTGGCGGTGCGCGATCTCGACCTCTTCTACGGCGACGCCCAGGCGCTCGACGGTGTGTCACTCGACGTCGCTGCCGGCGAGATCGTCGCCATCGTCGGTGCCAACGGCGCCGGCAAGAGCTCGCTCATCCGCGCCATCTTCGGCATGGAGCGGCCCGCGCGCGGCGCGATCCGCTTCGAGGATCGCGACATCGCCGGATCGCCGCCGCATGTGATCTGCAATCTGGGCCTCGGCCAGGTGGCGGAAGGCCGCCAGGTCTTCCCCAACATGAGCGTCCTGGAGAATCTCGAGATGGGCGCGGTGGTGCCGCGCGCCCGCGCCGGTGCCAAGGCGGCGATGCAGCGCATGTTCACGCTCTTCCCGCGGCTCGTCGAGCGGCGGCGGCAGCTTGCCGGCACGCTGTCGGGCGGCGAGCAGCAGATGCTCGCCATCGCGCGCTGCCTCATGGGCCAGCCGCGCCTCGTCATGCTCGACGAGCCGTCGCTCGGCCTCGCGCCCGTCGTGGTCGCCGACGTCTTCCGCGTCATTCGGGAACTGAACCAGCGCGACCGCCTCACCATCGTGCTCGTCGAGCAGAACGTGGCGCAGTCGCTGTCGCTCGCGCATCGCGGCTACGTGCTGGAGACCGGCCGCATCGTCATGAGCGGAAGCGGCCCCGACCTCCTCGCCGACGACCGCGTGCGCAAGGCCTATGTCGGGCTTTAGATCGCTGCAATGACATTGTGCGTCCTTCGACAGGCTCAGGATGAGGAAGAGCGAGAACGGCATCCATCAGTCATGCCAAAAAGAAATGTCCTCATCCTGAGCCTGTCGAAGGACGCACAGCGCCGATGCAAACTTCCTACCGGCCGCCCAGCTCCTGGCGCAGCAGCGCGGCGCCGGCGCCGAGCGCCTGGAGCTTGCCATGGGCGACGTGGCGGTCCAAGGGGGCCATGCCGCAATTGGTGCAGGGCTGGATGCGCTCGACCGGCACGAATTCCATAGCGCGGCGGATGGTGGCGGCGACCTCTTGCGGCGTCTCGATCTTGTCGCTGGCGACGTCGATGACGCCGAGCAGCACGTCCTTGCCCTTGAGCAGCGCGAGCAGGTTCAGCGGCACGCGCGAATTGGCGCATTCGAGCGAGACCTGGTCGATGCGGCTCTGCGCCAGCGCGGGAAAGATCTCCTCGTATTGCCGCCACTCGCTGCCCAGGCTCTGCTTCCAATCGATGTTCGCCTTGATGCCGTAGCCATAGCAGATGTGCACGGCCGTCTTGCAGGCGAGCCCGGCGCGCGCGCGGTGCAGCGCCTCGATGCCCCACTCCTTGACCTCGTCCATGTAGACGTTGAAGGCGGGCTCGTCGAACTGGATGACGTCGACGCCGAGCGCCTCGAGCTCGCGCGCCTCCTCGTTCAAGAGCTCGGCGAAGCGCATCGCCATCTTGACGCGGTCGCCGTAATGCGCGTCGGCGATGGTGTCGATGATGGTCATCGGCCCGGGCAGGGTGAATTTGAGCCGGCGCCGGGTATGCGCGCGCGCCAGCGCCGCCTCGGTGCGGTGCACCGGACCCTTGCGCCTCAAGGCGGCGACGACGGTCGGCACTTCCGCGGTGTAGCGGTTCTTGCGGATGCCCATCGGCACACGCCGCGCGAAATCGATGCCGTCGATCCGCTCGAGAAAGCCGTGGACGAAATGCTGGCGCGACTGCTCGCCGTCGGTGACGATGTCGATGCCGGCATCCTCCTGCTCCTTGAGGATGAGCAGCGTGGCGTCGCGCTTGGCCTCGGCCAGCGCCTCGCCCTGCTGCGCCCAGGGCGCCCACAGCGTCTTGGGCGTGGCCAGCCAGAACGGCTTCGGCAGGCTCCCGGCGATCGTCGTCTCGAGCATTCCGACGCCTCCCTCGCTGGCCGCTTGAGCATGCGGCGTGCGGCGATCATAGGCTGCCGCGGCGGCCGGCGGAACATCTCCCTTCACCGCGCTTGTCCGCGCCGGTAAGCTCTCCCGCCATGGGGCGGACGCGGCGATGAGGCGGGACGTGTCGGGGCCGGGCGCGGGGCGCGCGCCACGCTTTGCCGACGCCGCGGTCGGCGTCGAAAACCTGCCGGGCGGCGGCATGATCCTGCGCTCGCCGCAGACGCTGCAGCCCTATGCGCGCTGCGTCGGCGAATGGCTCGAGCGCTGGGCGCGCCACGCGCCGGGCCGGACCTTTCTGGCCGAGCGCGATCGCAGCGGCGGCTGGCGCAAGCTGAGCTATGGCGAGGCGCAGGAAGCGGCGCACGCCGTCGGTGAGGCGCTGCTCGATCGCGGCCTCGGGCCGCAGCGCCCGGTGATGATCCTCTCCGACAACGGCGTCGACCATGCGCTGCTGGCGCTGGGCGCGATGCAGGCGGGCGTGCCGGTGGCGCCGGTCTCGACCGCCTATTCGCGGCTATCGCAGGATTTCGTCAAGCTGCGCTATGTCCGTGACCTGCTCGCGCCCGCGCTCATCTTCGCCGATGACGGCGAGCGCTACGGCGCCGCCATCGCCGCGCTGGGACTGGATGATGCCGAGCTCGTCGTCAGCGCCAACCCGCCGCGCGGCGTGCCCGCCACCGACTTCCGCTCGCTCCTCGACACGCGGCCCGGCGCGGCGATCGACGCGGCCTATGCCGCGCTCGGGCCGGACACGGTGGCGAAGATCCTGTTCACCTCGGGCTCGACCGGCCCGCCCAAGGGCGTCGTCAACACGCAGCGCATGCTGTGCTCGAACCAGCAGAGCTACGCGCAGGCTTGGCCGTTCCTCGAGGACCGGCCGCCGGTGATCCTCGACTGGCTGCCGTGGAACCACACCTTCGGCGGCAATGCCGATTTCAACCTCATCCTGCGCAACGGCGGCACGCTGTTCATCGACGAGGGCCGGCCGGTGCCCGGCCTCATCGAGCGCAGCGTCGCCAATCTGCGCGAAGTGTCGCCGACGCTCTATCTCAACGTGCCCCGCGGCTTCGCGCTGATACTCGACCATCTCGAGCGGGACGGCGCGCTCGCGCGCAATTTCTTCCGCGAGCTCGACCTCATCTTCTACGCCGGCGCGGCGCTGCCGCAGAGCCTGTGGCAGCGCATCGAGGCGCTGTCGCAAAAGACCATCGGCCGCACGCTGACGATGGTGTCGGCCTGGGGCACCACCGAGACGGCGCCGATGGCGACCATCGTGCACTACCCGATCGCGCGCGCCGGCAATATCGGCCTGCCGGCCCCGGGCTGCGAAATCAAGCTGGTGCCGCATGACGACAAGCTCGAGATCCGCGTGCGCGGCGCCAATGTCTCGCCCGGCTATTGGCGGCGTCCCGATCTCACCGCCGAGGCCTATGACGGCGACGGCTTCTACCGACCGGGCGACGCGGCGCGCCTCGCCGATCCCGCCGACCCCGCGCGCGGCATCGTCTTCGACGGCCGCATCGGCGAGAATTTCAAGCTCGGCTCCGGCACCTGGGTCAGCACGGGCGCGCTGCGCATCGCCGTCATCGCCGCCGGCGCGCCGGTCATCGAGGACGCCGTCATCGCTGGCCACGACCGCGACGAGATCACGCTGCTCGTCTTTCCCAGCCTCGCCGGCTGCCGCGGCCTGTGTTCGCATATTCCGGCGGATGCGCCGCTCACAGCGCTCATCGCCGAGCGCGCGGTGCGCGAGGCGCTGGGCGCCGGGCTGGCGCGCCACAACGCCCAGGCCGGCGGCAGCTCGCAGTGCATCGCCCGCGCCCTGCTGCTGGACATGCCCGCCTCGATCGACACGGGCGAGATCACCGACAAGGGCTACCTCAATCAGCGCGCCGTCCTCGCCAACCGCACCGCGCTGGTCGAGCGCCTCTACGCCGATCCGCCGGGAGAAGACGTAATAATTCTGGGTGGATCATAGAAAGGGAGCAAACATGAAACCGGAAATGGTGCGTTCTCCGAAGAAGTGGGTGCATGATGTACACGTGATCTACACGGACGATACCGAAGGATGGTCGGTGGCCGAACTCCAATGGCTCCATCAAGAGGACAACCAATTGCGACCCAGAGTCGGCCTTCGATGGGATGGCCTTGAACACGAAATCGGCAATCCCCAATCGAGTGGGCACTCAACTTGGTTTTTGCTGCCAGAAGGCGCGATTTCCGAAATGGTCCTCGCGCATGCACAGAAACTCGCTGGAACGCCCTAGTTGCGAGTTTGAGATTAAAACCGTGAGCGGCGACCAGCATTTCCTGCACCGCGGTACGTGGAGCGTAGCTATTGCTGCGCTGATTTTCTGGGGCACTTGCGCGCTTGAACAAACATCAGCCGAGGCGGCTTGCAAGTCCGTCGAGCATTGGAACTCTGCAACGTGGTCCAATCTGACCCCGGACGGACTTCGACCCACGATACCGGAAATTCCAGATTGCCTAGAAATTCCGAGTGATAGCGATCCTCTGAGGCCCACAAATATAGTCGTGTCGATTCGGCAAACGCGAACTGAGATACAAGACATTTTTAGCAGGGCCAATAATTATATCCGCGAATATGATCATGCCAAGCTATTTAGCGCGCCAGAGCTTGAGGCGATGACTAAGCTCAAATCCAGGTTGGATGAAATTTGGCAAACCAATGTCGATGCGCGTAACATCGATGGACAATTTATCCAGCGGATCAGTAGCGGATTGCGTAACGTGCACGTTTTGGCGACGATACAAAGCATTGGTGACTCGATACCCGCGTGTCATGACGCAGATATGCTGAACAATCTGAAGCAGGTCATTGATAACGGTCCCTACGGTCGGAATTTCGGTATGAGGTTGATCGATGTGACTGAAGTCGTGGATCAGACGGACAGTCCCAAGGTACGGAGCTGCGTTGCAACCGGCTACTTCAATGTGGGTAAGAAGTCGATCCGCTATACAATCGAGGAAATGCAAAGTGGCCGCCTCTACGTTGAGGTAAAACTCATCAACTAGCATCAGTTGGAATGGACTACCGCTTCCACTGCCCCAACGGTCAGGACGGCACTTAAGTGGTACCGCAACAAAGTCAGTGACAGCCCATATTCAAGCCCGTAGAGGAACCGACCAACTATGTCTCCCTGGCCGCTCGTTATCCCAGCGCGCCTGGCCGCGCTGTTCCTGCTCCTGCTCGGCCTCGCCGCCTGCGACGTCAACGCGGTGCCGCGCCAGGACGAGGAGGTCAAGGCGGCGTGGAGCCAGGTGCTGAACCAGTACCAGCGCCGCGCCGACCTCATCCCCAACCTGGTCGAGACGGTGAAGGGCTATGCCCGCCAGGAGCAGCAGGTGCTCACCGCCGTCACCGAGGCGCGCGCCAAGGCGACGCAGATGCAGCTGCCGCCGAACATCCTGAGCAACCCCGACGCGTTCCGCCAGTTCGAGCAGAACCAGGCGGCGCTCGGCGGCGCGCTGGGTCGGCTGCTGGCGGTGAGCGAGCGTTATCCCGAGCTCAAATCGGACCAGAATTTCCTGGCGCTGCAGTCGCAGCTCGAAGGCACCGAGAACCGCATCGCCGTCGCGCGGCGCGACTACATCGCTGCGGTGCAGCGCTACAACACGACGCTGCGGACCATTCCGAGCCGGTGGGTGGCGGCGTGGCTCTACCCCGACGCCAAGGTGAGGGAGACCTTCACCATCTCCGAGCAGGCGCAGCAGGTGCCGCAGGTCAAGTTCTGATGCGCCCTCTCCGTGCGCCGGTCGTGGCGCACGCGCTCCTGGGCGCCGCCCTGCTGCTGCTCGCCGTGGCGGCGCCGGCGGCGGAGCCCGTCTTCCCGCCGCTCACCGGCCGCGTCGTCGACGAGGCCGGCATCCTCTCGCCGGACACGCGCAGCCGGCTCGACTCGCGGCTGGCCGAGCAAGAGCGGGCGACCGGGCAGCAAATCGCGGTTGTCACGCTCAAATCGCTGCAGGGCTACCCGATCGAGGATTTCGGCTACCAGCTGGGCCGCCGCTGGGGCATCGGCCAGAAAGGACGCGACAACGGCGCACTGCTCATCGTCGCGCCCAATGAGCGCAAGGTGCGCATCGAGGTCGGCTACGGCCTCGAGGGCCGTCTCACCGACGCGCAGAGCCGCATCATCATCGAGCAGGTGATACTACCGCAATTCCGCCGCGGCGACTTCAATGCCGGCGTGATCGACGGCACGGCGGCGATGCTGCGCGTGCTCGGCGGCACGCCGCTCGACGGTGCCGCGCAACGCGCGCGCGGCGGCCCCAATGCGCCGCCGCCGTGGATGTTCTTCGTGTTTCTCATCCTGTTTCTCGGCTTCTTTGCCTGGCGCATCTATGGGAGCTGGCCGCTGCTGCTCGCCACGCGCGGCGCCGGCCCTTGGGGCGGTAGCGGCGGGTTCTCGGGTGGTGGCGGATTTTCCGGCGGCGGCGGGTTCTCGGGCGGCGGCGGCTCGTTCGGCGGCGGCGGCGCGTCGGGCGGATGGTGACGGCGAAGACAGCCTTGACCGAAGCCGAGCGCGAGCGCATTCACGCGGCGACGGCCGCCGTCGAGTCGCGGACCAGCGCCGCCTTCGCGCTGGCGATCGTGCCGGTGAGCGAGCGCTACCTGCTGTTCCCGCTGATGTGGGGCGCGGTCCTCGCGCTCACGGCGACCGGCGTGTTGGCGCTGCTCGATCCGGAGCTCGGCATCGGCATGGGATTCGTCGTCAACGCCGCGCTCTTCATCGCGCTGTCGCTCGTCCTCGACTGGCTGCCGCTGCGGCTGCGCCTGGTGCCGCGGCGCGCCAAGCACACGCATGCGCGCCAGCTCGCGCATCGCGAATTCGCCGCGCGCATCCTCGCCGCGGCGCCGCACCGCAACGGCGTGCTGTTCTTCGTGTCGCTGGGCGAGCGCTACGTCGAGGTCATCGCCGACCGCGACATCCACGCCCGCGTTCCCGAGGGCATTTGGGACCGCATCGTCGCCGATTTCATCGCCGCGGTGAAAGCCGGCCGCCTCGCCGACGGCTTCATCGCCGCGATCGAGGCTTGCGCGGCGGTTCTCGAGACCCATTACCCTCGGGAGCGCGGCGGAAGTTAGACTTCCGCGATGAATCGGGCCATGGCGTCGAGCGTCGCCTGCTCCTGGTCGCGATGCGGTGAATGCTTGCAATTCGCCAGCACCAGCCGCTCGAAGCGTCCGGTCACGCCGCGCACGATGGCGTCGATCTGGGCCAGCGTGCCGTATTCGTCATCGGCGCCCTGGATCGCCAGCACCGGGCAGCGCACGCCGGGCAGAACGCTCTCGATGTTCCAGGCGCGAAAGTCCGGATGAAGCCAGATGTCGTTCCAGCCGCGGAAGGCGCTGTCGACATCGGCGTGATAGCGCGCGAGGCGCCCCCGCAGGTCGGTCGTGTCATAAGCCGTCCGCGCCGCCGCGATGCTGGCGATGGACACGTCCTCGACGAAGACATGCGGCGCCTCGAGGACGACGGCGTGCACCGGCCAACGCCCGCTGCCGGCATGGATGAGCGCGATCGACGCGCCGTCGCTGTGGCCGACCAGGATCGCATCCTCGAGGCCAAGCGCCGCCCGCAGCTCCGGCAGCGTCTCGAGCGCCTCGCGGTGCATGTAGTCGATGCCGTGGGGCGCGCCGAGCGGATCGGAGCGGCCATAGCCATAGCGCGAATAGACCACGGCCGGGCATCCCGTCGCCTGCGCCAGCTTCGCCGGGAAGTCGCGCCACAGCGCCACCGAGCCCAGCCCCTCATGCAGCAGGATCAGCGTCGGCGCGCCGCTGCTGCCGTCGATGCGTTCGTATTCCAGACGATTGCCGCCGGCGGTGAGGAAGGGCATGCGATTCATACCCCCAGATGCCGGTGGAGAATCTCCGGCTCCGCCTTGAGCGCGGCGGCCCTGCCGGCGAAGGCGACGCGGCCTTTCACCAGCACCACGACGCGGTCGGCGGCGGCCGCGACGGCGGCGAAATTCTTGTCGACGATGACGGCGGCGATGCCGGTCGCGCGGATGCGCCTGATGATCGACCACACCTCCCTGGCGACCAGCGGCGCCAGGCCTTCGGTCGCCTCGTCGAGCATGAGGAGGTCGGGATTGGTCATCAGCGCGCGGGCGATGGTCAGCATCTGCTGCTCGCCGCCCGAGAGTTGCGCGCCGCCCTGGTCGAGCCGCTCGGCGAGGCGCGGGAAGCTGTCGAGCACGCGCGCCAAGCTCCAGTCGCGCCGCCCGCCGCGACCCGGCCGCGCCGCCATGACGAGGTGCTCGCGCACGCTCAAGGGGGCGAAGATGCCGCGCCCCTCCGGCACCAGGGCGATGCCCTGGCGCGCGACGAGATGCGGCTTGGCCCCGGTCATCGGCGCCCCGTGGATGCGCACTTCGCCGGCGCGCGGCGGCGTCAAGCCCAGCAGCGAGCGCAGCAGCGTCGTCTTGCCCATGCCGTTGCGGCCCATGAGCCCGACCGTCTCGCCGGGACGCACGGCGAAATCGACGCCGTGCAGGATATGGCTCTGGCCGTAGAAGGTGTGGAGCCCGGTGGCCTCGACGAGCGGCGCATCGCTCATGCCACGCCCTCCGCCGTGCCGAGATAAGCCTCTTGCACCGCCTTGTTGCGCCGGATCGCATCCGGCGCGCCGCTGGCAAGCACGCGGCCATTGACCATCACGGTGAGCACGGCAGCGACGCTGAACACCGCGTCCATGTCGTGCTCGACCAGGATGATGGCATGCTCCAGCGCGAGGCGGGCGATGAGCGCGACCATGCGCTGGCTCTCCTCGCTGCCCATGCCCGCTAGCGGCTCGTCGAGCAGCAGCACCGAGGGCGACGTCGCCAGCGTCATGGCGATCTCGAGCTGGCGCTGCTCGCCATGCGACAGAGTGAGCGCGACGGCATCGGCGCGCGCTTCGAGCCCGGCCAGCGCCAGCGCCCGCTCCGCCGCGGCATTGATGTCGCGATAGGTATAGGCCGGGCGAAAGACGCTCATGGCGTTGCCCAGCCGCGCCTGCGCCGCGAGCCGGCAATTCTCAAACACGGGAAATGCCGCGAAGATGTTGGTCTTCTGATAGCTGCGGGCGATGCCGAGCCGGGCGATGCGGTCGGGCGCCAGGCCGGCGATGTCGCGCCCCTGGTAGCGCACGCTGCCGCCGCTGGGCGTGAGATCGCCCGAGAGCAGGTTGATCAGCGTCGTCTTGCCGGCGCCGTTCGGGCCGATCAGCGCGTGGACGCCGCCGGCATGAAGGTCGAGCGAGACGTCGCTCACCGCGGCCAGGCCGCCGAACTGCTTCGACAGCCGCTCGATCCTGAGCACCGGCTCAGGCACGGCGCGCCGCCCTCAGCCGCCACGCCGCAGCGAGCTGACCGCGCAGCCCGCCGATCCCGTGCGGCAGCAGCAGCACCGCGAGGATGATGAAGAGGCCCATGGGCAGCAGCCAATGCCTGGTCAGGTCGGTGAGCAGCTCCTGCACCAGCACCAGCGCGAAGGCGCCGAGGATCGCGCCATAGAGCGTGCCCACGCCACCGAGGATGACCATCATCAGCACGATGCCGGATTGGCGCCAGCCGAAGAGGTCGGGATTGACGAAGCCGAATTGCGCCGCGTCGAAATACCCGGCGAGCCCGGCCAGCGCGCCGGCGATGACGAAGCTCATGAGCTTGTAGCGGAAGGT
>WNFM01305184.1_pt1 | contig 17932 bp, 20 predicted proteins | sample 5400271 | NCBI WGS metagenome assembly WNFM01 (sample SAMN13153352, study PRJNA577476) | soil metagenome | isolation source: 60 cm saprolite on Douglas fir-dominated hillslope | place: USA:California | collected 2013-09-17 | reverse complement strand
GTCCCGCGGGCCGGACCTTCAATAGGATCGCGTCCTGGTCGCAGTCGAGCTTGGCCTCGACGACGTCCATGAAGTTGCCCGAGGTCGCGCCCTTCTCCCACAACCCCCGCTCACGCGAGTGGAACCACGCCCGCCCCGTTTCCCGCGTCCGGGCCCAGGACTCCTCGTCCATGTAGGCGACCATCAGCACCAGGCCGGTCTCGGCGTTCTGCACGACCGCGGGCACGAGGCCCTTCGAGAAATCTGGCTTCACGGCCTCACCTCCACCCCGCCCGCCGCCAGCTCCTGTTTCACAGCCCGGATCGAGACCTCACCAAAGTGAAAGATGGACGCGGCCAGGGCCGCCTCGGCGCCGGCCGCGAACGCGTCGCGCATGTCGCCGGCCTTACCGGCGCCCCCCGACGCGATGACCGGCACCCGCACCGCCGAGCTCACCGCCCTCACGAGCTCGAGGTCGTATCCGTCATGCGTGCCGTCGCGGTCCATCGACGTGAGCAGGATCTCCCCCGCTCCCAGCCGCTGGCCCTCCTCGGCCCACGCCACCGCGTCCCGGCCGGTGGGCCGCATTCCGGCGTGCGTCGATCGCCAGCACCATGCACTGCGAGCCGAAAATCTCGGAGCACCTCGTGATCAGCCACGGGTCCGCAAGCGCCGCGCTGTTCACCGACACCTTGTCGGCCCCGTGTGTCAGCAGCTCGGCGACGTCGTCCACCGACCGCACACCGCCGCCGACCGTGAGCGGGATGAACACCTCGTCCGCCGTGCGCGCCACGGCGTCGAGCAGGATCCGCCGCTCGCCGGAGGTGGCGGTGATGTCGAGGAAAACGATCTCGTCTGCGCCCTCGCGGTCGTAGAGCGCCGCGAGCTCGGCCGGGTCGCCGGCGTCGCGCAGCTGCTGAAAGCGCACGCCCTTCACCACGCGGCCGCCGTCCACGTCAAGGCACGGAACGATGCGCTTCGCGGTCATCTCCTGCGGACCTTCCACACCTCTTCACTGGGCCAGCGCCGCGCCCACTCGACGGTGGCCAGCTGATGCCGGGTGGTCGCACCCTCGGGCGGCCGGACCTCGATCAGGTCTTCGACCTCGAATCCACTGGACCGCAGCAGGCGGATGAGCTCGCCGTGCGGAAGATGAAATTCAACCGAGGGGTAGTCGGTCCACTCGAAGCGGTGCATCCCGAAGTAGTCGCGCAGGAAGCATTCGCGCGCCGGTCCGTCGACCTCGAGGTCCGGAGTCGTGAGCATGAGCAGGACTCCGTTCGTCATGAACACCAGCCTGCCGCCCGGTCGCAGAGCCGCGCGGCCTCCGGAATCCAGCGGTACGGGTCACACCAGATCGCTGCGCCGTACTCGCTGATCGCGAAATCGAAAGCGGCCGAGGCCAGCGGGACGTGCTCGGCGTCAGCGTGGATCAAAGGGAATTCGAGACTGAACTCGCGCTGCAGCGCCCGGGCGGTGTTCAGCTGCTGCCGCGAGTTGTCGATACCGACCACACGGGCTCCGCGCCGCGCCATCCACGACGACACGTAGGCGGTCCCACACCCCAGCTCGACTGCGTCCCGGCCGCCGACGTCGGTGAGCATCTCGAGCTGTGACTCCGGCATGTGCCAGATGCCCCAGACCGGATCGCTCGAGGCCCAATCATCGCGGCCGCGCTCGACCCAGTTGGGCGAGTCCTCGTCCCAGTTCTTGCGGTTGAGCAGCACGTGATCAGTCACGGCACAAGCCGGCAAAGTTGGCGTAGATCCGAAGTCCGTCCGGGCCGCTCTTCTCGGGGTGGAACTGGGTCCCGAAAACGTTGCCTCGGGCGCCGGCGGCCGCGGGCGAGTGGTCGCTGCACGCGATCGCGAAGTCGCCGGCCTGCGGCGTGTACGAATGCACGAAATAGAAGTACGCGCCGTCCGGGATGCCCTCCCACAGCGGAGACGACGCGGTTTGCTGCAGCCGCGTCCAGCCGATCACCGGCAGATGCGCGCTGCCCTCGACCTCGACCACTTTGCCGGGCAGCAGCCCGAGGCCCTCGTGCCGGCCGCCCTCTGTCGATTCTTCGAACAGGAGCTGATAACCGAGGCAGACGCCGAGCAGGGGCTTGCCGGCCCGCGCCAGCTCGGCCACCAGCCGGCCGAGGCCGCCCTGCTGCAGCTTGTGCTGCGCCGCCGCGAAGGCGCCTACGCCAGGCAGCACGATGCCCTCGGCACGCGCCAGCTCGTCGGGGTCCGAGGTGATCACCGGCTCGGCGCCGACGTGCAGCAGGGCACGCTCGACCGACCGCAGGTTGCCGACTCCGTAATCGACGATGGCGATCAACCCAGCAGCCCCTTTGACGACGGCACGCCGCCGCCGCGCGGCGCGATCGCCTCGCGAAGCGCCAGTCCAAGCGCCTTGAAGGTCGCCTCCGCGATGTGATGCCGGTTGCGCCCGCGGATCACGTCCACGTGCATCGTCGCCCCCAGATGAATCGACAACGCCTTCCAGAACTCCTCGATGACCTCCGACTCAAGCGTTCCAATTCGGCCGCGCAGCGGGACGTTGTACGAGAGGAAGGGCCGCTTGCCCAGGTCGACGACGACCCGCGCGAGCGCTTCGTCCAGCGGCGCATAAGCCGACCCGAACCGGGTGATAGCACGATCCCGGCGTCCTCGACCAGGTGGTGCGCATCGACGTGCAGGTCGCCCGAGCCTTTGAGGGTCAGGTCGAGGCCTGCGTAGCGGGCGGCCTGCTCCACCATGTGGTCGAGGAAGGGCAGGCCGGTCGCGATGCGCACGCGTCCCGATCCGTCGAGCTTGACCTTCGCCGCGAGCCGCGTCTCCTTGCTCCGCCTCCGCACGTCGCCGCTCCTGCTACTCAAGCCTCACCTCCACCGCATGCGCGTGTGCGGTCAATCCCTCCATCGCCGCCAGCCGCACGGTCGCGTCCCGCAGCATCTCGAGATCGCCGCGGTTGAGGCTGAGCACACTGGTGCGCTTCATGAAGGTGTGCACGCCGAGAGGCGATCCGAAGCGCGCCGCGCCTGAGGTGGGTAACGTGTGGTTTGGTCCCGCCGAGTAATCGCCAAGCGGCACCGTCGCATACGGCCCGACGAAGACCGCGCCCGCGTTCTCGACCTGCGTCGCCAGGCGCGTGGCATCGTCAGCGACGATCAGCAGGTGCTCCGGGGCGAAGTCGTTGGCGATGGTCATCGCCTGCGCGAGGTCGTCCGCGATGACGATGCAGCAGTTGGCCGCGCGAATGATCTCGGCGCGCTCGAGCCCCGCGACCAGCGAGTCGAACTCCTCCTCGACGCGATCCGCGAGCTGGCGCGAATCGGTGACCAGCACCGCCCACGCTAGGGGGTCGTGCTCCAGCTGCGCGGCCAGGTCCGCGGCCACGAAATCCGGGCGCGCGCCGGCGTCGGCCACGACCATGACCTCGGTCGGTCCGGCGATGCCGTCGAGCCCGACTGCGCCGAACACCTCGCGCTTGGCGAGCGTGACGTAGATGTTGCCCGGGCCTGCGACAACGTCGACCCGCGGGATGCTGGCCGTGCCGTAGGCGAGCGCGGCCACCGCCTGCGCGCCGCCGACGCGAAACACGCGCTCGACGCCGGCGATGTGGGCCGCCGCCAAGATGGCCGCAGGCACGGTTCCGTCCGCTCGGGGCGGGGTCGCGAGCACGATCTCGCGCACGCCCGCGACGCGCGCGGGGATCGCGGTCATCAGCACCGTGGACGGATACGCCGCCCGACCACCTGGCGCGTAGAGGCCCGCGCGCCGCACCGGCCGCGTCAGCAGCTTCAGCCCCGGCAGTCCTCCCGCCGGCTCCGCCACCTGCTGCTCGTGAAAGGCGCGTATGCGCTGGGCAGCGAACTCGAGCGCGGCGCGATCGCCCGGAGATAGGCGCCGCGCCGCCGCTGCCAGCTCCGCGGTGGCAACCTCGAAACCCTCGCCGTCGGCCGGTGCCCAACCATCGAACCTCGATCCGTACTCGCGCAGCGCGGCGTCGCCCTCAGCCGCGACGCGGGCGCAGATCTCCTGCACTGCCGCGCGCTGCTCCGCGAACTGCGATAGGTCGAGGCGCCGCCGGGACAGCGGCGAGTCCAGCCACGAGCCGACGTCGAATCGCCTAACCGGCACCGTTCAGAGCCTCCCGTACGCGCGCGACCATCGCCTGCATCGCCTCGGTCCGCGTTTTGAGGCTGGCCTGGTTGGCCACCAGCCGCGCGGTCGACTCGCCCAGCACCGCGGCGACGCGAAGCCGGTTCTCCTTCAGGGTGCGGCCGCTCGCGGTGAGGTCGACGATGCCGTCGACCAGCCCGACCTGCGGCGCCAGCTCCACCGAGCCATGCAGCGTCACCACCTCCACCGCCTGCCCGCGCGCGTCGAACCAGCGACTGGTCGTGCGCGGGTACTTGGTCGCGATGCGCAGGAGGGGCGGCCACGTCTCGGGACCGGCGAGTTTCGACGACTCAGGCACCGCGAGGACCAGCCGGCAGGCGCCGAAACGCAGGTCGACCAGCTCGTAGTGACGGCCATCGCTCTCCCACAGCACGTCCTTGCCGACGATGCCGAGGTCCGCCGCGCCGTGGTCGACATAGGCTGGCACGTCAAGCGGGCGGACGAGCACGACGCGCACGCCGCCGCGCTCCACCATCAACTTGCGGCCGAGCTCGGGCGCGCTCAAGCGTGCGAGCCCCGCAGCCGATAGCAGCTTCAGCGCTCCCGGGAGCAGCGCGCCCGTCGGCACCGCGATCGAGACCTGCTCCACTACTCGCCTCCCGCCGCGGCCGCTAGCTGCGCGGCGACCTCGTCCGGGGACAGCTTGCGCGCGGGCCGGCCGGCCGCCGTCCACGTGACCGACGACGCGGCCCCGCAGTGGATGAGGTTCACCGCGCCCAGGCCGCGCGACCAGGCCTGCGCATCCTCGTGGTCACGGGCCTGCGTGTCCACGACCGCGCGCATGCCGAACAGCCTCAGCGTCGACCCGAGGTGCAGCGCCGTCACGAATCCTGATTCGGTCCACGACACGGCCGCGTCGAGGCGCGGGAGCGCGGGCGGCGTGTCGCCGCGCAGGAGCATCTCCCACACCAGGTCGAGCTGCACGACGAAACCGGTGGCCGCCGCGGGGCGGCCGAAGCGCGCCAGCAATCCGTCGTAACGCCCACCCTGCGCGACCGGCCGGCCGAGGTCGGGACCGTAGCCCTCGAAGATGATCCCCGTGTAGTAGTCGAAGTCGCGGATCGCACCGAGGTCGAGTCGGACGACATCGCCCAGGCCGTGCAGGTCGAGCAGCTCGCGGACCCGTCGGAGCTCGGTCAGCGCCCACTCGGAACGCCGGTTGCGGACCAGGCCGGCGGCAGCGTCAAGGATTTCAGTGCCGCCGCGCAGCGCTGGGAAACGGAGGAGCAGGTCGTGCTCCGCGGAGCGCAGGCTCGTCTGCGACAGGAGCTGCTCGAGCGTGACGAAGTCGCGCGCTGCAAGCGCGGCTCGGACGCCCGCCTTCACGGCCTCGGGCAGCTTGACCGCGTCCATGATCCCCTGGAAGAACTCGGCGTGGCCGACGTCGACCTGGTAGCGGCGCAGCCCGGCGGCCTCGAGGCAGCGCGCCGCCAGCGCGATCACTTCGGCGTCGGCGGTCGCACCTCGCGCGCCGACGAGCTCAGCGCCGACCTGGTAGGTCTCGCGTCGCTGGTGGAAGCGGCCGGCGTCGGCGGACAGCACCGGACCCGCGTAGCAGAGGCGGATCGGCAGTGGCGTGGAGCGCAGCTTGCCCGCGACCAGCCGCGCCACCGGAACTGTGCGCTCGCCGACGAGCGCGACCACCTCGCCGCCCGCGTCGGTGAACTTGAAGAGGCGGCGGCGCTGCTCGGCGCCGAGGCCGACCTCGAGCACCTCGGTGTTCTCGACCATCGGCGTGATGACGTGGCGGTAACCCCAGCGGCGCATCTCGGCGAGGAGCGATTCCTGCGCCTCGCGAACGACCTCGGCCTCCTCGGGAAGCAGGTCACGGAATCCGGGCACACCACCGAGTTGAGCTGGCCCGGACGAGGAACTAGTCTCGGTGAAGAAACCCCCGGGCGCCGGCCAGGTCGCGCATGTCAGCGCTCATTCGTCTTCCTCGTCGTCGTCATTGCCACCGTCGGCATCCGCATCCTCGCTGAAGTCCACCGGCTCGGCGTCGTCCTCGACCGCGTGCATGCCGTCCTCGATCTCCTCGCCTGACTCCTTCCCCCCGACGACCGCCGCCTCATCCTCGTCCTCAGAGAACACCTCGACCTCGCGCGCGAGCATGCTGTCCTTCGTGTAAGGCCGGAACTCCACCTCGCGCTTGCGCTTCATCGGGAAGCTCGGCTTGCCGACAAAGTGCGGGTCCTGATAGGTCTCGCGCACGATCAGCTTCACGATCGGGCCTTCGCATGAGGTCACGCCCGCCTGGTAGCGATTGCCACCGCGCATGAACTTGATCAGGCGCCGCGCCAGCTTGGCCTCGAGCAGTCCGAGGCGCACGCCTCTGGATGTCTCGGCGGAGATCCCGTCGCCCTCGATCTTCAGCTCGGCGACGTCTCCGGCCGCGACCCTGGAGCAGATGTCGGGGGGCGAGCTCTCGACGATGGTGATCACCGTCTTGCCCATCTCTTCGACGAAGAGGTTGAGGTCGACCCGCGTGCCACCGACCTTGAGTCCTTCCTTCTGGTGGAGGAGCGCATTGATGCGCGCCGCGTTGCGCTTGGCGATGGAGTTCATCGGGTTGAGCTTCAGCGCGGCTTCGTAGGAGGACTTGGCCTCCTTGAGCTTGCCCAGCTCCGACAGGGCTTTGCCCAGCCGGTTCTGAGTCTCCTCGTCGGCGCCAAAGCTTTCGACCATGAACTTGTTCAGCTTTACCGCGTCGTCCCATTTGCCCGCGATGGCGAGCTGCACCGCGTCGTCCGCGTACTGCGAGCGAGGCTTCAGGTGCTCAGTCGATTCCGTCTTCAACGAACGCTCCTCGATCAAAGGTGAGCCGGGGCGCGGCGGCGCGACAGGCTCGGGAAGGGGAAGCACGAGTATAGGTGGTGCCGTCACACGAGTGGTCAAAATCTGCTGGTGCCCAGGCCGCCTCGCCGATTCGCGCTCGTCGCGGTGGCCGCCTGCCTCGCCGCCGCCTGCTCGCTGCCAGGTGGAGGGCCGCCTCCACCTGAGCTGAAGATCGGGGTTGACCTGCCCCTCAGCGGTCCCGAGGCGAGCGTCGGAGTACCCGCCCTGAAGGGGGTCCGTTTTTACGTGCAGCAGCATCCAATGCTGGCCGGCTTCAGCGTCAGCCTGGTCGTGAAGGACGACACGACCGGGGGAACCGCGGAGCCGCCGCTCGGAGCCACCAACCTGTCGAGCCTCGCTGCCGACCCGCTCGTCATGGGTGTGATCGGCCCGCTCGACTCGAGCGTCGCCCGGGCCGAGATCCCGGTCGCGAACCAAGCTCAGCTCGCGATGGTCAGCCCGGCGACGAGCAGCCCTTGCCTGACGAAGTCGGACTACCTGCCCGCGGCGCTCAACACGGCCCGAGTCGCCATCTCATGTAAGGACGCGGGACTGATGGGGGCCGCCGAGCTCCGCCCGACCGGGGTCAACAACTTCTTTCGCCTGGCGACCACGGACGACCTCCAGGGTCCTGCGGCAGCGGACTTCGCGTACAAGACGCTGAAGCTGTTGCGGGTCGCGACCATCTCCGACCACGAGGGCTACGGACAGGCGCTGGCGGCGGGGTTCGCGACGAGGTTCCGCGCTCTCGGGGGAAGCGTCGTCGGCCGTACCGACGCCGATCTCTCTGGCACCTTCGATCTCACGGCCTTCCTGAAGCGGATGAAGGCGGACGGGGCGCAGGCGATCTACTTCGGGGGCGTCAGCGATCACAGGGCCTGCTCCATCCGGGCTCAGATGGCCACCGTGTTCGACCCCGGAGAGGCGGCGCCGATGCTGGGCGGCGATGGGATCGCCCAGGATCCCGTGTGCATCCAGGACGCGGGTTCGAACGCGGCGGGCATCTTCGCCACGGTGCCGGTGCCCAACCCGGATGACCTCGTCGGCGCCCGGCCCGCGATCGCCGCCTTCAAGGCCGCCTACCCCAATCCGGCCGATCTTGGCCTCTACACGATGCTCGCCTACGACGCCACGGCGGTGCTGTACACCGCGATCGAGCGGGCCATCAAGGCCTCGGGCGGCGGCCTGCCGCCTCGTGGCAACGTGATCTCCCAGCTTTCGGCCACTCAGGCGTTCGCCGGCGTGACCGGCGAATTCGGCTTCGACCCGAACGGGGACACCACTCGGAGGGTGCTCTCGGTTTTCGAGTCGCCCGCCGGGGACCCCAGATCGCCCTGGAAGCCGGCAGGCCAGGTCGACTACACGGGCGCCCTTCCGTACTGAGGCCCGTTCCCGGATGACTTGACTTGGGGCGCCCCGCGAGTTGATAGTTCCACTCGGAGTAGAAGTTCGGCCACCCCCAGTGTGGCCGCACTCGTCGCCGGCGCACTCTCGCCCCGACCTTTTGGGTTGGGAAGAGGGCGGCGAGTGATGGAGGCATCGAGCAAGAACTCGCCTCCTAAGAACACAAGGGGGAACCATATGGTTCGAGCGAGGGGACTCACAGTCCTCATTCTGGCGACGGTCGTCGCCTTCGCGTGCGGCAGTTCGACGACTACCGGCGGGTCGAAGGGCGATATCTGGATCGCCAGTGACCTTCCTGTATCCGGATCAGACGCGTCCAGCGGTCTGCCCGCCCAGAACGGCGCCAACTACGCCGTGACGAGCATCGGCAGCATCCAGGGCTTCACCCTGCACATCAAGAACTACGACGACGCGGTCAACGGCAAGCACGACGCCACCAAGGGCGCCCAGAACATCACCGACATCATCTCGAACAAGGACATCCTTGGGGTCGTCGGTCCGTTCAACTCGGGCGTCGCCGCGGCCGAGATTCCGGTCGCGAACCGCGCCAGCCTCGCGCTGATCAGCCCCTCGAACACCAACGAGTGTCTGACGCAGCCGCTTTCGTACTGCCAGTCGGTCAACAAGTACGACCCGGCGTCTCTGCGCCCGGCGTGCTCAAACACGATTCCGTGCCCGACCGGAAAGAACAACTACTTCCGCATCGCCGCCCCGGACACTTTCCAGGGCCCGGCCATGGCGGACTTCGCGTTCGACACCCTCGGCGTCAAGGTCGTGGCGGTCTGGGACGACCAGGAGCCGTTCGGCCTCGGCGTGGCGAACAACTTCGCCAAGGAATTCCAGAAGAAGGGCGGCACCGTCGTTGACCGGAAGGGCTTCGACACCTCCGGTACCGCAGCTCCCGACTTCCACTCGTGGCTCGCCTCCGCCAAGAAGGACGGAGCGACCGCGATCTACGCCGGCGCCACCTCGGCGACGTTTGGATGCATTGCCCGCGCACAGGAGAAGGGCATCTTCGACGCCGCTTCGACGTTCTACCTCGGCCCCGACGGCATCGGCGACGCGCAGTGCCTGAAGGACTCGGGCGACCAGGCCAACGACCACATGTACGCCAGCCAGGGCGCTGCGGACGCGACCCAGAACCCTGACGCTGCGGCGACGATCGCCAAGTACAAGGCGGCCTGCACCCAGGACACCTGCAACGGCGCTTACACGTACGCCTCGTACGACTGCGCCGCGATCCTGATCGACGCGATCAGTCGCGCGATCCAGGCCAACGGCGGCAACAAGCCGACCCGCGAGCAGGTAATCACCGCGATGGCCCAGACCCAGAACTTCAAGGGCCTGACCGGCGTCATCTCGTTGAACAACTTCGGTGACCCCACCGCACCCATCCTGCAGATTCAGCAGAACAAGGGCGGCCAGTGGACGTTCCTGAAGCAGTTCGGCGTCTCCGGTTCGTAGACGCTTAGCTCAGCAGTGAAAAAGGGAGGGGCCGCAAGGCCCCTCTCTTCATTCAGACTAATGCGCTAAATGTTGGAGCGGCTCCGTCACGCTGGGAGGGGGCGAATCTTCGGCCTTGCTCCTCTCGACGTGACGGGCCTGTTGGTCCTGACCGTCGCGATCGTCTGGTTGATACCGCGAGTCGCCGACCGCGGACCCGGATACCTCGCCCAGGTGCTCGTGTTCGGAATCACCCTGGGCGCCATCTACGCTCTGGTCGCCCTCGGCTACACGATGGTCTACGGCATCGTCGAGCTCATCAACTTCGCGCACGGCGACGTCTTCACCCTGGGCGCGTTCATCTCCCTGTCATTGTTGGGAGCGTTCGGCCTGGTCGAGAACCAATCACATGGTCTGGCCCTGATCCTCGGCCTGATACCGGTCTTCCTCATCACGATGGCGCTTTGCGCCATCGTCAACGTCGCCATCGAACGAGTGGCTTACCGCCCGCTGCGCAGCGCGCCGCGTCTGGCCCCGCTGATCACGGCCATCGGGATGTCCTCGATCCTGGAGGGGGCGATGTTCCTCTGGAAGGGCCCGTTCAACATCCACTACCCGGACCTCCTCCCCGCCAACCAGATCCCCATCGGCGGCGGAGTGACCATCGCGGCCAAGGCACTGATCATCATCGCCATCGCGATCCTCCTCGTCCTCGCCCTCACCTTCTTTGTCAACGGGTCGAAGCTGGGCAAGGCGATGAGGGCGACCGCTCAGGATCGTGACGCGGCCCAGCTGATGGGCATCAACATCAACTCCACGATCGCCACGACGTTCTTCATCGGTGCGGCGCTGGCCGGTGCCGGCGGCATCGTGTACGGCCTCTACTTCGGCACCCTCACCGCCTTCCTCGGCTTCACGATCGGGCTCTACGCATTCACAGCGGGGCGGCCTGCTCATCGGCATGTTCTCGCAGTTCAGCGATGCCTACGTGGACACCGCATGGACGCAGGTCCTGATCTTCGCCCTTCTGATCCTGGTCCTGGTCTTCAGGCCGTCAGGCCTGCTGGGCATGCGGGTGCCGGAGAAATGAAGCGGCTGATTGCGTACGTTCGTGGAAACACGCGTAACCCCAATGCGATCGCGTATGCCGCGATGCTCATCGCGGCGCTCATCTACCCGCCGATCATCCAGTTCATCAGTGGCGGAAACGGGGACGCGCAGGTGGGTGTTGCCGCCGATGCGGGCGTGTTCGTGTTGCTCGCCATCGGCCTCAACGTCGTCGTCGGCTTCGCCGGACTGCTCGACCTGGGCTACGCGGCGTTCTTCGCGATCGGCGCGTACACGTACGCGATGATCGCCTCCAACGAGCTCGCGACCAGCCCACTTCATCACGCGGTCCACGTGCCGTTCTGGATCGCGCTGTTCGTGGGCCTTTTCGTCGCCGCGATCGCGGGCGCGCTGCTCGGTGCCCCAACGCTCCGGCTGAGGGGCGATTACCTCGCGATTGTCACGCTCGGCTTCGGCGAGATCGTGCCGCGCGTGTATCGCAACCTCAACGTGTGGACAGGCGGCGTGTTCGGCATCAGCGCCATCGACCCACCGACCATCCCGCGGTGGCTCGACGGTCCGTGGGACAGCGTGCCCACTCAGGTGGTGACTGACCTGCAGCTCACGTCGGCCAACCTCACCGGCTTCTACATCGTGATCGTGATCATCATCATCGGAGTCGTCATCCTCGTCCGCAACCTCGAACGTTCGCGGCTTGGACGGGCCTGGATGGCAATTCGCGAAGACGAGACCGCGGCCGCGGCCACTGGGGTCAACACAGTCAACGTGAAGCTCCTGGCATTCGCGATCGGGGCCTCCACAAGCGGCTTCGCCGGCGCCTTCTACGGGGCCAAGCTGTCAGTGGTGAACTCCGATCAGTTCAGCTTCATCATCTCCATCACGGTTCTGTCTATGGTCGTGCTCGGCGGGATGGGCAACATCCCTGGCGCGATGATCGGCGGGCTGGTCCTCTACTTCATCCTCTACAAGTTCCTGCCCGACGCGCCCAACCAGGTGGCAGCGCTGGCGCAGTCGATTGGATTGGGTTCGCTCAACGACACCAACCCCAACGGCTGGCCGGGACTCGGCGAAGAGGTGCGCCGCCTCCAGTACATAGTGTTCGGTCTGATCCTGGTGAGCATCATGCTTTTCCGTCCGCAGGGTCTGCTGCCCAGCCGCGCGCGCCGCCAGGAGCTTGTGAGCGAGGAAGTGCCCGGGTTCCGATCATGACCGTGAGCGGGCTGACCAAGCGCTTCGGCGGCCTGGTCGCGGTGGACAACGTCAGCTTCGAGGTGAATCGCGGCGAGGTGTTCGCCCTGATCGGGCCGAACGGCGCCGGCAAGACAACGCTCTTCAACTGCGTCACGGGCTTTTTCGCGCCGAGCCTCGGCAGCGTGATCTTCGACGGCCGCGACATCACGGGCCTAAAGCCACACCAGACGGTCAAGGCCGGCATCGCTCGCACCTTCCAGAACATCCGCCTCTTCGACTACATGACCGTGCTCGACAACGTGAAGCTCGGCTTCCACAGCCGGATGCGCTCGCAGGTCTGGGACTCGCTGTTCAAGACTCCGCGGGAGCGCCGCGAAGAGTTGGACGTCGCCGAAAAGTCGATGGAGCTTCTGCGCTTTGTCGGTCTGGAGCGCCGGAGCTCGGATCAGGCACGCAACCTGGCCTACGGCCAGCAGCGGCGTCTCGAGATCGCCCGCGCCATGGCAACGCAGCCGAAGCTGCTGCTCCTGGACGAGCCGGCGGCGGGTTTCACACCGCAGGAGAAGGTCGATCTGATGAAGCTCGTCCACCGGATCCTCGACAAGGACATCACGGTGTTCCTGATCGAGCACGACATGCGTCTGGTCATGGGCATCTCGCAGAAGATCGTGGTCCTCGACCATGGCGAGAAGATCGCCGAGGGCAATCCCGCAGACGTGCGGGCGAACCCGCGCGTGGTCGAGGCGTACCTGGGGAAGTCCGCGTAGCTTGGCGCTGCTCGAGGTTCGCAATGTCGACGCTCACTACGGGCGGATCCAGGCGCTGCGCGACGTCTCGCTGGACCTCGACGCGGGCGAGATCGTGGCTCTCATCGGGGCGAACGGCGCAGGCAAGACGACCACGCTGCGCACCATCTCCGGCCTCATGCATCCGACGCGCGGGACCGTGGCGTTTGGCGGCAAGGACATCACGCGCGTGGAGGCCGCCCACATCGTCACGCTCGGCCTGACGCAGTCGCCCGAGGGCCGGCGGCTCTTCCCCCGCCTCACGGTGCGCGACAACCTGTTTATGGGCGCCTACACACGCCGGGATGCCGCCGGGATCAGCGCTGACCTGGAGCGCGTCTACACGCTATTTCCGCGTGTGAAGGAGCGCCAGCGGCAGATCGCCGGAACCCTCTCGGGCGGCGAGCAGCAGATGCTCGCCATGGGCCGGGCGCTGATGGCCCGTCCGAAGGCGATGATGCTCGACGAGCCCTCGCTCGGGCTGTCGCCACTGCTGTGCGACACGATCTTCAGCATCATCCGCGAGATCAACTCGCAGGGCACACCGGTGCTCCTCGTGGAGCAGAACGCGAGCCGGGCGCTCGAGGTCGCGAGCCGCGGCTACGTGCTGGAGACCGGCGTCATCGTTCAGTCCGGGACGGGCAAGGAGCTGCTCGCGTCAGAAGACGTTCAGAAGGCTTACCTGGGCATGTAGCGTTCGGCATCGGACGCGAAGTCCGGTGAAACCGCCAGGACCTCAACTCGCTGCCGGGTGCCCGAAAGAGACTGAATCAACGGCATCATTCGCCTGGCCATCTCCGGCGCTGTTTTCGCATCGAGGCGGGATGCGCCCGGTCTCCAATTCGTACTGACCTGTTTCCGGTCGGCTGAGACCTCGACGTCAAGACCCATCTCGTTCAACTCTGCGATGGCCGCCTGCTGCTCGGTCTCGGGGCGGGTGATTACGTAGCCGTACCGCATGGCTTCGAATGCTCTTTCGAGGTCCCGCACGACCAGGGGGACCTCCGCAGCTTCCAACTCCGAGGGGAGGTGGACGCTGAGCCCGTTCCATTTGGGCCCGATTCGCTCTGCGTCCAGCTTGCGCGTGGTTCCGCCGCGAGTGAGCACGATGTTGACCAGCTCGCGGAAGCCCGGATCGACTCGAACCGAGAAGTCTTCTCCCCGATACTCGCGATCCCGGCGGCGGAACAGCCTGATTCCCGCCTCCTAGCGGCCGGGCTGGTAGCTGCTCACGAACAGGTAGATCAGCACCGCCGCGAAGGCTACGTACTCGAGGACCACGTGACGGGTGAAGCTGTCCTCCACCGTGTGCCTCACGAGCCCGCGGTTGATGTACCAGGCCAGCAGCAGCATCCCGGCGAAGATGCCCTCGTTCAGGTACAGGACGTACTCGAGCGCGGTCACCGCCCAGGCGAGGGACGTGACGACCTGCGCCACGAACACGGCAAAGATGAACGCGCGGCTGGGCGCGATCGAGTGCCCGTTGATCCGGAAGCTGCGATACGAGGCGAGGAACGTGATGGTGAGGATCCACAGCAGGCGCAGGATCGCGTTGAAGGGCAGCGTCACCACCACGAGGTAGGCCCCCGCGAGGACGACGATGAGGATCGCCTCCTGCACCACGACGTGACCGCGCTTCTCGTTTCCGCGCAGGCGCACATAGTCGAGGCGGCCCACCATCACGAACCCGACTCCGAACAGCACGGTCAGGGCGACGAACTGCCACAGCTGCAGGCCGAAGATCGGGTTGGTGAGTCCGGCCAGAGTGATCGCCCCAAGCGCGACCGGGATGTAGTGCTCGACCGCGGGCGGTTCTTCAGCGCTTCGTAGGTAAGCGAGGATCGCCGGCGCCGCGACGACCACCAGGCCGAGGCCGAGCGCCCACACCTGGTTCTGGGCGAGCAGGTCGGACTTGAAGCCAAGCGCGATGGCGACCAGCACGACGCCGGCGAAGACCAGGAAGCGCCTGTCGCGCTCCCCCTGGACCGCGACCGTGGCGCGCACGGGAGCCTCTCGATGACCTGGCGGGGTCTTCATCGAAGCCCGAAGTCTAGCCCGAGGCCCTGCCGTAGCGGTCTTCCAACCGCACCACGTCGTCGATCTCCGGTGTGGAGACCTCGTATATATCCGCGTCTTCGACCGCGGTGAAGCGGTGGCGTGTGCCGGGCGTGATGCGGAGCGTGTCGCCCTCGCTGAGGCGCACCGTCTTGAGCTCCCCATCCTCCACGCCGAACTCGGCATCGATCGCGCCGCGAACGAGCAGCAGGCACTCGTCCTTCTGTTCGTGGTACTGGAGGGACAGCGCCTCGCCCTTGCGGACGTGGAGGATCTTGCCGAGGTAGCGCTCCGTGATCGCCCACCGCACCTCGTAGCCCCAGGGCTTCTCCACGAGCGTCTCTTCTGCTCTTTTCACGACCGGGACTTCAGGCATGAACACCGGTTTCTTTGTGCAGCCCGACGATGTTCTCGATGGCGCTCAGCCTCGCCTCCACGGCGTCGGCGTCAGGCGCCTCGGCGTAGATCCGGATCAGTGCCTCGGTGCCACTCGTGCGGAACAGCACCCAGCTGCCGTCCTCGAGGTAGAACTTAAAGCCGTCGTCCGAGCGCACGCGCGCGACCTTCACGCCGGCGATCTCCTTCGGCTGGTGCTGCGCAAGCTGGTCGGTGATCCGCTTGCGGTCGCGGTCGTACGTGTCGCGGTTCAGGTGAATGTCGTGGCGCGCATAGGCATGCGGTCCGACGCGCTTCTCGAGGTCGAGCATGATCTGAGACAGCGGCTTGCCGCGGCGGACGATCATGTCCGCGAACAGCAGGCCGACCAGGATGCCGTCTCGCTCGGGGATGTGGCCGCGGATGCCGAAGCCGCCGGACTCCTCACCGCCGATCACGGCGTTGGTCTCGATCATCTTCGGCGCGACCCACTTGAAGCCGACGGGCACCTCGTAGATCTCGGTGTTGAACTGCTTCGCGAGCTGCTCGACCATCGCGGTCATGTTCACGGTCTTGACGATGGGCCCCGTCATCTTCATCACGTCGAAGAGGTGCAGCACGAGCAGCGCGAACACCTGCAGCTGGTTGATGAAGCGCCCTGTCTCGTCGATGATTCCGACGCGGTCCGCGTCTCCGTCGGTGAGGATGCAGAGGTCGCGGCCACCCTTCTTCATGACGGCGATCGCGTCGTCGATGTTGGGTGGGATCGGCTCGGGAGGGGGTCCGCCGAAGAACGGGTTGCGGTCGGCGTGCAGCTCCTCGACCGAGGTGCGACCACCGCCGAGGAGCTCCTTGATATAGCCATATCCGGAGCCGTGCATCGTCTCGTGGACGACCTTGAGACCCGCAGCGCGGATGCGGTCGAGGTCGACGATCTTTCCGACCTGCCTGTAGTAAGCCTCGCGGGGGTCATAGACCGTGACGGTTGATGCGCTGCTCGAGCGCCTGGATCACCTCGGTCGGCGCGGAGCTACCCGTCTCGGGTTTGTACTTCACGCCGTTGAAGAGGTAGGGGTTGTGGCTGGCGGTGATCACCGCCGCGCCGACGGCCTTGCGGTCGATCACCGTCCACGACGCGACCTGCGTCGGTGAAGGCCGGTCGAAGATCAGGCTCTTGACTCCGTTCGCGGCGAACACGTCCGCGACCAGGCGCGCGAACTCTTCGGACGCGAAGCGGCAGTCGTAGCCGACCACCGCGAGGGGATCGCTCGAGCGGCTCTTCATGTACTCCGCGACGCCCTTCGCGACGCGCCGCACGCTCGCGTATGTGAAGTCGTCGCCGGTGATGCCGCGCCACCCGTCGGTGCCGAATTTGATCTCAGGAAGGGCCAAGATCAATTAAAGGTAGCGGGTTTTGCCCGAACGTCTGAGCGCCTCCACGACGAGCTTCACGTCCTGCGCGCGGGAGCGCGGGCAGACCAAAAGGGCGTCCTCGGTGTCGACGATGATCATGTCCTCGAGGCCTATCGCCGCCACCAGGCGCCGCGACCCGAGGACCACGCTGTCCCGCGTGTCGATGAGGATGGACTCGCCCTCCACCGAGTTGCCGCGGGCGTCCGCTCGCACGCGTGCGCCGAGCTCGGCCCAGCTGCCGATGTCAGCCCACTCGAAGTCGGCGGGCACCAGCACGAGGCGGTCGGTCTTCTCCATCACGCTGCGGTCGATCACCTCGACCGGCAGCTTGGCGTACAGCCGAGCGGCTTTGGCCTCGTCGCCTTCCCGCCTCGCGGCGATCACCTTTTCGAGGCCGGCCACATGACCGGGCGAATGCTTCTTCAGTTCTTCAGCGAACACATCGACCCGCCACGCGAACCATGCGAGGTTCCAGTAGTAGCCGCCCGCCTTCAGGAATCGCTTCGCGGTCCGCAGGTCCGGCTTCTCCGTGAAGCGTTCGACCCTGAAGGTGCCGGGCACCGGACCGCGCCGCGGTGCGTGCACGTAGCCGAGCCCGGTTGACGGAAAGGTGGGTTTGAGTCCGAATGCGACGAGGCTGTCCGTCGTGGTAGCGACCTTGATCGCCAGCCTCACGGCCCGCGCGATCTTCGTGCGCCCGCGCACGACGTGGTCGGAGGCCATGGCCACCATCACGGCGTCCGGATGCTTGCGCGCGACGGTCAGCACCGCGAGCCCGTAGGCGTTGGTGGTGCCGCGAGCCGAGGGCTCGATGATCATGTGCTCCGAGTCCAGCTCCGGCAGCACGGACTCGATGATCTCGCGCTGTCGCGCTTCGGTGACGACGTAGATCTCGTCGGCCAGCGGGCGCAGGCGGTCGTAGGTGTCGCGGAGGAGCGTTCGGCCGCCGCCGCCCAGCGGCAGCGCGTGCTTGGGCGTCGAGCGGCGCGATCGCGGCCACAGCCTGGTGCCGGCCCCGCCGGCGGGGATGACCGCGATCGTTTGGGTCAAGCGAGTTCCGCCGTGAGCTCTTTCGCGCGGGCGGTCGACTCCCACGGCAGGTCGATGTCCGTGCGGCCGAAGTGTCCGTACGCCGCGGTCTGCCGGTAGAGCGGGCGCCGCAGGTTGAGCTCCTTGATGATGCCGAGCGGGCTCAGGTCGAACATCCGG
>WNFM01106194.1_pt1 | contig 17932 bp, 21 predicted proteins | sample 5400271 | NCBI WGS metagenome assembly WNFM01 (sample SAMN13153352, study PRJNA577476) | soil metagenome | isolation source: 60 cm saprolite on Douglas fir-dominated hillslope | place: USA:California | collected 2013-09-17 | reverse complement strand
ATCGGCTCGCTGGTCGGCGGCGCCGTCATCACCGAAACCGTCTTTGCCGTGCCGGGCGTCGGCCGCCTGATGATCGACAGTATCTTCTCGCGCGACTATGCCGTCGTGCAGGGGCTGACGATGGTGCTTGCCGTGATGGTTTCCGTCGTCTTCCTTGCGGTCGACGCGCTGCAGGCGATGCTGGACCCGCGAGTCGGCGCGTGAGCGCGGTGCAGGACTCGCCGATGGCGGTCTCCCCGCGGCTGCGCATGCGCATGCGCGTCCGGCTGCCGCCGACGACAATCGCCGGCGTCGTGATCCTGCTGACGCTGATCGCCTGCGCCGCCTTCCCTGCCGCCATCGCACCGTACGACCCCAACGCGTTCGACTACCGCGCGCTGCTGAAGCCGCCGAGCTGGGCGCATCCCTTCGGCACCGACAATTTCGGCCGCGACGTGCTGTCGCGCACCATTTGGGCCGCGCGCATCGATCTGGGGATCGCGGTGTTCTGCACGCTCTTCCCGGGCCTGTTCGGCACGTTCTTCGGCTGCATCGTCGGCTACGCCGGCGGCGTTCTCGATGCGGTGTTTCGCCGCGTGGTCGACGTCGCCATCACCATCCCGCTCCTCGTCCTGGTCATCGCCATCATTGCCGTGCTCGGCCCCGGGCTTACCAACATGTATATCGCCGTCAGCGCGGTGAACTGGATCATCTATGCGCGCCTGATCCGCGGCGAGATCCTGACCCAGAAGCGGCGCGACTACGCGGCCGCCGGGCGGGTGATGGGCTATAGCGCCGGGCGCATCCTGTTCCGCCACTTGCTGCCCAACGCGCTCGGACCGGTCGTGGTCTACTGGATGACCGACATGGCCTTGGCGATCCTGCTCGGATCGAGCCTCGGCTATCTCGGCCTCGGCGCGCAGCCGCCGACGTCCGAATGGGGCGTGCTGATCGGCGACGGCAAGAACTTCATGACCACAGCCTGGTGGATGTCGATCTTCCCTGGCATCGCCATCGTGCTGGCGGGTACCGGCTTCAGCCTGGTCGGCGACGGGCTGGCGGCAGTCTTGCGCCGGCGATGACGGCGCTTCTCTCGGTGCGCGACCTCGGTATCCGCATCGGACTCGCCAGCCCGGTCGACGGCGTCTCGTTCGAGGTCGCGGCGGGCGAGATGTTGGGCCTCGTCGGCGAATCCGGCTCCGGCAAGAGCCTCACCTTGCGCGCCTTGCTGCAATTGCTGCCGGCGCAGGCCGCAACCACGGGGGCCGCGCTGTGGCAGGGACGCGACCTGCTGCGCATGACGGCAGCCGAAATCCGTCGCGTGCGCGGGCGGGATGTCGCAATGATCTTCCAGGAACCGATGACCGCGCTCGACCCTGTCCTCCCCATCGGGCTGCAGATCACCGAAAGCCTCGATGTCCATTTGGGTCTGCGCGGCGCGGCCGCGCGGACGCGCGCGGCGCAGCTGCTCGACCTCGTCGGCATTCCCGATGCCAAACGTCGGCTCGACAACTATCCGCACGAGTTCTCCGGCGGCATGCGTCAGCGCGCGATGATCGCGATCGCGCTTGCCGCGGAGCCGAAATTGCTGCTCGCCGACGAGCCGACGACGGCGCTCGACGTGACGATCCAGGATCAGATCCTGACGCTGCTGCTGCGGCTCAAGGAGGATCTGCGGATGAGCGTGGTCCTGGTCACCCACGATCTCGGTATCGTCGCCGGTACTTGCGACCGGGTGGCGGTGATGTATGCCGGCCGCGTCCTGGAATCGGGATCCGTCCACTCGGTGTTCCGCAGCCCTGCCCATGCCTACACGCTGGGGCTGATGCGCTCGGTGCCCGACCGCGCCTATGCGCGCCGTCCGCTCTCCTCGATCCCCGGCAGCCCGCCCGATCCCGGCGACATGCCGCCGGGCTGCCGCTTCGCACCGCGTTGCCGTTTCGCCGCCGCTGCCTGCGGCGAGGCGCCGCCGCCGCTGCGCGGCATCGCCGACGATCACCAGACCTCCTGCCTGCAGGCCCATGAAGTCAGGCGCGCAGCGCGCGAGGCGGCATGAGCGAATTCCTCGTCGCCGACGACCTCACCCGCGGCTTTCCTGCGCGGCGCGGCATCGGCGACCTGCTGCGCGGCGGCCCGCGCCCGATGGTGCGCGCGCTGAACGGCGTCAGCCTGCAGATCGCTCGCGGCGAAACGCTCGCCGTGGTCGGCGAATCCGGCTGCGGCAAATCCACCCTCGCCCGCGCGCTCGTCCGCCTGATCGAGCTCGACGGCGGCCAGATCTCCTTCGACGGCATGGACGTGCGCAGCCTCGCCGGCGCCGCGCTCCGCCGCTACAACCGCCGTGTGCAAATGGTCTTCCAGGATCCTTACGGCTCGTTAAACCCGCGCATGACGGTGGGGCAGATCCTGGAGGAAGCGCTGCAGGTGCACGACATGGTGCCCGCGACGCAGCGCCCGGCGCGCATCATCGAGCTCCTGTCCCTCGTGCGCCTACCCGCCGATGCCGCCAGCCGCCTGCCGCATGAATTCTCCGGCGGACAACGCCAGCGCATCGCCATCGCGCGTGCCCTCTCGATCGAACCCGAGTTACTGATCGCCGATGAGATCGTCTCGGCGCTCGACGTCTCCGTCCAGGCGCAGATCCTCAACCTGCTGCTCGATCTGCAGGACCGCCTCGGCCTCGCGATCCTCTTCGTCTCGCACGATTTGCGCGTCGTCCGCCATCTCGCGCACCGCGTCGCCATTATGTATCTCGGCCGCGTCGTCGAGGTCGGCCCCGCCGACGCCGTCTTCGACGCCCCCCGTCACCCCTACACGAAAGCCCTGCTCCGTGCCGCGCCGAGCATGGACCCGCCCGAGCCAGGTGCTGCGCCGAGACGGCGCACCGCCGCCCTCGCCGGCGAGCTGCCGAGCCCGCTCAACATTCCCGCCGGCTGTCCCTTCCACCCGCGCTGCCCCGAGGCCCGCGACCGCTGCACGACGGAAGTCCCGCGCATCCACATCGCCAATCGCAACCACCTCGCGACCTGTCACCTGCTGAAGTGAGGGCCTAGGCGATGCGGTGATGGTGTTCTGGAATGCCCCCAATCGACAATCTGATCACGTCGAGCGAGCCTGTCGGGCGGCCCTCCTGGCCAAGATCGCGAGCGAACAGCTGAACGCTCAATTGCGTTTGATCTCGTCCATCTTGGCGAGCGCCTCGAACTCCTGGGCGCGGATTCGCAGCAGATCGGTGCTGACAATCGCCAGCGTCGCGGCACCGGTTCTCACCGTGTAATGATTGACGAAACCATCATTCGCCACCGTTTCGTCGACCGACCAGCCGGCGCCGCCGCGCAATTCGGGGGGCAGCACGCTCGATGCCTGAAATACCGGCGCCTGCTCCCACTCTTGCGCCGCCGCAGCGCCGGCGAACATGGCGGCGAACATGGCGACGACGAATGGCGCTGCCTTGATCAGGACACTCCACGACGCGGCTCTCATTCGATATCTCCCGTTCGCAAGATCGGCCGGCGCTTCGTTCACACGGGAACCGGCGTCACCCCCATCCGCGCGAGGCACGTTCGATGCGGATCCCGGCGTGACTGCGATGTTGCGTTTTCTGCTCGACGCCCACGCTTGCACCCGCCCTCGGGGCCGACAATCGAGCCATCCCCCGATGTTGGGTAAAAAAAGCATCTAGACGACCCGACCCGCTTTCCCGGCCGGCGACGCAGCGCATGAGCGGATCGATTGACGCCGCCGCAAGGCCGGGAGCTGGAGTCCTTGGATGTCGCGATCGCCTCGCCGGCAATCGCCTACAGCAAGTATTCGCCGGAAATCGGGCGAGTGACCGATGGATTCGGTGACGTTTGCGGCCAAATCTGATCGCGGTCGCGACGGCGCATCAAGAACGCGAATGACGGCGCGTCGATGATCGCATCCACCCGCGAGGAGTCGTTCGGTCATGTCCGGCGATAGAAGACAGATGTCGGAGCGGATGCGGACGATCTCGCGATCGGACCGGACAGCGGCCGCGAGCGACGCAACCGAGATATCCCGCATTCTCAATCCCGAAAGACTGAAGAAAACGCATAAGGTTGACCACCGCCCGCCCTTCGATTGCATCGCCTTTCTGCTGCAGGGCGGCGGCGCCCTCGGCTCCTACCAGGCGAGCGTCTAGGAAGCTCTGGCCGAGGCTGGCCTCCCGCCCGACTGGCTTGCCGGCATCTCGATCGGATCGATCAACGCGTCGATCATCGCCGGCAACCCGCCGGAGAGTCGCGTCGACAAGCTGAGACAATTCTGGCAGACCATCACCGGTTCCGCCTTCGGCCTCCTCGGCGAGATCGGCGATCTATTTGCAAGAGGCGACGCCGCGCGCGGGTTCTTCAATCAGATGAGCGCGGGATCCGCCTTGGCCGGCGGTGCGCCAGGTTTCTTTCAGCCGCGGGTTCCCGGACCCTGGCTTCACGCACCCGGCACGCTCGAGGCGACGAGCTACTACGATACAAGTCCGCTCCAGGCGACACTCGAGCGCCTCATCGACTTCGATCGCATCAACGCCGAGGGCCCTCGCCTCAGCCTTGGTGCGGTGAATGTGCGGACCGGCAACTTGGTCTATTTCGACACCACGACGCATGTCATCCGACCCGAGCACGTGATGGCGAGCGGCTCGCTGCCACCCGGCTTTCCGGCGATCGAAATCGAGGGCGAGCACTATTGGGATGGCGGTCTTGTCTCGAACACGCCGTAGCAGTGGCTGGCAACCAACGGCCCGCCCGATACGCTCGCCTTTCAAGTCGACCTCTGGAGCGCGCGAGGCGCGTTTCCGCGCAATCTTGCCGAAGTGGCGACGCGACAGAAGGAGATCCAATTCTCCAGCCGCACTCGAGCCTTCACCGACTTCATCAGATACCTCAACAAGGTTCACTACTCAGTTGCCGGCCTGCTCGCGCAACTGCCCGATGAGCTCAAGAAGAGCGACGAGGCGAAGTTTCCGCTCTCCGTTGCGCGACGCCGGATCCACAACATCGTGCACCTCATCTACCGGCCGCACAGCTACGAGCGCGAGTCCAAGGACTACGAATTCTCCCGGCGGTCGATGGAAGAGCGCTGGCGCGCCGGCTATCAGGACACCGTGCGAACGCTTCGTCATCCCGAAGTCCTCGAGCGAGCCGCCGGCGCCCATGGCGGCGTCTTCGTTTTCGATTACGCGCGAGACGACTGAACGCCGGGGAGGATGGCCGGCGCGGGCCGGCTCGCAAACGGGATATCCGCAATCGAAAGACGCCCAGTCAAATCTTCTACGTGAAATCGTCGAGCGAAATAAGAAAATCACCCGATATCGGTCCCCTCCGCCCCAAGCATAGGCTGCCGCCGGAGCAACGAGCTGGTCGCGGCGTTCGTGACGAGACAGGGCCCTAACGCGATGAATCTCGGGGCACTGTTCTCCGGCCTGGATGCGGCAAAGGCCGGCGTCACCGGTGGCGCCGAAAAGCTGGTCGCGGCCATCGACGAGATCCAATCCGGCAGGTGACGGCGGGCGACACGGAAAACGAATTTTACCCGACCAACATTCGTCTCGTCTTCGTCGCCCCCTGCGCCGGCTGATCCTCGGATGATATGGCTTACGCGAGGCCCGGTCCGCCGTCGCGCAAATCGGAACGTCGAGGATCAAGGCGATTGGTGACTTGACGGGAGGTTGATATGCGGCCGTTATCCGATATCTGGCATGCGCCGGTCGAGGTCGCGTTGGTTTGCGCTACGGTCTTCATTCACGCCGCCGTCATGCTGCTCGGCTTGCGCTTCGCGCGCCGGTGGCTGAACGAGCACGAAAGCGATGCAAAATTCTTTGCCCAGACGTTCTTCTTGTTCCAGTTCCTGATCATCGTGATGGCAGCCCATGTCGCGGAAATGCTAGCCTGGAGATTGTCGATCTATGCCCTCGGCGCGGTGCCGAGCATTTCCACCGCGATCTATTTCGCTATCGAGACCTACACGACGCTCGGCTACGGCGACGTTCTCCTGCCGCTCGATTGGCGGTTGATGTCGGGCCTGCTTGCCACAACCGGCTTGCTGATGTTCGCGTGGTCGACGGCTATCTTCGCCACGATCCTCAACCGGCTCTATCTAAGCCATCTCGACACGCCCGGCGCCTCACCCCACCTACCCTGACGCGATGCCGCGAGCGTCTCGGTCGGTAGAACGGTCATGCAATCGCCATGGTCTCCTGCCCCCCGGCCATCGCGGCGCTCCGTCGTTGCCGCTAACGTGAATTCCCCGTCTGTCTACATGGAGTAACGGATCGAAACGCAGACGGAGTGGACGTAAACTCCAATTTGTCGGGAACCGCCGAACGGGGCTCCGAGACAAGAGCGAGTTCCGCAGGCGAGATAGCGAGAAGCGTGCATGCTCCGCATCCTCTTGGTTGACGATCACGACGTGGTCCGGCGGGGACTGCGTTACCTTGTCGAGGAGCAGCCGGGTTGGGAGGTTTGCGCTGAAGCGACCACCGGTCGGCAAGCAGTCGAGCTGGCAAAGCAACACAAGCCGGACGTCGCAGTGCTCGACATCACCATGCCTGAGCTCAACGGCCTCGAAGCGACGCGCCAGATCAAGAAGGCGCTTCCCAAGACCGAAATCCTCATCTTCACCATGCACGAAAACGAAGAGCTCGTGCGCGACGTTCTCGCCGCCGGCGCCAGAGGCTACCTTTTGAAGACCGATGCGGCCCAACACATCGTCGCGGCCGTCGAAGCGTTGTCGCGACACAAGCCGTTCTTCACGTCGAACGTATCGGAGGCAATCCTCGATTCATTTCTGCGGCAAACCAGGCCATCGGAGGATGTTCCGTTTTCTCGGGTGATCACGCCTCGGGAACGCGAGATCATCCAGCTCCTGGCCGAGGGCACCAGCAACAAGAAGATCTCCTCCATGCTTGGGATCAGCGTCAAGACCGTCGAGACCCATCGTGCCGCGATCATGCGCAAGCTGGGTGCAAAGTCGGTCGTCGATATCGTGCGATACGCGGTGCGGAACAGGATTGCCGAGGTGTAGCGGGGAGTCATGCCGCAACCGAAACCTGCCGGACCTCGGCTCCCCCGCTGCCATTATCGCCGGCGAGAGAGAAGACCAAGAGCGTGGTCGTGGCGAAATTGGCCTGATTGATCTACTGCAGGGGAAATGCCATGACAGATCGCAGGAGGCTCGCTACCCGGCCGCCAATTTCGCAATTCCATCCCTACGCGCCGATATCCCTGGTCGGTGCCGGCGGCGAAACGGCACCGACCGTTCCCGCTTCTCAACCGAGCGACCTGCGGGCCGATCGCGCCATGCTGGCGTGCGAGGAAATCTTGGCGCAGCTGGAACGCATCCTCGCCGACAATGCCTTCGATGCGTCCGAGCGAAATCGCGCCTTCCTGCGCTACGTGGTCGAGGAGACCCTGGCAGGTCGCACCGAGTACATCAAAGGCTACACGGTCGCGCTCAAGGTGTTCAACCGCGAATCCGACTTCGACCCGCAGCTCGACCCGGTCGTCCGGATCGAGGCGAGTCGCTTGCGCCGCAGCCTCGAGCGGTACTATTTCACGGCCGGCAAATTCGACCGGATCCGCGTGGAGCTGCCCAAGGGCGGATACGTTCCGCGCTTCGAGGTGAACGAGGATTGTGCGCCCGGCGCCGATGCCGTCGCTGTTCCGCAGCTTGCACAAGAAGAGGACGCGGCGGCCGCGTCGTCGCGATATTCCGTGCCATCGATCGTCGTGCTCGGTTTTGAAAACCTGAGTGGAGCTCCGAACCGCAACGACATCTCGCGCGGGATCACCGACGAACTCGTTCGACGGCTGACGCGTTGCGCCGATTTGGTGGTATTTGCCGCAAGCACCCGTGGCGGTCCGGCGCCCATCGGCGATCCGCTGGAGATCAGGCGACACTTGGCCGTCGGTTATATGCTCAGGGGCGGCGTGCAGACACGCGGCCGTCGCCTGAGAATATCCGTCCAGCTGCTCGACCTGTCAGACGGTCGATTTCTCTGGGCGGAAAAGTTCGATTACGAGCGGAACACGCAAGACATATGGACGCTCCAGGAAAGGATCGCGGAGACGATTGCAGCCTGCATCGCGGCACCTCATGGCGCGATACACAGGCTCGCGTCCAGCAAGATGCTACAGGAGCACCCGCACGGGTAGTCTTCATCGCGCCAATGTATCCGAGGCCGCGTCGATCGAAGCGACCAGCGGTAAGGAACAGTAAATTACTCCCGGTCGTGGTCTTCGCCGAGCGACAGTGATTCTAGGGTTTATCTGCTCGCTGGAAGGCGGCGCCCTAACATCGGATGGGAGATCGCAATGAAACGAGTATTGCCGGCGCTCATGATCATGGCATTGGCGGCCTGCTCGGTCACCGAGCAGTCCAAACCCGACACGGTACAGCAGACAGGCTTCCTCAAGAACTATTCGCAGCTCCAACCGGGCAGTAAGGATCAGGCACTTCTGGTCTACATGAACCCGAACGCTCGATGGAGCCAATACACCAAGGTGATGATCGAACCCGTGACGTTCTGGGGAGACCCCAGCTCCAATGTCAGCGCCCAGGAACAGCAGCAGCTTTGCAGCTACTACTACAACAAGCTCAACGAAGACCTGTCGCAGAAATTCCAGATCGTCGACCGGGCAGGTCCCGGCGTCATGACCGTACGGGTGGCGCTGACCGATCCCACTGCGGCAACGCCCGTGATGCGCAGCATATCCGTGGTCATACCGCAGGCGCGTCTTCTCAATTCGGTGGCGAACCTTACCACCGGCAGCTATGCCTTCGTCGGGTCGGCACAGAGTGAAGGGGAGGTTCTCGATTCACTGACCGGCGAACGACTGGCCGCAGCCGTCGACAAGCGATCGGGCGGGCTCAGCATCAAGAATGCAAATGTCTGGCAGTGGGGCGACGCCGAGAACGCCATGGATTTTTGGGCACAGCGGACGGCGGATCGCCTCAGCGTGTTTCAGGCGGGTGGGCAGATCTAGCCGAATTGAGGGAATGCTCTTGCGGCTGCCACGGGAGATCGCATCGCCGTGTCGGCAGATCAGATGAAGCCACCGGTCGGTCGAAGCGGCGCGCTCCGCGCGGTGAGCCATGCGATGGCCTGGTGTCGGTATTGGCGGTGCAGATTCCCGACGCCGGCGCGCAGGATGTATTCGTGTATCCGGCCCGGGGACAGAGCCAGCAGCAGCAGGACCGTGACCGTTACGAGTGCCACAGATGGGCCGTCGGGCAGACCGGCTTCGATCCGTCGCGCGCCGCCGCCGCCCCGGCAGCACCCGTACCGCCGCCACCGCCTCAGGAAGCACCGCGCGGCGGCTTCCTGCGCGGCGGTGCGCGCGGCGCCGCCATCGGGGCCGCCGGCGGAGCGATCGGCGGGGATGCCAGCAAGGGGGCTGCCATCGGCGCGGCAACCGGCGCATTGATCGGCGGCTTCCGTCGCCGCGATCAGATGGAGCGCCAGGCGCAGCAGCAGCGCTCCTACGAGCAGCAGCAGGCAGCGGCGCAAGCCAATAAAGGCTCGGCGAACGCCGCGCAGCGCAACAGCTACAATCGTGCCATGTCGGCCTGCCTGCAAGGCCGCGGCTACACGGTCAACTGAGGACGGCATCATGAGAGTCTCGATCCTCGCGGCCGCGGTCGCCCTTATCCCGCCTTTCTCGTCGGGCGCAGCGGTCGCCGCGTTCGACGGGTCGCAGCCGATCATTTGCGCCACGCTCGAGGTTCTCGAATGCGAGCCCGGCTTGCGATGCGAGGAGGAGACGGTTGACAACGTCGATGCACCGCAATTCCTCCAGGTTTCCGTGCAAGAAAAGACCATCGTCGGCAACCGTTCGAGCGGTACGCCGGTGAACGCCAAGATCGAGCTCGTCCACCATGCCGAGCAGCAGATGTTCCTGCAGGGCGTCGAGAAGAAGTGGGGATGGAGCATGGCCGTCAACGAGGCAAGCGGGAAGATGACCCTGACGATCCATGACGACGCGAGCAGCTACGTCATCTTCGGCGCCTGTACGCCGCGCTGAGCGAAGTGCGGGTCCGTTGGCCCTGCGAGCGCTGTCGTGAGCGCGATGTAGGAGTGTGGCCAGATCGCGTTGTATCGCGAGCGAGCTGTAGGTTACAGCAACAAACTCAAGGCTGGCCGCTGACGGGATTACCTTGCCGGTGGAATCGAAGATCGAGACCGCGCGATCGGCCACGATCCACAGCTCAGAGAAGTCAGCCTCGTGACCTCTTACGCGACCACACTCGATGCGCGCGATGATCGCGCGACAGATCACTTCTCAGGCATCGCCGAGTGCCACGAATGCGGTCTCCGGCATGAGATCGATCGCTTGGCTCCCGGCAGCGCGGCCCTGTGTCAGCGCTGCGGCTCGACCCTGATCAGGAGCCCCGTGGATTCGCTCGACCGTTCGCTGGCGCTCGCTGCCGGCGGCCTGGTCCTCATCGTCATCGCGAACACCATGCCGTTCATGTCGATGAAGATCCAGGGGCGTCTCCAAGAAGCCGACCTGATCACCGGGGCGATAGCCTTGCTGGAAGACGGAATGTGGCCGCTGGCGGTGGTCGTTGCGGCCACAACCGTGGCGGCGCCGCTGCTGAAGATCGGCGCCATCTTCTATGTCCTTGCCGGCTTGCGACTGGCCCGTCCGCCGCGACATCTTCCAATGATCTTCCGCTGGATCGAGACGTTGCGGCCATGGGCGATGATCGAGGTCTACCTCCTTGGCGTCTTCGTCGCCTATGTCAAGCTGCTCGACCTCGCGACGATCGAGATCGGCGTCGCCTTCTATGCGCTCGCCACCCTCATGGTCGTGATGGTGGCGATCGACGTCGTGCTCGGTCCCGAACTCGTCTGGGCGGAGATGGAGCGACGCGGCCTCGTGACGGTTCCGCCCGCAGCGCCGGGCGAGTCGCTGGTGCTGTGCGAGACCTGCTCGCTTGTGGCGCCCGGCCTGCACGACGGTTCACCTTGTCCGCGATGCGGCGCCGCCCGGCATTTCCGGAAGCCGGAAAGCATTGTGCGTGCCTCGGCACTGATGATGACCGCGATCGTCCTCTACATCCCGGCGAACGTCTACCCGGTGATGACGGTCATCTCGTTTGGCTCTGGTTCTCCCGACACCATACTGAGCGGCGTACAGGAGCTTGCCCTCGCCGGCATGTGGCCGCTGGCCCTGCTCGTGTTCTTCGCCAGCATCACCGTGCCGGTTTTGAAGATCATCGGCCTCGCCATCCTGGTGATCACGACACAGCGGGGCTCGCATTGGCGGCTGAGAGACCGCACTGTGCTCTACCGCATCGTCGAGTCGATCGGTCGATGGTCGATGATCGACGTCTTCATGATCTCGATCCTGGTCGGGCTCGTGCGCCTCGGTTCGATCGCGACCATCGAACCCGGCATCGGCGCGATCGCCTTCGCCGCGGTCGTGATCACTACCATGATCGCTGCTTCGTGTTTCGACCCGCGCCTGATGTGGGATATCGCCGGTGAACGACCATGAGCCAATCATCCGCCCCCCCACCCATGTCTTCTGTTCTCTCCAAGCCGGAGATCAGGCGTGGCCGCCGCCTGTCGCCGATCTGGGCCTTCCCCATCGTCGCCGTGCTCGTCGGCGCCTGGCTTGCCTATGTGACTTTTAGCCAGCGCGGTCCGACGATCACCATCGAGTTCAAGACCGCGGCCGGCCTCGAGGCGGGCAAGACGCGGGTGAAGTACAGGGATATCGACCTCGGAACCGTCGATCGGATCGAACCCAGCGCCGATCTCTCGCATATCAGCGTCAGCGTCAAGATGACCAAGGAATCTGAGGGACATCTGACCGATCAGACGCGCTTCTGGGTGGTCCGTCCGAGGTTCAGCCTGAGCGGTCTGTCGGGTCTCGGGACGTTGATCTCCGGTGCCTATATCGAAATGGATCCGGACAAGGGCAAGGCGAGCCGCAAGTTCGTCGGTCTGGAGGAACCGCCGGTGGTACGCGCCGAGACTGCGGGACGCGAATTCGTGCTGACGACGGGAGAGCTGGGCTCGATTGATCCAGGCTCGCCTCTCTATTACCGCGGCATCAAAGTCGGCGAGGTCATGAGCTACGATAGCTCGGATCCTAAGACCGACATTAAGCTCCACGTCGGAAGTCTACGACAACACGCATTTCTGGAACGCGTCGGGGATCAGCCTCAGCACCGGTGCGAGCGGCTTCAAGCTCGAGATGACGTCGCTGGAAGCGGTTCTGTTGGGCGGCATCGAGTTCGAGAGCCCGGAAATCGTGCGGCAAGGCGAGCCGAGCAAAGAATTAACCAGCTTCACGCTCTTCGCCGACCAAGCCACGGCGCGGGATGCAGCCTATACCCGCTCGGTGCGCGTCATCGTGGAATTCGGCGGGTCGGTTCATGGTCTGGAGGTCGGCTCCCCCGTTGAATTCCGCGGCATGAAGATCGGGAAGGTGATCGACTTCTATCTTATCTTCGATCCGGCCAGCGATAGTTTTCAGGTCCCTGTAACCCTCGAGATCGAGCCCGAGCGCGTTCGCCTTGCCAGCGGAAACTACGATCAATTTGGTAAAGGACGCCTGCTGCCCGAATTCGTGGCGCGAGGTTTGCGCGCGCAGCTCAAGACCGCCAGCCTGATTACGGGACAGCTCTTCGTATCCTTCGATTTCTTTCCCGACGCACCGCCCGCGAGCGTCGTCCCGACGGCTACCTATCCGAGGCTGCCGACGGTGCCGAACCAGCTGGAGAACATCACGCGCTCGGTCTCCGAGACCCTCGATCGCATCGCCGCATTGCCGCTCGATGCCATGGTCGGCGAAATACGCGCGATCCTCGTCTCGGTCCAAGGCATCGTCGGATCGCCCGAGCTCAAGGACGCATTGACCTCGCTGAACAAGACGCTGCTGGCAACCGAGCATCTGGCGACCCAGACCGATGCCAAGGCGACACCATTGCTCGAGAGCCTGCGGCACGCATCCGATGCGGCCGCCGTCACCATACGGCGCGCCGACTCCGCGATGGGGTCGATGGAGACCGGGTATGGCGACAACTCCCAGATCCGACGGAACCTTGCGGAACTGACTCGGCAACTCCAGGACACCGCGCGGTCGATCCGGATGCTCGCCGACTTCGTCGAGCGCCATCCAGAGGCATTGCTACGGGGCAAGGCAGGATCAACTCCATGACGTTCGGCAACCTATCCCGCCGCCAGCTGATGATCGGCCTGGGTCTGCTAACCGTGATCGACGGCTGTACCACGTCGCCAAACTCCAGATTCTTCACGCTCGTGCCGCAGCCGGCCACGCTCGCTGGCCGGGCGCCGGCGACGGTGGCGGTCAGGCCGGTCGAGCTGGCAAAATACCTCGACCGGCCGCAGATGGTCCGGTTCACCAATGTCTACGAGCTGAAAATCGCCGACCTGGAGCGCTGGGGCGAGGAAATGCGCGACATGGTGACGCGCGTGCTGATCGAGAACTTGTCGCTGCGCCTGCCGGCAAGCCAGATCGCCGCAAGCTCGAGCCCGGTGACGATAAAGGCCGATGCGACGGTCGAGGTCGACATCAGCCGATTCGACGCCGACCAAAACGGCACGGTATTCCTCGCTGCGAGATGGGCGGTGCAACGCGGTACCCAACCCGCGCGGTTGGGAGCGGAGCGGATCAGCATCGAGCCGGCATCGCCTTCGATCCCGGATTTCGTTTCCGCGATGAGCGACGCGCTCGGTCGGCTCAGCGACCACATCGCGCAAGCGCTCGTCGGTTAGTTATGCGCGCGACCGCTATAGCGAGCGCGGCGCCGATGTCATCCGCGAGACGCCGTGCCTGCCGGAGTTCCAAACGCCGAGCGATATCGTCGGAGCCCGCTGACCATGGCGAGAACTAACCCGTCAGGCTGACAGGATGCCGCACAGCTTAGATCATATCCTTGGCCGATTTAGCGAGCTCAGGGTGGAGATCGAGAAAGCGGCATTGCAGGACGTTCGGTTTCGCGCGCTCTGCGAGGATTATGGTGCGGCGGTCACAGCATTCGAGTTCTGGTCGACATCGGCCGATGCGCGCGGCCCGACGATGATTGACGAATACCGGAGGTTGCTCGTCGAGCTCGAGGTCGAAATCTTCGCCGAGATTCAAAAACGCCGCTGATCCTTGGCCCTAGGGCGAACACCGGCGTTTTCGGCCGCAAATAGCCGCGGTCTGCCTGGCGCGCCGAACAATTTTGTCTGGCAGGAGCGTCGATTCCGGCAATAGCGAGCCGCCGTGCTGCCATGCACAATTCCTATGACGCCGCTTCGGCGTCGCCCAGGGCAACCGGCGTCTTCGGCTCTGTGTCGGTCGAGGTCTTCTGCGGCTCGTGGATCCGGAACCAGACGGTGTAGAGCGCCGGCGGAAAAAGCAGCGTGAGCAGCGTCGCGGAGACCAGCCCGCCCATGATGACGAAGGCCATCGGTCCCCAGAAGGCGCATGGAAAAGACGGCCAGCGCGAACATGCCCAGCGTCGCGGCGATGGTAATCCAGCGGAAGCGGACGCAGTGGATCAACGTCCAGCGGCACGCCCGCATTATGCGGCCGCCACCCTCATTGTGGTGCTTCGTTATGTTCTCCGAGAGAATCGTATCGCCGATCAGCGGCGCGAAGATCACCGCGACGAACCAGGAAATCACCAAGGCGAGGCCAACCACGGCGAGCAGGGAGAAGGTATATTCGCCGGCGCCGCTCTTGGCGAAGGCGGTCTTGTTTGGGTTAGGCCGGGGGGCTAGTAACTTACTGAAGAATACACTCGGTGCCGGGGGCTCTGCGGGCGGCGCCGGATCGGGAGATCAGCCCCTGACCGGGAAGGCCGGCGGCGAAAGCTGAGCGCGCCCGTTGTTCAACGTGGGGCTCTTCGCGATGTCTTCCTATGCTCGTCGTCCAGCGGGACGATCGCTCGGGCGCTCATCCCGCTCTCGTTGGACGCAATATCCAGACGGCCGCCGAGCTGCCGCACGCGTTCCCGCATGCCAGCCAAACCCACGCCCAAAGCAGGTGCTTCCCTGCTGCCGAGCCCTCCACCCGCAAAGACAGGTTCTGCTTTCGCTAAGATCCCTCGGCCCTCATCGGCGATCTCGAGCGCGATGAATTGCTTACCACTGGCTCGTGAATGCTCCCATTTGAGCCTAATGCGAGCCGTGCTGCTCCCCGAGTGCCGATGCACGTTGGACAGCCCCTCTTGCACGACACGAAATAGCGCCGTCTCGACTTCAGTCGGTAGGCGCCGCTTGTGCAGCTCCGGCGAGACCTGAAGCACCACCGAAATTCCGCTGCGCTTTGAGAATCCCTCGACATACCAGCGCAGTGCCGACGGCAGCCCTGCCTCGTCGAGCATCGGCGGATGCAACAGGTACGAGAGGGTACGAATCTCGCGCTGGCTCTGCTCCACGAGCTGCCTGCTTTCCTGGAGTGCGCTCCGCGCCGGATCAGCGATATTTGGGGCCAAGCGCAGCGCGCGATCGATATTGAGCTGGACGGCCGCAAGATCCTGCACTGTGGAGTCGTGGAGGTCGCGCGCAATGCGTCGCCGCTCGCCGTCCTGGGTCGCAAGCAGCTGGACGGTGAGCTTGCGCAGCTCATCCGCCCCCCGTTTCAAATCGTCGACATCCGTTATGGCGCCGAACCACTTTTGTGTCTTGCCCATCGCGTCGTGGAGCGGGTGCGAGCGGATGACATACCAGCGGAAGGTCCCATCCACGGCTCGGATGCGGCATTCTTGCTCGAAACTCTCGCCAGTGTGCGCCGCAAGCTGCCGCGCCGCGAGAAGGCACACCTTGTCATCGGGGTGCAACGCCTCCGCCCAGCCGAACCCGGATGCAGCGGCGGCTGTCAGGCCGGTATACTCGTGAAAGCGCGGGCTTATGTAATCGCATCCGCCCTCGGGCGACGAGGTGAAGAGAATGTCGGGCACGGTTTCCGCCATCACGCGGAACCGCTCGTCGCTTTGGCGCAGCGCCGCCTCCATGCGCTTACGGTCGGTGATGTCGAGATTGACGCCGATGAGTCGCTCGGCGCGGCCGTTCGCGTCCCGGATCACTTTGCCCCGCCCGAGCATGCAACATGTCTCGCCATCGCGCAGTATGCGGAACTCAAGTGCAAATGGTCGATGGGCTTTCAAGAATGTCTGCATCTTGGCGTCAACCCAGTCCCGATCCTCCGGGTGCAGGACACGCCGCCATTCCTCATAGAGCGATAACCCTTTCACGGTGGGGCTCAGCCCGTACAGCAGATACGTCTCGGGCGACCAATAGAGCTCCTTGGTCGCGATGTCCCATTCCCACACGCCGATCCCAGCCGCCTCCTGGGCCAGCTGCAGACGCTTCGCGCCAAGCCGTAGCGCATGAGTGGCCGCGCTACGCTCGGTGATGTCGCGGTAGAACACGCTCACGCCGTCCGCCGAGGGGTAGACGTGCACGTCGATCGATTTCTCCGGATGCACCGTCGAAGCGATCTCGCCGTGGGCGGGGACGCCGTTTTCCATCGCATCGCGGAGGAACGACGCGACCTCCGCGAAATGACTCAGCCTCTCCCAACAGCTCCGTCCGATCATTGCCGCAGGCGAGCTCTCTCCAAACCACGCGGCAGCCTCGGGATTTACGACGGTGAACCGCCAATCCCGGTTCAGCATGAAAAAACAGTCGCTGACGCCGTCAAGGACCGCTGCGAGGCGGTTGTGCGTGCGATGCAGCTCCTCGACCATCGTGGCGAGGAGGATCAACGGGGCCGAGATCACAGCGAGGAAAAGCTGCAGCGCGACGACGCTCCCGCCCGTCCCGGGCGCCGCAAACGGGCCGTGGCCCTGCATCAGATGCCAAAGCGCGAGCACGGTCACGACGAAGATGGCGCTGCTCGCACCTCTGCCGCCGAAGCGAACCGCCGCCCACAGCATTAGCGGCATCGGCACATAGAGCAGCGCAGGGAGAAATTGGTCCGTTGCCGCCAACTGTGTCGGCTCGCTGAATGCGATCGTGCATGCTGTGATCAAGCCGAGTGTCAACGCGGCGGCCTCGAGCCGGCGGTGGCGCGAGCCGATGGTCAGCCAATTGGCGCTCTCGGCGAGCCAGGTCAGGAACACCGGCGTCAGCGTCAGGCTGCCGAGTGCATTGCTCAGATACCAGCGCCACCAAAAGATCGGGTACTTGCTCGGTTCGCCGCCGCCGACAATCGGCTCCGCCCCGCCGACGAAGGCGACAACGCCAGGGCTCAAGACCACAGTGATCAGTAGGTACAAGGACCCTTTGCGCAAGCCGCCGAGCCACGGCGGCCCCGTCAAAAAATGGCGCAGCGCCACCGCATTGAGCAGCGCCACCGCGACGTTGCAGGCGAATGCCACGAGCAACTGCGGCACCGGCATCGCGACCCCCCGCTCCGCCACGAAGTGAGCCGCGAACGCGGCGAGCAGGTACGCCCACCAACGCCTTTCCGGCACCACGAGCAGGGCGCAGAGCAAGACGACGTTCGGCGGCCAGAACGGCGCGAACATTTGCGTGAGCGTGCCGATGGCGAAGGCCGCCTCGGCACCGCCATAGTACACCAGCCCAACGAGGAGCGGCCCGAGCGCCGGCGCGATCGAGCGAAATGGCTTCAGGAAGATGGTCTGCGGCAGCGCCCAATCGGAAGTCATGACGGAGCCTCCCCCTCCGCACACGGAACTCCAACTACCAAGAGTAGGGTGTGTTAGCTATTCGCTAAATGTAATGCCCTTACCTAGTGCGCCTTAGGTCATATTTCAGTCATATGTAGCGCCTGGCGCTCATATCGCCCGCGGCTCGTGCGTGATCTTGCGCAACGTCGCGCGCCCGCGCGGTTGGGGTGAATTGAGGATAGATGACCTCGACGGAGTAGTTAAACCGGACGACAGAGCGCCTTTTGCGAAGCGCCGATTAAACGAGTTAGAGGTTGCCTTTGCCAGCCAGAAAAATGGG
>WNFM01276514.1_pt1 | contig 17944 bp, 14 predicted proteins | sample 5400271 | NCBI WGS metagenome assembly WNFM01 (sample SAMN13153352, study PRJNA577476) | soil metagenome | isolation source: 60 cm saprolite on Douglas fir-dominated hillslope | place: USA:California | collected 2013-09-17 | reverse complement strand
GCCACCATCTGCAGTCCGACCGGCAGGCCTGAGGCCGTAAACCCGCATGGCAAGGATAATGCCGGGCAACAGGCCAACGTGATCGCATAGACGATGGCGAGCCACTGGACGTAATTGTCGAACTTATGTCCTGCGCATTCGGCGACATAGCGGTTCCCAACCGGAAACGGCGCTACAATCGTGGCCGGCGCCAGCAGCAGATCGTAGGTTTTGAAAAATTCAAGCGTGCGCGCGGCCATCGCGACGCGCTGGGCTTCGGCGCGCTCGATCTGCTCGACCGTCAGTTTTAAGCCTTCCTCGATGTTCCAGATCACCTCCGGCTTGAGCAGATCGCGCTTGGTCCGGAGTAGCGCAGCCTTGCTGATCGCAAAATCGAAGGCGCGCAGCACATGAAAACATTCATGGGCCTCGCGCAGGTCCGGATGGGCTTCCTCGACAATCACGCCGGCCTCGGCGAAGCGCGAAGCCGCCTTCCGGGTGATGGCGGTGACTTCGGGATCGACAGGGGTGATGCCGAGATCGGGCGAATAGGCGATCCGTTTTGGTCCTTTGCCGGAGCGCGCGGCGGACAAAAACGATGTCGGCAGCGAAGGCAGCGACAGCGGATCGGCCGGATGTTCGCCGCTCATGGCATCGAGCAATAGTGCTGCGTCCTCGACATTGCGCGCCATCGGGCCGTGCACCGACAGATTGCGGTCGATCTTGAATGTTGGGGTATGCGCGACGCGGCCGATGCTCGGCCGCAGGCCGACGATGCCGCAGAAGCTCGCGGGGTTGCGCAGCGAGCCGCCCATGTCTGTGCCATGCGCGAGCCATGCCGTTCCGGTCGCAAGCGCGACCGCGGCGCCGCCGGAGGAGCCGGCGGCGGAGCGCGACAGGTCCCAGGGGTTAAGCGTTGCGCCGAACACCTCATTAAAAGTGTTGGCGCCGGCGCCGAATTCCGGCGTGTTGGATTTGGCGTAGACCACGGCGCCGCACTCTTCGAGATGTTCGACGACGATATCGGAATGCTCGGAGATCCTATCCTTGTAGATCGGCGAGCCCTGCGTCGTCAGCACGCCCTCGACATTGGTGAGATCCTTGATCGGCACCGGCAGCCCTGCGAGCAGGCCGCGCTCGCCGGCGGGCTTTTTCATCAGCGCCTTGGCATGGCTGCGGGCGCGATCGAAGCACAGCGTCGGCAGCGCGTTGACTTTGCCGTCAACCTCGGCGATCCGCCGCTCCAGCACGTCGAGCAGATCGAGCGGCGTGACTTCGCCTGAATTGAGTTTGTCGACGATGGCGCGTGCCGTTGCTCGCACCAGTTCTTGATCAGATGCCACCTCAGTTTCTCCGTTCGTTACGCTTCTTTGCAGCTTGGAGTGCTGTAAAACATTTTTCGGCAAAGAGGAAAAGCACCACCACGCGTCTTGGATCATGAACGAGATGATCTCGCCGGAGGGGCGGGATCACGATGTTGATCCGGCAGTTGGTTGGGTGACGCATCCTCCGTCATTGCGAGCCAACGGGTCGCGCGAATGCGCGCCCGATGACAGGCTCCGCGAAGCAATCCATCGCCCCGCGAAGAAAGTGTGGATTGCTTCGTCGCTGCGCTCCTCGCAATGACGATAGTGCGCGGGGCGCGGCTAACTATCCCCAACCCGCACTAATGCCGCCATCGACCGTATAAATCACCCCCGACGTATAGCTGGAACGGTCGGAGGCCAGGAACGCCATCAGATCGCCGATTTCGCGGGCATGCGCGGGACGGCCGAGCGGCAGGCCTTTTTGGAATTCCTTGTAGCGGTTCTCGTCGCCGAACTGGTGTTTTGCGCGCGTCTTGAGCAGCGTGACGTGGCGATCGGTGCCGACTGGCCCCGGATTGATACCGACCACGCGGATGTTGTCGGCGAGGCTCTTTCCGCCCAACGCGCGGGTAAAAGCCATCAGCGCGGCGTTGCCGGCGCTGCCGCAGATGTAATTGGCGTCGAACTTTTCGCCGGCGGCGCCGATGTCGTTGACGATGACGCCGTGGCCGCGCGCCTTCATCTGCGCGTAGACCGCCCGCGTCAGGTTGATATAGCCGAATACTTTCAGTTCCCAGGCGTGACGCCAGGTCGCCTCGTCGATCTTGTCGATCGAGCCGCCCGGAATATCGCCGGCATTGTTGACGAGGATGTCGATGTCGGCGGCGTCCTTCGCGAGCTTCGCGATATCCGCCGGGTTACGCAGGTCGACGACATGCGCCGTGGCGTCGATCTGATGGGCCGCGCGCAGGCGCTCAGTGAGCGCCTTCAATTGGTCGCCGCTGCGGGCGGCCAGGCGGAGATGGCAGCCTTCTTCGGCAAAGGCTTCGGCGGCGGCAGCACCGATGCCCTTCGATGCGCCTGTGATCAGGACGCGCTTGCCGCGCAAATGCAGATCCATGGGTTTTCTCTCTTGTTGGGGAGTTTGATGCGGTCGCAGGTAATCCTAGCCTGTTAGGCCGTCGCCCTTGAAGCGGTCAACATTGCACTGCACCGTTGCGCCGGAACGCACTTTGGTCCATTGCAATTCCGGCGAATAAGCGGCATGGGCGGCGCGGCCAGACGACTAAGGAAACCCTCGATGAGCAACGGAAAAAAGCAATACCGGGTCGCGGTCATTCCGGGCGACGGTATCGGCAAGGAAGTGGTGCCGGAAGGCCTGCGCGTGCTGGAGCAGGCCGCAAAAAAGCACGGCGTCAGCCTGCACTTCGATCATTTCGACTTTGCCTCGTGGGATTATTACGAAAAGCACGGCGAGATGATGCCGGAGGACTGGAAGGAAAAGATCGGCAAGCATGATGCGATCTATTTTGGTGCCGTCGGCTGGCCCGCAAAAATCCCCGATCACGTTTCCTTGTGGGGGTCATTGATAAAATTCCGCCGGGAGTTCGACCAGTACGTCAACCTCCGCCCGGTCCGGCTGATGCCGGGGGTGCCGTCGCCGCTCGCCAACCGAAAACCCGGCGATATCGATTTCTGGGTGGTGCGCGAAAATACCGAAGGCGAATATTCATCCGTCGGCGGGCGGATGTTCCCGGGCACGGCGCGGGAATTCGTCACCCAGCAGACCGTGATGACCCGGATCGGCGTCGATCGCATTTTGAAATTCGCGTTTGACCTCGCCCAATCGCGGCCGAAGAAGCATTTGACTTCGGCGACGAAATCCAACGGCATTTCGATCACGATGCCGTATTGGGACGAGCGCGTCGAGGCGATGGCGAAAAATTATCCGAAGGTAAAGTGGGACAAGTACCACATCGATATTCTCACCGCGAATTTTGTCCTGCATCCGGACTGGTTCGACGTCGTCGTCGGCTCCAACCTGTTCGGCGACATTTTGTCCGATCTCGGCCCGGCCTGCACCGGCACCATCGGCATCGCGCCATCAGGCAACATCAATCCGGAAGGTGATTTTCCATCGGTGTTCGAGCCGGTGCACGGCTCGGCGCCCGATATCGCAGGCCACGGCATCGCCAACCCGATCGGCATGATCTGGTCCGGCGCGATGATGCTGGAACATCTTGGCGAGAGGCCGGCTGCAGCCTCGATCGTCGCGGCGATCGAGCGCACGCTCGGCGAACGCACGCTGCGCACCAGGGACCTCGGCGGCAACGCCGATACGACTGCGTGCGGCAAGGCGGTGGCCGAGATGGTGGAGTAACCCGCGTCATTGCGAGGAGCCAACGGGTCCGGCCTTCGGCCGGCCCGATGATAAACTCCGCGACGAAGCAATCCAGCTTTCCAGTTTGCCGCGGTATGGATTGCTTCGCGGAGCCTGTCATCGGGCGCGCATTCGCGCGACCCGTTGGCTCGCAATGGCGGGAGTGCGCCTCAGCCCTTCACAATCCTTCGGCAATGTTCCCATGCCGCGGCAATAAGATTCTCGTTCGCCTCCGGCGTGCGGAATGCCGAGTGCGCCGACAGCGTCACGTTCGGCAGCCTCGTCAGCGGATGATCCTTCGGCAGCGGCTCGATATTAAAAACGTCGAGCCCGGCGTGCCTGATGTGGCCTGACTTCAGCCCGTCGATCATCGCGGCTTCGTCCACCATCGCGCCGCGGGCGGTGTTGACGAGGATGACGCCCGGTTTCATCGCCGCGATGCGCTCGCGCGTGACAAAACCGCGGGTTTCGTCGTTCAGCAACAGATGCAGCGAGACGACATGGCTTTGCGCCAATAGCGTATCGATATCGACAAAATCGACGCCGGCAAAACTTTTCGGCGTCCGGTTCCAGGCGATCACGCGCATGCCGCTGCCGAGTGCGATGCGGGCTACTTCCGCGGCAATGCCGCCGAAGCCCATCAGGCCCAGGGTTTTGCCGGTCAGTTGCATGCCGTCCTCGCGCAGCCAGTTGCCGGCGCGCATCTCGCGGTCCATTTGCGCGATGCCGCGCGCGGCCGCCCACATCAGCGCGATGGCGCACTCGGCAACTGCCGTGTCGCCATAGCCTTTGATCAGATGAACCTCGATGCCGAGGTGGCTAAGCTCTTCGGGGTTCATATAGCTGCGGGCGCCGGTGCCGAGGAAGACGACGTGTTTTAGACCCGTGCAGCGTCGTGCCACATCGGTCGGCAAGGGCGTGTGATCGATGATGACGATCTCGGCGCCATCAAGCAGCGCAGGCATCTGGTCCGGCGTGATGTCGGCATCGCGGTTGATGCGCACGGGTGGATCGCCGGACTTGGTCTGCCGCTCAAAAATATCCGCCAGCGATCCGTTGGCATCGACAAAAACTCCGCGCACCGAAAATCTCCGTAAGGTTCAGGAAGCGACGCCGGCGAGCGCCAGTACGGTATGCATCAACACGTTGGCGCCCGCCGTGCAATCGGCTTGCGTCGCATCCTCCAGCTCGTTGTGGCTGACGCCGTCCTTGCAGGGCACGAACACCATCGCCGCCGGCATGATGGTGTTTAGATTGCAGGCGTCGTGCCCGGCGCCGGAGGTAATGCGCCGATGGGAATAGTTTTGCATCGAAATGCGTCGGCGGCTTGCGCCAGACCAGATCGAGCGTGACCTCGACCTTGCGCCGCGCCGCGATCTCGGCGATGGCCGCGCGGAGCCCCTTATCGAGCGCGTCCATGATCCCTGCATCGGCACTGCGGCAATCCACCGTGAAGGCGATTTCGCCGGGAATGACATTGCGCGAGGGTTTTGCAATCACAGCCTCGCCGACCGTGCCGACCGCATTGGGGCCGTGTTTTTTCGCAATGCTCTCCATCGCCAGCACGATCTCCGACAACGTCGCCAGTGCGTCGCGGCGCAGCGGCATCGGCGTCGAACCCGCGTGGCTCTCAAAACCGGTGATTTTGCCGTCGTACCACAGCACGCCCTGGCCGGAATCGACCACGCCGATGGTTTTGCCTTCCGCTTCTAGAATGGGCCCTTGCTCGATGTGCAGTTCAACAAAATTTGAAAATTTCTGCGTGCCGACCGCCCGCCCGCCGCGATAGCCGATACTGTCCAATGCCTCGGCCACCGTGACGCCTTCGGCATCCCTGCGCGACAAAATATCGTCGGTGGTGAAATCGCCGACATGGGCGGCAGAGGCCATCATCGCCGGCGCAAAGCGCGAGCCCTCTTCGTTGGTCCAGTTGACGATGCAGATCGGCATTTCCGTCTCGATCCCGGCATCGTTGAGCGTGCGAACGACTTCGAGCGCCGCCAGCGTACCGAGCACGCCGTCGAACTTGCCGCCGGTCGGTTGCGTATCGAGATGCGAGCCGAGGCCCACCGGCGGCTTCGACATGTCGCGGCCTTTGCGCAAGCCAAACATCGATCCCAGCGCATCGACATGCACTTCGAGACCTGCGGCCTCGCATGCCTTACGGAACCAGTCGCGCACCTGCTTGTCCTCAGGTCCCAGCGTCAGCCGCCGCACCCCGCCTTTGGCGGTGGCGCCGAATTTCGCGGTTTCGTGGATCGTCTCCCAAAGGCGCGCTGAATCGATTTGCAGATTGGATGCGACGGGGCTCATGCGGCTGTTCCAGATTTTTTTGGATACGCGATGCCCTTCAATGACGCGCTGGCGCCGGCCCGTCAACCAAGCCGCTCGACTGCGCGATTTTGCCGGCGAGGTCGGCGATGAGTTCGACCGCGACCGTATCCGGAGATTCCAGCCAGCTTGCCGAAAACGTCAACGGCGCGATTTTAAGATTGGTCGACAGCAGTTGCAGCCGCCCGTCCGCCAGTTCGTCTTCGACGATCGCGGTCGGGATCACAGCGATACCGAGCCCCTCGATCGCCATGTGGATGACGGTCGCAAGCGAGGCGCTGGCGTGCAGCCGGATCGGCGGCAGATCGGGCCGGTTGAACAGCGCGCGCACGATCTCATAGGGCTGCGTCTTGCGCGGAAAGGTGATGATCGGAAATTTTGCCAAATCGTGCACCGTCAACGGAACATTGCCGAGGCCGAGCGTGGGACTGGCCAGAAAGCCAACGGGATAGTCGCACAGCACGCGATTATGCGCGTTGGGGGCGGACAATGGCCCGAGCATGAACGCCAGTTCGATTTCCTGCGCCAGCAGCCGCGCGCTCAAATTCGGCGTGATGTCGACTTCGATCTCCAGCGACAGATTGGGATAGGCGGTGTTGACGCTCTTGATCAGCCGCGACAGCCAAGTGTGCACGATGGTCTCGGCGACGCCGAGCCGCAATACGCCGCGCATCGCCGAGCGGTCGCTCACCTCCGTCATCATTTCCGAGCGCAGGCCGATCAGTTTTTCGGCGTAGACCATCAACTGGCGGCCGCTCGGGGTTGGCGACGCCACGCGGTGGTCGCGGTTCAACAGTTTTACTCCCACCTCGCGCTCGAGCTGGGCGATGCGTTGCGAGATCGCCGGTTGGGTGGTGTTCAGCTTCTCGCCTGCCGCGCGAAAACTGCCGAGCGTCACCACCCACAGGAACGTCTCGATCGATTTGAAATCCACCATCCACCAAGCTCCGAAAGATAAATAAATCTTATCGTTTCCGATCAAAAAGTAAGATTAGACTTTATAGTAGCTGTGGAGTTCACTCCTGTCGAGATATTAGGCAGGGCGATCACATGACCGTTTTAACGGCAGAGCAGCAGTTTCGCGACGATAAGGATGTTCTCCCAAGCCTGCAGGCGCGCCTGGCGTGCCGCGCCGGCATGGCCACGACCACGGCCGGCGTGGCCAACGGTTTTGTCCAGGGCAATCTGGCGATCCTGCCGGAAAAACTCGCCGCGTCATTCCACCGGTTTTGCCAGCTCAACCCGAAACCATGTCCGGTCATCGGCATGTCCGACGTCGGCGACCCAAAAATCCCATCGCTCGGGATCGATCTCGACATCCGCACTGATTTGCCGCGCTACCGGGTCTGGCGCGACGGCGAGGTGGCCGACGAGCCGACCGACATCATGGCGCATTGGCGCGACGACCTGGTCGCGTTCGTGCTCGGCTGCTCGTTCTCGTTCGAAGAAGCGCTGATGGCGGACGACCTGCCGATCCGTCACATCGAGCGCAAGGTTCGCGTCCCGATGTACCGCACCAATATCGAGTGCCACCCGTCGGGGCCGTTCGCCGGCCCGATGGTAGTGTCGATGCGCCCGTTCAAGCCGGCCGATGCGATCCGTGCGGTGCAGATCACGTCGCGATTTCCTTCGGTGCATGGCGCGCCGGTTCATCTCGGTCATCCGCATTCGATCGGGATTGCGGATATCGCAAAGCCCGACTATGGCGATCCGGTGCCGGTCGAAGCCGATGAGATCCCGGTTTTCTGGGCCTGCGGCGTGACCCCGCAAGCGGTGATTGCTGCGGCAAAACTGCCGTTTGCGATTACGCATGCGCCGGGATTGATGCTGGTCACGGACCTGCGGAACAAACAGCTCGCCGTGCTTTAATGGGCAGCTTTTGCTGCACTTTCAGGCTTTACCCAAAACTTCAAACGTTTCATCGATGAGCAGCCGCATCACACAGAGGAATTTGTAATGACCATCAACCGCCGAAATGTATTGCTTGGAGCCACTGCCACGGCTGCGCTGCTCCCGATCGCCGGGCGCGCGCAGACCTCCGAGGTGGTGATCGGCCTGACATATCCACTCTCTGGCGCCAACGCACAAGTCGGTGTCGATGCCCAGAAGGCTTACGAGACCGCGGCAGAGATCATCAACAAGATCTACGATTTCGATCTGCCGTTGGCAAAGGGCGAAGGTTTGCCCGGTCTCGGCGGCGCCAAGGTCCGCCTCGTTTTCGCCGACCACCAATCCGATCCGCAAAAGGGCCGCGCCGAGGCTGAACGCCTGATCACGCAGGAAAAGGTCTGCGCCGTGATCGGCACCTATCAGAGCGCGGTCGCGGTCACCGTCAGCCAGATCTGCGAACGCTACCAGATTCCCTTCATCTCGGCGGACAATTCCTCGCCGAGCCTGCATCGCCGCGGCCTCAAATTTTATTTCCGCGCCGCGCCCCATGACGAGATGTACTCGGCCGCGATGTTCGATTTCTTCGATGCCATGAAGAAGAAGGGCACCAAGATCGAGACGCTGGCGCTGTTCCACGAGGACACCATCTTCGGCACCGATTCGGGCAACGCGCAGCTCAAGCTGGCCAACGATCGCGGCTACAAGGTGGTTGCCGATATCAAATACCGCTCCAACTCGCCCTCATTGTCGGCGGAAGTGCAGCAGCTCAAGGCGGCCAACGCCGACGTGCTGATGCCCTCGAGCTACACCACCGACGGCATCCTTCTGGTCAAGACCATGGCCGAACTCGGCTACAAGCCCAACGCCATCGTCGCCCAGGACGCCGGCTTTTCCGAAAAGGCCTTGTATGATGCGGTCGGCGACAAGCTCGAAGGCGTGATCTCGCGCGGCACCTTCTCGCTCGATCTCGCCACCAAGCGACCAATGGTCGGCAAGATCAATGCCATGTTCAAGGAAAAGTCCGGCAAGGATTTCAACGACCTCACGTCGCGGCAGTTCATGGGCCTGATCGTGATGGCGGATGCCATCAGCCGCGCCAAGTCCACCGACGGCGACAAGATCCGCGAGGCGCTGGTCGCCACCGACATCCCGGGCGAAGTGACCATCATGCCGTGGAAGCGCATCAAGTTCGACGAGATGGGCCAGAACAACGACGCCGATCCGGTGCTCTTGCAATATGCCGGCGGCAAGTTCGTCACCATCTCCCCGCCGCAAGCCGCCGTCGCCGAAGCCACCTGGCCGATGAAGTGAGGGGGCTGACGCGGAGACGACGGCTGTGACCGCAGAGATCCGCGCCCAGAGTCTCGCGCCCTTCGTCATTGCGAGGAGCGCAGCGACGAAGCAATCCATTCTTTCTTCTCGCGGCGCGATCGATTGCTTCGCTGAGCCTGTCATCGGGCGGCGCTTTGCGCCGACCCGGTGGCTCGCAATGACGAGTGTTGAGCGTAGCGCCGCGGGCTCGGAGAGATATCTTTGACCGCCGAAACCATCATCCAGTCTCTCGCCAGCGGCCTGCTGATGGGGCTGCTCTACGGCCTGATCGCCGTCGGGCTGGCGCTGATCTTCGGCCTGATGGACGTGGTGAATTTTGCCCATGGCGAATTCCTCATGATCGCGATGTACGCGACGTTTTTTCTCTTTGCGTTCTTTGCGATCGACCCCCTGCTGGCGGCGCCATTGGTCGCGGCGGCGCTGTTCGTGTTCGGCGCGGTGGTCTATCTCCTGATCGTGCGTTTTGCCGTGCGGGCAAAGGCCAATGCCGGCATGGTGCAGATTTTTTCGACCTTCGGTCTCGCCATCGTGATGCGCGGGCTGGCGCAGTTCTTCTTCACGCCGGACTATCGCAGCATCACCCATTCATGGCTCGGCGGCAAAACCGTCTCGGTTGCCGGCATCTTCCTGCCCGTGCCGCAGCTCGCCGGCGCGCTGGTGTCGATCGCGGCCTTCGTCGCACTCTACTTCTTCATCAACCGCACCGATTTCGGCCGCGCGCTTGAAGCCACGCGGGAGGACGCCGGCGCGGTGGCGCTGGTCGGCATCGACAAAAATCGCGTGTTCGCGCTGGGCTGGGGCCTGGGTGCGGCGCTGGTGGGCTTAGCCGGTGCCATCATGGCGATGTTCTTCTATGTCTATCCCGACGTCGGCGCGTCGTTTGCGCTGATTGCCTATGTCACGGTGGCGCTGGGCGGTTTTGGCAGCGTGTTCGGCGCCTTCGCCGGCGGCATCGTCGTCGGCCTGGTCGAAGCTTCCACGGCGCTGATCCTGCCGCCTTCCTTAAAATCGGTCGGCATCTACGCGGTCTATCTGCTGGTCGTCTTCATCCGGCCGCGCGGCCTGTTCGGGTCGATCTGATGGACAAGAATTTTGCCCTGCGCCGCCGTCGTGATCTGATGGTTGCCGCGTGTTTTGCAATCATCGCAGCCCTGGTGCCGCTGTTCGTCAAGGACGTCTACGTCCAGAACATCATGGTGCTGACGCTGATGTACGCGGGGCTGTCGCAGAGCTGGAACATCCTCTCCGGCTATTGCGGGCAGATCTCGCTCGGCCACGCGCTGTATTTTGGACTGGGCGCTTATACGACGGCACTTCTCTTCACCAAATTCGGTGTGCTGCCATGGTTCGGCATGATCGGCGGCGGCCTGATATCGGCTCTGATTGCGATGGCGCTGGGCTATCCCTGCTTCCGATTGCGCGGGCATTATTTTGTCATTGCCACCATCGTCATTGCCGAGATCGCGTTGTTACTGTTCCAGAACTGGAATTGGGCCGGCGCAGCACTTGGCATCGACATTCCCGTGCGCCACGACAGCTGGCTCACCTTTCAGTTCACGCGCAGCAAGCTGCCGTATTTCTATTTCGCGCTGGTCTTGGCCTGCATCGCCTGGCTCGTGACCTGGTGGCTGGAAGATTCCAAATGGGGCTATTGGTGGCGCGCCGTGAAGGACAATCCGGACGCCGCCGAAAGTCTCGGGGTGGTCGTGTTCAATTCCAAGATGGGCGCGACTGCGGTCTCCGCTTTCCTGACCGCGGTCGGTGGCAGTTTTTACGCGCAGTTCGTGTCCTACATCGATCCCGAAAGCGTCATGGGTTTTCAGTTCTCGCTGCTGATGGCGCTGCCCGCGGTACTCGGCGGCATCGGCACGCTGTGGGGACCGGTGCTCGGCGCCGTGATCCTGATCCCGCTCACCGAACTGACGCGTTCCTTCATCGGCGGCTCCGGCCGCGGCGTCGACCTGATCGTCTACGGCACGCTGATCGTGCTGATCTCATTGGCACGGCCGGAAGGGCTGGTCGGATTGTTTTCGCGCCGGCGCAAGGGGGCGGTGCGATGATGCCGCTCCTGGAAACCCGCGGCGTCTGGCAGCGCTTTGGCGGCCTGATCGCCAACAGCGACATCTCGATTTCGGTCGGGCGCGGCGAGATCGTCGGCCTGATCGGCCCGAACGGCGCCGGCAAGTCGACGCTGTTCAACCTGATCGCGGGCGTGCTGCCACCGACCCAAGGTTCGCTCTGGTTCGACGGCGAAGACATCACCGCGCTGCCGGCGGCGGAGCGCTGCCAGCGCGGCATCGCGCGCACTTTTCAGGTCGTCAAAAGTTTTGAAACCATGACGGTCATCGACAACGTCATCGTTGGTGCGCTGGTCCGCACCACCGTGATGCGCGAGGCGCGCCGCAAGGCCCGTGACGTGCTGGAATTCGCGGGCCTTGCCGCGCGCGCCGACGTGCTTGCGAGCGAGTTGATCCCGTCGGAAAAACGCCGTCTCGAGGTCGCGCGTGCGCTTGCGACCGAACCAAAGCTGCTGCTGCTCGACGAAGTGCTCACGGGACTGACGCCGATCGAGGCTCAAACAGGCGTCGAACTGGTGCGCAAAGTGCGCGCCAGCGGCGTCACCGTGCTAATGGTCGAGCATGTTATGGAGATCGTGATGCCGCTGGTCGACCGCGCCATCGTGCTCGATCTCGGCAAGGTGCTGGTCGAAGGCAAACCGGCCGACATCGTGCGCGATCCGAAAGTCATCAGCGCCTATCTTGGGGATCGTCATGCTGTCGGTGCATGAAGTCACCACCGCCTATCAGGGGCTGGTTGCGATCTCCTCCGTGAGCATCGAGGTCGCGAAGGGCGAGATTGTCTGCGTCGCCGGCGCTAACGGCGCCGGTAAATCGACATTGCTAAAATCCATCGCCGGCGCCGAACGGCCGCGCTCAGGCACGGTGACTTTCGATGGCGCGCGCATCGACGGCATGGCGCAGCATATGGTCACCGCGCGCGGCATCGCCTATGTGCCGGAAAACCGCCGGCTGTTTCCGCGGCTGTCGGTGCACGACAATCTCCGCCTCGGCAGCTACATGTACCGCAGCGAGGCCGATCGCGACGCGCCGCTGAAGCTGGTGTTCCAACTGTTTCCGCGACTATCCGAACGTCTGGAGCAGCGCGCCGAAACGCTAAGCGGCGGCGAGCAGCAAATGCTGGCGATCGGCCGCGCGCTGATGACGCGGCCGCGGCTACTGATGCTGGACGAGCCGTCGCAGGGCATCATGCCAAAATTGGTCGACGAAATTTTTGCCGCGGTAAAACGAATCCGCGACGCCGGCATGACCGTGCTGATCGTCGAACAGCGCATGGCCGAATGCCTCGACATCGCCGACCGCGCCTACATCCTGCAAACCGGCCGCGTGCTGATGCAGGGCGCGGCCAGCGACATCAAGGGCAATCCCGACGTGCGCAGGGCGTATCTGGGATTGTAGTCTCACCTTCGTCATTGCGAGGAGCGCAGCGACGAAGCAATCCATTCTTCCTTCTTTGCTGCATGGATTGCTTCGCTTCGCTCGCAATGACGTGGTGAGGGTGTGTCCCGACTATCTCCGTCATGCCCGGGCCGGTCCTGGGCATCCACGTCTTTCTTGCGTGCTGAGAGCGTAGACGTGGATGGCTGGGACAAGCCCGGCCATGACGAGGAGATGTTAGTCGTGGCCGTGCTCCGGCAATGTCAGCCCGAACGTTTTTGTCAGATCTGCCACTTGCGCCGGCGTCAGATAGCGCGGGTTCAGCCCGCGCAGCAGCAGATAGAGTTTTGCGGTTTCTTCCAGCTCCTCGATCGCGAACACCGCGGCTTCCAGCGTATCGCCCGAAACCACCGGGCCGTGATTGGCCAACAAAACGGACGAATATTTGCCGGCGAGGCCCTTGATCGCATCCGCCACCGCCGGATCGCCGGGGCGATAATACGGCACCAGCGCGGTGGCGCCGCATTTCATCAGGTAGTACGCCGTCATCGGCGGCACGGCTGCGCGCGGGTCGATCTCCGGCAGCATCGACAGCGCCACCGAATGGGTCGAATGCAGGTGCACCACCGCGCGCGCGGCCTTGCGCGTCTGATAGAGCGCGGCATGCAGTGGTATTTCCTTGGTAGGGGCATCGCCGGAGACGAGCCGGCCGTCGACGTCAAGCCGCGACAGCCGCGCCGGGTCCAGCGAGCCCAGCGACGCATTGGTCGGCGTCACCAGCCAGCCGCCGTCGTAAAGTTTCACGCTGATATTGCCCGAGGAACCCGGCGTCAGCCCGCGCTCGAACAGCGAGCGGCCGAGGCGGCAGATTTCCTCACGGACCCCAGTTTCGATCATGGCAGTATCCTCTCTGCCGCCTTGTCTCATGCTTTGGCAGCGCGGCCAAGCCGTGATACGGAGAGACAAAAGCCGCTTCGAATTTCGGCCTAAGAGGAACCCTTAAGGAAAAGCCGCATGCCTGAATCCAATATCGCAAAACCGCGCATCGCCCTCATCGGGCTCGGCTCGATGGGCTTTGGCATGGCGACCTCGCTCAAACGCGCGGGTTTTGAGGTTACCGGTTGCGACGTCGCAGCCGACGCGGTCGCGCGGTTCGTCGGCGACGGCGGCAAAGGCGCCAAGACGCCGGCGGAGGCTGCCAAGGGTGCCGATATCGTGATCAGCGTAGTCCTCAACGCCGCCCAGACCGAGACCATTATGTTCGGCAAGGATGGCGTCGCGGAGACGCTAGCCAAGGATGCGGTGTTCGTCTCCTCCGCCACCATGGACCCGGACGTCGCGCGGCGGCTGGCGAAACAGTTGGAAGCCACCGGCCGGCACTATCTGGACGCGCCGATCTCCGGCGGCGCGCAGCGCGCGGCGCAGGGCGAACTGACCATTCTCGCCTCGGGGAGCGCGGCTGCCTTCGCCAAGGCAAGACCGGCGCTCGACGCCATGGCGGCAAAGCTCTATGAGCTTGGCGATGCCGCGGGGCAGGGCGCTGCGTTCAAGATGATCAACCAGTTGCTCGCCGGCGTGCATATCGCCGCCGCCTCGGAGGCGATCACATTCGCGGCCAAACAAGGGCTCGACCTCCGAAAAGTCTATGACGTGATCACGGCCTCTGCCGGCAATTCCTGGATGTTCGAGAACCGCATGCCGCATGTGATCGACGGCGACTACAAACCGCGCAGCGCGGTGGAGATTTTTGTCAAAGACCTCGGCATCGTCCAGGACATGGCGCGCTCGGCGAGATTCCCCGCGCCGCTGGCATCAGCTGCGCTGCAGATGTTTCTGATGGCGGCGGCTTCCGGCATGGGCCGCGACGACGATGCCTCGGTGGCGCGGCTGTACGGCCGCATCAGCGGCACAAAACTGCCCGGTGATCCGAAATAGAACGAACAAGAGGACCGTCGATGCCCCGTTTCGCCGCCAATCTCTCCATGATGTTCACCGAAGTTTCATTCCTCGACCGGTTTGACGCGGCGGCGAAAGCCGGATTCACCGCCGTGGAATTCCTGTTTCCTTACGATCATCCGGCCGAGGCCATTGGCGAGCGGCTGCGCCGCAACGGCCTGACGCAGGCGCTGTTCAACCTGCCGCCGGGCAATTGGGAGGCCGGCGAAAAGGGATTTGCGGCGCTGCCGGATCGTTTTGCCGATCTGCAGCAAAGTGTGCAATTCGCGCTGCCTTACGCGCAAGCGACCGGCGTCAAGCGCCTGCATCTGATGGCGGGCATCGCCGATCGCCACGATCCCAAAGCGGTGGCGGCGTTTCACAGGTCGGTGGTGTGGGCCGCCGAATTTCTCGCTCCTCATGGCCTCGACGTCGTCATCGAGCCGATCAACCCGCGCAACGTGCCCGGCTACTTCCTCAATGATTTTTCCTTTGCGCGCGATCTGATCCGTGAGCTGCAAACCCCCAATCTGAAACTGCAGTTCGATATCTATCACTGCCAGATCATCCATGGCGACGTCACCATGCGGCTGCGCGAGATGATGCCGATCATCGGTCATATCCAGATCGCGAGCATTCCCTCGCGCAACGAGCCGGATGGCGAGGAATTGAACTATCCGTTCCTGTTCGATGAACTCGACCGGCTCGATTATCGCGGCTTCGTCGGCTGCGAATATAACCCGCGCGGCAAGACCACCGACGGCCTTACTTGGTTCAAGCCCTACGCCGGAGCAAAACCGTGACCCTGGCACTGGGCTGCATCGCCGACGATTATACCGGCGCCTCCGATCTCGCCAACACGCTGACGCGTTGCGGCCTGCGTACGGTGCAGACCATCGGTGTGCCGGCAGCCGATCTGGCGCTGCCCGAAGTCGATGCGGTGGTGGTGTCGCTCAAAAGCCGCTCGATCGAGGCTGGCCTTGCGGTGTCGCGCTCGCGCGCTGCGGAGAAATGGCTGCGCGGGCGAGGCGCTGATCATGTGCTGTTCAAGATCTGCTCGACCTTCGATTCCACCGACGCCGGCAATATCGGTCCCGTCATGGACGCGCTGCGCGCCGATTCCGGCGATGCTATTGTGCTGGTGACGCCCGCATTTCCGGAGACCGGCCGCACGGTCTATATGGGCAATCTGTTCGTGGGCTCGGTGCCGCTGAATGAAAGCCCGCTCAAAGATCATCCGCTGAACCCTATGCATGATTCCAATCTGGTGCGGGTGCTGGCACGCCAGAGCAGGACAAAAGTCGCCCTTGTCGATCTCGCCGATATCGCGCGCGGGCCGGATGCGGTGCGCGCGCGCCTGGCCGATCTCTCCGGGAAAGGTTTTGGTGCCGCGATTGCGGATGCGGTTTTCGAACGCGATCTCGAAACCATCGGCGCGGTTGCGCTCGATCATCGCGTCTCCGTCGGCGCATCCGGCCTGGGACTGGGGATTGCCCGCGCGCTGGTCGCCTCACGCAAAGTCAAATCGCATGCACCGGATGCTGCTACCGACGCAGCCGTGGGCGGACCGGCGGCTTGTCTTGCCGGCAGTTGTTCGCAGGCGACGTTGCGGCAGATCGCCAGCGCCGAAACAGTCATGCCGGTGTTGCATCTCGATCCCGACCGCGTCGTCGCGGGCAAGGAGGAAGCCCGGCGCGCATTGGCCTGGGCGAGGGAACGGCTCGGCGAAGGCCCGATCCTGATCGCCAGTAGTTCGACGCCGGACGAAGTGGCGGCTCTGCAGGCACGCCATGGCCGTGACGCCGCCGGCCATGCCATCGAGCAGGCGATGGCCGATATCGCCGAAGGATTGGTCCAGTCAGGTGTCCGGCGGCTGGTGGTCGCCGGCGGCGAAACCTCCGGCGCGGTGGTGGATCGGCTGGGGATACCCGGATTTCTGGTGGGTGCGGAAATCGCCGCTGGTGTCCCGGTATTGCGCGCGGTCGGCGCGAAGGGCGACGACATGCTGCTTGCCCTGAAATCAGGCAATTTCGGCGGTCCGGAGTTTTTCTCCGATGCGCTCAGACTGATGCGCTGAGCGCTCCGTATTTCCCCGGTGCCCGTGCGTAGTCTTACGGAGTCTTAAGAAGAACTGAGTTAACAGAAACTCAGCCCGCGTTGGTCTTAATGCTGACGGGGATTGTCTCCGTCTTGCCGATCCACCCGTACCAACGCGCTCAAAACCGAAAGATTCTTCTCATGCTCGCCAAGTTCTCTATCCGGGCCAAGATCACCGCCGTCGTCGCGTTCCTGCTGGTCGCGATGACAGGCATGGGCCTGTTGGCAGTCTGGAATATGCGGGCGATCAATGCCAACACCGTGGATATCGCCACCAACTGGCTGCCGAGTGTCCGCGTGCTAGGCGATCTGCGCGCCGGCGTCATTACCTACCGCAACGTGATCCGCGAGCACATGCTGGCCGAAACCATCGAGGAAAAAGACGCGGCGGAAAAGATTTTGGCGACCGTCATCGAGAGCAATGCGAAAATCCGACAGAGCTACGAGCAACTGATTACGTCTCCAGATGAGCGCGCGCTATACAATGAGTGGGTCAAACTGTGGGACAGCTACAAGAAGGGCACCGAGGAGGTCGTGGCTATCTCCCGCAAGACCCCCGGCCATTTTCCTCATGAAGCGCATGAATTGAATTCGAAGACGGTGAACAAGATCGGGCTCGACGCCGACGCGGTCCTGAAGAAGGATATCGAATTCAACAACACCGGCGCCGACAAGACCGCCAAGGACGCGGCCGACAACTACACCTCAGCCTTCATCATGCTCGCCGTCATCCTCGGCATCGCCATCATGGTCGGGATTGCCGTCGGCATCTATCTGGTCCGCGATGTCTCGCGCGGCATCGCCTCCGTTGTCTCGCCGATGCAGGCGCTGGGCGGTGGGGACCTGACCGCGCAAGTTCCGCATCAGGGCGAGAAGACCGAAATCGGCGCCATGGCGGACACTCTGCAGGTGTTCAAGCAGGCGCTGATTGCGAAGAAAGCCGCCGATGAGGCCGCCGCAATTGACGCGGAAGCCAAGATCGAGCGCGGCCGCCGGGTCGACGGCATCACGCGCGACTTCGAATCGATGATCGGCGAGATCGTCGAGACCGTCTCCTCGGCTTCGTCGCAGCTTGAAGCCTCGGCCGGCACGTTGACCGCGACCGCCGAGCGTTCGCGTGAGCTCACCACGGTGGTCGCAGCGGCGTCGGAGGAAGCTTCCACCAATGTGCAGTCGGTGGCTTCCGCCACCGAGGAAATGGCCTCGTCCGTCAACGAGATCAGCCGCCAGGTGCAGGA
>WNFM01036116.1_pt1 | contig 17948 bp, 13 predicted proteins | sample 5400271 | NCBI WGS metagenome assembly WNFM01 (sample SAMN13153352, study PRJNA577476) | soil metagenome | isolation source: 60 cm saprolite on Douglas fir-dominated hillslope | place: USA:California | collected 2013-09-17 | reverse complement strand
CCCAGCCGCCGCTGAGCCGGCAGATCCAGGTGCTCGAGCACATCGTCGAGGCGCCGCTTTTGGAGCGCACCAGCCGCTCGGTCCGGTTGACGCCCGCGGGGCGAAGTTTTCTGCCCGAGGCCAAGCGTATCCTGAGGCTCGCGGAAAGCGCGTCCCAGGTCGCGCGCCGGATCGCCACGGGAAAGGCCGGGTCGATCAAGATCGGTTTCACGGCGGCGACGTCTTATGGCTTCATGCCGGAACTGGTCGCGGCCTGCCGCACCCGCCTGCCGGAGGTTGACCTGTCGCTGAAGGAGATGGTCTCCGGCGATCAGCTCGAGGCGCTCGCGTCGGGCCAGATCGACGTAGGTCTGCTCCGGCCGCCGGTCGCACGATCCGAATTCGCCTCGATCCGGGTGGTTGCCGAGCCTCTTCTCGCCGCCATACCGGAAGCGCATCCGCTCGCCGCTGTCGAAATCGTCGCCCCAAAAGATCTCAACGATCAGCCCTTCGTCATGTACTCGCCTTACGAGTCCCGCTATTTCCACGACCTGCTGGTCACGCAATTCACGCGGGCGGACATCCTGCCGCGCTATGTCCAGCATCTCAGCCAGATTCACTCCATCCTCGCGATGGTGCGGGCCGGGCTCGGGCTTGCGATTGTGCCTGAGGCGGCCGCCAGCCTGAATTTCAGCGGCGTGAAGCTGCGGCCGCTGCGATTGCGGGCGCCGGCGCTGGTCGAACTATTTCTGGTCTGGCGTCGCGAACACGAAAACCCGCTGCTGCCGTCGCTGATCGAGATCGCCGGCGGTCTGGCATCCGCCCACACGAGAAAAGAGGATTGATGCGCATTCGGCATTGTTCGATCCAGTGATTGGCTTGGACGTGCATCGGCGCGCTGACTAGAACTGCCCGCACAGCAAGCGCATCGCCAATCATTTTCGGCGCACGCGCATCCCCGATTTTCTGGACACGGAGCGGCTTACGATGAGCAAGATGACCCCACAGGACATGGCCCGGCACATCGGCGGCGGCCTTCTTTCGTTTCCCGTCACGCCGTTCAAGCCGGACTTTTCGTTCGATGAGGCGACTTATCGCTCCAACATCGACTGGCTGTGCGGCTATGACGTCGCCGGACTGTTCGCGGCCGGCGGGACCGGCGAGTTCTTTTCGCTAACGCCGGCGGAGGTCGCCAAAGTCGTCGCCGTCGCCGTGGACGAGACCAAGGGCCGCACGCCGGTCCTCGCCGGCACCGGCTACGGCACCGCCATCGCCAAGGAGATCGCCATCTCCGCCGAGCGCGCCGGTGCCGACGGCCTTCTGCTGCTGCCGCCCTATCTGGTGCATTCCGAGCAGGAGGGCCTAGCCGCGCATGTCGAGGCCGTTTGCAAATCGACCAGCCTCGGCGTCATCGTCTACAACCGCGACAACGCGATGCTCAACGAAGACACCCTCGCCCGGCTCTGCGAGCGCTGTCCGAACCTCGTCGGCTACAAGGATGGCGTTGGCGACATCGAGCTGATGACCCGGGTTTATTCGCGCATGGGCGACCGGCTGACCTATGTCGGCGGATTGCCGACGGCCGAAACCTTCGCGCTGCCTTATCTCGACATGGGCGTCACCACCTATTCGTCGGCGGTGTTCAATTTCGTGCCGCGATTCGCGACCACCTTCTATGCCGCGGTGCGCCGCCGCGACCACGCGACGATCGAGGCGGGCTTAAAGAATTTCATCCTGCCCCTGATCGCGATCCGCAACCGCAGGAAGGGTTACGCCGTGTCGATCATCAAGGCGGGCATGAAGGTGATCGGCCGGGATTCCGGCCCCGTTCGTTCGCCGCTGACCGACCTGACTGCGGCGGAACTCGCGGAGGTCGCGGCGCTGGTGGCAAATCTGCCGGGCGCGGTGGCGGGCCGGCCCGAAGCGGCCTAATAAGGCGTAACCGCAGGCCAAACCCGGCCTGTCGTGGGAGGATAAAGTGATTCAGGACTCTGTGCGCGCCGGCTTCTCCGGCGCGCCGACGGTTACTGAGATGCAGGTGATCCCGGTCGCCGGGCGCGACAGCATGCTGCTCAATCTGAGCGGCGCCCATGCGCCGTTCTTCACCCGGAACATCATCATCCTCACCGACAATGCCGGCCATACCGGCGTCGGCGAGGTTCCGGGCGGCGAGAAGATCAAGCAAACGCTGGAAGATGCCCGCGATCTCGTCATCGGCAAGACCATCGGCGCCTGCAACAACATTCTTGCCGCCGTTCGCGCGCAATTCGCCGATCGTGACTCAGGCGGACGCGGCAAGCAGACGTTCGATCTTCGGGTCACGATCCACGCCGTCACGGCAATCGAATCGGCGCTGCTGGATTTGCTCGGCCAGCATCTAAAGCTTCCGGTCGCGGCCTTGCTGGGCGAAGGCATTCAACGCCATGCGGTCGAGACGCTGGGCTATCTGTTCTATGTCGGCGACCGCCGCAAGACCGATCTGCCCTATGCCGACGGGACAGGCGCGCAGAACGATTGGTTTCGCCTGCGCCACGAACCGGCCCTCACGCCTGAGGCGATCGTGCGCCTCGCCGAAGCCACGCACGACCTTTATGGTTTCGCCGATTTCAAGCTCAAGGGCGGCGTGCTGCGCGGCGAAGATGAGATCGAGGCGGTCACAGCGCTCGCCAAACGATTCCCGAAGGCGCGCGTGACCCTCGATCCCAATGGCGCATGGTCGCTTAATGAGGCCATTCGCCTGTGCAAGGACATGCACGGCATTTTGGCCTATGCCGAGGACCCCTGCGGCGCCGAGGACGGATTTTCCGGCCGCGAGATCATGGCCGAATTCCGCCGCGCCACGGGGCTTCCGACCGCGACCAACATGATCGCGACCGACTGGCGCCAACTGTCCCACGCGCTGCGCTTGAACGCGGTCGACATTCCCCTCGCCGATCCGCATTTCTGGACCATGCAGGGCTCGGTGCGCGTGGCGCAAACCTGTCGCGACAACGGCCTCATTTGGGGCTCGCACTCCAACAACCATTTTGACATTTCACTTGCCATGTTCACCCATGTCGCGGCGGCGGCGCCCGGCAAGGTGACCGCCATCGATACCCACTGGATCTGGCAGGACGGCCAAAACCTCACCAAAAACCCCCTGCGGATCGCCGGCGGCAAGATCGCCCTTCCAGACCGCCCCGGCCTCGGCGTAGAGATCGATCTCGCGGCGCTCGAAGCCGCGAACCGGCTCTACAAGACCCACGGGCTCGGCGCCCGAGACGATGCGATCGCCATGCAATTCCTTATTCCCGGCTGGAAATTCAACGACAAGCGTCCCTGTCTCGTGCGCTGACGCCCTTTGTCCGCCGTCCATTGGAGAAGTCGAATGAACGCTATCCTGAAGAACTACATCAGTGGTGAATGGGTCGAGGGGCCTGCCATCAGCCGCAATATCAACCCGTCGAACACCAACGACATCGTCGGCGAATACGCCAAGGCCGATGCCGCCCAGACGCAAGAGGCGATCGCCGCGGCGAAGGCCGCCTTCCCCGCCTGGTCGCGCTCGACGCCGCAGGAGCGCTTTGACGCGCTCAACCGCGTCTCCATCGAAATCCTGGCGCGCAAAGAAGAGCTCGGCCGCCTGTTGGCGCGCGAGGAAGGCAAGACGCTGCCGGAGGGCATTGGCGAAGTCGCCCGAGCCGGACAGATTTTTGCGTTCTTTGCCGGCGAGGCGTTGCGCCTGACGGGCGAAAAAGGTGCCTCGGTGCGTCCCGGCCTCGAGGTCGAGATCACGCGCGAGGCGGTCGGCATCGTCGGCCTGATCACGCCATGGAATTTTCCGATCGCGATCCCGGCCTGGAAGATTGCGCCGGCGCTGTGTTACGGCAACACCGTCGTGTTCAAGCCTGCGGAGATCGTGCCGGGCTCGGCTCACGCGCTCTCCGAAATCATCGCACGCTCGGGGCTTCCCGCGGGTGTCTTCAATCTGGTGATGGGCTCGGGCTCCGTCGTCGGCCAGACCATGCTCGAACATCCGGATGTTGCCGCCATCTCGTTCACCGGCTCGGTTGGGACCGGCCGCAGGATCGCGCAGGCCAGCGTCGCCTCGACACCGATGAAGAAATTCCAGCTCGAGATGGGCGGCAAGAACCCATTGGTCGTGCTCGACGACGCCGACGTCAAGGTCGCGGTCGAAGCCGCCGTCAATGGCGCGTTCTTCTCGACCGGCCAACGCTGCACGGCTTCGTCGCGCCTGATCGTCACCGAGGGCATCCACGATCGTTTCGTCGAGGCGCTGACCGAACGCGTCAAAGGCCTTGTCGTCGACGATGCGTTGAAGGCCGGAACCCATATGGGACCGGTGGTGGACCAGACCCAGCTCGACCAGGATTTGCGCTATCTCCAGATCGGCAAGCAAGAAGGCGCCAGGCTGCACTGGGGCGGCGAAATGCTCAAGCGCGAAACCCCCGGCTTCTACATGCAGCCTGCGATCTTCACGGGTGCTGCCAATGCGATGCGGATAGCGCGGGAGGAAATATTCGGACCCGTGGCCTGCGTCTTACGCGCCAAGAATTACGATGAAGCGCTGGCGCTCGCCAATGACACGGAATTCGGTCTGGCCGCGGGGATTTGCACATCGAGCCTCAAATACGCCTCGCATTTCAAGCGCAACAGCGAGGCGGGCATGGTGATGGTCAACCTGCCGACCGCGGGCGTCGACTATCACGTGCCGTTCGGCGGCCGTAAGGGATCGAGCTATGGCGCGCGTGAACAGGGTGCCTATGCCCGCGAATTCTACACCATCGTGAAAACGGCCTATACCTATCCGGGCTAGGCAGCGGACGGGACGCGGCGACAGACCGAGACAAGGGAGAGTGTCGTGACGGTACATGCGACGGCGCAGGCTTACGAGCCGCGCTATATCAGGCTCGACGCCAACGACAATGTCGCGATCGTGGTCAATGACTTTGGGTTGCCCGCGAAGACCCGCTTTCCCTGCGGTCTTGAGCTGCGCCATTTCGTGCCGCAGGGTCACAAGGTGGCGCTTTCCGATATTCCGGAAGGCGCCGCAATCCGCCGCTATAATGAAGTGATCGGCACCGCCGCGCAGCCGATCCTCGCCGGCGAGTGGGTCGACGAAGCGCGCATTCGCATGCCGACGCCGCCGGAACTCGACAAGCTCGAACTCGCGACCGCCGTTCCCGCAGCCCAGGCGCCGCTGGAAGGCTACACCTTCGAGGGTTTTCGTAACCCCGACGGTTCGGTCGGCACCAAGAACGTGCTGGCGATCAGCACCAGCGTGCAATGCGTCGCCGGCACGCTGCAGCTCGCGCTCAAGCGCATCAAGGCGGAGCTTCTGCCGAAATACCCCAATGTCGATGACGTCGTCGCGCTGACGCACAATTACGGCTGCGGCGTTGCGATCACCGCGCCGCTCGCCATCGTGCCGATCCGGACGCTGCAGAACATCGCCCGCAATCCGAATTTCGGCGGCGAGGTCATGGTTGTCGGCCTCGGCTGCGAGAAGCTGGTTCCAGAACGGCTGCTGCCGAACGAAGTAGCCGACAGTGTCGTGCGCATGCAGGACGAGGCGTTCGACGGTTTTGGCGCCATTGTCGATGCCATCATGAAAATGGCGGACGAGCGGCTCGCCGTGCTCAACCGGCGCCGCCGCGAAACCTGCCCGGCTTCTGATCTGGTCGTCGGCTTACAATGCGGCGGCTCCGACGCCTTTTCCGGCGTCACGGCCAATCCGGCCCTGGGCTTCGCGGCCGATCTTCTTGTGCGCGCCGGTGCGAGCGTGATGTTTTCCGAAGTCACCGAAGTGCGCGACGCCATCCATCTGCTGACTCGCCGCGCCATCAACGAAGATGTCGGTCGCGCCCTGATCCGCGAAATGGATTGGTACGATGATTATCTCGCCAAGGGCGATGCCGACCGCAGCGCCAATACCACGCCCGGCAACAAAAAGGGCGGGCTCGCCAACATCGTGGAAAAGTCGCTCGGCTCGATCGTCAAGTCAGGCACCAGCCCGATCGTCGACGTGCTGTCGCCCGGCGAGCGGGTGCGCAAGAAAGGCATGACCTTCGCGGCAACGCCGGCGAGCGACTTCATCTGCGGCACGCTGCAGCTCGCCTCCGGCATGACGCTGCAGGTATTCACGACCGGGCGCGGCACGCCTTACGGGCTCGCCGCAGCACCTGTGATCAAGGTGTCGACGCGAACGGAGCTGGCGCGCCGCTGGAAGGATCTGATCGATTTCGACGCCGGCCGCATCGCCACCGGCCAGGCCACGATCGAGGAAACCGGCTGGGACCTGTTCCGCCTGATTCTGGATGTCGCGAGCGGCCGGACCAAAGTGTGGTCGGACCGCTGGGGCATTCATAACGATCTGACCCTGTTCGCCCCCGGACCGGTGACCTGATCCGAAGCGAGCGTTGCTCGCAGCAGGTTTCCGGGAGGCCTATCAAAGCCTGCCCGAATAGCTCGCAACCAGCTTCACCAGATCGGCTTGCCGTTTGGTGGCGGTCTTTTCATAGATGCGATGCAAATGGGTTTTGACGGTTTGCTCGGAGATGCCGAGCACCGGCGCGACTTCAGGTACGCCGCCGATCTCGACGATGGCAAACATGACCCGGACCTCCGCCGGCGTCAGCTTGAACTGGTCGGCGACCGCCTCGGGCGGTGACGGCAAATCCAGCGCTGCCTTGCGGACGAACATCGCCGCCGCAGCCGAGTAGGAAACGCCCGCCTTGCGGCGCGCTCCCGAGGTCAGGGGCAGCACGTGAGCGACATAGCGCTCGCCGCTGCGCGCCTTCAGCGGCACGGCGATACCTCTTTTTCCGACGGCGGCGTCGCCCGCCGGGGCCGCCGTGAATATTTCGAGCAGATTCCGGTTACTCTCAAGATCAAGCGCCGCGATCCGGCCGTTGCTGGCGCGCAGCACGTCGGCCTCGGCGATAAGGCGATGCGCGCTGGCATTGGCGTGAATGATGCGCCCATTCGAGTCCACGATGAACATGCCGGAGGCGAGCTGATCGAGACTGTCGGCCAGCGCTGCGGCCTCGACGCGATGCAGATCGATCACCTTGCCGATTAGCATAGCGCGCCGGACATGTGGCGTGATCAGCTCAAATCGCCGGCGCATGCGGTCGTCGACCTGCCCCTCATCGGCATGGCGCATGGCGGTGAACAGCGCACAGCTTGTCGCGCCCTTTTCCAGGTTTGAAAACAGGCCGTCCATCAGGCCCTGTGGCGCAAGCCATTCGCGAAAGAAGCGTGTCTGGACAAACTCCTCGCACGAAATCACGTCGGGAATGGCAATCGGCAACTCCACGTCGAAAAACACGACACCGGGAAAGATCGGATTTATCCTGCCGTACTTCTGCAAATAGAGATCGAAATAATGAGGCGCGCTGGACTCGCGGCCCCACCAGAACAGCGCGTCCGTCGCCCTGCTGATCGAGTCCTGTGAATGCAGGCTGGCCGAGGCGGCGCCGACATAGCCGCAGATGCTTTCGATCGCACTCGGCCACAGCCCCGGATCGAGCGACGCATCGTAGATGTCACCGATAACCTGCGAAACCTCTTCCGCTTCACGCATGCAGATGGCTCCCAGCCCTGCCCTCCCGCGATACCGTAACACGTCCGGGCAGCCCGCGCAGCCAGCGTCTCCATCGATCGGGTGACGCGCCGACTGGTCTGATCCGGTAGGTTAAGGCCCGTCGGATGACCATTGCGGCAACCACAACTGGCAGCCCGAGCTACCGCACGACCGGAGCACGATGGTCCCGTCGGACGGCCCAACTGGCCCGTGAAAAGGAGAACATCATGCGCGACGAAGCCAAGATCAAATTGCGTGAGAGCCTGCGCGGCTCGGTCATCGAGCGCGGCGCGGCCAATTATGATGAAGCCCGTGCGCTCTATAACGGCATGATCGACAAGCACCCTTTGCTGATCGCTCGCTGTGTCGATGTCGCCGACGTGATCGCGGCGGTGAATTTCGGCCGCGACAATGGCCTGCGCATCGCGATACGCGGCGGCGGCCACAATGGGCCGGGACTCGCCAGCGTCGATGATGGCCTGGTCATCGACCTGTCGGAGATCAAGGGCGTGCGCGTCGACCCGGTTGCCCGTACCGCGCGGGTCGGCGCTGGATGCACCCAGGGCGACGTCGACCATGCCACCCACGCGTTCGGCCTCGCCGTGCCGGCCGGCATTATCTCGACGACCGGCATCGCCGGCCTGACCTTGAGCGGCGGCCACGGTTATCTGACCCGCAAATACGGGTTGACCATTGACAATCTGATCGAGGCCGATGTCGTGCTGGCCGATGGCAGCTTCGTCGTCGCCAATAAGGACAACAACTCCGATCTGTTCTGGGCGCTGCGTGGCGGCGGCGGCAATTTCGGTGTCGTTACTTCCTTTGTGTTCCGGCTCCATCCGGTGAGCACGGTGTTTGCCGGACCGATCGCCTGGGACCAGAAGCACGCCCGCACCATCATGCAGTGCTATCGCGATTTCCTCCCGAAAGCGCCGGAGGAGCTCGGCATTTTCCTCGGGCTCAAGACGGTCCCGTCGAGCGCACCGTTTCCGGAGGAACTGTGGGGCAAGCGCATCTGCCTTCTGATGTGCTGCTACGACGGCTCCGAGGACAACGGCAAGAAGGTTTTGGCGCCGCTGCTCGACGCGCTGCCGGCGCCGTGGTTCAACTGGATGGGAACGATGCCGTATCCGGCCGTGCAGAGCATGTTCGACGGGCTCTACCCGAAGGCAATGCAGTGGTATTGGCGGGGCGATTTCGTCAAGACGCTGCCGGACTCAGCGATCGACGCCCACCTCGAACAAGCGGCAAAAACGCCGAGCGAATTGTCGCTGATGCATCTTTACCCGATCGACGGCGCCGTGCATCGCGTCGGCAGCGGCGAGACCGCCTGGAATTGCCGCGATGCGACCTGGTCGATGGTAATCGCCGGTATCGATCCGAACCCGCAGAAGGCGGCGCCGGTGACGCGATGGACCAAGGCCTATTGGGATGCAGTGCATCCGTTCGACCTCGGCGGCGCCTATCCGAATTTCATGATGGATGACGAGGGCGACGCCCGGCTCAAGGCGACCTACGGGGGAAACTATGCCCGGCTGGCGGCCGTGAAGAGCAAATATGATTCTGCCAATTTGTTCCGGGTCAACCAGAACATCAAGCCGGCCGCGTGACGGCCCACTTCCTCGTCATGGCCGGGCACAGCCGTCCGAAGGACGCGTCGCTTCCGCTCGCCTATGTCCCGGCCATCCACGTCTTTCTTGCCGCACTATTGGCAAGACGTGGATGCCGGGACAAGCCCGGGCATGACGAGCTCTGATATTTCCCACGGAGCGTAACGACTCATCGCAAATCGGAACTGCCCTAGCCTCCGTCGATCTGACGGCCCATGAGCGCGATGGCGCGCTGATAGACCTGAGCCGCGTTCCATGCCTGGATAGCTGCGAAATTGGCTTCGCCGGGTTGGTACCCCGCACCGGCCTGCCAGCCGTGAGCCTTGAGAAAATTCGCCGTCGAGCTAAGCGCGTTGGCGGCGACGTCGAGATTGCCGGTACCGTAAGCCAGGATGTTCTTCGGCAAAAACTGGGTCTGGCCGATTTCGCCGTGCATGGAGCCGCGCGTGCCTGCCGAAAGGGCGCCGCGATCGATCAGCTTCAGGGCGGCATAGAGCTGCTCGGTGAAATATTCGGTGCGGCGGCAGTCGTAGGCGAGAGTTGCGATGGACGACAGCATGTTCTGATTGCCGCGCTGGCTTCCGAAGCCCGTCTCCATTCCCCAGATCGCGATCAGCGGCCCCGGCGGGACGCCGTAGCGTTGCTGGATCGATGCGAACAGGGCCGCCTGGGATTGCTTCAACGAGCGACCCCGGGCGACGATGGCCGAAGCCCCGCGTTTGGCGAGAAACTGATCGAGCGACAGACCGAAGCTTCTTTGGCCGCGGTCGGCGGCGATAGTCGCCGCCGCATAGTTCGCCTGCATCAACGCCGCGATGCTGGAGCCGCCTACCCCTTTTGCTCTTGCCTCCTCCGAAAACTCCCTCTTCCAGGCCTCGAAGCCGGCCGCCGTACTTCCGCACTGTGCGGCATCCGCCGTCGCGCCCAGACCAGCGAGCACTGCCAGCGCCACGAAAGCAGTCGCAATTTTCCGGCCCCTGATCATTCAGAACTCCTTCCGCCGTTTGGAAGAAGGTTAGCCCCGGATGCTACGGAATTGCTAGGCCGACTTGCGCTGCGACGCCGGACGATTGGTGAGCCTGCCCGGCCCCTTGATTGCGCTCATGAACGGGTCATGTTCTGTTTGGCCACATCATACTGCTACGGCGGTTTGTCCGGACTGATCCGATTTGGTGAGACGTGTCATGACAGCAACAGCCTATCTGGCGGGACCTGATGTGTTTCTTCCAAACGCGATCGCGCACGCCGCAAGGAAGGTGGAGATATGCCAGCGCTTCGGGTTGCGCGCGCTCCCACCGCTCAATGAGGATGTCGAGACGGCCGCCAAGGCGTTGGATGTCTGGCGCGCCATTTACGAGAAGGACATTGCGTTGATGGAGCGATGCGACATCATCATCGCCAACCTGACGCCGTTCGGAGGCGCATCCGCGGATGCAGGCACCTTGATCGAGGTCGGCTGGTTTCTCGGAAAGGGCAGGCCGATCTTTGGTTACTCCAATACTTCCGAGAGCTTCGAACAGCGGATGCGGAGGCAATTTGGCAAGGGTCATGCGGATCTCGGCATCGAAGGTTTCCATTTGCCCGACAACCTCATGATTGTCGGAGCGGTCCATAGCGGCGGATACCCGATCTTTGTTCCCAGCGACGGCGAAGCGCGCGGCATCGATGCGCTGGACGTTTTCGAGGCCTGTGCAGCCGCGGCGGCACAATCTGTCGCCGATCGGAACGGTCCGCGTTAAGGTCTTTGGCGATCGTGGGGAGTAGTGGGCGATCCCGGCATGACTCGAACATGCGCTATCGCTCGGTAAACGCCACGTCTAACGAGTTGAACACCGGTTTGAACATGTATCGAATGATCGACTTTGAGCCGGTCTGAATGTGCGCTTGAAGAACCATTCCCGGCGTAATTGGGTAGTTGGTGGTGCCAGAGCGAACGTGGTCCTGCAGAAGTCGTATCGTGGCTTTGTAGTAGGGCTCGGCAGCATTTTGATTTTGGCCCGAAGGATTTTGTTGCGTGGGCGGCGGTGAAAATGTGGTAGCCGACAAATATTCGACCTTGCCCCGAACGGGACCGAAGATTGTGCTGTCATAGGTCAAAAGCCGAATCTCCGCATCCGCGTCCGCGCGTATATGGCCGGAATCTTTCGGATCGATGTGTACCTCGGCGACTAACTCGCGCTCCGTTGGTACTATCCGGGCCACGAGGTCGCCAGGTCGAACTACCTCTCCGATCGATTTCGGAGCGAGCTCTTGCACGATCCCATCGGAGGGCGCGCGAACCAACAGGCGATCGGAGCGATCGGCAAGCTTGACCAGCTGTTGTTCGGTTTCCGCCAAATCGGTGGCGGCCTTGACCCTCTCCTCGCTTAACTTTTGCTGCGCCTTGGCATCGGCTTCCGACAAACTGCTTTCAGCCTCTACCAACGCCTCTTTCGCTGTATCGAGCTTACCCTGGAGGGTGAGCCGGTCACCATCGCTGCGCTGATAGGCGGATTTGGCTTCAAGCCAACTTTTTCGCGATCCAGTTCCCAATCTTTTTAGGGTGTCCTGCATCTCGACCAATTCACGCTGGACCTCCACCTGCGCACCCGCAGATTCCAGACCAGACGTCAGCGTAGCAATTTCACCGCGTTTCTGTGCGACTTTGGCGGCCAGGGTTGCCTTTTCCTGACGTCTCTGGATAATTGCGCTGACATAGAGCTTTTCTTGCTCTCTAGCCAAATCTGGGAATTTCTGAGCCAGGTCGTCAAAGTCCGGTGTCTCATCGCGACTCTGTGCCTCGAGGCGGATAAGCTGAAGTTTCAAAGCTGCGCGTCGCGCTTCGAATTGGTTTCGTTCACCCACTGATGATTCCGGGCGCAACCGAATAAGGGGCTGCTGGGCCGTTACACTGGAACCCTCCTTGACAAAAATCTCAGCGACGATTCCACCTTCAAGGTGCTGAACCGTTTGAACTTGACCGCGCGGTACGATTTGACCCTGAGCGATAGTAACTTCCCGAACCCGCGTCATGGACGCCCAGACGATCGTGGCGATGACGAAGCCAGAAATGGTAATCAGCGTCGCGACCAACACACGAGGCGGCCGACCATCTTCCAACACGAGTGGTTGGGTAAGACGTCGCGCGATTTCAGTCCGCCGGGTAGGTATTGGCAGCAAGGTGTCCGAGCCTCAAAATGGGCGATATGAGACAAGCAAATTATAGGTAGTTCGCATTAATAAAATGTGCCGCCGGATTTGGAAGACATCAGGCTGCCGCGGATATGCGCTCCAAGACCCTATCCGGCGGGCCGTCCAAGAATACTTGTCCGTCCTTCAGCAGGATCACGCGGTCGGCCAGCCGCATATGGCTCGGGCGGAACGTCGTAAATAGAACCGTCGCATGGCCCTTCAGTGCCGTAAGCTTCTTGAGCAGATGCAATTCTGACGCTGTGTCGAGGGAGGCCGCAGGGTTGTCCAGCAAATAAATGGGCGCGTCCTTAATAAAGCAGCGTGCCAGTGCTAACCGCTGTTTCAAGGCATCCGAGAAGTTCTCAATATCTGCAGCCGTGAGCCGGCGATCGATGCCACCTCCCATCAACTGTTCTTCGCCATCCAGTCCCATTTCCTTCAAAACCCGCACAATGTCTGCGTCACTTGCATCGGGTCGGGAAAGCCGGATATTTTGCGCCAAAGTGCCATAAAAGAAATTCGTCGTTTCCGGCAGAAATGCTATCTGAGAGCGCCATTCGGTCGGATCAATCTGCCGCAAATCCATGTCGTCGACCAGTACGGCGCCAAGGGTGGGCGGATAAAGCCCTGCCATAAGTCGAAGTAGTGTTGTCTTACCAACACCGCTTGCGCCTGTGATCGCGATCATCTCACCTGGCTTGACCTCGAGTTGCACACCGCGGAGTACCGCCTCCTGGCGTTGCGCGTAACGGAAGGCAAGGCGCTGCACGGATATTTTTCCACTAAATTGCCGGAAAAAGGATCGTGGTGCCCGCGCATCCCTTTCGCTCCGTATCTTCATGAGCCTGTCAATTTGCTTGAAGGTCTGCAGTGCTTGTTCTAGCCGAGGCAGGGAAAGGTAGGTCGATTGAAGCGGCGACAGCACCCGCCACACCAGAGCCATGGTGCCAATCAGCGCGCCTGAAGTCATCGAACCCTTACTCACGCCTAGCGCACCAAGACCAAGCGTCGCAATACCGGCGATGCTGACCAGCAGCTCTCCGATATTTTGCACAGTGTTATTGAATCTATGCGCCTGGTGGCTCTGGTCTGAAATGAGTTCGGTTAGATCTCGGTGTCGTGCGATCCAAACGTGTTCGGCGCTTAGCGAACGGATCGCACGGCGTTTGGTGAAGATCTCGTGCAGCAGGATGTTGCGGCGCTGCTTCGCGAAACTGATCGCTCGAACATAATTGCGGGTTACCGGAATGGTTATCGCGGAGAGCGCCACATAAATCACGATGAGTGAAACCGGCACCCAGACAAGATTTCCACCCCACATCGCGATCGCAATGAGAAAGATGAAAACGAATGGAATATCGACAACTGATGAGGCCAAAGTTCCAGTGAAGACATCTCTCATGCTCTCAAACTGCTTCAGTCGCGAGATTTGAGTGCCGATCGGGGCGGCTTCGACCATTGAAACCGGCATGTTGAGGATCACCTCGAATGCCTTCATGCTGATGAGAGCATCGATCCTGGCACCGAAATACGCCATCGCCCGCGCTCGAACGCTGCGTAGTGCCAGATTTGTGACGATTACGATACCGGCGCCTATTGCCAGCATAATCACGATATTTATCGACTTCGTGCCAATTCCCAAATCATACACGCAAATGACAAAGATCGGCAGTGCAAGAGCTGCGAGGTTTCCCAACAGACTAAACCCAAGGGTCGCCAAAATTGTCGGCTTGAATTGCCTAATTGCAGAGAATAGCCAGGACCCTCCTTGTTCAACGGCTTCGGTCTTAACTGACTGGTCCCAAACAAAGTAGACCCAGCCACCTTGGTTCGCTGGTTCGATTTTCTTCCAGGAAGCGGACTTGCCGTCGAATGCAAGAAGGGTTCCGTTAGGCTCACGGTCCACGATCAGCGTGATGTCTTGATCTTTGATTGCTTCAGGAATTTGCGGGTTGTCCCGTAACCCAATAGAGAAAGCACGCGGCGCAGCGCCTCGACATTATCGATGCGATCGAAATGCGGCAGTGCTTCCTGAATCAGGCGCCCCTCGCCGGCCCAGCCAAACATTGCGAGCGTCGGGGCCAGACAGGCCTCCGCGACGGTTTCGGGGTGAACAATGCTGTTGATCGCAGAGATCAGAGATTCTTGTGGGGAGCACGACAAATCATCTGAACCATTGGCAAACTCGGCAGCAAGTCGCGCCAGGTTTGCGTGAACCGGATTTTCAATCGGCTCTGGCGCGGGGGTTTGGCCTGCGCCGACGAGATGCGATCCTGGGCTGCTATCGGTCGTCACGTCGCCGCCTTCCGCGAATCGCTGAGGGAGGAGAGAGACCAATCCGTTCCACCGTCCTCAAGAGCAATTTGCTGATCGCATAAAGCCAGCAGCGACGGACGATGCGTTACAACAAGTACGGTTAAGCTGCCACGGAGAACATTCAGCGCCTTAATCAGCGCGGGCTCGGCAATCGCATCCAACAGCATATTTGCCTCGTCGAGCGCAAGCACGCGCGGCCGATTTGTCAGCGCGCGGACGATGTTTATCTGCTGCGCAATCGACATCGGCAGATCATCACCGATGCCTTCTCCAAGCTTTGTCTCGTAACCGTCCGGGAGGAGATTAATGGTTGCTTCCAGGCCCAGGAGTTGCGCCATCTTGCGCGCGAAATCGCGTTTCTCTGGACCGAACATGGTGAGATTTTCCATGATCGTGCCGGAAAATATGGCGGGCACCGCTCCGACATAGGCAATATGCCGGCGTACCGCCGCAAATTGCGGGGCTAATGTCGATACGCCGTCGACCGTGACGCGACCGGCAGTTGGTTCAATCTCACCCTGTATTAGCTTCAGCAGCGTGGTGCGCCCCGAGCTTTCCTTTCCCTTCAGGCCTATCATTGCGCCGGCTTCGATCGAAATGTCGCCGACCGCCAAAGTGTGATTGAGATCGGTTGGATGTCGATAGACGACGTTCTCAAATCTAATATTGCCTTTCACGGGCGTATCAATTTCCAAACGAACCTCGGCTGAAGGTAAATCGAGGAGCGATTTAACTTCGGCTCGGCGGTGATCCACGGTTTCCTTCTCGGTCCAGAGAGAAATCGCCCGGAGCAGAGGCTGCAGAATTTGACCAGAGAGCATCGTGCAAGCCGCGAGGGCTCCCATGGTGAGCTGATCGTTGATGACTTGGGAGCCTCCTATCGCCACCACGACCAGTTGCGAGACGCTTCCGAAAAGCAGTGCGGCGGTTTGGTTCGCTTGCCCAGTTGAGATGGAGGACATCGTCGTTTTCGCCACCGCTTCCTGCAGCCGCTCAAAGCGCCGCTGCATTTGCGGCTCCATCGCCATAACCTTGACCGTGTGAATTCCGGTCAGTACCTCAGCGATAAAGTCGTATTTCCGATTATCCTGCGTGGTGCGCGCATCGAGTATTCTTCGGAATTCGCGCGCGCGACCTATGGCAAGCCCGGCAAACCCGAAGAACAGACTTGCAGGCACGAGCACCATTGCGCCGCCAACGATCGCCATCACCAAAAGGGCGATAACCACGAATGGCAGATCGATTAAGACCAACCTTGCCTGGCCGCTGTGATAATCGGCCAGCGCTGCAGCCGCGCCATAGCGGTTCACATGCACGGCGGCAGGTTCGCGCTCGAATCCGCCATTGGGTGCGCGGAGAAAACGGGCGACTCCTTCGTTTTCCACGTTTCGGGCGAAGCGCGTCGCCTGCCAGGACAGAAGAACCGATCTTGACGTTTTTAAAACGAAGTCAATAATTAGCGCTATCGCGAGACCAAAGAAGAGCCATGCGAGCGTCGAAAACGATCGGTTTGGAATTACGCGATCGTATACCTGCATAATCGAAAGCGGGAGCGCCAAGGCCAACAGATTTATGACAAAGGACGCAAAATAGATTGCCGCCGGAACCGTTGGCTCGTGAATCAGGCTTCCGTCCAAGGATGCAAAGCTAACCGGGCTCTTGCGCACCGCGCGAGCCGACCGACGGCTCGAAGGCCGCGGCTTTGCTTCCGCGATGAAATGCTTAAGGAACACGACCGATACGCCATTACATTAAAAACACCCTAACCATTGACTGGATTTGCTTAGCGTCGCGTTAAGGTAGACTTGACTTTCGCGAACCCACGCGCTGCTCAAAAAATTCGTTCCCGAATCGTTAATGCCAGGCCCCGGGCTACCTTGGATCGATTGGCACGGATTTAATCAATTGCCGGTAGGTTAGTTGAAAGCGTTTTTTAATCGATCTTTCGGACGGACTGCATTTGCAGGTGATTCATGCCCAATGATGACATTTTAGATGGTTTGCTGGTCCGCCCGGACAAGGCCGTTCGGAAAGCAGAGGGCGTGGTCGAGCCCGCGCGCAGCAACCAAGGCGATGAAAGCGGATACGATCTAACGAATCCGAACCTTCACCATGGCGCAGAAGCCAAGTATGCCCCAACCCTGCAAGTGGCAAGTAAATCTGGATCCGTTGTAACCTCTGCCGAAGAAACCTTCCATGAAGGTCGGGCGAACGGCGAGAGCTCGCATCTTGCCATCGGCGATAGCGCTCCGACCGCCACCGCCATCGCAGATCAGAGTGCCTATGAAGGCCACACCTTCTCGCTCAATGTCGCCAATCACTTCGTCGCTCCCGTCGGCGATGCCGTGACCTTCTCGGCCAAGCTGCCGGCGGGCCTCGGTATCGACGCCCATACCGGCGTCATCTCCGCAACCCCGACCGACAGCGACTTCGGCAACAACCCGATCACGGTGACGGCGACCGATGCTCACGGTCAGGCGATCAGCGAGAGCTTCCATCTTGCCGTCACCGACAGCGGTCCGACCGCCACCGCCATCGCAGACCAAAGCGCTTATGAGGGCCACAGCTTCTCGCTCAATGTCTCCAATCACTTCGCCGCTCCCGCCGGCGATACCCTGATCTTCTCGGCCAAGCTGCCAGCGGGTCTCAGCATCGATGCCCATACCGGCGTCATCTCGGGCGTGCCGACCGACGCCGACTTCGGCAACAACGCGATCACGGTCACGGCCACCGACGCCCACGGCAAGACGATCAGCGAAAGTTTCCATCTTGCCGTCGGCGACAGCGGTCCGACTGCAACCGCCATCGCAAACCAGAGCTCTTATGAAGGCCAAAGCTTCTCGCTCAATGTCTCCAGTCATTTCGCGGCCCCCGCCGCCGGCGACACCCTGACCTTTTCGGCCAAGCTGCCGACTGGCCTAAGCATCGATGCTCATACCGGCATCATCTCTGGCACTCCGACCGACAGCGACTACGGCAACAACCCGGTCACCGTGACGGCGACCGACGCCCACGGCAAAGCCATTAGCGAGAGCTTCCAGCTCCAGGTCGGCGACAGCGGTCCCACTGCTACCGCCATCGCAAACCAGAGCGCCTATGAGGGTCAGGCCTTCTCGCTCAATGTCTCGAATCACTTCGCGGCCCCTGCCGCCGGCGATACCCTGACCTTTTCGGCCAAGCTGCCGGCGGGCCTCAGCATCAATGCCCACACCGGCATCGTCTCGGGGACCCCAACCGACAGCGACTACGGCAACAACCCGATCACCGTGACGGCGACCGACGCCCAC
>WNFM01109522.1_pt1 | contig 17962 bp, 18 predicted proteins | sample 5400271 | NCBI WGS metagenome assembly WNFM01 (sample SAMN13153352, study PRJNA577476) | soil metagenome | isolation source: 60 cm saprolite on Douglas fir-dominated hillslope | place: USA:California | collected 2013-09-17 | reverse complement strand
GACCACCCCGGGCGCGAGCGGAATCTCCTCAACCGCGCTGACTTTGGTCACGTAGTACCGGGTCTCGCCGAAGCAACTCGTCGGAATCCCGACCTTTTCTTCGTAGTGGAGCGAAACGCGTTTGCCCATCACCTTGTTGATCTGTTCGGCGGTTGCATCGTCCCAGACCGTGAAGAAGAACTTCTCGGACATCGAGCCGGGCATCGACACCATCGCCAATTCTCCCTCCCAGGTCTTGCACAGCCATCCTTTGTTGGAGAATTTCTGAATCCACCCGGCGCGCTCGCCTTCCGAGTAGCTCCAATTGAACACGATCAGGAAGTATCCGGCGACGAGCAGGGCGATCGCGATCAGGACCGCTGCGATTCTCATGGCTCACTCTCCTCGAGTTTGCTTCACGGTGTAGCGGCATCCTCAGGCACGAAGAACCGGGGACTTCATAGACGCTGCTCGACCCATCCCTTGACCGACTGCAGGGCTCCCACCAGTTTCGATGCGTCGCTGCCTCCGGCCTGGGCCATATCCGGCCGGCCCCCGCCCTTCCCGCCCACCTGTTGTGCGACGAAATTGACGAGCTCGCCGGCCTTGAGCCTCGCGGTGAAGTCGGCCGTGACACCGGCGATCAGGCTCACCTTTCCGCCTTCGGTCGAGCCGAGCACGATCGCGGCGGATTTCAGCTTGTCCTTGAGTTTGTCGAGCGTCTCACGCAGCGTTTTTGCGTCGGCGCCGTCGAGTGACGCCGCAAGCACCTTGATTCCCTTTACCTCGACAGCCTGCGCAGCGAGATCGTCCCCCTGGCTGGCCGCGAGCCTGGACTTCAATCGCGCGAGCTCCTTTTCCAGCATCCTTTTCTCCTCGCGCTCCGCCTTGAGCTTTTCCTTCAGTGCGTCGCCCGACGCCTGATAGAACCCTTCGACGAAATGCCGCTCGTCTTCCATCATCTGCACCCAGGCGAGCGCGCCCTCGCCGGTGGTCGCCTCGACGCGGCGCACGCCCGCCGCCACGCCGCCCTGGGAGGTGATCTTGAAAAAGCCGATGTCGCCGGTGCGGGCAACGTGCGTGCCGCCGCACAGCTCGCGCGAGAAGCCGATGTCGAGCACGCGCACTTCGTCGCCGTATTTCTCGCCGAACAAGGCCATGGCGCCGCTCCTGACCGCGTCGTCGAACTTCATGATGCGGGCCGAAGTCGCCTCGTTTCTGAGAATTTCCGCATTGACCATTGCTTCGATGCGACGGACTTGCTCATGGGTCATAGCCGCTTCATGCGAGAAATCGAATCGCGTCTTGTCGGCATCCACCAGCGAGCCCTTTTGCTGCACGTGCGGCCCCAGCACCTCGCGCAGAGCCTTGTGCATCAGGTGCGTGGCCGAGTGATTGCGCATGGTGCGCGCGCGTCGCGGCGAGTCCACGTGCGCCGATACCCTATCGCCCACGGCGAGCCGCCCGGTCGCGAGCGCGCCGTGGTGGCCGAACACTTCAGGCTGGATTTTCTGCGTGTCGGAGACGACGAAAGTGCCGCCCGCGGCGACGAGCTCGCCGGCGTCGCCCACCTGGCCGCCCGATTCGGCGTAGAACGGGGTCTTGTCCAGCACGACGATGGCGGCTTCGCCCGCCGCGATGGCCGGCACCGAAGTCCCTTCCCTGTAGAGGGCCGACACTTTGGCGTCATCGAGTGCAAGGGTGTCATAGCCGCGGAACTCGGTCGCGCGGCCGGAATACTCGACGCCGGCGTCCATCTTGAACTTGCCCGCGGCGCGGGCGCGCTCGCGCTGGCGTTGCATCGCCGCTTCGAATCCCGCGTGGTCGATCATGATGCCGCGCTCGCGCGCCATGTCCGCGGTGAGGTCCACCGGAAAACCGTAGGTGTCGTAGAGCTGGAACACCGTTTCGCCGTCGAGCATCCGGTCCTCGCGGTGCAGCGCGCCCTCCAGCACTTTCATGCCGTTCTCCAGCGTCTCGGCAAAGCGCTCCTCCTCCGCCTTGAGCACCTGGGTGACGCGTTCCTTCGCTCGCGGCAACTCCGGATAGGCGTCGCCCATCACGCGCGAGAGGTCCGCGACGAGACGGTGAAAGAAGGGCTCCCTGCGCCCGAGCTTGTAGCCGTGGCGGATGGCACGCCGGACGATGCGGCGAAGCACGTAGCCGCGGCCTTCGTTTCCGGGAATGACGCCGTCCACGACGAGAAAGGAGCAGGCGCGGATGTGGTCCGCGATCACTTTCAGAGAATTGTTCGCGAGGTCTTTCGTCCCCGTCTCCCGCGCCGAGGCGCGTATCAGGTCCCGGAACAGGTCGATCTCGTAGTTCGAATGCACGCCCTGCAACACCGCGGCGATTCGCTCCAGGCCCATGCCGGTGTCCACGCAAGGCTTGGGCAAGGGCGTCATCGCGCCTTTGTCGTCGCGATTGAATTGCATGAACACGAGATTCCAGATCTCGATGTAGCGGTCGCCCTCCGCGTCGCTCGACCCGGGAGAACCGCCGGCGATACCGGCCCCGTGATCGTAGAAAATCTCGCTGCACGGGCCGCAGGGACCGGTATCCGCCATCTGCCAGAAATTGTCGCTCTGGTATTTCGGGCCGCCGGGCTTGTCGCCGATGCGGATGCAGCGCCCTTTCGGAACGCCGATCTCTTTGGTCCAAAGATCGTAAGCCTCGCTGTCCTCGTGGTACACCGTCGTCCACAAGCGTTTCGCCGGCAGCTCGTACACCTTGGTCAGCAGGTCCCAGGCATAGCGGATCGCGTCGCGCTTGAAGTAATCGCCGAAAGAAAAGTTGCCGAGCATCTCGAAGAAGGTGTGGTGCCGCGCGGTGTAGCCGACGTTCTCGAGATCGTTGTGCTTGCCGCCCGCGCGCAAGCTCCGTTGAGAGGTGGCTGCGCGCTTGTACGCTCGCGTTTCCCTGCCGAGGAACACGTCCTTGAACTGCACCATGCCAGAATTGGTGAAAAGTAGGGTAGGGTCGTTTGCCGGAACGAGCGGGCTCGAAGCGACGACCGTGTGGCCCCGCTCTTCGAAAAACTTCAGAAACTTCGCCCTGATGTCGGACGATTTCATGAAATCCTGAGACAACTCCTTGAAGCGCTTGATTTTCGCCCGATTTCCCGGTTCGCGCAACGACTCTTCCGGATTGAGTTAAGCTGAGCGCCGCATGCTGGGACGGATACTCAAAGATCTGTTCGCGTCCAAGGGCAGCTCGCGGCCCGGGCAGACCGTCTTCGAAGCCGGCGTGGACGCGTATAAAGCGGGCAAGCTCGCCGCCGCCGCGGAGCATTTTGCCGGCGCGCTGCGTGCCGAACCCGAAAACGTTCAGGCGCACAACTACGCAGGCGGGATCGATTTGCGGACGGGACGCTACCGCGAGGCGATCGAGCACTTCGCGCGTGCCCGCTTGCTCGACCCGCAAAAGGCCGAATACTGCTTCGGCGAGGCCCTGGCGCACCGAGAGCTGGGCGCGACCGAGGCCGCGCGCGAATGCTGCGAAAAAGCGCTCGCACTCGACCCCGGGCTGGCCCCTGTACATGACTTGCTCGCGAGTCTCAACCTTCCCGGACCCGACTATCTCGAGACTATCTCGATGTTCCATTCGCTTTTGCGCCCGCGCACCTACCTGGAGATCGGCGTCGAGAGCGGCCAATCGATCGCGCTCGCCCGGCGGGAAACGCGCGCGATCGGTATCGACCCCGAGCCCGAGATCACAAAGCGGCTCGCTCCCGACACGAGCATACGTGTCACCACGAGCGACGCATACTTCGCTTCCCACGACGTGCTGGCGGAGTTCGGCGGCTTGCCTATTGATCTCGCTTTCATCGACGGGATGCACCACTTTGAATTTGCGCTGCGCGACTTCATCAACATCGAGAAGCACTGCACGTCACAATCGACGATACTAATTCACGACTGTTACCCCTTGTCCCGCCAGACCGCCGAACGAGAGCGCCGAACCAAATTCTGGAGCGGCGACATATGGAGGCTCGTCCTCATCCTGAGGAAATATCGCCCCGACCTGAGCGTGAAAGTGATCGGCACGGCGCCGACCGGCCTGGGCGTCGTGCGCGGACTCGACCCCGGTTCGAGAGTCCTGCAGGAGAAGTACGATGTGATCGTCGGGGAGTTCCTCGCGCTCGACTATTCGGTGCTCGACGCCGACAAGCCGGGAATGCTCGCCTTGTATCCCAACGACTGGGAGAAGCTGAAGGCGATTCTGCAGTAGGGGTCTGGGCCGTTGCGCCTTTTGGCGCGACGCTAGTGCGCGCCGGCCCTCTCCTGTGCCGACGCGATGTCGAATTCGCGCAACCATCGCTCGAGCCCCGTCGAAGCCCCGTCTAGCTTTCGCAATTGCCGGAGGGCGATGCGGCACGCAGTGCGTTGCCTGCGGGTGGAGTAAGCCGGCGGATCCGGTTCTTTTCCCGCTCGGACCGCAGCCGTAACCTCGCGCTTGGTGCGCAGAAGATCGGCGTCGCCGAAGCGCTCGAGCAGCGCCTGGAATCGAGCGAACTCGGCTCGATCGAGCGGCTTGCTCCGGCCCTCCTCGTCCTGCACCGGATTGGGCGGATAGAGACTCAAGCACGGCAGCCATCCTTTGGGGACTGTGACATCGGCAGCGTGCGTTCGGCCCTGCCGCACGAAGCGGGGCAGCAGGTGCGTGTGCGGGCCTGTGGGGGGCGGTGAGCCTTTCACGCCGATTCTCTCAAAGACCTCGATGCGACCGAGCCGTGACAGCATCACGCGATGCGGGCTGCGCTGCGCGAGAAATTCGAAGAGCGGCGCGTTCGCGAGCAGCGGGACATCGCCCGCCGCGCGCAAGGCCGCGAGCACCGCGGGATCCGCGGTGCGCACGCAGAAATCGCAGTTTGCGAGCCCGAGGCCGAGGTCGAACAGCGTACAGTCGCGGTCCTCCGGCCGCAGGGCCTCGCGATCGGCACCCAGCTCGGTCACGCGCGCGTTCCCGGTCATGCGCCCCTGGGACTCCGGCAGGCACAGCGCGACGCCGTGCAGCCACAGGTCGCTTCTCGCGCTGAGAAGCTCGTACGCGAATGCGCGGCAATGCTCGTTCAGCCGGACCGCGATGGCTCCCCCGGCGGTCACCACCTCGAACTCCCGCGCGTCGGCCGCCTCGGGGGGCCCGCGATGGAACTCCGCGATCGCACCGAACGCACCGATGCTCCAGCTGCTTTTCGCAGATCGCAAATGGCGGGCGACGAGTTCGCGCAAATCGCTCACGCCTTCGCTCAGTACAACATGCCCACCACCGAACCCGCCACGCAGGTCGCCAGCGTTCCGGACACGATGGTCTTTCCGCCCAGCGAAACGATCTCGTCGCGGCGCTCCGGCGCCATGGTCGCGAGGCCTCCGATCATGATACCGAGGCTGCCGAAATTGGCGAAGCCGCACAGCGCGTAAGTCATCATCAGGCGGCTGCGGGGACTGAGCGCGCTTTCGGGAAGCCTCGCAAGATCGATGTAGGCGAGCAGCTCGTTCAGCACGGTCTTGGTTCCCATCAACGCCCCCGCGCTCGTGGCTTCCGCCCATGGGATGCCCATGACCCAGACCAGGGGCGCCATCGCCATCCCGAGCACGCGCTGCAGCGTGACCGGCGCTCCGGCCAGCTGCGGAAGCAGCGCGAGAACCTGATTGGCGAGGCTCACCAGCGCCACCAGCACGACCAGCATCGCGACGATGTTGACGAGGAGCTGCACGCCATCGACCGTGCCGCGCGTGACCGCGTCCATGCTCGAGGTTGTGGCCTGGGGCTCGAGCTTCCCTTCGGTCGCAGGCGCGTCCGCGGGAACCGGAACCATGAGCACGGAGATCGCAATCGCAGCCGGCGTGCTGATGATGGAGGCGATGAGAATGTGCCCCAGCGCGTCGGGAACCACCTTCGACAGGATGCTCGCGTAGAGCGCCATCACGGTGCCGGCGACGGTCGCCATGCCGCAGCTCATGAGGATGAAGAGCTCCCCGCGGCTCATGTTGCGGATGTAGGGTTTCACCACCAACGGCGCCTCGACCATGCCGACGAACACGTTCGCCGCAGAGGACAGGCCGATCGCGCCGCCGACGCCCATGGTTTTTTGCAGGAGAATCGAAAACACGTTCACGATCCGGGGGAGCACCCGCCAGTAGAAGAGCAGCGCCGACAGCGCGCTCACGACGAGCACCAGCGGCAGCGCCCTGAACGCGAGCACGAAGCTCGCACCCGGATAGGTCTCGGCGAACGGAAGCGGCCCACCGCCCAGAAAACCGAACACGAACGCGGTCCCGTCCTGGGTCGCCTTTTCAAGCGCCATGAGGGCATCGTTGAGGACGAGGAAAACGTCCTTGGCGTAAGGCGCCTTCAACAGCACCAGTCCCAGCCCGAAGGTCAGCAGCATGCCGGCGATAACCGGCCGCCAGGCGACGGTTCTGCGGTTTTCGCTGAAAACCCAGGCGAGGACGTGCAGCAGAAAAAATCCGAACAGGCTGTGAAGGATGAGCCCGAAGTCCATTCGGCGAATCCGCGCTCGATCAGCCGAGGTTCACGCCGAGCAGCTTGCCGACCATGTAGGTCAATGCACCGGCACCGCCCCCGATCGAGAGCATGCGGAAACCGCCGTAAAGCGCGCTGCGGCCCGTGAACAGGCTGAGCGTCGCGCCGACGGCGAACAGAGCGCAGGCCGTTGCGGCGATCGAAACACCGAACGCCGTATTGCCCTTCAACAGCAGGAAAGGCAGCAGCGGGACCAGTGCGCCCACGGAAAAGGAGAACAAGGAGGAAATCGCCGCGCCCCAGGGCGAGGCGAGATCATCGGGATTGAGCCCCAGCTCCTCGCGCGCGAGCGTATCAAGCGCATGCTCAGGATCGGCGATGATCTTGCGGGCCACGGCCAGCGCTTCGTCCTTGGGCAATCCCCGCGCGGCGTAGATCATGGCCAGCTCCTGCGCCTCCTGCTCGGGATACTCTTCCAGTTCCTGCCTCTCCAGTCCGATCTGGTATTCGAACATCTCGCGCTGCGAGCGCACCGACACGTACTCCCCGGCCGCCATCGAGAACGCCCCGGCGAGCAGTCCCGCCGCGCCTGAAAGCAGGATCACGCCATCGGCACCCGTAGCGCCCGCCACGCCGAGTATGAGGCTGCAATTGGATACCAGCCCGTCGTTTATGCCGAACACCGCGGCGCGCAGGTTGCTTCCTGCGCCAACCCTGTGGCGCTTGCCGATCTCCCCAACGGAAACCGGCGCCAGATGCCCCGGGGCGGGATGCGTGTATATCGACAGGCCGCGCACCTTCATTGCGGCGAGGATGCTGCGCATCGCCTCGGGCCCGCGGTTCCGGATCAGCGCCGCGGCGATGCGCGCGCGCAGGCTTGGAACATAGGCGGGGGGCGCGCTTTTCATGGAGCGCGCCCAGATCGCGGCCTGGTGCTCGGCCTCGCCGGCAAGTTCGCGGAACAGCGCCTCGCGCGCGGTTCCGCGCTCGGCCTCGGACATGACCCGGTAGAGATACGCCGAGCGCATCTCCTCGAACCATGCGTCGGTCGCTTTGTCTCTCATTTTCGGGAGCCCGGTTGGGGGTGGAATCTATGCAGGAACCGGTAAGGACGTCCGGAGATCGGGGACGGGTTGTGGCTGTGGCGCACGTACATGATGGAGCGAATTCTAGTCCCGCATCGATTTGCGCGTCGCCGGCCTCCTCTCAGTCGTCTTCGCCGCCGATCGCCGCGCGAATCGCATCGAAGGAAAACCCCCGCGATTGCAGAAAGCGCATCTGTTTGGCGCGCTCCTCGCGGGTCTTGGGCGCGACCCGGAATTTCCTGCGCCAGACTTCGCGCGCGCGCTCGAGCTCGGTCGCGCGCGCGGCCCCGGATGCCTGCTCGGCGAGCTCCTTACCGAGACCCTTCGCGCGCAACTCGTGCGCGATGCGCGCCGCTCCGTACTTGCGTGAAAGCGCGTGCGCGCGCGATTCCGCGTAGCGCTCGTCGGACAGGAGCCTGAGTCGGGACAGGTCTTCCAGCAGAGCTTCGAGCTCCTCCTCGGGACCGCCGTACGTCCGGAGCTTCCGGGCCAGCTCGGCTAAGCTGTGCTCGCGCCGCGCGAGCAGCCGCAGGGCCCGCTCGCGCAGGCTGGGCTCGCGCCGCATCGACCGCCTAGACCTCGGCGGTGACGGGAGCCAATGCCTCCGGATTCTTGATGCCGAGCTTCTCGCGGATTTTCGCCTCGATCTCGGCGGCGAGCTCCGGGTTCTCCTTCAGGAAGTCGCGTGCGTTGTCCTTGCCCTGGCCGATTCGGTCCTTCTTGTACTGATACCAGGCGCCGGACTTGTCGACCACGCCGCAGTTGACCCCAAGCTCGAGGATCTCGCCTTCGAGCGACACCCCTTCGCCGTAGAGAATATCGAACAGCGCCTCGCGGAACGGCGGCGCGACCTTGTTCTTCACCACCTTCACTCGGGTTTCGGAGCCGATCACCTCGTCGCCGCGCTTGATGCTGCCGATGCGCCGGATGTCGAGGCGGCACGACGCGTAGAACTTGAGCGCGTTGCCACCAGTGGTCGTCTCGGGGTTGCCGAACATGACGCCGATCTTCATGCGGATCTGGTTGATGAAGATGACGAGCGTGTTGGTGCGCTTGATGTTGGAGGTGAGCTTCCGGAGCGCCTGGCTCATCAACCTCGCCTGCAGACCCATCTGCGGCTCGCCCATTTCGCCTTCGATCTCGGCCTTGGGAGTCAACGCCGCGACCGAGTCGATCACGATCACGTCGACCGACCCCGAGCGCACCAGCATGTCGGCGATCTCCAGGGCCTGCTCGCCGGTGTCGGGCTGGGAAATCAGCAGCTCGTCGATCTTGACGCCCAACTTGGCCGCGTATTGCGGATCGAGCGCGTTCTCGGCGTCGATGAAGGCCGCTGTGCCGCCCAGCTTCTGCGCCTGGGCGATCACCGAAAGCGTGAGGGTCGTCTTCCCCGAGGACTCGGGCCCGTAGATCTCGACCACGCGGCCGCGCGGCAATCCGCCCACCCCGAGCGCGATGTCCAGGCCCAGAGATCCGGTCGACACCACCTGCACGTCCTGCGCGGCCTGAGAGTCCATCTTCATGATGGAACCCTTGCCGAACTGCTTTTCGATCTGGGCCAGAGCGGCCTGCAGGGCCTTGGCCTTGGCTTCTTCCATGACTTTCCCTTCGTTGACCATTTTGATTATCTCCTATATTCGTGCGTTGAAGCGGGCGCCCGCCGCCGTCATCTTCGCCGCCCGGACGCCATTTCAGCGTTCCCAACGCGCAAAGCGAGAAGCCGGTTGACCTGGATTTTTATACAGGTTCGGGAGAAATGCAAGCCCTCGTGACAAATCAATGACTTAGACCATCAACATTGAACGGGAATAGAATCGCGCCTATGTCCATGCCCTGGGAAGTACTGAACGCCGACGCGCTCCGCGAAGCCCGTCTCGTCGCGGAGCCCTTCCCCTATCTCATCGTCGACAACCTCATCCGCCCCGAGGTCCTCGCCGAGGTGGTCGGAAGCTTTCCGCGCATCGACAAGCGCGGCAGTTTTCCGCCGGAAGCGGTTTCGTGCTCGGGACGGTTCGCGACGCTCATGGCCGAGATGCACAGCGTCGAGCTGAGGGACTTGGTCGGCGAGCGCCTGGGCATGGATCTGAAGGGCAGACCTCCGATGCTCACCGTTCGCGGCCGCACCGGGAAAAAGGACGGCCGGATCCACGCCGATTCGAAATCCAAGCTGGTCACGGTTCTTCTCTACCTGAACCCCGGCTGGAGCGCGCCCGAAGGGCGGCTCCGGCTCCTCTACAACGACCACGACCTGACTCGCTACGCCGCCGAGATATCGCCCGACGCCGGACGGTGCCTGATTTTCATGGTCACCCCGAACTGCTGGCACGGACACGAGCCCTTCGAGGGCGAGCGGCGCACAATCCAGCTCAACTACGTCACATCCGAAGAAGCTCGCGAGCGTGACCTGAAGCGGCATCGCTTCAGCGCATTCCTGAAAGGGCTCTTTTCGAGGAAAGATGAAAAGAGTCCTGCTCATTAAGCTGACGTCGCTGGGCGACCTGATCCACGCGCTGCCGGCTCTGAGCGACGCCCAAAGCGCCCGTCCCGGGCTCGAGTTCGACTGGGTCATCGACGAGAACTTTCAGGAGATCGCCGGGTGGCATCCGGCGGTGAGAGGCGTCATCACGACCAATCACCGCGAATGGCGCGAAGCCTTGGCGAAACCCTCGACGCACGGCTCCATTTCCAAGACGATCGAAGAGATCCGGGCGAACGAATACGACCTGGTCATCGACGGGCAGGGCAACTTCAAGACCGCCTTGCTTTCTCTGTTCTCCAAGGGTCCGCGCGCCGGCTTCGACAGCCATTCGGTGCGCGAATGGATCGCTCACCTCGCCTACCAGCGGCGGTTCGCCGCGTCGAAGAACGCGCACGCCATCGAGCGCTTGAGGCGCTTGTTTGCCTCCGCCCTGGACTATCCGCTTCCCGCCTCTCCACCCGATTTCCGAATTCGAAGGGAGAGATTCATCAAGCCGAAACTCGATCTTCCCGGCGGGTATCTCGTGTTCGTCCACAACGCGAGCTGGAAAACGAAGCTCTGGCCCGAAAGGCATTGGATAGCTCTAATCGGGAAGTCGGTTCAGGCGGGATTTCGCGTGCTTCTCCCCTGGGGAAACGCCAGGGAGGAAGCCCGGGCGAAGCGCCTGGCGATCGGCCCCGGGGTCCAGGTCCTGCCCAGGCTGAGCCTTTCGGAAATCGGCTACGTGATCGAGAGGGCCAGGGCCTGCGTCTGCATGGACACAGGCTTGAGCCACCTGGCGGCGGCCCTTGACGTGCCCTCGATCACTCTCTATGGCTCGACCGACTCCGGGCTCATCGGCGCATCGGGCGCCTCGCAGGTGCACCTGCGATCCGATCTTCCCTGCTCGCCCTGTCGGGCAAAGACCTGCCGCTACAGCTCGGGGGACAATCCCTGCCTGGAGCAAATCGGTCCGGAAAGGGTGTTCGGGGAACTGCTGCGTCTGACCGGATCCGCAACCGCCCTCAGGCAAGTCCCAGTCTCACCGGTATCCGCCTCGGCCCGAAAGCCTTCTTGAAGGGCTCGAAGCGCCCGGCGATCGCCCCTCGGCACTGCTTGCACCTGCCATCCCCGGTGAGCCGATAGTCCAGGATGCTGTACCAGTCGCGAGCGATCACGGCGCTGCCGCAGCCCGGGCAGTAAGTCGATCCGCCCTCGGGGTCGTGGACGTTGCCTGTGTACACGTAGCGCAGGCCGTGCCCCAGCGCGATCGCGCGCGCGCGCGTCAGCGTCGCAGCCGGAGTAGGAGGAATGTCGGTCATCTTGTAGTCGGGATGGAAGGCGGTGAAGTGCAGCGGCACCTCGGGTCCGAGCTCTTTGGCGATCCAGCGGCATTCGGCGTCGATCTCCGCATCGCCGTCGTTCCTCCCGGGGATGAGCAGCGTGGTGATCTCGAACCAGACTTCGGTCTCGTGCTCGAGGTAGGCGAGCGTGTCGAGCACGTCCTTCAGGTGCGCACTGCAGGTGCGGAAATAAAAGTCCTCGGAGAAGGCCTTCAAGTCGACATTGGCCGCGTCCATCTTGGCGTAGAACTCGCGCCGCGGCCGGTCGTGCATGTAGCCGGCGGTCACGGCCACCGCCTTGACGCCGACCTCGCGGCAGGCATCGGCGACGTCCATCGCGTACTCGGCGAAGATCACCGGGTCGTTGTAAGTGAACGCGACGCTGCGGCACCCGTAGTCGAGCGCGGCGCGCGCGAGTTGTTCCGGGCTCGCTGCATCGGCCAGCGTGTCCACGTCGCGCGACTTGGAAATGTCCCAGTTCTGGCAGAACTTGCAGGCGAGATTGCAGCCCGCAGTGCCGAAGGAGAGGATGCTCGAGCCGGGGTAGAAATGGTTGAGCGGCTTCTTTTCCACAGGGTCGATGCAAAAGCCCGAAGAGCGTCCGTAAGTGGTCAGCACCATTTTGTCGTGCTCGCGCATGCGCACGAAACACGCGCCGCGCTGGCCTTCGTGCAGCCGGCAGTCGCGCGGGCACAGGTCGCACTGCAGTCTCCCGTCCTCCAGCATGTGCCACCAGCGGCCGATATAGGGGTTTTCGGGCACGGCGTTCATTGGCAAAACTCCGCCTCGCGCCACTTGAGCACGGTGTAACGCTTCACCCGGCAGCGCCGGATGTCGGTGTCCGCCGCAATCCCCGCCTTTCGCTTGAGGTGCGCGATGAACTGCTCCGGATCGGGCAACCCCTCCCAGACCTGCGGCAGGAAGGTCGCGCGCCTGCCCTCCTCGCTCTGTTCGAGAATGAGGCCGTCCACCCCGGGGCGCAGCCGCCCGATGAGATCGGCGTGGTCCTCGAACGCGAGGCGCTTGGGCGTCGACAGCAGCGACACTTCGATGTCGGTGCGCGCGAACTCGTCGGGAGTGAGCGGCTTGAAGCGCGTGTCCTCGAGCGCCGCGGCGCGGGCGTTCTCGGCGACGTCCGAGGCGAGCGGCCGCTGCGCCTCGAGCGCGCCTACGCAGCCGCGCAGCTCTTCGTCTTGCATGAGGGTGACGAAGGTCGCACGCGATTCACGGAGCCAGGGCTCCTCGGCGACCGGTGCGCCGGGCTCCCCACCCGTACCGAGCGCGGCGGAGATCGACTGACGCGCGATCTGCAGCAACCTTCTTCCGTGGTCCGCCTCGTAGCGCAGATTTTCCGGGGCAAGCGCGAAAGAGGCGTAGCCGACGACCCGGCTCCTGTCGCCGGCGGTGTCGCCGGAGTTCCGGCAGTCGAGCAGTTTCGGCGCGAGTCCCTTGCGCTTGGCCGCTAGAAGCCGAGAATCGCGCGAACGGTGGCGCCGTCGATTCTGCGTGCGGCCTCGTACGAATGGTAGTGCGAGAGATCCGAACTGATCACGATCAGGGTCTCTGCGCCGCCCCAGAGGCGCTCCAGCACGTCGGCGACTTTCGCCGGAGCGGCGTCGCCCACCACCAGTGGCACGAGCGAGAATTCGCCCAGGATCCGCTGCAGGAACGGCAGCTGCACTTCCAGCGCATGCTCTTCGGCGTGCGTCGCCGCCGATTCCACGACTTGGGGCAGGCCGCGGATCGAGGCGATCGCCTCTTCGTCCAATGAGATCCGGCCGAGCGGCGTGTCGAATGCGCTCGCCCGCGGCAGCGCGAGGCCCCGCACGGGAACCCGGTGACAGGGACCGAGGATCACGACGCGCCTGACGATGCCGCGCGCCGGGCGCAACCGGTCGTACGCGCTCGCCGCCACCGGTCCGGAATAGATGAAACCGGCGTGAGGGACGATCACCGCCTTGGGGAATCCCGGCGCGAGAGGCGCCTCCTCCGTCTGGTCGAGATAGGAAGAGACTTCTTCGGCGAGCGTGCGCGCGTCCCCGGGATAGAACAGGCTCGCGACCGCGGGCGGGCGCACCTCTGGGTTGGGAAACAAGCTCATGCCCTCAATATAGAGCACGGGGCTCCCGGACCCAAGCCCCGCGCGCGCGCCTTCAGCGTGGCAGCGGTGCGCGGTGCCGGGCGGTCCAGGGCCCGCGCTGCTCGCGCGCCCGCACTTCGCCCGTCATGGCGTCCCCGGCCACGGTCCCCTCGAACGCCATCAGCCGGCCCTTGTAGAGCAGCCCGAAGCGGACCTGCTCGCCCCGCACCGCCAACTCCCTGAGATAGAGCTCGGCGTCGCCGTCGCGCACGAATCCGCCGACGGCGTGGAGTTCCTGGGTGATCTGCAGCATGAGCGGAGCGCCCGCCAGCGATTTGGGCAAAGTGAGCTCCCACGCGCCCTGCACGCGCGCCGGGACGACGTAGTAATACAGCCTCGTCCAGGACGTGCCGCTGATCATCTCCTTTTCGGGGACGTCCATCGAACGCTCCTTGTCGGGCGGCCAGGGCACGAGCGGATAGTCGTGGGACACGATGCGCGTGCCGGGACGCAGCTCGGCGCGGAGCCTCGGCGCGAGCCGCGTCACGAAGCGCGGCAGCAGATAGAGCATCACCACGCTCGCCGACCGGATGTCGGTCTCGAACAGGTCGCCCTGCACGAAGTTGACGCGATCCGCGACGCCTTCGCGCTTCGCTCCGATTCTCGCCATTTCGACGAGCTCGGGCTGCAGCTCGACGCCGACCCCGCGCGCGCCGAAGCGCTTGGCCGCCGTGATCACCAGCCTCCCGTCTCCCGAACCGAGGTCGTAGACCACGTCCTCGGCGCGGATATCGGCGAGCTTCAGCATCTCCTCCACGATCACCCAGGGCGTGGGAACGTAGGGGCCGGCGACGTTGTCCTTCGAGTCGTCGAGGTTCTGCGCGAGAGCGGGCGCGGCGGCGCAGAGCGCCAGCGCGGCCGCAACACGGCGGAAACCCGAATTCATCCTCCTTCTTCCAGTCTTTCGAGCAGACCTTTCAGAGCGAAAACCACCGACTGCCGGCGCACCCTCTCCCGGCCACCCCGGAAACGCCGGGTGACGCTCTCCATCGCGCCCCGTCTCCGCGACCACGCGAAACACACCGTGCCGACGGGTTTCGCCTTCGTGCCGCCAGAGGGCCCCGCGACGCCGGTCACGGCGATCGAAACTTGCGCGCGGCTGCGCGCGAGCGCGCCGGCGGCCATTTCCTTCGCGGTTTCCCGGCTCACCGCGCCGTGCCGCGAGAGAGTCCGCTCGCGCACGCCGAGCACCTCCTTCTTGGCTTCGTTGGAGTAGGTCACGAAGCCGCGGTCGAACCACTCGGAGCTTCCCGAAACGGAAGTCACGGCCTGGGCGATCCAGCCGCCGGTGCAGGACTCGGCCGTCGCGAGCTTCAGATTGCGCTTCTTCAGACGGGCGCCGATCCTTTTCGCGAGCAGCTTGAGCGCATCGCGAGCCATCAGCCGAGGACTCGCTTCAGAACCGCGATCAGGAGCAGGGTGTAGAACGCCGCGACGGTGTCGTCGAACATCACGCCCAGGCCTCCCTTCATCGCGCGGTCGATCTGGCGGATCGGCGCCGGCTTGACCACGTCGAAGAAGCGGAACGCGAAGAACGCAAAGGCCCACCAAGCCCAGCCCGAGGGCGCGAGAAGCAGCACGAGAAGCATCGCGACCACCTCGTCCCAGTTCATGGCGCTGTGATCGGCGATTCCCAGATCGCGCCCGGTGCGCCCGCAGGCCCAGACGCCGATTCCGAAGAAAAGAACGATGACCCCGAAAAGATACAGCGGAACGACGGCCCCGAAGAGAGGCAGCGGCGGCAGCAGCCAGTCGAGCAGAATGAAAAGCGGAAACGCAAGCAGCGCGCCGACGGTGCCCGGTGCCAGCGGCGCGAGCCCCGTTCCGAACCCGAGCGCGATGAAGTGGGCCGGGTGGGCGAAGACGAAACCGGGGGTGAGCCGCGGGATCATGCGAAGTGATCGAAACCCTTGCGCGGACTGGAAACGAGCCTGCCCCGGGCGTCGCGCAGCCTCGCCACGGGGTCGCCGGGTACCGCGACGCCGATGAGGGCGAGGGGGATTTCGAGATCTTTTCCCACTGCTTCGATCTCCGGGCGCTTCGACGTCGGCGCGGTGAACACGAGCTCGTAGTCATCACCGCCGGCGAGCAGGCAATCGTCGGCGAGCGCTTTGTCCGGGCAGCCGGCGATCGCCCTCGCCCGCGGGAGGCTGTCCCAGGCGAGCTCCGCGCCCACGCGGGACACTTCCAGGATATGGCCGAGATCCGCAAGCAGGCCGTCGGAGATGTCGATCGCGCCGCGCGCAAGGCCGCGCAGCCGCAAGCCGAGATCGACGCGCGGCTCGGGCGTGTGCAGCCGGGTGAGGCAGGCTTCGAGTGCCGCGCCCTCCAGCTTCACGCGCCCTTTGAGGTGGGCGAGCGCGAGCGCCGCCTCTCCGGTCGCGCCCGAGAGCCAGATATCGTCCCCGGCGAGCGCCGCGTCGCGCTTGAGCGCGAGCCCCGCCGGCACCTCGCCCATCACTGTGACCGAGATCGTGAGGGGCCCTCTGGTCGTGTCCCCGCCGATGAGCTCGGTTCTCCAGCGGCCGGCGAGACGGAAGAACCCCTGAGCGAACGCGGCGATCCACTTCTCGTCGGCCTCCGGCAGCGCGATCGCGAGCGTGGCCCAGCGCGGGCCGGCGCCCATCGCGGCGAGATCCGAGAGATTGACCGCGAGCGCCTTGTGCCCGAGCTTCGCCGGGTCGGCGTCCGGGAAGAAATGGGTTCCGGCCGTCAGCATGTCGCTCGAAACGGCGAGCAGCATTCCCGGGTCGGGCCGGAGGAGCGCGCAGTCATCGCCCACCCCCAGGACCGCCGTCGGCGCTTCCCGGGTGAAGTATTTGCGCACGATGTCGAACTCGGAGGCCACGTCTTCAGGCTTTCCTCTCCTGCGGGCGCAGCTCGGACACGAGCTTGTCGAGCACGCCGTTCACGTACTTGTGGCCGTCGGTGCCGCCGAAGTCCTTGGCGAGCTCGATCGCCTCGTTGATCACGACCTTGTATGGGATATCGGTCGCGTTTTTCAGCTCGAACGCCGCGAGCAGCAGGATGCCGCGCTCCACCGGCGAGAGCTCTTTGAGCTTGCGGTCGAGCACGGGCGCGATCAGGCGCTCGAGCGAGGCGGCGTGCGCTATCGTGCCCTGCAGGAGCCGCGCGAAATACTCGGCGTCTGCCTTGCCGAAGCCCTTCGATTCGGCGAGCTGGGACTGAAGTCCGGCCGCGTCGTCGCCCGCGAGCTGCCACGCGTAGAGGCCCTGCAGCGCGAGCTCGCGCGAACGGCGCCGCGCCGATTTCATTTGTGGCTCTTCGCGATGCTCTTGGAGAGGTTCGCCATTTCCACCGCGACCTCGGCGCAGTCCCGGCCTTTTTGCGCAGCGCGCGCCCTCGCCTGTTCCTCGGTGTCGGTGGTGAGAATGCCGTTTGCGACCGGGATGCCGCTGTCGAGCTGGACCTGCATGAGGCCTGAGGCGGATTCGTTCGCGACGACGTCGAAATGGTGTGTCTCGCCGCGGATCACCGCGCCGAGCGCGATCAGCGCGTCGTACTTTTCCGTGTTGGCGAGCTTCTGCAGGGCGAGCGGCGCTTCGAGCGCACCCGGCACGCTGACCACCGTAAGGGCGGTCACGCGCAATTCCCCGAGCCGCTTGCGGCAGGCTTCCAGCATCGCGACGCCGATGCGCTCGTTGAAGCGCGAGCGCACGATCCCGACGCGCAGGCCCTCCCCGCTCGAGTCGGGCTCGATCTCCGCCATCAGCCGTCCCGCGCCTTGGCGGCCTTTTCGACGTAGCCCGCGATCTCCAGCTCCCACCCGGCCATACTCGGCATCTTGCGGGGCGAGGCCATGAGGCGCATCTTGCCGACCTTGAGATCGCGCAGGATCTGCGCACCGATTCCGTAGGTGAGGAAATCCATCTTCGAGGGCCCTTCGGGCCGCTCGGGCGAAGCGACGCGCTCGATGAGCTGGGACGCGCTCTCCGCGCAGTTGAGCAGCACCAAGACGCCTTTGCCCTCGGCGGCGATGCGCTCGAGCGCGTCGGGCACCGACCAGGAGTGCGCCCGGGGGCCGGCCTCGAGCAGGTCGAGCACGGAGAGCGGCGCGTGCACGCGCACCAGCGTCTCCTTGCCGGGCAGGATCTCGCCGCGAACGAGCGCGAGCTGGGTCTCCCCGCTGATCTTTTCGAGGTAGGCGATGAGCCGGAACGGCCCGAAGCGCGTCTCGATCACGCGCTCGGTCACGCGCTTGATGAGCGATTCGTTCTGGCTCCGGAAGTGGATGAGATCGGCGATCGAGCCGATCTTGAGCCCGTGATGTTTCGAGAATTCGATCAGGTCGGGCAGGCGCGCCATGCTTCCGTCGTCTTTCATGATCTCGCACAGCACCGCCGCCGGATGAAGTCCGGCGAGCTGCGCGAGGTCGCAGCAGGCCTCGGTGTGCCCGGCGCGCACCAGCACCCCGCCTGCCTGCGCGATGAGCGGGAACACGTGGCCCGGC
>WNFM01330266.1_pt1 | contig 17970 bp, 20 predicted proteins | sample 5400271 | NCBI WGS metagenome assembly WNFM01 (sample SAMN13153352, study PRJNA577476) | soil metagenome | isolation source: 60 cm saprolite on Douglas fir-dominated hillslope | place: USA:California | collected 2013-09-17 | reverse complement strand
CGGCTCGCTTCGATCTTGAATATGTTTGGGGCAAGCATACCTTGCGCGCAGGTATCGATGACAACAAGTTGAAGTCGAAGAATGCTGGCGAGTTCTTGGCCGGTGGCTCGCTAATATCATTCCGCTTTGCGGCCAACCCGAACCAATTGATCAACACTGGCCGCGGCTCGTTTTCGCCTGCTTCCGCTGGTGGTCTGGGCACGCTTGGCTACTATGGTCGTGAACAGATCTTCGACGACAGGACCAATGCCGAATCCAATCAAAAGGCGCAGTACATTGAAGATCGTTTCCAGGTAACCAAGAATCTTTTGGTGACCGCGGGTCTTCGTGCCGAGCAATATGAAAACGTGAACGGCGACGGTCAAGTCTTCCTGAAGATCAAGAACCAGTACAATCCGCGGCTGAACGCCGCTTGGGATATGAACGGGGACGCGTCGATGAAGATATTCGGTAGCTTGGGCCGCTATTCGATCCAGATTCCGACGCACTTGGCGGTACGCGGTGCAAGCCGATCGTTGTTTACCCGCCAGTTCTTCACCTACACGGGTATCGATGCCAACGGCAATCCTACCGGCAGGGTTAATTTCGGTGTTTCGCCCGCGAACCCGAACGGCGTCCTCCCCTTCTCGGCAAACAACGAATACGGCCAGGCGAAAGACGCGGCAACCGTTTCAGCGCTGGACCTGAAGCCTTCTTATCAGGACGAGATCAGCCTTGGCTTTGAAAGAATGTTCAATCCCAGCGTGAACTACGGTGTCAAGGGTACCTACCGCACCCTGAAACAGACCATTGATGACTTCTGTGATTCGACGCCATTCGACAACTATGCTATTGCGCATGGCATTGCCAACACCAATCCCAATGGTTCATTTGGTTGCGCCTCGTTCAACCCGGGCAAGGCCAATACATTCAAGGTTAATTACTCGGGCATCCCCGGTGATCTGACCACGGTATCCCTGTCCGAGAAGGAATTGGGCTTCCCGGAAAAGCCGCATCGCGTCTACAAGGCACTCGACTTCTTCATCGAGCACCCGTTGCGTGATGGCTGGTATGGACGTATCAACTACACCTTGTCGCGCAGCACCGGCAACACCGAGGGCCAAACCCTGTCGGACGTTGCGCAGACTGACGTGGCAGCTACCCAGACGTGGGACTTCCCGGGCTTGATGGTTGGCGCGAACGGCAAGTTGCCGGGCGATCGCACCCATCAGATCAAGGCGTTCGGCTACTGGCAATTTGCGCAGGAATGGGGCGTTGGCGGCAATTTCCTGGCTGCCTCAGGCCGCCCTAAGAACTGCCTTGGCAATTTTGACCCGAGCGTGATCGATCCCAATGTGTATTACGACCTGGGTTATGGATCGTCCTTCCATATGTGTAACGGCAAATTGTCGCCGCGCGGAACGGCCGGGAACCTGCCGTGGGATGTGCGCCTTGACGCGAACCTTGTATATACACCAGCGTCGATTAAGGGCATGTCTTTCAAAATGGACATATTCAACTTGTTCAACAAGCAGACTGCTCAAGCCATTGATGAAGTGCATGACGTAGCCAACACCACTGCGCCATTCCCGGAGTCGAACACTTACGGTCGCGTTATCAGCTATAGCGCACCGATTTCGGTCAAATTCACGGTGGAATACCGCTTCAATTGATCGTTTAGGACCGCAGTTGCAGAAGGGAAGAGGGGCCGCAAGGCCCCTTTTTTTCGTGCTCCTTTTTGTCATGCCATTTTTGCGTTGCTCCTGGTAAACCAGCTGCTGGTCGTCTATCGCATGCCCGTTTGATAATCCAAATCTATTCCCGCAACACTAATCTTTTGAGCCAAATTGGTATGCGGCCCCCACCAAATTAATTTTCATTTGGCCAAGTGACGAAGTTGGCCCCGCATTTGCTTATGCTTCGCCGGGAGAGCTCACACGGAATCCGGAAGCAATTGGGGGCATTAGCGATAACGCTCGATAAGTCCCTGATCTGAAAGGTCACTTTCATTACCGCGACCTAATTATTTGCGGGAGCGACTTCAGGCGGGAAACCAGCAGACAATTTCCCGTTTTCTCATTCTATTCAGGTAGAAAAAAGGATAGAATCCACGTCTTTATTTCAAGGCCATGACTCTCGCCCACAAGGCGGGCGACTGATGGAGGATTTGCATGGATTACGCGCAGCGACAACGGCAGCCTGGAAAGCATGTGACGGGCATTACCGTTGTAGTCGTTTTGCATATCGTTCTCGGATATGCCTTGGTTAGCGGCCTGGCCCGCAAAGTGGTTGATGTTATCAAGCAGCCGCTCGAGACCAAGATCATTGAAGAAGTGAAAAAGCCGCCACCGCCGGACACCCCGCCGCCGCCGCCGCCCAAAATGGTGCAAGTGATGCCCACCTTTGTGCCACCGCCGGAAGTGCAGGTGCAGACGCCAGTGGCGCCGCCGCCAATTGCCGCCACGACATCAGTCGCGCCGCCGGTCTATGCACCGCCGGTACCGCCTGCGCCCGTGAATACCGGCCCGGTGAATGCTGCTGTTGCATGCTCGAATGTGAGCGTAGTGAAAAGCGAGATCAAATATCCACCCCAGGCGATGAAGGACGGTCTGCAAGGAACTGTAGTGCTTGGGTTCGTATTGTCTGCCAGTGGCGAAATCAAGGATATCGAAGTGAAGTCCTCGTCGAACCGCGTCTTCAACAATGTTGCCGTCGGTTCGGCACGAAAGCTGAAATGCGCCAAGCAGGGCAGGGATGTGGCACTCACATGGGAAGTCGGTTTCAAGCTGGAGGACTAATCCGGCGATACTTCCCAGTATCGATAATGCAGTTTTCAAAGGTGTTCGCGCCGGAACTTGGCACATGACACCAGATCAATTTTTGCAGTTTGTTATTTTTCATTGGAGGAATCATGTCATTTTTCAAACGTATCCCTGCACTGCTGGTTGCGGCAGTTCTTTTGAGCGCACCCGTCGTGACGGCGGTCGTTGCCCTCAACCCGGCAACGGCCACAGCGCAGGCACCTGCTGCTGATGCCCCCAAGGAAACGCCCGCGGCCGCACCTGCAGCAGCCCCGGCACCTGTTCCGGCCCCGGCAGTGACCAAGGAGACCGTGGACAATCCGTACGGCTTGTCCGCACTCTGGAACGGTGGCGACTTTGTCTCCCGCGGTACCTTGGTCATTCTGGTCATCATGTCAATGGGTAGCTGGTACATTCTGATCGTCAAGCTGTTCGAACAGTTCCGTCTGATGAAGGAAGCCAAGGAAGTCGGTGACGATTTCTGGACCGCCGGTTCGCTGCAACAAGGCGCCAATGGTTTGAAAGAAGAAAGTGCGTTCCGTTTCATCGCCGAGAGCGGCCTCAAGGCGACCAGCCATCACGAAGGCCTGCTCGGCGACGTCGATCTCAATGAATGGGTCACGATGTCGATTCAGCGTGCTTCCGAGAATGTCAATAACCGCTTGCAAGATGGCTTGGCGTTCCTGGCAACTGTTGGCTCCACCGCCCCTTTCGTCGGCCTGTTCGGCACGGTTTGGGGCATCTACCATGCGCTGACGGCTATCGGTATTGCCGGCCAGGCATCGATCGACAAGGTTGCCGGCCCGGTGGGCGAGGCGCTGATCATGACGGCGTTCGGTCTTGCCGTGGCGGTGCCCGCCGTGCTGTCGTACAACTGGCTGGTGCGTCGCAACAAGGTGGCCATGGAAAAGGTCCGTGCGTTCAGCGCCGATGTGCACTCCGTGCTGATGAGCGGCAACGGCAAGAAGAAGTAATTCGACTGTATAGGCGCATAGCGACGCATTAGGAGCCCTATATGGGAATGAACGTAGGTTCGGATAGCGGCGAAGACGAGATCATCTCGGCGATCAACACCACGCCGCTGGTGGACGTGATGCTGGTGCTGCTGATCATTTTCCTGATCACCATCCCGGCAATCACGCAAAGTGTGGCGGTGACCTTGCCGAAGGAAAAGAACATCGTCACGCAGACCAAGCCGGAAAATATCCTCATCTCGGTCAGCAAGGACGGAGATATCTACTGGAATCAGCAGCTGATTCCGGACACCGATGCCTTGTTCGACAAGCTGAAGGTGGAGGCTGTAAAGATCCCGCAGCCCGAGGTGCATATTCGCGGCGATGAAAATGCGCGCTATGAATCGATCGGCAAGGTGGTTTATACCTGCCAGCGGGCCAGCATCCAGAAGATCGGCTTTATCACCGAACCGCCGCCGAACCACTAACGGCCGGCCGACGTTGAATACTGAAAGGAAACAAGCATGAGCATGAACGTAGGCTCAGGGGACGGCTCGAAGGAACCCGAAGTGATGATGGAGATGAACACCACGCCGTTGATCGACGTGATGCTGGTGTTGATCATCATGCTGATCATCACCATCCCGATCCAGACGCATGCGGTGAAGCTGAACATGCCGGTGGGCAACCCGCCACCGCCGCTGACACCGCCCGAAGTGATCCAGATCGACGTCGATTTCGACGGCACCATCTACTGGAACGGGCTGACCATCCCGAACCGCCCGGAACTTGAAGCCAGATTGTCCGGTATCGTTGTCCAGCCGGTGCAGCCCGAAGTGCATCTGCGCCCCAACAAGCTGGCGCAGTACAAGGACGTTGCAATGGTGATGGCCTCCGCCCAGCGTCTTGGTGTTACCAAGCTGGGTATTGTCGGTAACGAGCAGTTCGTAAAGTAAGCATCCACTGGTAAAACGCGGCTTGACGCCGCGTTTTGCTTTTTACTTCCGGAGATTTCTTCCATGGCAAGATCAGCTTTGTTGGTTCGTACCCTGACCCTTTGTTCCATCGCCGTCGGCGCCTTGCTGGTGGCCACGTCGACTGCTTATGCGCAGGAGGGTGCACGGCCCGAGGTGGCAACGCCGGTCAAGGCGGCAGGCGATCTGCTGCGCGCGAACAAATTCAAGGAAGCCCTGGCCAAACTGCGCGATGCCGACGCGATCGCGAACAAGACTCCCTATGAGATCTACCTGATCGAGAGCACCCGTGGCAGCGCTGCCTCCGGGGCCGGCGATGGCGCTACCGCGATTCGTTCGTTTGAGGCAGTCATCAACTCCGGCAAGGCGCCTGCGGCGACCCAGTTGAAAATGGTCGAAGCCTTGGCAAGCTCCTACTATCGTGCCGGGGACTATCCCGCCTCGATCAAATGGGGGGCGCGCTATTTCCGCGAAGGCGGTACCAATGGACAGATCCGCACCCTGATGATCCAGGCCTATTTCCAGAGTGGCGACTATGCCAATGCCGCCAAGGAGTCGCTTGCCGATATCCAAGCCGACGAAAAGGCCGACCGCACGCCATCCGAAGAGAAATTGCAGTTGCTGGCAAACAGCTATTTGCGGCAAAAAAACCAAGGCGGCTACATCGCCACCATCGAGAAGCTGATCAAATACTATCCGCGCAAGAGTCTGTGGGCCGACATCATTTCGCGCCTGCAAAAGAAGCCTGGCTTCTCCGACCGCCTGTCGCTGGATGTCTATCGCCTGCAACTAGCCACCGGCAACCTCAGTTCCACCTCCGATTTCATGGAAATGACCCAGCTGGCCTTGCAGGCCGGATTCTCGGGTGAGGCCAAGAAGATCGTCGACGAGGGATTCAGCACCGGCGCCCTGGGCAAGGGAACCGATGTTGATCGTCAAAAGCGTCTGCGCGACCTGGTCGAAAAAAAGATCGCCGAGAACAAGGCGATGCTCGCGGCAGGAGCAGATGAAACGGCCGCCAAGACGGCCAAGGACGGCAACGATCTGGTTACCCTGGGGTACAACATGTTTACCAGCGGGCAGTCCGCCAAGGGCATCGGCCTGATGGAAGAAGGCATCAAGAAGAATAAGCTGAGGCGTCCCGAAGACGCCAAGCTGCACCTCGGCATTGCCCTGATCCAGGCCGGCCAGAAGTCCAGGGGCGTGCAGGTCCTGAAGTCGGTGCAGGGTAATGATGGCGCCTCCGATCTGGCCAATCTTTGGGTGCTCTATTCGCGATAATCGCGCATAGCCCGCGCAGCAGTCACATCAGGCTGCTGCGCAATTCTGTTTCGACGATTTTCGGGCGCATTACCCCGGCCCTTGCCTTAGTCTGGGCATTCGCGACGCCCCGTTTTCGGGCCCCCACAAGCTGCGTCACATCAATGAACCTGCCGGGCTAGAATGTCCCGCATGGTCATTGAAATGCACACCGACGATGCATGAATACGACGTTTTCAACGGCGATGCTGACGGCCTGATCGCGCGTCATCAGTATCGCCTTGCCTTTCCGGCGGTTGACGGCGAGACGATCCTGATCACGGGCGTTAAGCGCAATATCCAGCTATGCCGCCTGGTCGCGGCGCAGCGCGGCGACCGCGTCAATGTGTTCGATATCTCCTATGACCAGAATGCCGACGCGGTTTGCGCATTGCTCGAAAATGGCGTTCAGATTCGCTACTTCGATCACCATCGCGCCAACCACCTCGCCGCGCATCCGGGCCTCGATGCCTACATCGATACCGCATCCGATGTCTGCAGCAGCCTGCTGGTTGATCGTTTTCTGAACGGCCGCTATCGGACCTGGGCGATCGCTGCGGCGTTTGGCGACAACCTGATTGCCGTCGCGCAGCACCTCTCTGCTGCGGAATTGCTGTCGCCCCAGCGTATCGCCCTGCTGCGCGAACTCGGCGAATGCCTCAATTACAACGCCTATGGCGACAGCGAAGACGATCTCCTGTTCCGGCCGGTCATGCTGGCCACACGCATGGCGCCCTATGCCGATCCCTTTGATTTCATCGACCGCGAAACCGTGTTCGCCGAACTCAAACAGGGCTATGCCGCGGATCTCGCACGCGTTGCGGCCATCGCACCGCTCGATGCAGATGCGGACAGCGCCATCTATCGCCTGCCCGACGCCGCTTTTGCGCGCCGCGTCAGCGGCGCCTTCGCCAATCGCCTGGCGGAAGCGTATCCGCAACGCGCGCACGCAGTGCTGACGCCCCAGGCCAGCGGCAATTTAACGGTGAGTATCCGTGCGCCGATCACGCGCCCTTACGGGGCCGATACCGTCGCGAGCGCGTTCGCCGGCGGCGGGGGACGCGCGGGTGCCGCCGGTATCAACGACTTCAGCACCGCCGAACTGCCTCGTCTGGCCGAAAAAATGGCGGCGGTTTTTGCTGCCGGATGAGGGGATCTGCCAGCAAGCCGCGCGAACGCCTGTGTCGGGTTTGCGTGGTTGTGCGATGAAGTTACCCACCAAACTGTCACCCCACAGCATAAAAGCGTAGAACGCCATTTGGCGCGCCTTCCCAGACAAAAATGCCTCAAAAACCGCGCCAATGCTTGCGTTTGATCTATGTAAACTCGGCGGCCAAGCCGTCCGCAAACGCTCAACGTCGTCGAAGCAGCTGCGGCTTCACCGCGAAGAGTGCAGGTAAAATGCGTTTTGCCATCCGCATCCAGCGGTTTATCCATCGACGCCTATGAAGCAATACCACGACCTCATGCAACTGGTGCTCACGCAGGGCGCCAGAAAATCCGATCGCACCGGCACCGGCACCCTGTCGGTGTTCGGTCACCAGATGCGCTTCGACCTGGGCGCCGGGTTCCCGCTGGTCACGACCAAGAAACTGCATCTCAAGTCGATCATCCATGAATTGCTGTGGTTCCTGAAAGGCGGAACCAATACCCGTTATCTAAAAGAAAACGGGGTGACGATCTGGGACGAATGGGCCGACGCCGAGGGAAACCTTGGCCCGGTCTATGGCTATCAGTGGCGCTCTTGGCCGGCGCCTGACGCGAATAACCCGAATCGGCATATCGACCAGATCAGCGAAGTGCTGCAGCAGATCAGGAGCAATCCCGATTCGCGACGCCTGATCGTCTCGGCATGGAATGTGGCCGACATTCCCAAAATGGCCCTGGCGCCCTGCCATGCCTTTTTTCAGTTTTATGTCGCCGACGGCAAACTGTCCTGCCAGCTGTATCAGCGCAGCGCCGATATTTTTCTCGGCGTGCCGTTCAATATCGCCTCCTATGCCCTGCTGACGATGATGATCGCGCAGGTGTGCGGCCTGAAACCGGGAGATTTTGTGCACACGCTGGGCGATGCCCATCTGTATTCCAATCACCTCGAGCAAGCGCGTGAGCAACTGTCGCGCGAGATTCGCCCACTGCCGGCCATGCATCTCAATCCCGCGGTGAAGGATCTGTTCGCCTTTCGCTTTGAGGACTTCACGCTGACCAATTACGACCCGCATCCCTCGATCAAAGCACCCATCGCCGTATAACCGCCGCCGTCCCGGTGCGCCAATCTGCCGCGCACCGGACTTTGGAAAACCATGCTCTCGTTCATCGTCGCCATCGCCAAGCAACGCGTCATCGGTTATCGGAATGGCATGCCCTGGCATCTGCCGGCGGAGCTCGCCTACTTCAAGCGCACCACCATAGGCCACCCCATCATCATGGGGCGCAAGACCTATGAGTCCATCGGACGGCCCTTGCCGGGACGGCGCAATATCGTGGTGAGTCGCAACGGCGATTTCCATGGCGAGGGCATCGAGGTGGCGCACTCGCTGGATGCCGCCATTGCCCTGTGCGCGGGCCGCGATGCCTTCGTGATTGGCGGCGCCACCTTGTTTGCCGAGGCGCTGGAGCGCGCCGACAGGCTGTTCATCACCGAGATCGATGCTGCGCCCGAGGGCGATACATTCTTCCCGCCGATCAGCACGCAGCAATGGCGGGAGGTTTCCCGCGAGCGTCGCGAAGCCGATGCAAAAAATCCGTACGCGATGGAATTCGTGGTACTCGAGCGGGTCTGAGCACGCATGAAATTTTCCCTGCATGCCGCCTTGCTGGGCCTCGTCCTGACCGGCAGCGGCTGTGAAACCGCCACGGCGCCATACGACAAGGACAGGCCGCATCACACGCCGCAGGGCTTCAAAAACAATTATCCGCACGATCCGCCGCAAAGTTTCTGGAAGTGGCAATGGCAGCGCCTGACCGGCGATGTGCCGAAGCCGCCCGAGGGCGGCTACCAGTTTCCGCTGCTGAAGCCCGATGTCGCCTATCTGAAAGCGAATCGGCGCGAACGCACCGTCACCTGGATCGGCCACGCAACCCTGCTGCTGCAAACCAATGGCGTCAATATCCTCACCGACCCGCATCTGACGGCACGCGCCTCGCCCGTGTCTTTCGCCGGCCCCAAACGGGTGATCGCGCCGTCGCTGGGGTTTCCGGAATTGCCGCACATCGACGCAGTGCTGATTTCGCATAACCATTACGACCATCTCGACCTTGGCACCGTCACCGAACTGAACCGTCAGCGGGGCGGGCCACCGCTGTTCCTGGTGCCGCTGGGCCTGAAAGCCTGGTTCATCGACCAGGGCATCGGCAATGTCGAGGAATACGACTGGTGGGACCACGCCGAGCGTTTCGGCCTCAACTTCCATTTCGTACCGGCGCAACACTGGTCGTCGCGCACGCTCGACGACCGCAATCAAACGCTATGGGGCGGCTGGGTGATCGAGACGCCGGGCTTTCGATTCATCTTTTGCGGCGACACCGGCTATTCGAACGACTTCAAGGACATCGGCAAGCGTTTCGGCGGCTTCGACCTGGCCGCCATTCCCATCGGCGCCTATGAGCCGCGCTGGTTCATGAAGACACAGCATGTGAACCCGGACGAATCAGTGATGATTCACCGCGACCTGCATGCGCGGCAGTCGATCGCTATCCACTGGGGAACGTTCGTACTGACCGATGAATTGCTGACCGACCCGCCGCGGCAACTGGCGGCAGCGCTGGATCGACAATCGATACCGCGTGAGCAGTTCTGGGTTTTCCGGCACGGCGAAACCCGCAAGCTCGGGGCCGCCGCAGGCGCGGAATAGACGGCAAAAAAACGGCAGAAAACGACTTTAGCGCCGCGATTTTTTTGCGTTGGCGCGCGGTTTTTTATCGCCTGTTTCCGATGCGGCAGCCGGCTGCTGCATCATGTTCCAGGCCCATGCCGCCGGGTTCATGGCGCCCGCCATTTTCGCAAGCTCCTCCATATTCGGCGCTGCCGTCTTGGCGCTGCCATCCGGCGCGGGAGCAGCGCCACCCTTGGCAATCTGCTCCAGCATCGACTTCTGGTATTCCAGCGTCTTGAGCGACATCTCGACCACGCCGACCTGCGCCTTGAGCCACATCAGCACGGTTTCGAGCTCCTGCTGCTTGCGCGCGATTTCCTTCGGGTCCAGGCTCGCCATCATCATCGCAGCCGGATTGGCGGCAGACCCTGCGCCGGCCCCGGCCGCAAAGGGATTGACGATATTCTGGAACAGCTCGAAATAATTGGGGAATTGCGGCGGGACCTGGTCGGCGGACATGGATGTTTCCCCGGAAAGATTGGTGGAATATCACGCTATCAGAAAGCGGTCGCCTTCGCGCACCGACCGCGGCCAGGCGAGGCCTAGCGGTCGTATTTGACGATGAACTCGCGGATTTTCGGATAGATCATTTCGCGGTATTTGCGCCCGCTGAAAATCCCGTAATGGCCGACACCCGGCGCGGTGTAATGCTGGCGTCGCGCCGCCGCAATCCCGGTGCACAGGGTATGCGCCGCCTCGGTCTGGCCGCTGCCGGAAATATCGTCAAGCTCGCCCTCGATGGTGAACAGCGCCGTACGCTGAATGGCGGCGGGGTTGACGCGTTCGCCCGCCACATCCAGCGTGCCTCTGGCAAGACTCTTATCCTGGAAAACGCGCACGATGGTGTCGAGATAGTATTCGGCGGGCAAATCCATTACCGCATTGTATTCGTCGTAAAAGCGGCGATGCGCTTCCGCGCTTTCGCCGTCGCCCTCGACCAGATGATGGTAATAATCGATATGCGAATCGTAATGGCGCCCGGGGTTCATCGCCACGAAGCCGGTGAGCTGGAGGAAACCGGGATAGACGCGGCGCATCGCGCCGGCGTATTTTTGCGGCACGCGCTCAATTACATTCTGCTCAAACCAAGCCAATGAACGCTCAGTGGCGAAATCGTTTACCGCCGTCGGATTCCTGCTGGCATCGATGGGGCCGCCCATCATCGTCATGCTTTTCGGCAGGGACGCGCCGTGCTGGGCGATCAGCGACACCCCGGCCAGCACCGGCACGGTCGGCTGGCACACCGAAATGACATGGATATTCGGGCCCTGGGTTTTCTGCATATGGGCGATGAATTCCTGCACATAGGCCACGTAATCGTCGAAGTGAAATTCGCCCTCGCTGAACGGCACTTCGCGCGCATCTTTCCAGTCGGTGATGGTGATGTCGTGGTCCGGCAGCATGGTGCGGACGGTGTCGCGCAGCAGGGTGGCGTAATGGCCCGAGAGAGGGGCGAACACCAGCACTTTGGGCTCGTTCTTCTGCGAGATGGATTTCTTGAAATGCAGCAGCTGGCAGAAGGGTTTGTCCAGCAGCACTTCTTCCTCGACCTTGGCGGCCTTGCCGTTTACCTCGACCTGATGAATGCCGAAAGGGGGGCGACCATAGCGCTTGGTGAGGCGCAGCATGAGATCGAGGCTGGCCACGATGCTTTTCGAGTTCGGAACCAGGGACAGGGGCGAAAACGGGCTGCCCAAGGCATCCGCACTCGCTTGCGCCCACCAGCGCCACGGCTCCAGCGCGGCGCGTTGCATCTCATGCACTTGATAAAGCATCAATTTCTCCGAAAGCCTGCACGGGGTCTCCAATACCGATCCTGGCCCATGCGAATATCCTATATTACTGCACTGCAACATAAAATGCCGTTTCATATGCTATCCGATGACCATCGAGCGCATCGACCATGGATTGCCGCCATTTCTGCTACGCTGCTGCCTGCACGCCAACCGATTCAGTTCCCATTCAGTTCCCAAATACCCTGCCAATAAATTTTCCCATGCAAGACGACAGCAATTCCCCGCAAAAGAGCGATTTTTACCCGCCTATTGAGCCATTTGACGCGGGACAGCTCAGACTCGATGACATCCACACCATGTATTTCGAGCAATCGGGCAATCCCAAGGGGATTCCTGTGGTGTTTTTGCATGGCGGGCCCGGGGCCGGGGCATCGGCTGCTCATCGCCAGTTTTTCGACCCGGATGTCTATCGCATCATCATTTTTGACCAGCGCGGTGCCGGCCGTTCAACCCCGCTGGGTGAGTTGCGCGACAATACCACCCCGCATCTGATCGCGGATATGGAGACCCTGCGCCGCCATCTGGGGTTTGAACGCTGGATCGTTTTTGGCGGTTCCTGGGGCTCGACGTTGGCGCTCGCTTACGCAGAACACCATCCGGAACGGGTAATGGCTTTGGTGCTGCGCGGTATTTTCCTGTGCCGTCAGACGGAGATCGACTGGTTTCTCTACGGCCTCAAGAATATATTCCCGGAGGCTTGGCACAAGTTCGTGAACACCCTGCCGGCGCATGAACACGGCAATATCCTCAAGGCCTACTACGCCCTGCTCACCGATCCCGATCCGGCAGTGCATCTGCCGGCTGCACGCACCTGGAGCATTTACGAAGGCTCCTGCTCGACCCTGCTGCCCAATCCCGGCCTGCTGGCCAACTTCGGTTCCGATCGCGTCGCCCTGGGGTTGGCGCGCGTCGAGGCGCATTACTTCATGCACGATATTTTCCTGCCGGAAAACTTTCTGCTCGATCACATTGGCCGCATTCGCCATGTACCCACCACCATCGTGCAGGGCCGTTACGATGCGGTCTGCCCGATCGTATCGGCGGACGATCTGATGCGCGTGTTTCCGGAGGCCGATTACCACATCGTCAACGATGCCGGTCACTCCGCCTTCGAGCCCGGCATTCGCGCCAGGCTGATCGAGACCATGGAAGCGCTGAAAATTCGCTTCCGCTAACGACGCCGCTCAGCTGCTGCGCAACAGACTGTCGATATCCCCGGCATAACCGTTCAACCGCTTTTGCACGCGGGCGCGCTGCGCGGGAGCCGCATCCACCAGCAAGGACTTCACCAGCGTCAATGTCGAGTCGAGTTGGCGATCCAATTCGGCCTGGAATACTGCATCGCGCCCCCGTTCCGGCTGCAACAACATCCAGCGCAGTGCGGTTTGCATCGTTTGTGCATCGGGCGCCGCCTTCAGCAGCGCAATGAATTCAGTCTGGCGGCGTTTGCGATCGGCGATGCGCATCTCATCCAGCGGCGGCATGGTCGACAGCACCGCACGGATTTTTGCCGCCTGCGTCATCGATAGCGGGCCGAACCAGTCTTCAAACCGTAGCAGCGATTTCTTGACGCGCTGCTGCTGACGCTCGACCGCCGGCACCCGCGCTTCCTCCTCCATTTTGCGATTATCGGCCGCCATCCTGCTCTCCATGCGAGCGATCTGCTGCGGCGTCAATTGCGCCAGAAAGGCGGTGATATCGGGCAGGGCATGATCGGCCGCACGTTCCAGCCGCATTCGTCCGTTCACATAAAACGCGCGTACTTCTTCGTTATGCACGCCGCTTTCCACCTGTCGCGAGGCTTCATTGAGCAGGCCCCGATAAATCGGCAGTTCATTGGCGCGATGCCAGGCGATAAATCCATTCAAGCGCGGCTTTAGCCAGGCTTCCTGCTCGGCGCTGAGATCGAAATAATCGTTCAGGGCGTATAGCGTCATGCTAGGCGCATTGTTGTACGCCATCGTGGCAAGGCTGCAGCCCGCCACGGCCAGCACACCGGCGGCCGCCAAAATGATCCGTACAATTGTGCGCATCGACACGTCTCCCGCAGATTCCCGAACCCACCGGGGCTTGGGGCCAGCATAACCCTTTAAAATGAGCGCCTCACCCTTGACCCGATTCGCCACGCAACCCCAATTCAGTATCCATCCGCATGAAAAAGTTCCTCAAAGCCGTACGCCTCGATAACTCCGACGCCGAGATGTATCTCGCCGGCGGCGCTTGCGATGAAGGCGAATGGGTCTGCTCCGGCGGCTTTGCGGTCTGCGATCTCGTCAGCGGCTACCGATGCTCGCCGCGTTGCTATTGCGATGCTTCCTTCCTGTCGATTTCCAGCCGCGCGCGCTGCACCCTGGCGGAGGTCATCGAGGTCGATGACGGCGAAATCGAGATCTTCAAGGATGCTCTGACCCAGCATCTGATGTTCGACTGGAAGGCGCCGGATCACGACACCGCGCGCGCCATTGCCGAGGAAGAAATCGACTACACCGTGTCCCTGTGCGAGACCTTCCCCGCGGAGGTGTGGATTACCGTCACCCGCTCACCCGGCAGCGATGGCGCCATTGAGGAAAAATACGATCAGTACCAGCGGTTAATGATCGGCTCGCACAAGCTTTAGAGGAAATCTCCGCATGAATATCGGGGGTGTGCGCCCGTCTACGTCGCGCCAAATTGCTTTCGATATACCGTTGGCGGAACGCCAACAATCAATCGGAAGTGGCGGCGCAAGGACTCTTCCGACCCAAAGCCGGCGAGCTCGGCAATCCGGGGAATGGGCTTGGAACTGACCTCAAGCATCTCTTTGGCAATCGTGACTCGTTCTCGAATCAACCAGTCGCCCGGCCCCATTCCGGTTGTTTGCTGAAATTGTCGTTGCAGCGTCCTCGGGCTCATGGCGGCCCGCTTGGCAAGCGAACGCAGGGTATGTGGCAGGCGTGGGCTGCCCCGCACCCATTCCATCAACTGGGACAGGCGGCTTTTCTCGTCCCGGGGCATGGGGCGGGACACGTATTGGGCCTGACCGCCCGCGCGGTGGGGCGGTATGACCAATCGCTGCGCGACCAGGTTGGCGATTCTTGGCCCGAAATCCAGGCGGACCATATGCAACATCATGTCGAGACCAGCAGCCGAACCGGCCGACGTGATTATTTTCCCCTGATCAACATAGAGTGAGTTGGGTTCAACGGTCACGGAAGGAAAACCGCGGGCGAGCTTTTCCGCGTAGCGCCAATGCGTCGTGACGGTCTTGCCATCGAGAACGCCAGCAGCGGCAAGCACAAACACCCCCGAACAAATCGTGCACAAACGCGCGCCGCGCTGGTAGGCGCGTCGAATCTTGGCAAGGAGCGCCTTGGGCGGGGCCTCGTCGGCATCGCGCCAGCCCGGCACGATGATCGTATCGGCCTTGTCGAGCAGCGCAAGGCTGTATGGCGCCTCCACCCTGATCCCGCCGGCCGCGCGCAGCGGGCCGCGCTCGGCGGAGCAGACGCCGAAGCGATACCAGTCGACTCCAAGCTCGGGCCGCCGCAAGGCAAAAAGCTCGACGACACAGCCGAACTCGAAGGTGCAAAGCCCATCGTAAGCAACAACTGCAACAAGGTGTGGTTTCTTCAGCATGGCGCAATATTACTGCATATTGACGTTGGCGCCACTACCCCGGTGAGCAGCCCGCTGCCTATCATGCTGTCACCTTATTCCGGAGCGATGATGATGACTTCATTTGTAACAGCAGTGCCACCCGCATCAAGCGCACACGCGCTCGAGCACTTTGAGACGGCGTTCGCGTATGAGACCGACTGCTCGGATGTGCATGATGCGCTATCACGGGAGATCGCGGACTTCACGCTGCTTGATGCCCGAAGCCATGAGTTATATGCGGCCGGCCATGTTCCGGGGGCGATAAGCCTTCCGCACGGCAAGATTGTCGAATCCAAGCTGGCGCCATTTCCGGTCGATACGACGTTTGTGGTTTATTGCGCGGGGCCGCATTGCAACGGCGCGCATCGCGCCGCGATCCGCCTGGCCAAGCTGGGACGCCCGGTAAAGCTGATGGTTGGCGGGATAACCGGGTGGATCGACGAGGGGTTTGACCTCAGTCGCGGCATGGAAGCGGGCAGTTTGCGCGCGCCCTGAATGCGTCGCGCATTCCAGATACGCCCATTCCGCGCGGGTGACGAAGCGGCGCTATTGAACCTCATGCGCGAGCTCGCCGTGTTTGAGGGTTACATCAACGACTTCGCGGTGACCGAAAGTGACCTGTGTCGCCATGGTCTTGGTGAGAAGGCCTTGTTCAAGGCCTATGTGGCGACAGAATCGGCTGAGGCGCTGATGGGCATGGCCGTCACCTATCGTATTTCGTGGACCTACCATCGACGGCCGATACTCGTGCTGAAGGAGTTGTTTGTGGCAGAGTCCCACCGCGGGTCAGGCATTGGCAAGGCCCTGATGAATCATGCGCTCAGCGAAGCTCGCGCCATCGGCGCCTCGCGTGTCGAGTGGCTGGTGCTGCCAAACAACAATGAGGCAAAGCAGTTTTACGCCGGCCTGGGCGGGAAGCAGGATGCCGCCTGGGAACGCTGGATTCTGCCAATCGGACAGGCGCGATGAGCAACCTTCTGCTGCCCGAAGCGGCCGAACGCCAACGGATACTGTCGCTCTGCGCGGCGAAGCTCAATGCGCACTGGGACCAGGTTCCGGCACAACCCATCGGGCCAATGATGTCGCGCGAAGCGATTCATCAATGGCTGGCGAGGTACGCCTTTGACCGGCCCGTTCAAATGGATGAGCTGGTCAGCGATATCGTGGACGGCCTGAGCCGGGGCATCGTTCATTCCGCGCACCCGCGTTGCTTTGGCCTATTCAATCCGACACCGAGCTTTCCCGGCGTGTTGGGCGAATTCATTGCTGCCGCATTCAATCCGCAGCTCGCAGTCTGGTCCCACGCCCCTTTGGCAGTGGAGATCGAGAAACACTTGATCCACCACATCGCAACCAGGCTAGGCATCCACGGCGCCCGCTCCGGCGGGCATTTTACGACTGGCGGGACTGAGGCCAACGCGACGGGCCTGCTGATGGCGTTAACACAGCGGTTTCCCGCTTACGCGGAACAGGGAATCAGATCGGCGCCGGGACAGCCGGTGTTCTATGTATCCGCCGAGTGCCACTTCGCCTGGTTCAAGATTGCCCACCAAGCCGGCATCGGCCGTTCTGCGGTGCAGCTTGTGCCTACCGATGGCAAGGGCCGGATGGACGCAGGCGCGCTGCACACGCTGGTGGCCCGCGACCGCGCAAGAGGGCATGCGCCATTCATGGCGGCTGCCACCGCCGGTACCACAAACGCCGGCATGGTTGACCCAATCCCAGCGATAGCCGAACTCTGTGAACGCGAGGGCCTGTGGCTACACGTCGATGCCGCCTGGGGCGGCGCGCTTGGATTGTGCACGAGCGGCAAACATGTGCTGGAGGGAATCAATCGCGCGGACTCGCTTACCATCGACGCGCATAAATGGCTTTCGGTGCCCATGGGGGCGGGCATGCTGTTGGCAAAAGACCGTCAAGTCCTGGCCGAGACGTTTCGGGTAAGCGCGAGTTATATGCCCTCGGCGGAGCCATCGGAGGATCCGTACATTACTTCCATGCAATGGTCACGCAGATTCATCGGTCTGAAGCTGTTCCTGAGTCTGGCGGCAACGGGATGGGCCGGCATGGATGCGGCCATCGCACGCCAGATCGAGCTTGCCGCCTACCTGGTTGCGCGTCTGCAACAGGAAAACTGGCGCGTACTCAACAATTCGCCAATGGCGGTCGTTGTCTTTGTCGACGACTCCGCGCAAAGCTCCCCTGAACTTATTGTCAGCCGTGTCCAAGCGCGGCAGTCCGCCTGGATTTCGGTTGCGAAGTTTGAAGGACATAGCGCCATACGCGCCTGCATAACCAGCTTTCGCTGCGAAGCGCATGATGTGGATGCGCTCATCCGGGAACTTGACCGCGCGCGACGCATGGTCGCGCCATGATCGATCTGGCCGAATGACCAGCAGGGATGGAGGGCAGGCTCCGGCGCAGGCTGCGCGGTGCCCAATGCAATCGGGCCACTGTCAGTGGCCCGATCCTGTCATCTCCGCGCGTTGTGTTTTTTTATACGGGCTTGTTATACGCCCAGCAGTTCCACCTCGAACAACAGGGTGGCATTCGGCGGAATCACCCCGCCCGCGCCGCGCGCGCCATAGCCCAGCGATGCCGGAATGACCAGGCGGCGGGTGCCGCCGACTTTCATGCCTGCCACGCCCTCGTCCCAA
>WNFM01233687.1_pt1 | contig 17974 bp, 11 predicted proteins | sample 5400271 | NCBI WGS metagenome assembly WNFM01 (sample SAMN13153352, study PRJNA577476) | soil metagenome | isolation source: 60 cm saprolite on Douglas fir-dominated hillslope | place: USA:California | collected 2013-09-17 | reverse complement strand
GGATGATGGCGCAAGCGAGTTGAACCATCCCGAGGAAATTTTCTGGGTAGTATTCCCAGCGAATGACGGTGCGACGAAAATTATGGAGCCAGGCGAACAGGCGCTCGACTTTCCAGCGACGCCGGTAGCGGCGCAGAACGCGGCCGTCCTGCGTGGCAGCGGCGACTCGCACGAATTTGTGGGGCGCAATGATTTGCACGCCGTAACGTTCGTGGATGCGCTGGTCCAGCGGATCGCTGTCGTAAGCGCGGTCGCCGATCATTCGTTCGGGGGTTTCGGCTAGGAATCGCTGGTCGAGCGTGGGTTCGACGAGCTTTGTTTCATGAGGCGAAGCGCTGGCCACGTACACGGAGAGAGGAAAACCATGGCCGTCTGCGATTGCCATGATTTTGCTGCCTTTGCCGCGTTTTGTAGGGCCGACACCAGAGCCCCTTTTTTCGCGCCGCTGAAGCTGGCGTCGATGAAGGATTCGCTCAGATCGAGCTTCCCTCGGTCTCGTAAATCTTCGGCTAGTTTTTGCAGCAAGCGAGTCAACAGCCCACTGCGCTGCCAAAGTTAGTTGGAAGCGTCGATGACAGGTTTGATAAGACGGATAGCGAGACGGCAGATCGTGCCAAGGAGCACCTGTGCGTAGAACCCAAAAGACCCCGTTCAGCACTGCACGCGTGTCTTGCCACGGTCGCCTTCGCCCATCGGCTCGTCGTTTGGGACGAAACAACGGTTCGAGAACCGCCCACTGGGCGTCGGTAAGGTCCATGTTCTCGGTTTACGCCGTTTGTCATACGTTTCAACCGCTCAGCGGCTTGAAAGTGTTTATGAGATAACTTCTACTTTAATCTGGCGAAGACAATCCTCCCAGCGCACTGGGAATAGCCGGCCAGCCGAGTGTTACCCAGACCATTCCCAGCCGAGCTTTGATGACTCTCCTCGCTCGAAAGCTGCCTACTTCCTTTGCTCTGCGTTCGTGTCCCTGCCACTTTCGACATTCCCCTCACGGTCTTCATTGCTTGACTGGAAGAATTCCTTCACTAGCTGATGCCCTACTTTGCGGCCCAACTCTCGTCCTTCGACCACGGAGTGGTGATAGTGGAAGCCAGCATAGATTCGGGCAGCTTCCACTTCCTGCATCAGGTCATTTGTACTGTCGTAAGTATGCGTTGTGTGAGTGACGAGGCTGTCGACGGTGAACTGCACTTGCTGCGTACCGAAATAGCCCGCGAGAATCGTTGAGACAGCGCCGGTGACGCAGCCGTGCGCAGCGGGGTACTCCGGGTGGGCGGGAGTCGCCCCCAAAGGTGTCCATGTCGGGTCGCCCGAAAGCTGGGGATTGCCGCCTCCCGCTCGTATGGCGGTGACAGGGCGCCAAAAACTGAAGGAGTACTTGGCATTCCAGCAGCCAATGACGGAGTCGGCGTAGCCGGTCCAAAGCATCGCCATAAGACGCGCGGTATCCGAAGTATCGAGCGCTTTCAGCGTCGCCAGATTTCGGAAGGCACGGGCATACTGTTGGCCGGTGTGTTCGGTCCAGAACAGGCCGATCTCGGTTTGCTGCGGTGTGCGGACGGTGCTATTGAGAGCGCCAAGCACCTTTACCTGATTGTAGTCATCAATCCATACCTCGCTATTGAGAGCGTCGGGACCTTCGTCGGGGAAAAATTGCGTGGCGCTGGTCATAGTGAACGGCACCATCTGCCCGAGCCAAGGCGCGATCGGGGGCGCGAACGCCGGCGGCGTGCGCTGATAGAACCCTGGGCCCACTGGAGGCGTATAGGGGACGTTGGCGAGCAAGCCGTCGTGAAAGCGAGCCGTAATTAAAGCCTGCGCAGCTTGTTCTCCAACAGCAACACCCGCTGAGATGTTTGCGGGAGTATCAGAAATCGCCGCCAGAGAAGACGCGAATTGCGCATCCAAGCTCGCCTGTTGTGCGGGGAAGTAGTTCGCCAGGACCCGGTGGGCAGCGGCTACGGCAGCGGCGTCCTTGGAGGCACCATCCGGGGCATCCGTGGCAAACAGATAGGGTTGGTGACGATGGTCGATCGCATTCACCGCGTCATAGACCGCCAGGTGCACATAGGCAAACCAGACTCCGGAAAGGGCGGACGACTGCTTCACATTGGTAACGATTGTCGTCGAGGCGATATTGTTCCAGTCGATCACGACGTTTTGCGCCTGCAGGCCGGTACTTGCGAAAAGGATCGTCGCAAGTGCTGTAGCCAGGAACCGAAGAATGGACATGCGTGAAACCCCTTGTTGAAATTAGATTTCGCTTGCGAACGCTGGGCTTTGACCCTGGGCCTCGCGCGATAGCCGCAACTTTGGTGTGTTTCAGACGCTACCTCAATGCACGGCGCCTCATTTGTTGGTCAGATGAGGTCATCGCGCATCTTTATGAAATAGAACAGCTTACTTGCAACGGAGCGAGCGACTTGGAATCTGAAGGAAACGAGCGTGTTCCAAGTGCCACTAATCAGGTGGACGAGGACCAGTCAAGCTGTCTTTGCCTGGCGCACTTTGGGATGTTAGACTTCGCGCGAATCCTGGTTGGTCATGACAGAAATTGCGCAGTCGGCCTCGCCAAAGCGCTTTGGCGCCTTTGAGTTTGATCCTCGCGCCAGGCAGCTTCGCAAGCACGGACGCAGAATCCGGCTCCACGGGCAGCCGCTGGAGATTCTGGGGCTGCTGCTTGAACGCCCTGCGGAGGTCGTGCTGCGTGAAGAGCTCCGCGCCAAACTCTGGCCGGGGGACACCTTCGTCGATTTTGAGCATAGCCTGAACGCGGCCGTGAATAAGCTCCGCGAGGCGCTTAGCGACGATGCCAACGTTCCCCGTTTCATCGAGACTGTGCCTCGGCGTGGCTATCGGTTTATTGCTCCGGTTGAACGCGCGTTGTCGGCGTCAGCGCCGGACTCTACAATTCAGACTGCTCCGGCCGTCAATCATGAGGCCATAGGCCTGATGGTCGAGAAGCCTGCCACCGAGGTTCCCGCGCCATCTGAAGCAGAGAATAGCGTAGCCCTGTCTTTCGCACAGCTCATAGCTACTCGTCATCCTGCGCGGCTCCTTCTGACGGCTACGATAGCCGCCGCAATCGTGATTGTGGCAGCCGCGACTCTCTTTCTGCGCAACCGGCATGCCAACGCGCCATCGGCAAGTTTCGTTGCAGTGACTAACTTCCCTGATTCGGCGACATCTCCCGCGGTCTCGCCGGATGGCCGCATGCTCGCCTTCGTTCGCGGTTCGGACACTTTTTTCGGCAGGGGCGAGATCTACGTCAAGCTGCTGCCCGACGGTGAGCCCGTTCAACGTACACATGATGGCCTGTACAAGATGAGCCCTGCCTTTTCGCTGGACGGGTCGCGTATCGCTTACACGACTGTTCTCACATCGTTTGACACTTGGGTGGTTCCGACTCTCGGCGGTGAACCTCACCTAATGCTTGCGAACGCGTCCGGCCTCACATGGATCGACGATCATCACCTGCTATATTCCGAGATCTTATCCGGCTTGCACATGGCCATCGTGACCTCGACGGAGAGCCGTAGGGACGCACGCCAAGTGTACGTGCCGCCTCGCGAACGCGGCATGGCGCACAGATCCTACATCTCTCCCGATCACCAGTGGGTCCTGCTGGCTGAGATGGAGAACAGCGGCTGGCTTCCGTGCCGTCTGCTGCGCTTTGACGGCTCGAATTCCAGGCAGGTCGGGCCACCGAACGCCCGCTGTACGTCCGGCGCGTGGTCTCCTGACGGCAGATGGATGTTTCTCAGTGTGGATGACGGGCAGTCCTCCCACATCTGGAGACAGCGCTTTCCGGATGGCGCTCCGGAGCAGGTGACCTCGGGGCCAAACGAGGAAGAAGGGATTGCCATGATGCCGAATGGCCAAGCTTTCATTACTTCGTCAGGGCTGGTGGACAGCACACTGAAGGTCCATGACGGGCGCGGAGAACGCGAGATCTCCTCGGAAGGCTTCGCTTTTGCAGCTTCCTTCTCCCCCGACAATCATAGCTTGTACTACCTGGTGTGGTCCGGCCGGGATTCAGCAAATTTTCCCGGAGGAAAACTCATGGTCTCCGATCTCGGCAGCGATCGCTCTGAACTGGTCTTGCCGGGCATGACCATCTCCGGATACGACATCTCACAGGACGGAAAGAAAGCGGTCGTCGCAGTTCCAGGAGGGGGTGGTAACTCGCACGTGTGGCTCGTGTCGCTCCAACACCGATTTGCGCCGCGACAACTAACCTCGGCCGAAGGCGAAGACGAACCCAAGTTCGGCGCCGACAATCGAATTTTCTTCCGTCAGAAACAGGGGGCAGCGAACTATGTGTGTCGGATTAACGAAGACGGCACTGGATACGTTCGAGCCAGTGACACCCCGATCTTGGAGCTGGAGGATGTCTCTCCTACCGGATCGCTGGCCACGGTTTACGCAAAAAGCTCCGAAGAAAACATTCCTTTCGCCAGCTTTGCGGTGTCCTTGAACGGAGTCTCCCCGCCCGTGCTCGTCACTAATTATTTAGGTTACGCAGGATGGAACCGGCAGGGCACAGAGTTCTTTCTTACATCTAATACTCTTATGGGAAAATTGGACGGGAAAACAGTAGTCTTTCACGTTCAGCACGGGAAACTTCCGCCGATCCCTTCCGGCGGTTTGGGAACACCTGATTCTTTAAAGAACGCAGAGATCTTGGACCACGTCGCTATTGTCGGCCCCTCCGCCTCCGTATACGCGTTCCGCGAAATCTCCGTACACCGGAACCTCTACAAGATCGATACTCAAGGCAGTGAACTTGTCGGACGGAAATGATGATGTCGCCGTGGCAGGTCTTGGGAAGGTTCTAGGCGATGCGGGAAGAAAACAGGAAGCGAGAAAACTGCTCGAAGAATTAGAGGAGCGGTCCAAGCGCCGCTACATATCTCTCTACCCTATCGCCCTTGTTCGGATAGGACTCGGCGAAGTGGATCAGGCGATCGCGTCTTTGGAACTGGGATAGACGGACCGAAATCTGTGGATGATGTTTCTGAAAGTGGACCCGCATATGGATGATCTGCGCTCGGACCCGCGTTTCAAAGATTTGCTTCGACGTGTCGGCCTTCCGCAAGAAGCTCGCTTCGGCAAACGGCCAATCAGAATCGAGCCCCATAAACGAGCATCATGAAAGTGCCTGGGGGCTCCGTCACGAAGCGCCAGAACCAGTTGGCTATAGAGTCGGCGCGTAGAAGTGAGATCGTTGGCGGCCGGTTAGCGGCCGGTTTCGGGATTGCGCCTGGATCACGGACCACTCTTCCATAACCGGGTTAGGTAAGAGTAGTCGACCACTCGTCCAGAATAATCGAATCCGCGGCGTACTCGATGAACGGCGAAATCCACGTTGCAACAATTCGCGAGTAGCGTTATACGGCCAGTGGCCAACGTTCGCGCTCAGCCGTGCGGCGAGTAGGCGGTTGTGCGCGCGTGGCTGCGATCATTCGAGAGTATTTATTCCATCCGCCAGAGTTAAGATATCTTCCTTCTGAATCGCCAGTTGCAGGCTGTAGAGATGTGCGTACTTGCCTCGGCGAGAGAGAAGCTCCTGGTGGGGTCCTTCCTCGACGATGCGCCCTTTGTCCAGGACAATGATGCGGTCCGCAAGGCGGACGGTCGTTAGACGATGCGCAATGAGCAGCGTCGTACGTCCCCGGGCAGCACGTTCCAGTGCATCGATAACCGTTCGTTCGGAGGCGGCATCCAGCCCGCTGGTTGGTTCATCAAGGATCAAAATGGGGGAACCACGCAGAATCGCTCTGGCAATCGCGATTCTCTGCTTCTGGCCGCCGGAAAGCGTAGTGCCACCCTCGGCGACCAGGGTTTCATAGCCATCCGGGAGCACGTCAATGAACTCCGCGACATTCGCTACGACCGCGGCGGCGACAATCTCCTTGTCGCTGGCGTCTGGACGTCCGAAAGCGATGTTTTCGCGGATTGTCCCGCTGAACAGCAGAGAGTCTTGCAAAACGAGACTGATCTGCGCGCGCAAGGACTGTACGGAATAGTTCCGGATATCTTCAGCGTCAATCGAGACGGTGCCGCTGCTGGGATCATAGAGACGTGGAACCAAGCTGATCAGGGTGCTTTTACCTGCGCCGGTAGCCCCCACAATTGCGATCTTTTCCCCTGGAGCGATACGTAAGTTGATGCGGGAAAGAACGGACTGCCCAGATTGGTATTCGAACGAAACATCGCGGAACTCGATTTCTCCCTTTAGCTGCGACACCTCTCGAGATCCCTGGCGATTGTTTACTTCGGAACTCACACCCATGATGTCCGCGATCCTCTCGGCACCCACACTGGCTTTACTCGTGACGTAGGAAAGTCGCGATAGCGCTTTCATCGGGCTGTATAGGTTTGTCACGTAGGCGAAGAACACCACCATGTCGCCTGTCGTCAGATGTCCTTCGATCACGTGCGTTGCGCCGAACCACATTACTAAAGCGAGACCTACGGCAGCAAAAACGTCAACGAGCGGAGCCACGCGCGCCTGATAGCGGACACCTTCGAGATACGATCGCAGGCTGCTTTGACTCTGCGCTTGGAAGCGATCGTTTTGCTGCTCTTCCTGGGCCAATCCCTGAACAATTCGGATGGATGCAAGAGTCTCCTGAGCCAAAGAAGCCAAGAGTCCTGTGCTCACACGTGCCTGGCGCGCGGCAACTTTGATGCGATGCGTGTAACGAAAGACCGTCCAAAACAAGAGCGGCGCCACCGCGAGGGCAACAAAAGCAAATTGCCAATTGAGCCAGAACATCAAGATAAGCATGCCGATCAGCAGGAATGCGTTGCTTCCAAAAACAATCAGGCCGTTGGAAACCAGATCCTGAATGGCCTGAATATCAGAGGTCAGACGAGTGATTAGATCTCCCCTGCGCTGAGTGTCATGAAAACGCAGGGACAGCTGCTGCATATGGGCAAACAGCCGGCAGCGCAAGTCAAATACGAAACGCTGTCCGACAATGCCAAGAGAGCGGGTATACGCATAGGTGAGAAGTCCAGTGCTCAGCGCGATCAAGAGTGTCGCGGCGCAGGCACCATACAGGACGTGCATGCGGCTGAGAGTTGTGTTATCCAGCCAGGCGCTTAAAAAAGGCACGCGCGTAGGCCGATGCGAAAGTACGCGATCAATGACAACTTTGAGCGGCCAGGGACGGAAAACGGTGAGAAAGGCATCCAGAACCATGGCCAGCCCTGCCCACCACAATTGTTTGCGGAAGGGGCGAACCAGGGGCAGGAAATGCGGCAGCCATTGCTTGGTACTCTTTCCGGCTTGGCGCTTGCGAGTGTTGTTATTCATGAATGCCCATTGTCATTTCGTGCGATCCGCCCGTCCAGGAAGGTCGAGGTCTCCGCGTCCATTTTGCAATTTCATGAATTTGGCGCTGTCGTTTGAAATCTTCATGAGCTCAGTGAGGACTCGTTCTGCCGCCCTGCCGGCCAACACCTTAGGCTGGTAGTTCACGCGCGGGTCGCGATTCTTCACATAGAGCGGGTAAATATTCACAACAGTTTTGTTGCTTTCGAATCGAAATCCGACCAAAAGCCCCTCGGCGCGGCTGTTGCCCGATCCGAATGCAAAATTTCCGACACTGTAGAAAATGGGACAGCCGCGATACATTTCGAAGGGCTGCACGATGTGGGGATGATGGCCGACGACAGCATCCGCTCCGCAATCTACAGCGAAGTGTGCCTTCGCCCGATCCTCTGGTGACGGCTCTCGCTCGTAAGGCACGCCCCAGTGGAAGGTGACCACGATGCGATCAGCGTGTTCGCGAAGCCCGCGAATGTCAGCTTCGAGGGCTTCGGGGGGATCCATCGCGCTGCCCGGCCGATCCGCAGTGGCAGCCGTCCGGCGGTTCCAGTAATAGCCAAGCAGGCCTATTCGCAGGCCGCCCGCTTGAAGAATAACGGGTGCATGAGCTGCTCGCTCGTTTGCCCCCGCGCCCAGTGCGAACACATCGGCGTTCGACAGTGCGTCAAGGGTCTCCAGAACTCCTGGTCGTCCGCAATCCATGAGATGGTTATTCGCGAGCGTCACGACATTGATACCTGCACGACGCAATGAACTGGCGAGGCTCACATCTACCCGATACGAGAAATTACGTTGCTGCTTTCGGGCCTTGTCGGCAAAGGGGCCCTCCAAGTTGCCCAGCACAATCGGTGCTCTCCGCAAAAGCGGTAACACTCCGTCGAACGGGTAATCCGGACCAAATTCGACAACCGCTTTCTTGGCGCGTCCGCCCAACATGATGTCCCCTACGACGATGACCGATGGTGGAAGTTCGCTAAGGGCGGAAAGTTGTTCTTCCAGAACTCTCCCAGGAAGCAAATCTACTGAGCTGGGAATTTCATCAAAGGAGACATGCTTCAGCAAAGCTTGCAGACCCAATGGAGCCACGTTCAGAAATTCATCTGTGGCCGATGAAAGTGCGTGTCTGCTATTCAGCATTGCGTCTAGCTCTCCCTTTCTATCAGCGATTCGACCGATTCAGCCGTATTCCGCTGGTGTTCCATCGGCGTGTCCAGGAATAATTCATCGAGTCGGCCCTGGCGGAAACTCGGCGCGGGTTTTATCCCACGCCTGCCGAAGATCTCCAGAATGGTTTTCTGGTTTTGACTCTGGTTGAGTTGTTCGTCAGCAAGGAGCAGCGATGCAAGGCCGACATTAAAATTCTTTCTCGCCAGCCGGACGCTAGTCACAGACGTTTCTTGCCACCGAGGTGTGAGCTTTCCCATCAGGAGCAGAGCTTTCAGCACCAGGATGTCGGTCTTGCGGATTCCGTCGGGCTTCGTTGCGGACATTTGGGTGCGAAGGTCCCAAAGCGCAGCGCCCCAGATGGTGCCATTGGCATGCACGTCGGCCCGCGGTCCAGTGTCATAGTCCTCCGTCGTTTTGCCTGACGTTAGGCTGCGGACATGAACTTCGTGATCATCGTGACGGCGGTGCAAAATCCAAATATGCGGTGTACCCAGCATTGTGGCTGCCCAGTAGTCACAGGTGCCTTCGTCCATGGCAGTTTTGCGGTTGTTCTGCTGATCCGAGGCACGCAAGTTGTTCGCACGAAAATCCGCCGTATGCCGGGTGATGTGGTGTCCGTATTCGTGATAAATGATTCCTGCGTTGTGCGAGGCGTTGGCACGATAGCGCCCGCCGGCCGCCTCAACAAGGGCGCCATGCTCCAGCAACTGCCAACCTGGCCCGAGGTGAATCTCGCCAGCGGGGGAAATCGGATTGTGCTCCGGCATTTCATACCCTCTGCTGAGTAACCGGTAGTGTCCTCCCTGGAAAGGCAACCAATGGTTGCGGCCCCTCACCCCGTCGCGAATGCCCTCCTGTTCCGTAGCGGCATGATGCGCAGTCACTACTGCGGTGACCCGGGGTAATGGCACAGAACCCAATTCGTCGAGTAAATCTTGAATGTAGGTCGCGATGCGATCGACGTGGAAATAGGTGTTGACCTCGCCGAAGCGGGACGCTTGAATGTAGCGCCACCGGAAATCTGGTTCCGCAAATCTAATCTTGTCTATGCGACCGCCGCCGCGCCCTGGCACAAATAGAAAGTCACCCGCCGAGTCTGGTCGCGCGTCCCCAAGAGGGACCGCTCGTACAACACTTGTTGCGGGATCGGGTTCATAGACAGCGCCGCCGTTCCGCACGGAGACGAAACGTCCCGACAAACTGCTAGCATCTCTTGTGCTGACATCGAGATGGTGCAGGGATTCGACGCTCGCAGTCAGATGCCCATATAGCCCGCGACCGAAGGCATCAGTCCAAAGGTAGACGCGGCCCTTGCTCACGAACTGAGGAGCTCCTCTCGACTCCCAGCTGTCGCAAAAAGACTACCCGCACGTTTAGAGATAGTTTCCTGCAAGCGGGCATTCAAGGCGCCAGACTGCAACTCACCGGCAGTAAGGCACGGCAGCTGTATGGCTGCTTGTGTTTCTTTCATGCCGAGTGGACTCATCGAAACCACTCCGCTGATCGCCAACGGTTCGATGGCCCAGCTGCGTAGAACCTCAACACCTCCGGCTGCTGCAAGAGGATCGCCCGCTGCAAAAATCCATGCGCGCACACTGCCCGCGAAGCCAGGGTGCTGCAGTAGTGCTGCGGTCTCGCGCTGTAACAGCCCGTCAGCGATCTCCACAACCACCCAGGAAGCTCCCGCCCCTGCGGCACGAGTGATGAGCAGATCGTATAGATGCAGCAGTTCATCCAAGGTGGAGAGATACGTTGACGGAAATCCACCGTCAACAAAATCCAGCGCTATACACGCACCAGCGTCGAGCATATTCCACGTATCTTTGCCGGTTGCGGTGCCGGTCAGTTTGATGCCTGCGACGGAAAGCCCCTGCTTCCGTAAACCCATGATGAGACTCATCACCGTGTGCGTTTTACCCGCGTCCATGGAGGTGCCGCAGACCACGACAACGTTAGGTTGGTTGAGTTCAGGCAGCGGGGCCAAGGCGAAGTCTCGAAGGTTAAGAGGAGATCCAGTGATGTCTCCGAGTGCACCCAACAGGCGAAGCTTGCTGGGTTCCGCTGCTTTTGCGTGCTTGCTTTCCACTAAACCGCAGAGACCACCCATGGAGAGCAGATCGCAGGCCCCTTCGTTTGAGCGCGCGTAGCCTTCGAATTGCAATGTCGCGTAGCGGTTTCCGAACACCACCGCCAGGAGGTCTCCTTCATGGAGATTGCATCGCCGACCGTTGGCCAGTTCGAGAGTCGCGTTTTTGCCGATTTTCTCGAGTTTCGCAAGCGCGATGTCACCAGCTTGCGGAGAGACCGGGCAAGGTAGCAGAGTGGCCATACTCGCTCGCGGAACCCAGCGCAGCGCATAAGAAACTCGCATGTTCGCCTTCATCTCGTCTGTAAGAAAAATGCTCATGACTGAATTCTCCAGAAAAAATAAGTGCCGCTATCCTTGTAGGAACTCCCACAGTCGTTCAATTGCACTTTTAAGTTGTGATCCTGGCGCCGTCGGTTTAAGGCCTTAATAACCCCTCCGTATGTTGATACGACATCACCCTTGATGCTGGGCAGATTCAGAGTACGAGCGGCATTTGGCATAGTTCGAGAAAGCACAAGTTGTTTCACCAAACCGGCCCCGATGTTCCCGTTAGATTCCGACGTGTCATCTGCTCAGAAGCGGTAACTCAGGCTCACAAATGCCCCAGCGCGTTTATAGTCGTTGACCTCGCCGACGACTCCAGGATCGTTGGGACGGTTGGAGTTTTCCAAAGCGTAGCTATACCCCGTCGTGAATTGAACCCTGTCATTTAGGTGTGAAGTGAACGCGACCTGGAGAGTATCTCGATTATCAGTCCGCCCGTTGTGGAACACGTCGAACGGCTCTTTCGACGAGAAATTCCTGTGCCGACGCTCATAACCGAACTCGAAATAGCTTTTTTCGCGAATTCCGAGCTTCGTGTCGGCTCGGAAACGCTGCTCGTGGTGACGACGGTCCACGAATTGCACGGTCCGGATATTCAGTTCAGTGGCATCTCCGTCGTTGTTAAAGTCAACTCCGAAATCGGGCTCGTTCAGGATCATCACTTCCTGCACGCGAGGACTATCTACAAGCGCGAAGTCGTAGTTGCCATCGATTCTCCACCACTTGGTTAGCCCAAAATCGAGTCCTCCACCTACGTGGGGCTCGTTACGATCATGCCCGATAAATGGGGCTTGGTTGCGACGCTGCAGATAGCCGGCGCGTCCTAGCAGGCCAGCTCTCCCGCCTGCCAGGCGGTACCGGTAGTCGACCGTTAAATCCCATTCGCTGTAAACGTCCGGCTTATACACGCGCTCGCTCGGCAAAACCGAACTGGTGTAATTCGTCGCATCTGCCAGATAGTTTGTATAGAAGTAGCGTGGAGCGTACTCAAACTTGACACGCGCTCTGCCGTTCCGCGAAGTGCTCTGCTCCGCGGCTATCTCAATATTAACGTGCCGCCGCCTGGGATTGAGGAAGTACATGTCGTAATTGACGCCTGCTTGTAAGCCGAGTCTTCGGCCACCGACGCCCGGGCCTTCAGCGAGGAACTTCACCGAAGGCGTAAAGATGTAATCGTGCACGCTATTCATGTCCTTGAAGCGGCCGCTGATCTGCTCGGCGGGTCCGGCTGTCTGCAACTTAGTCTTTTGCCGATCTGAAAGCAGGAAGGTGTTGCTGTCGTAGCGACCCTTGGCTTCCACCTTCACCGCTCCCTTCCATGATTTCTGCGCCTTCTCGGGCTTCTTTCCGGAGGAGTTCTTGGCCATTGCACCGGGGCAAATTGACACGAGTAACGCGCCCATTGCTACGAGCGATCCTGCGAGAGAATTGAAATTCCTCATTGTGTTTCTCCTTAAGAACTTGCAGCTCCATGAGCCCAGTCTCCACGGAGACCAGTCAGAGTCGCGAAGAGCGACGCGTTCATTTGGTTACTTTCGCGAGCGATCGGTCTTCTCGGTTTGTAGTCCTAGTACCTGGTCATGTAAGGCACTCGCAGGTCCAAATGCTCGCGACCGGTAAGTCGTTTATATTCAATGCTAAACGCCAGATAGTTTGTTTGGGAGAGTGGGTGCCAGCTACACCAACGGTGGGTCGGATCGACTCGTCTTTCGGGTCGGCTAAATCCTGGATTTCCCACAAGGCGTCCCGTTGTGGGACGTTAGGAGTTCCATTTTGGCGCTTGCCGCCGATTATGGGCGGATGACTCTTCCACAATCAGATTAGGGAAGAGTTGCCGACGATACGCCCCGAATTCGGTGGCGCCAACGGTCGCAGCAAGGACGTCGCGGTGGTATCTGGCGAAGTTAGCGCGGTGCGGCATTCAGCGTCAATGTTGTGCCCAGCCCAGCGTAAAGATAGTGATCGCCGAAGGCTTTCTTCAGCGCCGTGAAGGCGGGCTCGCCGGTGCAGTGGCCAGGGGCGACGTAGTCGACTTTGAATCGATCATGTAGCGCGGTCACGATCCTCTCGATGTCCGGGTCGCTAGCTGTAACAAGGTGAAAGCCACCTACGATGAAGTGGATGCGCGGGTTGATCGCACCGGCCGATTCGACGATTTTGTCGATACCGGGATGCGAACAGCCAACCACGATGACCATGCCGTCGGGCGTGCTGAAGGCTAGGGACAGCTCGCGCAGCTCGAGCGTACCCGGCTTATCGGAGACCAGTGTAATTAGATGGATGTTAGGTGCGATCTCCGTGTTCTTGTCGACGAGTTGAAAATTAGCGCCCGGCCAAGCCGCGCCAAACCGCATGACTTCTGGGGGAGCACCGTTGTAGTAGCGCTGCTCCGATGGGAGAGACGGGTCTTTGCGATAGAAGCCGCTTGGCAAATCCGCGCCATAGACGCCGAAACCTTCCTTCGGCGCGTAGATCGTCACTTTGGGGTTCACCTTCAAGAGGTACACCAGTCCACCCATGTGATCGCCGTGCCGGTGGGACATAACGACGAAGTCCAGCTTCGAGAGGTCGATGTCTTTTGCTTTGGCGTTCTGGGCGAGAATGTCGGGGTTGTTCCCTGTATCGAACAGAATGCGTTTGCCGCCATATTCGACAAGCGCGGCATAGCCCCAGTCCTTCTGCATCGCCGAAGCGTGGCCGAAGGCGTCATAAAGGACGGTGATTTGGGCCTTGGCGGGATCGATTCTTGCGTCCGTGGCAGAAGTGTTCGCGGTGTATCCGATAAAAAGCAGGAACGCCGCAGAACAAGAAGCGACCCAGGACTGAACTGTCATTTTCTTGGCTCCTGAATTTGCAAACGATTCGTCGTGCGGGAACCCCGAAAGGCTATACACCCGGAGACTCTGCGAGTCAAAGCTTACACTGGATTACTTCCGGCTGGCCGACGATCTACTCGGAGCTGGTCGTTAGCAGACTGATGGGCCCATTAACTTAGGAATCGGACCGATGGCAGCTCCCTCTTTATTCTTCGCGCAGCGCAACTAGGGGTTGAATGCGAGCGACGCGTCGCGCATGGCCGATCATCGCGACAAGCGCCGCGAAGACCAGCGAAGCGCATACAAGTCCGTACGACACCGGACTGGTTGGGTTCAGCGGCAACGGCGCGCGACCAAGAGCGTTCACAAGGATAAACGAGAAGAGGAGCGCGAATATCGCTCCGGCCAGTGTTCCTGCGATCACTGGGCGCACACCGTAACTGAACACCAGCCTCATGAGCTCACGCGGGTTGGCGCCGAGAGCCGCGCGAATTCCGAACTCGCGAGTCCTCCTCGTCACCGAATAACCCACTGCTCCATAGATTCCGAGCAGGGCCAGGAAACCCGCTACGCCAGCTACAAACAACAGCATCTTGCCGATTACCCATCCTTGCTCGGCGTTATAGTCCATCTGCGCCCGCAGCGTGCTGGAAAGCACCAGCATCTGCGGATCGAGATCGCGCGCAATATGTTTCACCGCTGCCGCGATGGGATCGGCATCACCGCGGAAGCGAACGAGAACGAGATCACCGCGAGCCGGAATGGTTCGCAGCATATAAATGCAAGGGCCATCGGGCTGGCGAGTGAATCCGGTGTAGGTGTCACGGACAATCCCGAGCACGCGCAGACGCTTACCCTCTGGCGTAATGACCTCCCTGCCAATCGGATCTTGCCCAGGCCAAAATGCGGCTGCGAACGATTGGGAGACCATTACTGCATTTTCATCAGCTGGAGTATTGCGGAATACGCTGCCATGTACCAGGGGAATGCCGACCGTGGCGAAATAATTCTGCGAGACAACTCTGACCGTAGCGCTGTGGGTCTCCCCCGATGCCGCCGTGGGAAGACGAAACTCGGTGCCGAGCCCTACTCCTTCTTCGCCCTCTCCCGTCAGGGGAGATATGCTGCTGGTGGCAACGGCGTCGACCAACGGCGTACTCTCAAGACGCTCCTGCAACGTTCGGTAGAAACCTTCCGTTTCAGCCGGATCATAGCGTTCCAGCCTAAGCTCCAACGGAACTGCGAGCACGTGTCGTGTTTCAAAACCCGGCTCCGCATTGAAGAGGGAGAGCACGGCGCGGCAAAACATTACGGATGTGACCATCAGCACGACGCTAAAGGCAACCTGTGCGATTACCAACAGATCCTGCAGCTTCCAACGCGCATGTACGGCTGACAGCGAAAGGTTCTGCCCCTTCAGCGAAAGCCATACGTCCTGCCTGAGGCATTCGGCGGCGGGCGCTATCCCAGCGAAAATAGCAGCAGCCAAAGTGATTGCGGCGAGATAGCCGAAGACATGCCAATCGAGTGTGAACGAATAGTGAGGCATTGCAGGAACAAGCTTTTGAAAAGCCTTGGGTATTTGCAAGGCAAGATAGAGGCTGAGTGCCCCGGCTACTGCCGCCAGCAGCAGGTTCTCGGAAAGAAGTTGCCGGAGCACCCGCCGGCCTGCCGCGCCCAGCGAGATGCGCACGGCGATTTCCTTCCGACGCGCTACGGCGCGGGAAAGCAGCAACACCGCCCCACTGGCGCAGCTTACGAGCAGCAGCAGCGCGGCCCCGGTGCCTATCAGCAACAGGATCCAGAAGGAGTTGGCGCGCACGTTAGGATCTTCGATGAGAGCTCCGCTGGTGACGAGCACGCGCTGTTTTAAGTCGGAATCGAACGCGGGAACCCGCTCTGCGATGACATCCGCCTCCGCCGCAAGTTGCTCGCGAGTGCTGCCCGGACGCAGCCTCCCTTCCAGCCACAACGCGGGTGTTCGTTCCGCGCGAAAGATGTCCTCATTCCCAGTGAGCCGATGCTGCATGGTGTAAGGCACCCAGATTCCAGGACCGCGGAGTCTGCCGGCAAAATCCATCGGGGTAATACCGATTACCGCGAAGGGCTGCCGGTTCAGTAGAATCACTTTTCCAAGGATGTGCGGATCGGCAGCAAAGCGGCTGCGCCATGCCTCTTCTGAGAGCACGACTACCTGTTCCTCTGAGGCCGATGAGCAGTCGTCAGGGCCGAACAGGCGTCCGAGACTCGGCCGAGTCAAGCCGTAAACCGAGAAGAAGTTGCAAGAAACTTCCAGGGCCAGGCTGGGTGTCGCCTCTTCCTCGATCAAGGCTCCATCCGTACGCCATGCAGCGAGTGCCTGGAGCACTTTCGATTCGCGCTGAATCGCGTGGTAAGCAGCTACGGAAAATTGGCCGCCCAGTCCAAGCGGATTTCCCCGCAACCAATACTGGGCGTACAATCGGGCGAAGGTTGCCGGATCGGAATCGGTGCGGGGGCGAAGCAGCAGCCCGTTGATGAGGGTAAACACGCCGGTATTGATCCCGATACCCACGGCCAGCGTCAGCACGACGGCAATCGAGATCAGCTTCGCATTCCGGGCCATGCGAAATCCGTATCTCAGGTCCCGAACCAAATCGTCCAGCCAAAGCAAGAAGCCACCTCCACGACTAAAAGAATTGCGTACATTCTGAAGACGATGAGTGGGGGCGAAAAATTACCGTGTCACAGAACAATTTATACATCGCCTCACTTGAGAGCGCCATCGGTGGCTAACCGCTTTGCGCATTGCGGACGAGTTACGGGCAAACCTAATGTTACCCGCTACGAAACCACTCTAATCATTGATCGATGGCATGGAGGCCACCGATCATGAAGCACAGACCAACTTCCAGAAGAAGACGCGGCAGCACCAGGTCCGTGTTGCGCCTGCTTGATCTCGAACACTCCAAAACCGCAGTTTTGAACAGCCTCACTTCTCAGGATGCGCGGTGGGGATATCGTCACGCGATCGATGAATTCGTTGATTGGTATTGTTCGGAACCGCGCTTGGCATTCAATAGAATAGTCGTCATGCGTTACCGATCTCATCTCGAATCTCGTCAACTCGCGCCTGGCACGGTCAATCTACGACTAGGTGCCGTACGCCGTCTTGCGTATGAGGCAGCCGATTGCGGTCTGCTGAGCGCCGACCTAGCAGCGGGTATTCGTCGCGTTAAAGGCGTGAAGAAGTTAGGCGTTCGCCTTGGCAACTGGCTGACTGCAGAGCAGGGGCAAGCGCTTTGGAAAGCGCCTGATGGCGAGCGGCTCAAAGGAAAACGAGACCGCGCTTTGTTGGCTCTCCTGCTCGCGTGTGGGCTGAGAAGACACGAAGCCGTCGCATTGACGCTGGATCATCTCCAGCAGCGGGAGGAACACTGGGCCATCGTCGACGTGATGGGTAAGGGAGGCCACGTTCGAACGGTTCCGGTTCCGGACTGGGTGAAAAGCGAACTAGAAGTGTGGCTTGCTGCGGCCGGCATTGATCGAGGAAGGCTTTTTCGCAGGGTCAACAAAGTAGGAAAAGCATGGGGAGATGGCATCACGGTAAAGGCGGTTTGGCACATAGTGAAGGAATCCGCCAAGTGCATTGGCGTGCCGAAGTTGGCGCCGCACGATCTGCGACGGACCTGTGCTCGACTCTGCCATGCTTCGGGCGGGGAGTTGGAGCAGATCCAATTCCTTTTGGGACACGTTTCAGTGCAAACGACCGAACGCTACCTTGGCTGCAAGCAGCGGATTCGATCAGCCGTTAATGATCGTATTGGCATTGAGCCCACTCCTTGAGCTGGGTGCGCGGTTGTGGAAGGTTGGCCGACTTCTCGGTACTAATCCGCACCGTGGAACCCGGATACATTTCGCTTGCGGCGAAGCGGCGGACCATACATTCCGGTTAGACCTCATGCGCCTCGGAACACACCCCATGTGATACAGCAGCCGACAAGGGCACAAGGCCAATACACACCAGAGACACCGAAGCGCCTCGATGCGCTTCGCTTGGCTTCGATTCTAATCGCAGCCGTTAGGTGCCGGATCTAAGCGCTGACCTGAGGTGCGCGCCTTGCCAGCGATGGAATGACCCCTTGAATTGGCACACTCGCGATGGGCACACTCTCCGGGAGAGGAAACAGCAGTGGAGAGAAGAAAGCGATATTCCCGGAAGTTTCAGCGCATGGCCGTAGAGCGGATGAAGAGCTG
>WNFM01006527.1_pt1 | contig 17974 bp, 18 predicted proteins | sample 5400271 | NCBI WGS metagenome assembly WNFM01 (sample SAMN13153352, study PRJNA577476) | soil metagenome | isolation source: 60 cm saprolite on Douglas fir-dominated hillslope | place: USA:California | collected 2013-09-17 | reverse complement strand
TGTGCACCGTCCATGGGAGTGCTGATGGCAGCGGCAGCGACTCGTTCGACTGGGGTCCACGGCGTCACGGTCATCGTCAATGCTCGCGCGGGGAACGCCGGCGCCGATCGGATCGTCGAGCTGGAGCGCGCGTTCGCTCGCACGGATCTGCGAGTGCGATTCGATCACGTTACTGACGGCGCCGCGATTGCGACGCGCGCCCGGGAAGCCGCCGCGCGCGGGGACACGCTCGTCGCCGCGGGTGGGGACGGCACGGTCGGAACCGTCGCGGCCGCGGCCGCGGACGCCGGCGTGGCCTTCGGGGTCATTCCGCTCGGCACGCGGAATCACTTCGCCAGGGACGCCGGCATTCCCGCCGATCTCGACCGCGCGGTGGCCGCCATCGCCGCGGGCCAGATCCGCCTGCTGGACCTCGGCGAGGTGAACGGCCGTGTGTTCGTGAACAACTCGAGCCTGGGTCTGTATCCGCGACTCGTGTGGGAGCGAGAGGCGGAGCAGCGTCGCGGACGCCCCAAGTGGATCGCCTTTGGAATCGCGCTCTTCAGGACCTGGCGCCGGTACCGCCAGGTGACGGTGCGCCTGACGCTCCGAGGCCACGAGCACGTGCGGCGAACGCCCTTCGTGTTCATCGGGAACAACGAGTACCGTCTGGAAGGGCTGCACATGGGGGCACGCGCGGCGCTCGACCGCGGGCAGCTCTCAGTCCATCTCGCGCCGCACTGCGGGCGGTTCGAGATCCTCATGCTGCCGTTCCAGGCGCTGGCGGGACGGCTCGCCGCCGCCGTCGGGTTCGAATCGTTTCTCGTGTCCGCGGTGTCGATCGAAACGGCACGCCGCCGGGTCAGCGTCGCATTCGACGGCGAAGTCACGGTCATGCGGCCGCCATTGCGCTACAGGATCCGCCCCGCCGCGCTGAAGACGATCGTGCCCGGGACGGCCTGACGCGATGCGCACGATCGTCCACCTGTCGGACGTGCACTTCGGCCGGCTGGCGTCCGAGACCGTCCACCCGCTGATCGCCGCGATCCGTGGCGCGCAGCCCGATCTCGTCGTGATCTCCGGCGACCTGACGCAGCGGGCGCGCACCGCTGAGTTTCAGGCCGCCAGACGCTTCATGGACGCCCTCCCAGGTCCGGTGCTCGTCGTGCCCGGCAACCATGACGTGCCGCTGTGGAACGTCGCGGCCCGCTTCGTGACGCCGCTCCGCCGCTACACGCGGCACATTACGACCGACCTCTCGCCGATGTACCGCGACGAGGAGGTCGTCGTCGTCGGCGTCAACACCGCGCGATCGCTCACCTGGGGCGAAGGACGGATCGCGATCTCCGACGTCGAGGCGATCGTACGGCGGCTCGCCGCCGCGCCGCCGTCAGCCGTTCGGATTGTCGTGACGCACCATCCGTTCGATCTGCCGGCCGGCGTCGGCGAAGAGCGCCTGCTCGGACGCGCCTACACGGCGATGGCGAAGCTCGCGGAGGCGGGCGCGGATTTGTTCCTGGCCGGCCATCTGCACCTCAGCCACATCGGGCATTCCGCCGAGCGGTACCGCATTGCCGGGCACTCCGCGCTCATTGTCCAGGCGGGCACCGTCTCAACGCGCTCGCGTGGCGAACAGCCGTCGTTCAACGTGCTTCGCGTGCAGCGGCCGAAGATTTCGGTGGCGCGATTCGTGTGGGATCCGGAGGGAGGGGCGTTCGTGGAAACGGCCGCCGGGGCATTCCGGCACGACGATGGCGGGTGGGTCGCGGAAGCGGAAAAATGAAAACCCGGCCGGAGGTGCAGAGGGGGCTCCTCCGGCCGGGATCCTCAGGCGTGTTACTTCTTGCCCTTGGACTTGCCGGCGGCCTTCGCGGGCGCCACGGTGATCGCCGTGGCAACCATGTTCTTGCCGTCCAGCGTGTAGTGCACCGTGACCTTGGCGCCGGTATCGATCGTGCCCTTCTTCTCGGTGGAGGCATTGACCACGAACGTCTGGTCCTTGCCCGCCTTGGTGATCACGAGCGACGTATCGCTCGAGGACTTCACGGTGCCTGAGGTGGTGTGCTTCGCGACCGCCGCCGCCTTCTTGGGCGCCGCTTCCTTCTTGGCCGCGGGCTGGGTCGCCGGCTTGGCCGCCGCCGACTTCTTCGGCGCCGCCGGAGCGGGCGTCGCCTGGATCGCGAACGCCGCGCTGGGGATTGAGAGCATCGCGACGAGAGCCGCCGCCTTGGTAATGGTGCGCATGTGTAGAACTGCCTCCCTAAGCGCTTGATTGCGCTGCCATCATTTAAAGCGATGGACCTGATATCTGCATGAAATGAAGATTAAATTTTTTTAATGTAGACGCTGAACGTGGAGCCGCCACCGGGCTCGCTCGTCGTGTTGATGACCCCGTCGTGGCGGTCGACGATCCATTTCACGAGGCTCAGACCGAGGCCGACCCCCCTGGCGCTCGACGATCGGGCGGGATCTGCCCGGTAAAACCGCTCGAACACGTGGGTGAGCACCTCAGCCGGCATCCCGATCCCGGTATCGACCACGTCCAGCCTGGCCAGCCCATCGTCGGTCGAGACACGGACCTGGACGCGCCCGCCCCGCGGGGTGAATTTGAACGAATTGTCCAGCAGGTTGAGGAGCATCCGCTCCAGCCACTCCGCGTCCCCCTGGACGGGCACCTCGTCCGGCGCCTCGCACCGGAGCTCGAGTCCATTCGCCTGCGCCACCGCTTCGACCTGTTCGACCACCGACATGGCCAGGGCACTCAGGTCGACGTGCTCGCGGGAGAGTGGAATCTGGCCCGATTCGGCGCGCGCCAGCGTCAGCAGCTGGTCGATCAGCCGTTTGAGCTTGTCGAGCTCTTCGAGCTGGCTGGCGGCCGTCCGCCGGTACCCCTCGCCGGCGTCCGGCTTCATCGCCGCGAGCTCGATCTCGCCGCGCAGCGCGGCGATCGGCGTCCGCAGCTCGTGCGCCAGGGCCGTGCTGAACTGGCGCATCTCGCCGACCGCGTCTTCGACGCGCGCGAGCGTTTCGTTGAACGCGTGCGCCACGTCGTCGAGCTCGTCGTGGCCGCCGCGCACGGGCAGCCGCTGCCGGAGGTTGGTCACGTCGATGCCGCGGGCCGCGTCCGCGAACCGCAGGAGCGGTCCGAGGGCCACCGTCGCCATCCAGCGTCCCGCCAGGATCGCCACGAACAGCCCGGCGGGCACGGTCCATAACAGCAGCCGCAGGAAGCGCCGGAGCGCGCCGTCCGTGGCCGCCAGCGAGGCGCCGACCTGTAGCAGGTACGTCTTCCCGCGGTCGGCGATGACGCTGTTCGTCAGGCGGATGCGGCCGTAGTCGGTCTGGATGTCGTGGAGCCGGGGCTCGTCGCGAAACGATCTCACCTCCGCCGGCGTGAACGTCAGGCCGAGCGGCTGGATCGCGTCCGACTGGACGAGCAGCGCCCCTGTCGCGCCGTCGTAGATCTGATAAAAGCGCGTCGCGCGCTGGACGAACGCCGTTTCCTGCGGATCGGTGCGGTCGTACTGCACCTCCGGCGTGATGTTCTCGAAGTGCAGATACCCGTGCAGGCCGTTCGTCAGCTCGATGAGGCTGGTGGTCGCGTCGGAATCGAGCTGCTGCGCCAGCGCGCGGTACGACACCGCCGCGATCGCCGTCAACAGCACGCCGAAGACGATCGTGTAGAAGACGGTCAGGCGTGTGCGCAGCGCGAGCGTCATTTGTCGGGCGGCGTGTCGGTCAGGATGTAGCCGACCCCGCGAATCGTGTGAATCAGCGGCCGATCGAACCCGCGGTCGATCTTGTTCCTGAGCGCGTTGATGTGCACCTCGACGACGTTGCTGACGCTGTCGAAATGGATGTTCCACACGTGCTCGATGATGAGCGACTTCGTCACGGGGCGATCGCTGTTCCGCATGAGGAACTCGAGCAGCGCGTACTCCTTCGGCTTCAGATCCAGCGTGCGTCCCGCGCGCCGGACGAGGCGGCGGACCGTGTCGATCTCGAGATCGCCGACCCGCCGCGTGTTCTCGCGCGCGGCCCCCCGCCGCAGCACCGCGCGGAGCCGCGCCGACAGCTCGGCGAGCGCGAACGGCTTCACCATGTAGTCGTCGGCGCCGCTGTCGAGGCCGGCGACGCGCTCCTCGAGCGAGTCCTTCGCCGTGAGAATCAGGATGGGCAGCGTGGCCTTCCGCGCGCGGATGTCGCGCAGCACCTGGAAGCCCGACCGGCCGGGCAGCATCAGGTCGAGGATGACGGCGTCGTAGTCGTAGGCCAGCGCCTGCCCGCCGGCGTCGGTGCCGTCGTGGAGGACGTCGACGGCATAGCCGTCCTGCCCGAGCCCGCTGGAGATGAAGTTGGCGACCTTGCGGTCGTCCTCAATCACGAGGATGCGCATCAGGGATATCGTAGTTCACGGACTTGCGCACCGCCTCGAAGTCCTTGTGCTCCGTCAGGGGATACAACGTGCGGAGGTGCCCGGCGACCGTCCGCTCGATCGGATCGCCGATCCGGTAACACGTCGTCGCCGTGTAGACCACGATCCCACGCGCCCAGCCCGGTTTGCGGCGCGACGAGACGATGACGAGATCGCAGCCCGGGATCTCCGCCCTGGCGCCGCTGACGACGCGATCGGGGATCTCGGGGCCCTCGAGGGCGTTCCGCGTCCGCAGGTCGTGCCTGGTGCCCCGACGGAGGCGCCATCGCCACAGGATCTCGTCAAGCCCCGTCAGCACGGGATCGCCGACCGGGTCGCCGAACCAGGCCGCGCCCATCCGCACGCCGCCGCTCCCGATGAGGTACGTCGTCAGCCAGCCTTTCGGCGTCAATAGCAGGAACGTGAAAATCGACAGGCCGGCGAAGCCCTGGGCCAGGCCCTGGCTGTAGCCCGCGTGGGGATTGCGCATCGCCTCGGTCATCATCGAGTCGTTGGCCAGCGACGTATTCGCGGTCGCGTGCTCCAGAAACCCGGGGATGCCGACGGCCGCGCCGGCAAAGAGGGTCGCGACGCCCGCGACAACAGCGGCCGCCTCCATCGGGAACGATGCGGACAGCCGGTGCCAGTGCCGGTGCGGCAGGACCGCCGCGACCATCGCGCCGAAGAACCGCGGCCCGTCGCGGAGCATGCCCATCTGCAAGTGATTCTAGTGTCCCGAGCCCGAAGTACGCTGACATTTGCCGGGCGGGGCGTCCCGTCTGGCGGCGTGGCGGGTAACGGCCTACCTTCTCTGCGGTCAGTTTGGAAGGGATGCTCTGGTGGTGGCGGGCTCGATCACGATGAGCGACACGAGGAGCAGCAGGGCGATGATCACGAGCTCGGCCGCGGTACCGTCGTGCGATCCCGAGAGCGCAATCCCGATCCCCATGAGGACCGAGAGCAGCAACGACTCGAAGACGACGACCCACCGGAGCACGCGCGCGCGAAGCGGGGCGAGCAGCTCCGGCTGGACCTGCGAGACGAACCACATGTGAATGCGGAGCGTGGTGGAGACGGTCGCGAACACGAGGACCGTCAGGAACGCCGGCGACCCGTATTGACCGATCCACGGGCGCCGCGTGCCGACGATCACGACCGCGAGCACGGTCAGGGCGGCGACCGCCAGCTGATGGAACTTCCACCACCATGCCGTCCGCGGCGCGGCGGAAAGGACGGGTCCGGCCAGCAGCGACCGCAGCGCCTGGAGCAGCTCCGTGCCCGACGGATAGCGGCCCACCGGACTGCCGTTCAGACACGTCCGGACGATCGCGTCGAGGCCGGCCGGTTCGATCGGCCGCGAGAGCGGCGGGTTGTCGGAGACCAGGCGCTCCAGCAGCGCCGCCGGATCGCTGCCGCCGAAGGGATGCGAGCCCGTCGCGAGCTCGTAGGCCATCACACCGAACGCGAAGATGTCCACGCGCGCGTCGGCGGGCTGTCCGCGCAGTTGCTCCGGCGCCATGTAACCCGGCGTGCCGAGGCGCGTGCCGGTCAGCGTGAGGCCGGCCTGCGCGGCCGGCAAGGGACTGAGCATCCGCGCAATCCCGAAATCGACGACCTTCAGGCGCCCGTCCTGGCCCTGGAGCACGTTCTCCGGCTTGAGGTCGCGATGGACGATCCCCTGGCGGTGCGCCGCGTCGAGCGCCTCCGCGATCTGCATCATGGTGTCGAGCAGCCGGTCCCGTCCGAGCGGGCCCGACGCCAGCGCGGCGCGCAGCGTCGACCCGCGCACGAGCTCGCTCGCGATGAACAGATCGCCGTCAATCTCCTCGAGCGCGTACACTGTGGCGATGCCTGGGTGCGACAGCGCCGCCGCGGCGCGCGCCTCCCGTGAGAGGCGCTCGCGCGCGACCGGGTCGCGGCTGTAGGCGGAGGGCAGCATCTTCAGCGCGACGGCGCGCCCGAGCCGGGCATCCTCAGCGGCGTAGACGACACCCATGCCGCCGCGCCCGACTTCTTCATGGACCTCATAGGGACCGATGCGCCTGCCGGTGAGCGCCGCCTCGACGGAGTCGGCGAGCAGGGCTGGGTCCGCCACCCACGCGGGCTGCTCCAGGAATCCGCCGGAGGTGTCGTGCGCGCGCAGGAGCGCCCGCACTTCCGCGGCCACGTGCGGCAGGGAGGTCTCTTCGCGCGCGAGTAGCCGTTCGCGTCCGGCCGCGTCGAGCGCCAGCGCTTCTTCGAACAGCGCGCCGATCCGGTCCCAGTCGGTACTCAAGAAGGCGGACCCGAACCCCGTGAGCCCGTCATGCGGACTCGAGCTCGCGCGCGAGCCAGGCGCGCGCCAGGGCCCAATGTCGCTTCACCGTGGCCGGCGAGACGCCCGTCGCGTCGGCCGTCTCCTCGATCGACAGCCCGCCGAAGAACCGGAGCTCGACGATGCGGGCCTGGCCGGCATCGAGCTCGGCCAGGCGTGTCAGGGCCGCGTCGAGCGCGACCATGTCGATCGACCGCTGGGGGGCCGCCGCCTGCAGTCCCTCGTCGAACGTCACGCGGGGCTGCCCGCCGCCGCGCTTCAGCGCGTCGCGCGCGCGGGCGCGCTCGATCAGAATCTGGCGCATGGCGTGGGCCGCGATCGCGGAGAAGTGCGCGCGGTTCTGCCAGCGCTCGGGGCGATCCTTCAGGAGCTTGAGATACGCCTCGTGGACGAGCGCCGTCGGCTGCAGCGTCTGGCCCGGACGTTCGCCCCGCAGGTAGTGCGCTGCGAGACGCCGCAGCTCGCCGTAGACGAGCGGCATCAGCGCCTCGAGCGCCGGCTGGTCGCCGCGGGTCGCCCGATCGACGAGGACGTCAAACGGATCCGCGGCCGGCATCTCAGGCACCGCGAACGATCGTGACCTTGTTGATCACGACCGGCGTGACCGGACGATCCTGCCGTCCCGTCGGCACCGCGCCGATCTTCTTGATCACGTCGAGGCCTTCGACGACCTCGCCGAACACCGAGTGGCGGTTGTCGAGGTGCGGCGTCGGGCCGAGCGTGATGAAGAACTGGCTGCCGTTGGTGTTCGGCCCTGAGTTCGCCATCGACAGCATCCCGGCCTTGCCGTGACGCGCGCTCGGGTGGAACTCGTCGGCGAAGTTGTACCCCGGGCCACCGGTCCCCTGGCCGAGCGGGTCCCCGCCCTGGATCATGAAGCCGTTGATGACGCGGTGGAAGATGATGCCGTTGTAGAACGGAGCTTTCTTGCGCTCGCTGGTCGCGGGGTCCTTCCACTCCTTCGTGCCTTCGGCGAGGCCGGTAAAGTTCGCCACGGTGTTCGGCGCCTCCTTGTCGAACAGCCGAACCTTGAAATTGCCTTCGGACGTCTCGAAATTCGCGTAAGTACCTGAGTCAGCCACGTATCCTCCCAATGAACCCGGAGATTATCCCACTCGTATAGCTACGAAGATCTTCGTTGACACTACGAAGCTTGTCGTAGATACTGCAAAGCCATGAACCGACCCCCCGCGCCCCGGCCGACCGACGCCGAGCTGGCGATCCTGCGGATTCTCTGGGATCGCGGGCCCAGCACGGTCCGGCAGGTCCACGAGATCCTCGGACGCGAGCGGCAGGCGGCCTATACGACCGCGCTGAAGCTGCTCCAGATCATGACGGAAAAAGGCCTCGTCGAGCGGGACGAGCGCGACCGGACGCACATTTACCGGCCGCGCCTCAGCGAGGAGACGACCCAGCGTCAGCTCGTGCGGGACCTGGTCGACCGCGCCTTCGCCGGGTCGTCGTCGAAGCTCGTGATGCAGGCGCTGGCCACGAAGCGCGCCTCCGCCGAGGAGCTGCGGGATATCCGGAAAGCGATCGACGGCGCGCGCAATGAGAGGGAGGTCCGAGATGACCGCGATTGAGACCCTGCTGCGACAGCCAGCCGCCCAGGCCGTGGGGTGGGCGCTCCTGCAGTTTGTCTGGCAGGGCGCGGCCGTCGGAGCGCTCACGGCACTGGCGCTCCTCGCGCTCGGCCGGAGCGCGTCCGACGTGCGCTATGTGGTGGCCGCCGTCGGCCTTGCGCTGATGTTGACGCTTCCCGCGGTCAGCGGCGTCCAGAAGTTCCAGACGCTGCGCGCCGGCGCCGCCGCAGGCGCCCTCGTCCCGTCGGCGGCATTCACGGGCGCACGCGAGCAGTCGCGCGAGACCCTGGCTTCGACGCGCGACGCGTCCCGGGCGGCCGGAGGAGACACCGCCTCTCGCGCGACCGGCTCGCCGGTCTCCCGCGTCCTGCCGGCGGCGCGCATCGAGCCGCTGCTGCCGACGCTGATGCTCGTGTGGATTGCCGGCGTCTCGACGCTCAGCCTGCGGCTGCTGACCGGATGGATCTGGATCCAGCGGCTGCGCACGCGCGGGCACGCGCCCGCCGCGGACGAGTGGCAGCGGGTGGCGACCAGGCTCGCGCGCCGCCTGCACATCGGCCGCGCGATCACGCTGCTCGAGTCGACGCTCGTCGACGTGCCGACCGTGATCGGTTGGCTGAAGCCGGTCGTCCTGCTGCCCGCGAGCGCCCTCGCGGCGCTGTCGCCGCGGCAGCTCGAGGCGATTCTCGCCCACGAGCTCGCGCACATCCGCCGGCACGACTACCTGGTGAACCTGCTGCAGACGCTCGTCGAGACGCTCCTCTTCTATCACCCGGCGGTCTGGTGGCTCTCGCGGCGCATCCGCGTCGAGCGCGAGAACTGCTGCGACGATCTCGCCGTCAGCCTGTGCGGCGATCCCGTCGCTTATGCGAACGCGCTGGCCGACCTCGAGTCGCTTCGATCCGAAACAATTCCCACGCACCACATCGCGATGGCCGCGACGGGCGGCGCGCTGCTCCAGCGGATCCGGCGGCTGCTCGGCGCTCCCTCGTCACACAGCGGCCGAGGTCCGGCGTGGCTCGCCGGCAGCGTCGCGCTCCTGCTGATCGGCGGGATCGCCCTCGGCGCCGACGGGCTCGGCCGCGAGCAGGCGATCGCGCCGGCCACCACGCGGCCTCGCGCCGTGCTCGCGCAACCCGCCGCCGCGCCTGCCGCCACGACGCCGGTGGTGCGAGCCGTCCGGGCGATCGACGGCACACGTCTCCACGACCAGGCCGCGGCTGCGCCGGCGAGCACCCGCGCCGTCGCCGCGATTGCCTCGGTTCACACGCGACCCGACGCAGCGGCGGCGCCGACCCCTCCCACGTTCCCGGCCTTCCCGGTGTTCGCGGCGCTCGACGTGAAGATCGCCGCCGCGCCCGGCACGGCAAGGACTCGAACGGCAACTGGACCTGGTCCAACAACGGCGAGAGGCTGGAAGTCACCTACTCCGGCGCGTTCGAGTTCACCGACGACGACGCCGACGTCCGCGAGCTCTCGGCAGGCGGGTCCCTGAAGATCTCTGACGGCGCCTGGTTCGGGCGGCACTCGGTCGAGATCCGCGAGCGCGGGGGACAGCTCGAGCGCCGCTACTATGTCAACGGTTCCGAGCGGCCGTACGAGCCCGAAGGCCGCGTCTGGCTGCACCAGAATCTGCCGAAATTCGTCCGCAACACCGGCATCGGCGCGCCGGCTCGCGTCGCGCGCTTCCTGAAGTCGGGCGGCGTGTCCGCGGTGATGGGGGAGATCTCCCGCATCGACGGCACTTACGTGAAGGGCGTCTACTTCAAGGAGCTCTTCAAGCAGGCGACGCTGACCCCGGACCAGTACCGCCAGGCGATGTCGCAGGCCTCCCACGAGATGAGGGGCTCCGACTACGAGCTTGCGTCGATGCTCATCGCGATCGCGGATCGGCTGCCGAGCGACGAGTCGTCGCGCGACGCCTACTTCACCGCCGCGGCCGGCATCAGGTCGGACTACGAGCTGCGCCGCGTGTACTCGACGATGCTGAAGAAGGGGCCGGTGAGCCCGCAGACGCTCGCGGGCATTCTCACGCACTCCGCCACGATCGAATCCGATTACGAGCTGTCGGAGCTGTTGCGCCAGATCGTGGCGCAGCAGTCCCTTGACGACCGGAACCGCGCGGCGTTCTTCAGGTCGGCCTCGACGATCGGCAGCGACTACGAGCGGCACCGCGTGCTGAAGGGCGTGATCGAGCGATCGCCCGACGCCGCCACCATCGAGGCCGCGCTGACGCAGGCCGCGGGCATGAGCAGCGACTACGAGACCGGCACGTTCCTTCACGAGGTCCTGAAGCAGAGCGGCGTCGAGGGCCCTGTACGCGCGCCGTTCTTCAGGGTGGTGAGCCGCATGAGCTCCGGCTACGAAAAGGGTCGCGTGCTCCAGGCGGTCGTCAGGAAGCCCGGCGTCAGCGACGACACGCTCCGCGACGTGCTGCGGTCCAGCCGCGGCATGAGCGGCTACGAGCTGTCGCAGCTGTTGATCGCGACGGCTGGCGCCCGCACGTTGAGCGGCGATCTGCGCGACGCCTATGTCGATGCGGCCGACCATCTCTCCGGCTACGAGCAGAGCCAGGTGCTCGCCGCGCTGGTCCGGAGCGAGCGGCGGCGGTAAGTTTGCGGTTTACAGTTCGCGGGTCACGGTCCCGCTTCAGTTCGCGTTGAACTGCAGACTGCAAGCGGGTGGATCTACCTGGACGAGGCGCCTGGGGACGGCGCCTCGTTCAGGATCTATCTGCCTCGAGTCGAGTAGGAAGCCGCGGGCCTGAAGACCCGCGGTTACTTCTTTTCTTTGAAGTCCGGCGGGATGGCGAGGTCCGACGCCTCGACGCTCTTCGAGACCTCGAGCACGTCGTGATGCGTCGTCATGATCGTCGCGCGTGCCTTGGGCTCGTCCTTCTTGATGATCTTCCGCGCGAGCATCCCGCCGATGCCGCCGCCCTTGCTGCCGGAGTCGCTCGACTGGGCCTGCGCCATCTGGTCCTTGCTCATCACCGACTCGAACGTCGACGTCGTGTCGAGCGGCGTGCCCGCCAGCTTGTCGCCGTCCTTGGCCATGCGATCCATGGCCTTGCCGACGAGCGGGTACATGGCCATCACGCTGGCCATCTGCTCGGCCGAGATCTCGGCCGCTTCCGGACCCTGGAGCTGCCTCCAATACTTGAGGTCGAAGTCGGCCAGCTCCTTCAGCTCGGGGATCCTCGGGCCGAGCCACGTGTCGTTCGTCATCACGAGGCCGCCGCCCTCCTCGAGCGTCTTACCCTTCTCGCGGACGGTGATGGTGACGATCGTCTCGTGCGTGTCGTAGCCGGCGATCGACTTTTTCTCGCCGGTGGCTTTCACGTCGAAGTCGATCTCGAATTCCTTGGTCGGCTTCTGCGCCTCTTCCTTCTTGGCCGGCTCTTCCTTCTCGGCCTGCTTCCTCGCTCTGTCCTCGGCCTCGCGCATCTTGCGCCGCAGCTCGTCAAAGGTCGTGACCGTGTACGTCTTCTTCTTCAGGTCGAGGTCGTACACTTTTTCCTCCGCCAGGTCGACGATATGGCCCGCGTTGTCGTTCATCGTGGCCTTGCGGTTCCCTTTCACCGCGGTGCGGCTCTCGATGCCTTCCTTGGCGGCCTTGCCGCCGAAGAAGTTGAACATGCGGCCGAGCATGCCCTCGAACTTGACCGTCGTTTTGCTGTGCGTCTTGACGTCCGCGTAAGCGGGAGCCGCCGCGAGCGTGAGCAGCGGCAGCGCCACGACTGCGATCCTGGCCAGGCGTTTCATTCGAATCCCTCCGTAATCGGCGATTGATCTCAACCGCCCGTCATTGTACACATCCTGTTAACGCTCCAGAATGGCCGACGTCCTCCGTCCAGTGGAATTGACCGCGGAACGTGCCGGTGACGTTTCTGTGATCAACGAGCGGACGGCCGTGACGCGTTTTCCTCCCGGACAGGCGGCCGAGGACGGCAGGCTCGTCCGCGCGGCGCTCGACGGGGATGCGGCGGCATTTACCCGTCTGTACGACACCTACGGGCGGGTGATCCACGGCCTGCTCCTGGCCAGGGTCGGACGCGACGAGGTGGACGACCTCGTGCAGGACGTCTTCCTGACGGCGTGGCGGCGGCTCGACGATCTGCGCGATCCCGCCGCGTTCGGCGGGTGGATCGTGATGATCGCGCGGAACCGCGCGACCGACTTCCATCGGCGGACGGCCGATTTCGTCGAGCTTCCCGAGCACCTCGCGTCTCCCGGCACCGCGTCGGGCCAGGCGGACGCCAACGTCGCCCTGGCGGCGATCCGGTCGCTGCCCGACGCGTATCGCGAGACACTGATCCTCCGGCTCGTCGAAGGCCTCTCGGGCCCGGAGATCGCCGAGCGCACGGGCCTCACGCCGGGCTCCGTACGCGTGAACCTGCATCGCGGCATGAAGATGCTGCGTGAGAAGCTGCACCGATGACGGACGACACGTCGCGCCCGCCGACCCCGCCGCACGACGATTACCTGTGGGACGCCGCCGGCGAGCCCGATGCGGAGATCGTGCGCCTCGAGGCGCTCTTGCAGCCGTACCGCCACAAAGGGCTGCCGCTCCTGCTCCCCCCGCGCGCGCCTGCCCGCCGCCGCGTCACTGCGGCGATGCAGGTCCTCACCGCGGCCGCCTCCCTCGGGCTCGTCATCGGGGCCGCGTCGTTCGCGAACGCCGTCCGCCCCTCGGGATGGACGGTGCAGTCGCTGGCCGGAGCGCCCGAGGTCGCCGGCACGCGGATCGACGCGCCGTCACGGCTGCCGATCGGCCAGGTGGTCACGACCGATGCCGCGTCGCGCGCCAGGATCGACGTGGGGTCGATCGGCATCGTGGACGTCGAGCCGAACAGCCGCGTCCGCCTGCTCACGTCGCGCGCCGGTGAGCATCGCATGTCGCTCGACCGCGGCCTGATCCGCGCGCTCATCTGGGCGCCGCCGCGCTTGTTCTTCGTGAACACGCCGTCCGCGACGGCGATCGATCTCGGCTGCGCGTACAAGCTCCACGTTGACGATCGGGGATGGGGCAAGGTCCGCGTCGAAAGCGGATGGGTGGCCTTCGAATACAACGGCCATGAGTCCTTCATCCCGAAGGACGCGATGTGCGCGACGCGTCCGGGCTTCGGTCCGGGGACGCCCTGCTACGAGGACGTGCCCGCCGGCTTCGAGGACGCCCTTACGATTCTCGACTTCTCGTCGACGACCGACGTAAGGCGCGGCGCAGCGCTCGACATCGTGCTGGCCGGCGCCCGCGTGAAAGACGCCCTGACGCTATGGCACTTGTTGGCCCGCGGCACTCCCGAAGAGCGCGGCCGCGTGTACGACCGCATGGCCCTGCTGGTGTCCCCGCCTCCCGGCGCCACGCGCGATGCCATCGTCCGCGGAAACAGCCGGGTGCGCGACGACTGGTGGAACAGGCTGGGCCTCGACAGCGCCTCCTGGTGGCGGATCTGGAAGGCCCCCTGGAAACAGCCGCGCTGACGGCGTCGTATTTGCTCACGTCCTCACCGCATGGCTGCACTTGGTCTCGCCCACTGGGCTCGCTGGGCCCTCATTTTGTTTCTCGTGGTCTTCATCGGGATGCAGTTCGTCCGCCCCGACCGCACGAATCCGCCGGTTCTGGCGGCGGCGTCGCTGAAGGCGAGCGCCCCGCCGGCGATCAAGGCACTCCTCGACCGTTCGTGCCGCGACTGTCATTCGAACGAGACCCGGTGGCCGTGGTACAGCCAGGTGGCGCCGGCCTCATGGCTGCTTGCCAGCGACGTCCACCAGGGGCGCGAGCGTTTCAACTTCTCGGAATGGACCTCGTATCCGTCCGACGAGCAGGACAAGTTCCTGGGCGCGATGTGCAAACTGACCGAGCGCGGCCGGATGCCGCTTCCGCCGTACGGGCTGATCCACTGGGACGCGAAGCTGTCCGCGGAGGACGTCAGGACCCTGTGCGCCTGGTCGGACAAAATGCGGGATACTCTCCAATGAGATATGTCGCACCTCATTTTCGTTCCCGCGACCGCCGCGCCTGACGCGGGCGCCGACATCGCCCGGCAGACGGCCGTTACCCTCGAGCGCATCGACGCGCGCCTGCGGGCCGATCGCTCGTCGCTCGCCGACGCCGCGGTCGTCAATGTGTACCTCCGCCGCGCGTCGGATTTTCCGGCGATGAACGAGGCGTACCGCCAGGCCTGGAAGGCCGCGCCTCCCACGCGCACCACGGTCGTCGTCGATCCCCAGACGGCCGGCGCCGATGTGGAGATGTCGGCGGTCGCCGTGCCGGCGGGGTCCGACCGCCGGGTCGTCCATCCCTCGTCGTGGATGGCGTCGCCCAATCCGTATTCCTACGGCATCCGCGCCGGCTCGACGCTGTTTCTGTCGGGGCTGATTCCGCGCAACGGCAAGGACAACACGGTCGTCTCGGGCGACGTCGCCACGCAGACGCGCGCGGTCCTTGATAATGCGAAGGAGCTGCTCGACGCGGCGGGTTTGAGCTTCTCGCATCTCGTGAGCGCGCGGGTCTTTCTTCCTGACGTGAAGAACTTCGCGGAGCTCAACCGCGTGTACCGCGAGCTCGTCGGCCCCGATCGGCCGGCGAGGGCGACGGTCGGGGCGAGCCTGACGAGCCCGGCGTACACCGTCGAGATGACGTTTGTCGCGTCGGCGGCGGCGCGTCAGGGGATTGACGCGGATCCCGAGAAGAGCCCCAACCTCACGCCGGCCGTGCGCGTCGGCGGCACGTTGTTCGTGTCCGGCCTGCTGGCGGACGGAGATGCCGCCGCGGCGGGCCCCGCGGCCCAGACGCGCGACATCTTCCGGAAGCTCGACGCGCTCCTGTCGAAAGCCGGTTTTGCCCGCGCCGACGTCCGCGATCTGCTCGTCTACGTGACCGACGAGGAGGCGGCGAAGGGCGCCATGGCCGAGTGCCGCGCGGCGTTCGGCGAGAAGGCGTCCATCACGCCCGTGAAGGTGGCCCTTGTCGCCGCGGGCGCGCGCGTCGAGATCATGACGCTCGCGGAACGCGGATGAAACGGGTTCGGATCGGCATCTCGTCGTGCCTCCTCGGCGACGAGGTGCGGTTCGACGGCGGGCACAAGCGCGATGCCCTCCTCATCGACACGCTCGATCCGTACGTGGAATGGGTCCGCGTGTGTCCGGAGGTCGAGCTCGGTCTCGGCGTGCCGCGGGAGCCCCTCAGGCTCGTGTCCAGCGGTACGGGTATCCGCATGGTCGCGGTCCAGACCCGCATCGATCACACGGACGCCATGCGCGAGTACGCGAGAACGCGCGTCAGCGAGCTGGCCCGCGCGGATCTGTCCGGCTACGTGTTGAAGGCGAAGTCGCCGAGCTGCGGCCTGGACGGCGTGACTGTCTGCGACGAGGCGGGCCAGGTTGCGGCGACGGGTTCAGGACTCTTCGCGGCGGCGCTCCGCGCCGTCCTTCCCGATTTGCCCGTGGAAGATGAGGTCCGTCTCGCGGACGCGGCGGTCCGCCAGGCGTTCCTCCGGCGCGCGATGGCCTACGACCGCCGCGAGCGGACGGACATACCCCGCATCGTGGGTGTGTAGCCCGTTACCTATTCCCCCCAGCTCGACGGGCGGGTCTACCTACAAACGGACACCCGTCTGCTACTCGATCGTCGACGAATCGCCGATTCGCCGGCAATTTGCGTGGCACTTGCGTTGCCTTTCAAGGCTGCGTGAGACGACGACTCCTTCTGACTTCTGTGCTGCTGACCTCGATCCTGATGTGGACGACGGCCGTGGTCGCGATGCGCGCATCGTGGCGGCTGACTGGCGCACTGAGCCGCGCCGACGCGCTTGCGGAAATCGCCGCGCACCCCCAGAGCACCATCGTCTTTGACCGCCAGAACCGCCAGGCGTTCTCGTTTTTCGTCGAACAGCGGGTCGACGCGCCCCTGGACCAGGTGTCGCCGCACATGATCGACGCGCTCCTCGCTGTTGAGGACCGGCGCTTCTACTCGCACCACGGGCTCGACGCTGCGCGCATCGTCAAGGCCGCCTGGCGCAACTGGCGCTCGGGCCGCATCGTCGAGGGCGGCAGCACGCTGACGCAACAGCTGGCGCGGCTCGAACAGCTCACGCCGGCGCGGACCTTCTCGCGCAAGGTTCGCGAGGTCGCGATTGCGGTCCGGCTCGAGGAGCGCTATTCCAAGCAGGAGATCCTTCACGCGTATCTGAACGCGGTGTACTTCGGCGACGGCTACTACGGCGTCGAGGCCGCGTCGCGCGGCTACTTCCGCAAGCCGGCGGGCGACCTGCAGCCGCACGAAGCGGCGCTCCTCGCGGGCCTCGTGCGGTCGCCGGCGCGCTATTCGCCGACGGCTTTCCCCGCGCGGGCGCTCGCGCGCCGCAACCTCGTGCTTCGCCTGATGCTCGACTCCGGCCGCCTCAGCGAACCTGAATACCGCGCGTCCGTCGATGCGCCGCTGCGCGCTCGAGCTTCGGAGGGGGCGGTCGCGGCGGCCGGCCGATCCTGCGGCGGCTATTTCCAGGAAGAAGTCCGGCGGCAGCTCGTCGCGCGTTTCGGCGGACAGCAGGTCCTCAGGGGCGGGCTGCGCGTCTACACCGGGTACGATCCGGCGATGCAGTGCGCCGGCGAGAAGACCGTCGCCGCCAGGATCGATCAGATCACGAAGACGCGGAAGGCGGCGCGCGATCTCGAGGGCAGTCTCGTGGCGCTCGACCCCGTGTCGGGCGAGGTGCGCGCGCTCGTCGGCGGCCGGGACTTCGGCGCGACGAGCTACATTCGCGCCACGCAGGCGCACCGCCAGCCGGGGTCCGCGTTCAAGCCGATCATCTATGCCGCCGCGCTCGAGCGGGGCATGGCGCCGGCGTCGATCCTCCACCATCTCGACGAGCCGATCATGACCGACAACGGTCCCTGGCTTCCCGGCGGCGAGCACGAGCTTTCCGAGTACTCGCTCCGCGCCGCGCTGAAGATCTCGAGCAACCGCGCCGCCGCGCAGCTCCTGCAGCAGGTCGGGTACAGCCAGGCCACCTACTACGCCCAGCGAATGGGGATCGAGTCGCGGCTGCCCGCCGTCGCGTCACTCGCGCTCGGCACCGGCGGCGTCACGCTCCTCGAGCTGACGTCCGCGTACGGCGTCTTCGCGAATCAGGGCGTGGCCGTCAGTCCGCACCTCATCGTCCGCGTCGAAGACCACGACGGGCACGCGATCTGGGACGACGGCCCGTCGCGGCGCCAGGCCGTGACGCCGGCGACCGCGTTCCTGATGAGCAGCATGCTCGCGGACGTGATCACCTCGGGAACGGGCACCGGCGCCCGCGCCGCAGGATTCAAGCTGCCCGCGGCCGGGAAGACCGGCACGGCCGACAACTACACGGACGCCTGGTTCATCGGCTACACGCCGCACCTCGTGACCGGCGTCTGGTTCGGCATGGACAAGCCCGCGCCGATCATGAACCGCGGGTTCGCGGCGGTCGTGGCCGTGCCGGCGTGGGCGGAGTTCATGAAGCAGGCGACCGCGAAGGACGCGCCGGACTGGTTCCAGCAGCCCGCGGACGTCGAGAAGGTCACGATCTGCCGGCTGAGCGGACAGCGCGCGACCGACGCGTGCCGCCACGGCTGGACGATCCCGAGCGACGTGCAGACCGGCCTCACCGAGCTCCCGGGCGTCCCCGCCGACGGTTCGGCGGCCGGCACGTCA
>WNFM01281703.1_pt8 | contig 17975 bp, 24 predicted proteins | sample 5400271 | NCBI WGS metagenome assembly WNFM01 (sample SAMN13153352, study PRJNA577476) | soil metagenome | isolation source: 60 cm saprolite on Douglas fir-dominated hillslope | place: USA:California | collected 2013-09-17 | reverse complement strand
GCACCGATGAATGGCTGTTCGAGCGAACCCGCGCCCGCCCGTCCGTGGGATTAACATCCCTCCAGATCCTCGCTCTGCTCAACGAGGCAGATGAAGATGAGCATTTATTTGGACGCCAGCTTGGTGATCCCGACGCTCGTCGAAGAACCCCTAAGCGGCGCCGTTAAGGCATATCTAGGAACCAGGCCGGAACGGCTGATCAGCGACTTTGCCGCGGCGGAGGTGGCCTCAGGCTTGTCACGGCTTGTTCGGACGGGCCTGCTCACTGCTGCCGAGGCTGCGGCTCGGCTGGCGGATTTCGAGGCATGGCGAGCGGCGACGAGTTCGCCCGTCGAGGTGCATCCGGCCGACGTCCGGCTGGCCTATGCTTATGTCCGCCGGTTCGACCTGATGCTGCGGGCGCCGGACGCCCTACACCTGGCAATCGCGCGGCGGCTTGACGCGACCTTGGTGACGCTCGACCGCCGGCTGGAACACGCCGCCCAGCAGTTCGGGATCTCGGCCGAAGTGCCGAACTGAATACAACCGTCTTACGACTCAGAGCGTCTTTTCGAAAAAGGCGATGTCGCCAGCGAGATCCGGGCCATAGGGCGGGATCTCGCGGAAGCCGAGACTGCGGTAAAGCGCGATCGCCGCGCCCATGCTCGGACGATGCGTATCGAGCCGAACCCGCGCATAGCCCTTTGCCCGCGCCTCGGCAATCGCACGCTCCGCGAGCCTTTTGCCGAGCCCCTGCCCGCGCGCTTCCGGCACGACATAGAGCCGCTTGATCTCGGCAATGCCCGGCGCGAGCGGCTTCAGCCCGACGACGCCGGTTGTCAAATCATCGTGCCGCGCCAGCAGCAGACAGCCGCCCGGCGGTACATAGGGCGCCGGCAACCCGGCGAGCTCGGGCTCGAAGCCTTGGAACGCGAGGCTGAACGGCAATGACTCGGCATAGGCGCGAAACAAAGCCCGCACCGTCTCGATGTCATTGTCCGAAAGCGCTTGGGTGATGCGGAAGAGCACGTCGCCATCCCTTTCGCCGGGACGCCGGTTTTGTGGATGCGATACAGTAACGGCCAACGATCAGCGGCACAGAGATAAAAGCAGGGAGGATCGCATGAAACGCAGCACCGATCGCATCCTGACGACGCATGTCGGCAGCCTGCCGCGGCCCGAGGATCTCGGGGCGCTGATACAGAAGAAGGCGCGAGGCGAGGCGATCGACGAGCCGGCGTTCGCGGCGCGGGTCAAGACCGCGGTGGCCGAGACGGTGCGGCAGCAGACCGATGCCGGCATCGACATCGTCGCCGATGGCGAGCAGGGCCGGGTCGGGTTCATCCCCTATGTCAACGAGCGCCTCACCGGCATCGAGCCGAGCGCCTCCGCCGAGAGCGCCAATTATTGGGGCCTCTCGCGCGAATACCGCGCCTTTCCGGAATTCTACGCCTGGACCGCGTCGATGCCGGGCACCGCCGGGCAGACCGGCCGCACCCGCTGGGTCTGCACCGGCCCGGTCTCCTACAAAGGCCAGGCCGCACTCCAGCGCGACATCGACAATCTGAAGGCCGCGCTCGCCGGGCAGCGCCATGAGGAGGCGTTCATGCCGGCGGTGTCGCCGTCGAACCTCGCCAACTGGAACCGCAACGAGCATTACAAGACCGAAGAAGAATATCTCTACGCGCTGGCCGAAGCATTGCACGAGGAATACAAGGCGATCATCGATGCCGGGCTGGTGCTGCAGGTCGATGACCCGCTCCTCGCCTCCTATTACGTGATGCACCCGGAAGCGAGCGTCGAGGATTGCCGCAAATGGGCGGCGGCGCGGGTCGAGGTCTTGAACCACGCGCTCAAGGGCCTGCCGGCCGACCGCATCCGCTACCACACCTGCTACAGCATCAATATCGGGCCGCGGGTGCACGACATGGAGTTGAAGCACCTCGTTGACATCATGCTGCGGGTCAATGCCGGCGCCTATTCGTTCGAGGCGGCCAATCCGCGCCACGAACACGAATGGAAGGTGTGGGCGGAGGCGAAACTGCCCGAGGGCAAGTCGGTCATTCCGGGGGTCATCACCCATTCCTCGAACATCGTCGAGCACCCGGAGCTGATCGCCGAACGCATCGGCCGCTTCGCGAGCGCGGTCGGGCGCGAGAACGTCATCGCCGGCGCCGATTGCGGCTTCGCCAGCTTCGCTTCGACCTGCGAAGTGCACCCCTCCGTCGTCTGGGTCAAGCTCCAGGCCCTCGCCGACGGCGCCCGGCTGGCGAGCGGGGAAATTTGGCGCTGACCCGGCAGGCGACGCACGTCGGGGTGCGCGGCCATCGTTCAACCGGCATCGGTGGCGCCGCCGTTTTCCTGCTTGGAGCCGTCGTCGCTTCGCCGGCATTGGCTGCCGGCGGCGCTGATCCCCGATTGGCTGAGGTAGCGCAGGAAGCAAGACAGACGATTGCCGTCATCGATTGGTTTTACGTGCAGCACCGCGCCTGTCCGCAGCCGTCGCGGCCGGCGGAGCTGGAATCGTTGCAACGCGGGCTCGGCGATGGGTTTACGGTTGATCGCGAAGGGCAGTTCGTTGCGATCCGCGGCATCAGCATGACGTCGGTCTGGCTCTACTACGCCTCGCCTGCCCATCCGGAGAAATGCACGCTGTGGCGCAAGCTGGGCTGGGACCCGGCACTGATCTGGCGCCGGCATCCCGGCGGCGGACAATGGCGGTTTAGCCCCGGCGACGGCAGCGGCGAACAGCCCCTCAAACTCAACCCATAGCTGGTGACAAACGAAGGGCGGCGGTCCATGCAGTTCGGGTATTTCACGCTGAGCGACAACCACTACGCCGACAACCGGCGCAGTGCCAACCAGCTGGTCGCCGACATCCTCGACGAGGCGCTTTATGCCGAGGAGGTCGGGCTCAATTCGGCCTGGATCGGCGAGCATCATTTTTCGACGCTGGGCGTGCTCTCCTGTCCCGATCTCGTGCTCGCCCAGGTCGCGGCCCGCACCAAAAAGATCCGCCTGGCGCCGGCGGTCACGGTGTTGCCGTTGCACCATCCGATCCGGGTCGCCGAGCAATGGGCGACCCTGGACATGCTGTCGGGCGGGCGGGTCGATTTCGCCGCCGGGCGCGGTTACGACCGGCGCGAATACGAGCCCTTCCACGTCTCGTTCGAGGACAACCAGTCGATCTTCGAGGAGGGCATGGAGATCGTGCGCCGGCTGTGGGCGAATGACGCGCCGATCTCCTATCACGGCAAGCACTACCAGTTCGACGATGTCGCGATCACGCCGCGGCCGGTGCAGCGCCCGATCCCGGCCTATGTCGCCTCGTTCTCGCGGCCCTCGATCGAGCTGGCCGGCCGGCTCGGCTGCGGCCTCATTGTCGCACCGTTTGCCGCGGCGATGACCTTTGGCGGGCTCAAGCAGGTGCACGATCTTTATGACGATGCCTGCGCCCGCCACGGCCATCCGCCCGGCCGGCTGATGTGCAGCTATTTCATGCATTTCGCCGACACGCCGGCGGAGGAGGCGGCGGCCCGCGCGCGGCAGATCCGCTATTACCGGGAATGCGCGACCGCCGCGTTTCCGGGCGACCCGAAAACCGCGCCGCCGAGCTACCGCTATTTCCTCGAGATCGTCGACCGGCTGCACAAGGTCGGGCCGCAGGATCTGACCGAGAATTCGGTATTGCTCGGCTCGCCGGCGCAGATCACCGACACCTTGAAGAAGGTCGAGGCCGCCGGGCTCGACGAGGTGATCCTCTACGTCAATGTCGGGCTGAAGCCGCACGCCCAGGTCAAGGACGAGATGGCTCGGTTCAGGGCCGAGGTCGCGCCGAATTTTCAAGGCGTGGTCAGCCGCGGTTGATGTCCGAAAGACGCAGAACAAGCGACTGAAAGCGGCTCGCGGTCTGGCGAGCCTTACGAACGAGGCGATCGTCGGCCGTTACGAGGGGTAGCCCCAGCGCCTCCGCGATTGCCAGATACACCCCGTCGTAAGCGGGATGGTCCAATTCGACGGCGATCGCGGTCGCCTGCCCGACATAAGCCCGCGCCGATACGACGGCGATGTCGGCCTGTTCCAAAGCCTGCGCGGCGATGCCGGCTTCGTCGACCGTCATCTCGCGACGGCGGACTTTTTTCCAGAGAATATTGGCACACTCGGGAAACAGGAGATCCGGCGCGACCAAGTCATGGTCGAGCAAGAACTCGGCCTTGTCGGCATCGTTCTCCGGGATCACCCATTTGACCGCGACGCTCGCGTCTATGACAAAGCGCTGGCGAGCGCCGGAAGTCACCGTTCGTCGCGTCCCTCACGCTGCAAGATCTCCGATGGCGTGTGCTCTCGTCCGGCGGTCATCGAGCGCACTTGTGCCGCCAGTTCCTTGAACGAGCGCCTTGGCTCTTCCATCAGAGCCTGGCGCAGGATCTCGCGGTGCTCGGCTTCGGCGGATCGGCCATGCTCGGCTGCGCGCCGCTTTAGTCTGCTGACGAGTTCATTGTCGAGATTTCGGACGACCAGTTGGGCCATGCTAGCTCGATATCATTGATAGCAGGTTAAATTTAGGGAGGGCTATTCGGCTGTCAAGCCAAGCGGCGGAAAAACTGCCGCCGCGCGACCGTGATTGAAAAAATTTACCATGTGTGAGGTGCTTCACAGCTTTGCCGGGCTGCGCACCGCTAATCTTTCGCCACCGATCGAAATTAACGATCAGCCTGTTCAGGGTGGCGATCATGCGGCGCAAAACACCGATACGATGGATCGAGGAGGCGGAGGCTCGACGGATGTTGCTGTACGACGCCGAATCGAAACCGGCTTCGACCGAGGCGGACAACGGTTCGGAACTGTTTTCGGCCACCAAAACGACGCTGACGGTTCTGGTGACGAAGGTTACCGGGCGCATTGGGCGCACGGCCCGCGCACGGCCATCCGCCGGCGACGAGGACTCGCCGGCGGATGCTTGCGATGGCGAGACGTCCTCGTGGATCGCGATCGGCTGCGGCGGCGCGCCCTACCGGATCGCCCGCGCTTCTTCCGCGGGCGTGGCGCCGGCGGCATACGCTGCGCCTTATGCGCGCGAGACGGCCTTGTTGTCCTTCAGCGCAAGAGGGCAGCGTCAGGCGAGCTAGCCGGCGAGCGCCGCCATGACCCGCTGCATGAACCCGTCGCGCGCCACTGGGTCGATCCAGCGCATAACCGCGACGATGTCGTTCGCCGGATCGATCCAGGTCAGATTGCCGCCGGCGCCAGAGGCGAAATAGCTCTCGGGCGAGGCGCTCGGATAAAGCGCGCGGTCGGTATTGAGCCACCAGAGCGAGCCGTATTGCGGATATAGCGGGCAGGGCTCGCGCATCCGCTCGATCCACGCTTCGGAGAGGATGCGCTTCCCCTCCCAGACGCCGCCGCGCAGCAGTAAGAGGCCGATGCGGGCCTGGTCGCGGGCGTGGATGAAGACGCCGCCGCCCCAATGCGAGCCGCCGGACACCGATTGCACCCGCTTGCCGTCGAGCTCGACATAGGAATTGCGGTAGCCGTGCCATTCCCAATCCGGCGAGACGCCGATCGGGTCCATGACCAATTCGCGAAACACCTCCGGCAACGGGCGGCGCCACAGCCGCAGCAGCGCAAGCGCCAGCCGGTTCACCCGCACGTCGTTGTATTCCCAGAAGCTGCCGGGCGCCTGCAGATCGCGGTGGGTGCCCTTCTTGCCCAGCGACGGGCGGCCGGCGACGCTGCGGTTGCGGTCGATCAGGTCGGGCTTGCCCCACAGCTCGCCCTCCCATTCCGACGTCTGCTCCAACAGGTGACGCCAGGTGATCCGGTCATTGTGCGGCTGCTCGAACCCGCCATCCTCGACCGTGCGACGCACCGGCTCGTCGAGATCGCGGATGAGGCCGCGGTCCGAGGCGAGACCGGCGAGGATCGACAGATAGCTCTTGGCGACACTAAAGGTCTGGTCGATCTGCCCGGTGTTGCCCCATTCGGCGACAATCCGGCCGCCGCGCAGCACCAGCCCGTTCGGGCCGCCGCGCGGGCGCACCGGCCCCAGCGCCTCGTTCCAGGGCGGCTCCTCGCCGAAATCGCTCTCGACGATATGGGCGAGATCGCGCCCCCATGGCGTCTCATGCTCGGCGGCATAGCGCCCCGCCGCCGCGATCTTTGCGGGATCGAGCCCGGCGGCGGCAGTATCGGCTTGTTCCCAAGACGCGGGATAGGGCGGCGGAAAATAGGACATTCGGCTGTCTCGCTGCATTGACACTTGATTTTTACCGCATCGGGTACGAACTCGTATCGTATCCGCGCCAATTGAACTGTTCCGCGGCGATTCGCCGGGAAGATCGGCGCGGACCGTGTTAAAATAACGCCGCGTTCAGCTTCCGGGGTCGTGATATGGGTTCGATGAGTTTGATGCACTGGATGGTGGTGCTGGCCATTGTCCTGGTCCTGTTTGGCGCCGGCAAGCTGCCCCGGGTCATGGGCGATTTCGCCAAGGGCATCAAAGCTTTCAAGGCTGGCATGAAGGAGCCGGAGGACGAGGCCGCGGCGACCGAGCCGCCGGCCCAGGTCTCGCCGCCGACCGGCGCCACGTCGGTTGCCGCCGGCGCCACACCGGCTGCCACGGGCGCCACGCCGGCGCCCGGCCTCACCGAGCGACCCCGCGAACACGCCTAGGGCATAATGCCAAGGCGGCTGGGCAAGCGTGGCTGATGACGCTGCGCGCAGCGTCCGCGCTTCGAACCGGCCGCGGCCCCTCGCAAGACATCCGCTCGAAATCCGCCGCGACCCTCTAAAGGGTCGCGGCGTCTTTGCGTGCGCGCCGATCCCGGCCCGGACGGTGATCGAGGGGGCGCCGGTCGTGATCGTGCCGGAAGAGCAGCGGCCGCTGATCGACGAGACCATCCTGCACGACTATTACTTCCAGTGGGATGACGGCCCGGAAGGCGAGGGGCGCGGCGTCGTCGCCTTCGGCCTGATTTCGTTCTGCAACCATTCGCACCGGCCGAACGCGCGGGTGCGGCGTAACCCGGCGCGAGACACGCTCGATCTGGTCGCTGTGTCCGAGATTGCCGCCGGCGAGGAGATCACCATCGATTACCAGTGCACCCTTTGGTTCGACCCGCAGGAATAGCGCGGCCGCGCTGGCGTCGGGCGGGTGGCTCAGGGTATGTCATTGCCGATAACGGCAACGGATAGCGCGGGCATGCAACGCTTCGAAGGTACGGACACTTACGTCGCGACGCAGGATTTGCAGGTCGCGGTCAATGCGGCGATTGCGCTCGAACGTCCGCTCCTGATCAAGGGCGAGCCCGGCACCGGCAAGACCATCCTCGCGCATGAGGTTGCCAAGGCGCTCGATCGCGAGCTGATCACCTGGCACATCAAATCGACCACCAAGGCGATGCAGGGGCTCTACGAATATGACGCGGTCTCGCGCCTGCGCGACGGCCAGCTCGGCGACGAGCGGGTCCACGACATCGCCAATTACATCAAGCCCGGCAAGCTGTGGGACGCGTTTGCCGCAGACACGGCGCCGGTGCTGTTGATCGACGAGATCGACAAGGCCGATATCGAATTCCCAAACGACCTTCTGCTCGAACTCGATCGCATGGAGTTCTTCGTCTACGAGTTGAAGCAAACGATCGTCGCCAAGCAGCGGCCGATCGTCATGATCACCTCCAACAACGAAAAAGAACTGCCCGACGCCTTTCTGCGCCGCTGTTTTTTCCACTACATCCGGTTTCCCGACCGCGAGACGATGCAGCGCATCATCGACGTGCATTTCCCCGGGCTGCAGCACGACCTGGTGCACGAGGCGCTGACCATCTTCTATGACATCCGCGAGGTGCCGGGGCTGAAGAAGAAGCCCTCGACATCCGAGTTGCTCGATTGGCTCAAGCTGTTGCTGGTCGAGGACATCCCGGCCGAGGTGTTGCGCACCCGCGACCCGAAAAAGCTGATCCCGCCCTTGCACGGCGCGCTCTTGAAGAACGAACAGGACGTCCACCTGTTCGAGCGCCTCGCCTTTCTGAACCGGCGGGAACGCGGGTAAACGCACGAAGGGAACTTTGCGATGCGGTTGNGGACGAGCTGGCGACGGATGAGCTGCTGGAAATGGCGAACCTTACGACGGCGCAGACCGGCGTGCCGGGCACGATCTTTATCGCGACGGCAATGGGCAGCCACGGACCCTGGGTGAAATATTACGTGCAGCCTGGGCGGACCCAGCCGAGCTTCTCGGTGACGGTCTCGGAGAACCCGGCCGTGGTCGCCAATAGCCTGCCCGCCCGGGTATTGCGCCAGATGTCGCCGCAAGTGATGCAATGGGTGGCGCTCAACAAGGATCCGCTGTTGGATTTTTGGAATCGCGGCGATACCTGGACGCAGCCGCAGGTTAACGCATTTGTCCAGGCGTTGAAGCGCATCTAGATGTTCATCTCCTTCTTCCTGGAATTGCGTGCGGCCAGGGTGCCGGCGTCGTTGCGCGAGTTCCTGACCCTAATGGAAGCGATGCAGCGTCGCGTTGCGCTGTTCGACATCGACGAATTCTACTTCCTGGCGCGCACCGCGCTGGTCAAGGACGAGCGCCATCTCGACCGCTTCGACCGGGTGTTCGGCCACTGCTTCAACGGCATCGAGACCCCCGCCGACCCGCAGACCGAACTTCCCGAGGAATGGCTGAAGAAGCTCGGCGAGCGCTATCTGACCGAGGAGGAAAAGCAGCTCGTCGAATCGCTCGGCGGCTGGGACAAGCTGATGGAGACCTTGCGCCAGCGCCTCGCCGAGCAGAAGGGGCGGCACCAGGGCGGCAAGAAATGGATCGGCACGCTCGGTACTTCGCCCTTCGGCGCGCATGGCTACAACCCGGAAGGGATCCGGATCGGGCCGAAATCGGCCGGCAACCGCACCGCGGTCAAGGTCTGGGACAAGCGCGAGTTCCGCAATCTCGACGACACGGTCGAGCTTGGCACCCGCAACATCAAGCTGGCGCTGCGCCGGCTTCGGCAGTTCGCGCGCGAAGGCGCCGAATTGGAGCTCGACCTTCCCGGCACGGTGCGCTCGACCGCGCACAATGCCGGCTGGCTCGATCTCAAGATGGTGCCGGAGCGGCACAACGCGGTGAAGCTGCTCCTGTTCCTGGATGTGGGTGGGTCTATGGACGACCACATCCGGATCTGCGAGGAGCTGTTTTCCGCGGCCCGCGGCGAGTTCAAGCACCTCGAGCATTTCTACTTCCACAACTGCCTCTACGACACGGTGTGGAAGGATTCGCGCCGGCGCCATGTCGAGCAGATCGATGTCATGGAGATCTTCCATACCTACGATCCGGCGCACAAGGTCGTGCTGGTCGGCGACGCCAGCATGAGCCCCTACGAGATCGAGAAGGAAGGCGGCAGCGTCGAGCGCTGGAACGAGGAGCCGGGCCAGGTCTGGATGCGCCGGCTGCTCAACGCCTATCCGAAGGCGGTGTGGCTCAACCCGGTGCCGGAGAAATATTGGGGCGGCACGATCAGCATCGGCATGATCCGCCGGCTGATGGAAGACCGCATGTTCCCCTTAACCTTGGACGGCATCGACCGCGGCATGCGGGAGCTGACGCGGTAGATCAGAATCGTGGCTACGCAGTGAGACGCCTCCGGATCTCCGGAGTGTCCCGTCTCTCCTCGTTCGGGCCAGCCATGACAACCTCTGACGGTACTTGCTTCGGCACGAATATCTCGGCTCCCGCCGGCGCGGCTTCGCTCAGCGGAAAACGTGGAAGCGGCAGCCGATCCAGCGATACCCGCCAACCGTCTCTCATATCTTTTCTCGCATTAGTCCCCCTCTCCCCGCCCGGGGAGAGGGGGTGCTTCGAAGGTGCTATGCCGCCTCGGGTTTGTCCTTCGGCCGCAGATAGGCGACGGCCGAATGGTGCTCGCAATAGGGCTTCCCGGCCATCGGCCGGTCGCCGCAGAAGTGGAAATCATCGTCGCCGGGATGGCCGCTCGGCCACATGCAAACCGGCCCGGCGAAGTCGAAGACATTGCGCCGCGGGGCCGGCTTTTCGGTGATGACGCGCGGCGTCAGCCCGATGCGGTGCACCTTGCCAATCACCGCATTCTTGCTGACCCCGATGCGGCGGCCGATCTCGGCGGTGGTCACCCCCTCTTCCCACAACCGCGTCAGCTGCTCGATACGCTCCGGTGTCCAGGTAGGCTCGACTTGCGCAGGCGCGCAGGTTTCTGCAACCGGAACCGGCTCCAGCGTCCAGGACCCATCCATCGTGTTTTCCCCCGTATACTGTGGTTGGCCCCTCAACCCCCACAAGATACGGTATCACTCTTGTGGGTCGGTGCCAACCGCTATCTACATGTTGTGGTTGGTCGGGGGAGGACCACCACGTCGGTAAGTTACCACCTTCGAAAAGTAAGCGATCGAGCGCGCCTCAGGGGTAAAGCCCGGCCCAATCAGCCGGTCGAGATCCTCGGCGAGGTAACTCGCATAGTATGGCTCATGGAAGCCCGTGGGGAAATAGTCGAGCAATGCGTCGTAATCGGGCTCGTCCCCAGTCTGCAGCGAATCGACCAGGATCAAGGTCCCGCCCGGCTTCAGCACCCGGCGGATTTCCTCAACCACGGCGCGGCGAGCGCGCGGCGGCAATTCGTGGAAGAGATAGATCACGCTGACGATATCGAACTCGCCATCGCCGAACGGCATCGCCTCTGCGGCCCCTTCGATCAGATCGATTCGCGACCAGTCGGCGAGCCGCCGCGCGGCCACGGAGAGATATGGCGCCGACAAGTCCAGCCCGGTCACAGCGAGCCGCGGATAATTGCGCTTCACCTCGCGCAGGAAGACGCCCGTGCCGCAGCCGATATCGAGCAGCCTAGTGTTACCGGCACCGCCAGGTTGGCGCAGCAACGCCTCGCGCAACGGCACCAGCGCCTGCCGCCGCATCGGCGCGGCCGCGCCGCCGAATAGCACCTCGACCTGGTAGTCGTAGCGCTCGGCCGAGGCCTCGCTCAGATAGCCGTCGGTCTGGAAATGGAATTTGCCGCCGCGGCGCTTCCGGCAGCAGGGCATCGGCCGGCTCGCCATGCCGGCTCGCCTCGACCGCGCGCAGATCGACGAAGAAATCGACCGCCCGGCGCAGCCCGGCCAGCGGCCCGCCCTCGGCATCCTCGGGAGGGGCGTAGAGGCCGGCCTCGATGTTGCGCCAATCCTCCTCGACCAGCCGCCACAGATCGGCGAGGAGGCGCTGACGGTCCGGCATCGTGCGGCCGCGCAGCTTTTCCGGCGCCGGCACCGGCTTCGCCAAACGGGCGGCCAGCAGCTTCTGGCCGAAGAACCAGCTGATCCGCGCCGCCTGCGCGGCTTCGAAGGCGAATTTGTCGAGAGCGCTAGCCATCGTGGATTGGGAATTATGGCGACGCGCACGGCTTTGCAATGGGGCGCGACTTCGCGGTAGAGGTCACGCCCGCTGAATCATCAAGGGAGAGCGCCATGCCGCGGTTTCGCACTCTCGACGATCTCGACGTCGCCGGCAAACGCGTGCTGCTGCGCGCCGATCTGAACGTGCCGTTGAAGGACGGCAAGGTCACCGATGCGACGCGGATCGAGCGCCTGGCGCCGACGATCGAGGCGCTGCTGCAAAAAGGCGCCCGGGTCGTCGTGATGTCGCATCTCGGCCGGCCGAAGGGGCCGGATCCGGCGCTGTCGTTACGCCCGATGGTCGAGCCGCTGAGCCGGGCGATCGGCGGCAAGCCGGTGCATTTCGCCGCGGATTGCGTTGGCCCGGAGGCGAAGCGCGTCATCGATTCGCTGAAACCGGGCGAGGTGGCGCTCCTGGAAAACCTGCGCTTTCACAAGGGCGAGGAGACGAACGACCCGGCCTTCGCGAAGCAGCTCGCCGAGTTGGGCGACGCCTATGTTGACGACGGGTTCTCGGCGGCGCATCGGGCGCATGCCTCGATCGAAGCGCTGCCGCATCTGCTGCCCGCCGCCGCCGGCAAGAACATGCAGGAGGAGCTGGAGGCGCTCGGCGCCGCGCTCGAACACCCGGAGCATCCGGTCATGGCGCTGGTCGGCGGCGCCAAGGTCTCGACCAAGATCGACCTTCTTAAATTCATGACCGGCAAGGTCGACAGGCTGGCAATCGGCGGGGCGATGGCCAACACCTTCCTCCACGCGCAGGGCGAGCCGGACCTCGCCGACACCGCGCGTACGATCCTCGCCGAGGCTGAGAAACGCGGCTGCGAGGTGATCCTGCCGGAGGACGCGGTCACCGCCGAGAAGCTCGAACCGGGGGTCATGACCCGCACGGTCGGGGTCAACGCGGTGCCGATGAATGCGATGATCCTCGATATTGGGCCGCAGAGCGTGGCGCGCATCGGCGCGGCGCTGGAGGTGAGCCGCACCCTCGTTTGGAACGGGCCGGTCGGTGCCTTCGAGACGGCGCCCTTCGATCGCGCCACGATCGCGATCGCGAAAAAGGTCGCGGAGCTGACCAAGGCCGGAAAGCTGATGAGCGTCGCCGGCGGCGGCGATACCGTCGCCGCGCTCGCCGCAGCCGGGGTCACCGACGATTTGACCTATGTCTCGACCGCGGGCGGCGCGTTTCTCGAATGGCTGGAAGGCCGCGAGCTCCCCGGGGTCGCTGCGCTGGCGGTCGGCTAACGGGCCGACTCGTTACTTCCCGAAGCGGCGGCGGCGGTGCTGGTAGGAGCGCACCGCGCGCAGGAAGTCGATCTTGCGAAAGGCCGGCCAGGGCACGTCGCAGAAATAGAATTCGCTGTAGGCGCTCTGCCATAGAAGAAAACCGGAGAGCCGGATCTCGCCGCTGGTGCGGATGATCAGATCCGGATCGGGCGATCCGGCCGTGTACAAATGGCCTTCGATGCTCTCGCAGGTGATGTCGCGTACGATATCGGCGAGCGCTGTACCCTGTTCTGCCTGTTTGGCCAGGAAGGCTCGGATGGCATCGACGATCTCGTCGCGACCGCCATAACCGACGGCGATGGTCAGGTTCATGCCACGATGGCCGGCGGTGGCCTCGCAAGCCCCGCGGAGCGCGGCAGCAGATCCAGCTTGCCGATCGCCTGCACCCGCACCTGCCGGCGATGAATTACCGGATGGTCGGCCAATGTCCTGACCTTGGCCTCGACCGCGGCGAGGATGCCGGAAATCTGGTCGAGCGGACGCTCCCAATTGTCGGTCGAGAACACCCATAGCGTCACGGCGGGGACGGCGAGCTCGCCGCACCAGTCGAGCACGTCGTCGAGCTTGCCGGCGCCTAGCGCGTAGATCTCGCCAGGGTCGCTGAGGCCATGCCGCTCGGCATGCCGCCGGTTGCCGTCGAGAATGATACCGATATGCCGGGGTACCGGCTCTCGCTCGACCTGGCGGGCCAGCCGGCCCTCATAGAGCCGGTAAAGCGGGCGCAGAATGTAACTCGCTATCCCCGACCATCGTCGATCGGACGCGGCAAGGATCGCCCGCGCTACCGCGGCGAGACCCCCGCCGTACCTTGGTCGCGTCAGGAGGTCGGCGGATGGCTCGCGGTGCTGCACAGGCTTGACGCGTCGGGTTAACCGGCGGTTCTCGGTTTAAAGCTCAGGCGCGGTAATACGCGAAGACCACCGGCGAGACAAACGCCCAGGTCTCGATGAAGGTCGCCTTGTCGGGTTTGCGGCCGAGCGCTTCCATCGCGCCCAGCAGGCAGAACCAGTTCAACACCTCGTGCTGGCCGCTCTCTTCGATCTGCTCGGTGGTGTAGCGATGCCACGCGGTGTAATCGCCGGTTTCCAGCGCGTCGTAGAGGCGGCGGTCGGCCTCGACATCGGGCCAGAGCTGCCAGTTCTTCTCGGTCAGGAACGAGTGCGACCAGCTCGACGAGGCCATAAACGCGACCCGCCACGGGCTTGCTGCCATGACCCGTGCCGCGGCGGCGCCCACCTGCATGCAGCGATGCGGGTTAGGGCCGGGCGGGTCGAGGTTCTTGATCTCGTCGCGCATCGCCAACGGCAGGCGCAGGCCGCGCGCGGCGTTGACCCGGCGGCCGTAGCAATTCACCGAGAATTGCACCAGCGGGTAGTCGAAGCCGCGCCGCTTATCGTCGAGTAATAGCACCGTGTTCAGAAACGCGTGCCCCATCGGGTGGTGCAACGGCTTGTAGGCGTAGCCGACATCGACACCGGCCTCGATCAGCCCCGAGGCGAGATATTTCCCGGCCTCCTTGTGGCCGCGCACCCGGAAGCTCTTGTCGGCTGGCTCGTTCCACGGGTTCCATGGCGAGCGGCGATGCGCCCAGGGCTGCACCTCCTGGTCCTCATAGGCGAGCACCGCAAACGGCGGGACGATGTCTTCCTTGAAATTCTCGTATTGGTCGTCGCCCCACATGACGATCAAATCGGGCTGGAACTCGTCGATGACCCGGCGCGCCTCGGCGAAATGGGCGCGGTAGATTTCGCGGGCACGCGCGGCGGAGGAGGCGCCCCAATCGTTGCCGAGCTCCTCGCGCATTGGCGCCGGCCACGATGCCGGGTTCTTCATCGTCTCGGGCATCGCCGGATCGTCGAGCGAGGCCTTCATCATCGAGGTCCAGTGCTCGTTCTCGCGCAGCATCACCGGGCGATGCGTGCAGCCCACTCCCAGGATCTCGCCCATTGCCAACCTCCGTCTTCGCCGCGCTGCGCGGCCGGTTGCTACGGCTTCTCGATGTTCCACAGAAACGGGATCGGCGCATCGAGCCGTCCCTTGAGATAGGTACGGTAGGCGGAGCGGGCCCGATACTGCCCGGTCGGGATATAGGTGACGAATTCGAAGGCGCGCTGTTGGATCTTGTCGGCGAGCTCGCGGCGCTTCTTGTCGTCCGCCGCCTGGAACCACTCGGTGCGCAGGCTCTCTAGAAGCGGGTCGGTGGGCCAGCCCGGCGGCGCGCCGGTAATGCCGCCGGCGCGCAAGGAGCGGTTGGTGGCGGGGTTGATCATGTCGTAATCGGCAAAGGCGGTCACGAACACGTTCCACCCGCCGGATCACGGTGCCCCATTCCGCCGTCACCAGATCGACATTGAGCCCGAGCCGCTTCAGCAAATCGTTGGCGACCAGCGCCTCGGCATGCAATTGCGGGATGTCGGCCGGGTCGAGCAGCAGGATCTTCTCGCCCTTGTAGCCGGCCTCGGCGATCAAGCGTTTTGCCTTGTCGTAATCGCGCGGCCCCGACAGCGCCTCACCGCCGGGCGGGTCGGGCATCTCCCAATCGCAGGCATAGACCGACGGGCAGGTCCGCCAATTGCTCTTGTCGCCGGCCATCGCCGCCATGAAGTCGCGCTGATCGACGACGGCCAGCACCGCCTGGCGCATCTTGATGTTGTCGAAAGGCGGAAAGAGCTGATTGAACCGCATCGTGCCGATGGAGCCGGCACGCGAGGCGACCGCGATTTTCGGATCGCGCGACACCGCCGGCACGTAGTCGTTGGCCAGGTTCTCCCAGCAATCGTCAACGCGGTCAGCGCATCGGGAATGTAGTTCCACTCGACGCGATCCAGCTTCACCCGCTTGCCGCCGCTCGCCCACAGCGGCGGCTCGGCGCGTGGCACGTAATCGGGGTTTTTGGCGAAGATCACCTGGTGCCCCGGCCGCCATTCCGACATGAGCATCTTGAACGGACCGGAGCCGACCGCCTCCTTGATCTGGGTGTAGGGGTCGGTCTGCGCGATGCGCTCGGGCAGCATGAACGGGGTCGGCGAGGTCAGCGTCGCGAAGGCGTCGAGCACCGGAAACGGCGCCTTCAGCGTGACGTGGAACTGGTTGTCGTCGATCGCCTCTATCGCGCTCGCGGCGGCGAGCAACGCCTGGCCGTAGGAATCGTTGCGCACGCCCCAGCGCTTCAGCGAGGTGACAACATCGGCGGCGCGCACCTTCTGCCCGTCGTGCCATTTAAGCCCGTCGCGCAACTTGAATGTGTAGGTCAGCTTGTCGTCGCTGACGGTCCAGCTTTCGACCATTTGCGGCTGCGGCCGGAACGCGCTGTCGAAGGCGAACAGCGTGTCGTAGACCATGTAGCCGTAATTGCGGGTGATGTAGACGCCGGTCCAGTGCGGATCGATGATCGACAGATCGGCATGGGGGACAAATTTGAGTACGGATTGCGCTCGCGCCGGCGCCGCCGCGCCGAGCAGCACGCCGAGAACAAGCGCTGCGAGCGTGGTCAGACGCGGGCGGAAGATCATGCTTCGGTCCGGGGCACTTCGATATTCAGCAGTCGGGCGGCGTTGCGGCCGAGGATCGCGCGCTGCTCGTTGTCGTCGAGGCCGTCGGCGCTTTCGACAAAGCCGATCGGGTCGATTTCGCCCATATCGGCCGGGTAGTCGGTGCCCATCAGCACATGGTCGGCGCCATATTGCTCGACCAGGTATTCGAGCTGATGGTGGGTGTAGACGATCGTGTCGAAATAGAGCCGCCGCAGATAATGGGTCGGCATATGGCGGATGCATTCGCAGGTGTCGGGCCGCGCCGAAGCGGCATGGTCGATGCGGCCGGAATAGGCCGGCAGATAGCCGCCGCCATGCGACAGCACGAGCTTCAAATTCGGGTGGTCCTGCAACACGCCGCCGAAGATCAGGTGATGCACCGCGACCGTCGTGTCGAGCGGATTGCCGATGATGTTGGTGAAGTAGTGGTCGCGGAACCGGCTCGCTTCCGGGAAACCGGTCGGGTGCATGAATAGCACCAAGCTCAATTCCTCAGCGCGCGCGAAGATCGGCCGGAAGCGGGGCTCCGAGAGATCGGCGCCGGCGACATTGGTGGCGATCTCGATGCCGCGCAGCCCCAATGATTTGTGCAGCCGGTCGAGTTCGGTGACCGCCAGCTCCGGCGCCTGGAACGGCACCGTGCCGAGGCCGACGAAACGGTCGGGGTGCTTGCCGCAAATCTCGGCGATGTTGTCGTTGATGATTCGGGCGGTGGCGATGCCGAGATCGGCGGGCACGCTGTAGAAGGTCTGCGCCGGCGAGGGGGTGATCGCCTGGATGTCGATCCCCATCCGGTCCATGTCGGCGAGCCGCTTCTCGACCGAGCTGAACTGGATGCGGGTGCGCTCGGCCTGCTCGCGATTGACCTGGCGGGTGCGCTCGTTGGCGAATTGGTGGCGCGGCTGCCAGTCCATGCTGAGGCCGGCGCTCTTGACCATCTCTTCGGCCTGCACGGTCAAAAGATGGCAATGGATGTCGACGGTGAACCATTTGCCGCGGGCATGCGCCGGCCCCGGAAAGCGGCCCGGGATCTGCGCCCCCTCCGGCAGGCATGTGAACAGCATCCTGTCTTTCTCCCCTGGGCTCTCGCCCAATTCTAGCGGCAGATTGCGCCGCGTGGCGGGCGATGACAACGCTCCCCATGTGAAGGGCAGCACCGACCAAACGCAATGTGGCGCGATGAGGAATTTGATAGAGGCCGGCAAAGCTCGCATCCCTTGGGCGAGCCTGATGCAGGGGGTCGACTGGGTCTATGACAGGGCGGTCGCCGGCCTTCCGGGCCTCGACGGCGCCGAGGAGCTGGCCGCGGGCCATCGTTTGCGTCGCGCCACGGCGGACGCGGCGATCGCCGCGCTGATCCGCGCGATCGCGATGCCGGCCAATCTCGCCGGCACGCTCTACATCCAGCTGCGGCTGATCGCGGCGATCGCGCATCTGCGCGGGCATGACATCCGCAGCCAGGCGGTGCGCACGATGGTGCTGGCCTGCCTGTCGGGATCGAAAGCCGCCGACACGCTGAAGGATGCCGGGATCAGGCTCGGCACGCGAGTTACCCGCGATGCGATCGGCTGGGCCGCGCCGGCGGTCTTCAACAAGATTCACCACGCCACCGGCTTTCATATGGCGGCGACGGCCGGCGCCGCCGCGGTCGGCAAGCTCGGTCGCTTTGTGCCGGTGGTCGGCGGGGTCGTCGCCGGCGGGTTCGACGCGGCGATGACGCAGCTGATCGGCCGTACCGCCGATCGGGTGTTTTCGGTCCGGCCAGCA
>WNFM01078576.1_pt1 | contig 17980 bp, 12 predicted proteins | sample 5400271 | NCBI WGS metagenome assembly WNFM01 (sample SAMN13153352, study PRJNA577476) | soil metagenome | isolation source: 60 cm saprolite on Douglas fir-dominated hillslope | place: USA:California | collected 2013-09-17 | reverse complement strand
ACCCATCCGTTTCCGCATGTCATCGAAGCCGGCACGCCGGATGCGCGCTACGCGATCCTGGAATTAGTCGATGGCAAGTGGCGCGTCACGTTCCGGCACGTGCCCTACGATCACGCGACGATGGCAGCGCTGGCGCGGAAAAACGGTCAAGCCGAACTCGCATCCGCGCTGGCGACCGGTTGGATCGGGTAAAACAAAACGGCCGGCGATGAGCCGGCCGCTTTCATAACAAATATCGTCTCAGCCGATCACACCGCAGCGGTGATCCACTGCTGCAGCTTCTGCTTCGGCGCGGCGCCGACCTGGCGCGAGGCCATCTCGCCGCCTTTGAAAATCATCAGGGTCGGGATCGACATCACGCCGTACTTCGAGGCCGTCTTCGGGCTCTCGTCGACGTTCAGCTTCACGATCTTGACCTTGTCGCCCATCGCACCGGAAATCTCGTCAAGCGCGGGTGCGATCATGCGGCACGGGCCGCACCATTCGGCCCAGAAATCGACCACTACCGGGCCGGTCGCGTTGAGCACTTCGGCTTCGAAATCGGCGTCAGAAACCTTGCCAACGGCCATGGGAATACCTCGTTCGGTTGGATTAGGAGGCGCGGCTAAAGAGAATCGCGCCGGGGATCATGGGGCAAACCTATGAACGCGACCTTGCCGGGTCAAGCACGGTCATCCCTTTGGATGACGGCGGCCAGCTCCGCGTCCAGCGCAGGGACTGAAATCTCCATGAATTCAGGCGTTTCGGTCCAAAGCAGCGCGGCGCGAACCGGCCGCTGGGGATAAAGTTTGCCGAGCACGGCCCGATACAGCGCCAATTGGCGGACATATCCCTTCGGCGCCTCGGTGGCCTGCGTCGGCGGGGCGTGGTTGGTTTTGAAATCAACGATCAAAACTTCGCTATCTGTCACCACCAGACGGTCGATCTGTCCGGAAACCAGCGCCGGCCGCCGGTGCGGCCGCTCCAGCCGGCCGACGATCGAGACCTCGGCGCGACTGCCGGGCGCAAATACCGGCGCGAAGCGCGGGTCGGCAATCAACGCCAACGCGTTTTCCGCTAGCTGCTTGCGTTCGTCTTCGGTCCAGCCATCGGCATTGCGCGCGAGATAGGCGAGCGCGGCATCGCGTCGGCCTAGAGCGGCGATATCGGGCAGGGACTGCAGCAGCCGGTGCACCAGCGTCCCGCGCTGAAGCGCGCGGGCTCGTTGCGCGATCGATTCGCCGGTGCGGATCGGATGGCTGTCTCCAGCGGCGGGTCCGGAAGGCCGCAACGGGCTCTCCGTCGACGTTTCCGGCTGCGCCGGCGTCAGCAGCCAGTTCGGCAGCGCGATCGGTGCGGCGGCTGCCGGCGCGGAGACGGGACCGGCAGAGGGTGAGGTTTCTTCGGCGAGAGTGTAGCGCGTCACCTTGCCGCTCGGCGTGTCGAGCTCTTGAACCCGTAGATCCGAGTTGGCGAGACCCTTGGTGATCAGGTCATACCAGGACAATTTCCGCACCGTGTTCATGTTGCCGGGCAGGCAGCCGCCGACGACCAGCCTGTCTGCCGCGCGCGTCATCGCCACATAGAGCAGGCGGCGGTATTCATCCTCGGTATCGGCGATCATGGCCGCGCGCGCGGCAACGACGGAGGAGGGATCCTCGGCCTTGCGGCCGGCCCACACCACGACGCCGGGCGCATGCGGGCCGGCGTTTCCCTGAGGGAGGTTGATCAGTTTCAACCGCTGCGTATCCGAAGGCGAGGTCGTGGTGTCGACCAGGAACACGACGGAGGCTTCCAGCCCCTTGGCGCCGTGCACGGTCATGACCCGGACTTCGTCGCGCGAGATTTCCATGTCGCGCTTCACTTCGGTGTCGGCCGCGCGCAGCCACGCCATAAAGCCCTGCAGCGAGGCCGGCGCCTTGCGCTCGTAGTTCAGCGCCAGTTCGAGAAATTCGTCGAGCGCGTCGTTGGCCTCATGTCCGAGCCGCTGCAGGATGCGCGCGCGGCCACCGTCACCGCCGAGCAGCCAGGCGTAGAATGCAAACGGTGCCTCGTGGACGACGCGGCGCTCGCATTGTTCGAGCCGCCACAGCACGTCCCGCAACAGGCCGTCGGTTGCGGCGCGGGCGGTCAGTGCCGCGCGCAGCGAACCCTTGCGATCCCGCGCCAGCTTGAACAGATCGCCATCGGTGAGGCCGAACAGCGGGCTCTTCAGCGCCACCGCCAGCGCCAGGTCATCCTGTGGCAGCAGCAGCGCATCGGCCAGGTTCATCAAATCGATGATGGCGATATGTTCGGTCAGCTTGAGCCGGTCGGCGCCGGCGACCGGGATATTGGCGTGCTTCAGTGCCTGGATCACAGCGTCGAACGCATTGCCGCGGCGCCGTACCAGCACCAGCATGTCGCCGTAGCGCAGCGGCCGACGGGCGGCTGTGCTGCCGGTCAGGGTGCCAGCGTCGACCAGCGCCTTGATCTCGGCCTGAATGCGCCGCGCGAGTTTTACTTCGGGGCTGGTCAGCGAAACGCCATCGAATGGTGCGCGCCAGCCCTCGATGTCCTGCCTGTCGTCGGCAACGGCGAGTTCCCAGAGATCAATTTGACCGGGGCCTGCATCATCCAGCGAATGATGGATCGGATAGCCCGTCTCGACCGAATGGATACTTCGGTAGATGTCCTGCTCGCGGAATACGTGGTCGACCGACTTCAATATCGCCGGCCCCGACCGGAACGAATAGGTGAAGGAAACCGGATCGAATTTCAGTCCGGCATCCTCGAACTTCTTTTGTAGCTCCCGGCGCCGCAGGTCGAATTCGCGGGGAGCCGCGCCCTGAAACGAAAAGATCGACTGTTTCTCGTCGCCGACCGCGAATACCGTTCGCACCAGGCCGTCGCGCGCGCCGGCGCCGGACGTGAATTCCGAGATGATATGCGCGACGATATCCCACTGCCGCGGGCTGGTGTCTTGGGCTTCGTCGATCAGCACGTGGTCTACGCCGCGGTCGAGCTTGTAATGGACCCACTCTGCGGAGACGCTATTGAGCATGGCCAGCGTCTTGTCGATCAGGTCGTCATAGTCGAGCAGGCCGCGTTCCTGCTTCTCACGCCGGTAGTTTGCTGCGGCTGCAGTTGCGATATGCAGCAGCGCCTCGGTGCGATCGCGCGCGGTGACGGCGCGGCGGCGCTCGATCAAGGGCGCAATGCGGGAGGTCTCGGATTCGAACAGCCGGCCGATGGCCGGATTGTTGTCGATGAATTTCTTTGTCACGACGGATTTGCGCGGCGTGCGATCGGCCTCGGTGAGAAACACGCCGAAATATTCATCGACTTGCGCGGCACCGGTGAATACCAGGCCATCGCGCAACCGGCGGGCCTGCTCCTGGTCGGTTTTGCTGCCGGTATCGAGAATGCCGGCGATCTCCTGCCAGCGCGATCGCGGCAGGTTTGGTCCATCGACGATGGCGCGCTCGACGTCCTCGATGCGGTCATTCGGATCGACGCCGAGGGCGGCGGAAATCTGCGTCGCGGCGGCATGCGCGCTGCCTGCGGCATCGGTCCAGGCCATGAAATGATCGCGGCTGAGGCATGCCTCGCGCACCACGTCCTTGAAGGTGACGTCGGCGGCGCTCGCCATCGCCGTCATCAGCGCGCGCCCGGTGGCGCTGTCGGGATGGCGCGACGCCTCGAGAAATACCCCGAGATTGGCGCGCTCCATCATTTCGGTCTGGTCGCGATCGTCGAGCACGGCGAAGCGTGCCGGCACGTTGGCCTCGAACGGAAACTGCTGCAGCAGCCGCGTGCACAGCGCGTGGATGGTCTGCACCTTCAGGCCGCCCGGTGTTTCCAGCGCACAGGCAAACAGCTTTCGCGCGGACTTGCGCAAGCCGGCGTTAGGATGCGGGATGCCGGCCTCCTTGATGGCCGCATCAAGTTCCGCGTCATCGAGCGTGACCCAATGACCGAGGGTCGAAAACACCCGTTCCGCCATGTTGGCGGCGGCCGCTTTGGTGAAGGTGATGCAGAGGATTTTTTCCGGCGCCACGCCATCGAGCAGCAGCCGGATCACCCGTTGCACCAGCACATGGGTCTTGCCCGAACCGGCATTCGCCGAGACGAACGCCGATGCCGCCGGATCGGACGCGCGCGCTTGCGTCGCGCGCACCGCTGCTGGAATCGTGCGCGGGGCCTTCACCATTCCTCGATCCCCAGGCCGCCGGCCGCCGACCATTCCTTGATGCGGGCGAGGTCGTCATAGGCGCCGTAGCGGTTCGACCACATCGAGAGATTCAGCGAGGTGTAGGCTTGATCCTCGTTCTCGAACGCCCGGATCAAGGCTTCGAGCTTTAACCGAGCTTCATCAGCCGCCGCATCCGGAGGCTGTGGCGTATCGTTATTCCGGATTTTCAATTCCAGCGTCCGCTGCTCGCCGGGCGGGTTGTTGCCGCTGAGCCTGACATAGACGAGTTCGCCAACGGAGGCGCCCGCGTCGATATCCGCAAAGCCGCCTTCGCGCAGGATCGCCGCCTCCAGCGTCAGTTGCGGCGACAGACCCATGCGGACCTGCTTGCCGGTCGGCGGTTGCCCGGTCTTGTAGTCCAGGATCGCAAAGCTGCCGTCACGGCGCCGCTCGATCCGGTCGGCGCGCGCGGAGAGAACGAAGGTCCGCGCGTTGTCGAGCGGAATTCCGATTTCGCCCCGGGTCTCGGCAAAGATCCTGGCGAGGTTGTCGCGCCGCGCCTCTTCCCAATCGGCAAACCAGCCGACAATGCGCTGAAACCGCGGCCACCACAGCGCCTTTGCTTCAGGCCGTTCCATCAGCGGCGCAAAATGCTTGGCGCCGATGCCACGCAGCGTCGGTACGACGTCATTGGGAAGCGCCTCGGCAAACGTTTGGGTGAATTCGCCGAGCGCATTGTGAATCGCCGAGCCGCGATCAGCCGCCGACAGCGGCATGTCGACGGGATCGAGCGGATCGAGCCGCAAAATATATTTCGCGTAGATGGTGTAGGGGTCGCGCAGCCAGTCCTCGATCGCGGTAACCGACATTTTCAACGGTCGCGTTGCAAGCGGTGGCTTGGGCGCGGGCTGTTTGATCGGATCGATTTCCTCCGGCCGGTCCAGTTCATCGGCGAAGCGGACATAGTTTTCACCGGCAAGCTTCGCCGCGTTCCAGCGCGCTTCGCCGGCGACGGCTTCGAGCCGGTGCAGGAAGCGTGAGGCCACCGCCGGCGCGCCGCCGACTTTCGCCGAATGGGTGAGGATCACCTCATTGGTCCCGAGCAGTTGCGCGAAGTCGTGCGCGGAGAGGCCGATGCGGCGCTCCGGAAGGTCGAGGCCGAGTTCATGCCGCATCGGCCGGCTCAGCCATGGATCGACCCGCGGCGCCGGCGGCCACACGCCCTCGACCAGCCCGCCGAGAATGACGCGATCGGTCTCCGTCAACCGCGCTTCGAGCTGGCCGTAGATCTGCAAGTGCGCGTCAGCGTGCTCGGGCCGCCGCACCATGCGGTCGGCAAAGGCGGTCTGGAACACTTCCGCGTAGTCGCCGAGCTGGACCATCAGCCCGCTCGGTTTCTGTTCACCAAGCAGCTCGTCGAATGCCGCCGCGAGCGCCGATCCCTGATTGCCCTCGAACACCACGGCCACGCCGTCCGGATCGCAGGACAACGCGGTCAGCACCTCGTAATGGCGCTGTGCCAGTTCGGCAAAATCATACGGCTTTGACGGCGCCATGCTCTCCAGCGGTGCAAACGCCTTCTGCAACGCTGATATCAGCGATTGGGCCAGATCAAGCTCATCGTCTTTCAACTTCGCGCGCTGTTCGGAGGCGTGAAGCGAGGACGTCTCTTTGCTTCGCAGCTTTTTGAGTTCACTCCGAAACCGATCGAAGTCGCGGGCGAGGCCGTCGCTGCCGGCTTGCGGCCGGGTGCCGCGCAGCACCGCCAGTTCGAGCACTTCGATGGCGCGCCTGTGCGCGCTATGCGCGCCACCCAATCGGAACAGCGGATGCTTCAGCAGCGCCAGCAAGGTCGGCGGCTCCAGCCCCTTGGCGGCGGCTTCCGCGGTGAGGCGGGCAAAAATGCCGGCGGAGGTGTCCGTCAGCGCGTCACCGCCGGAATCGTCGAATTCGAGATTCCAGCGGGTCAGCGCCGCCATCACCCGGCGCGCCAGCGCGCGATCCGGCGTCACCAGGGCTGCCGATTTGCCGAGATGTCGCGCCTCGCGCATCGCAATCGCGATCGCCAGCGACTCCATTTCGGAATTCGGCGCTTCGACCACCGCGAGGTCAGTCATCCCAACGGAAATCTTCGCGAATATGTCTGGCTGTGCCAGCCGGTCATGCCATTGCTCGGTCGCGCTCGATGGCCGCATCGTCTCCGAGACCAGCACGTCACGTCCCTGTGGCGCCGGCGTGCCGAGGATTTCGACGTCGCCACGCTTGATGCCGAAGCGGTCGAGCAGTCCCTGCATCGCGAATTGCGGATGGTTCGACGAGGGCTGCGCGGTGAATTTTCCCTTGATGTCTCTGACGCCACCGATGATCTGCCAGGCGTCGTTGTCGAGATCGGTATCGAGCCCCGGCAGCACCACCGCGCCCTGCTTCAGGCCGGCGACGACGGCGAGAAATTTCGCGGTCGCCGGCATCGAGCCGGTCGAGCCCGCCGCGACCACGGGACCGTCGTGATGCGCGGTCAGGCGCGCGGCCTCCGCGTCGATCAGGCGGTCGCGCCGCTCCGCGGGCTCGATCCTGCCGATTTCCTTCAGATGATCCGGCCAGATCTGGCGCGCGATGCGCAGGAATTGCAGCGAGTGCTGCCAGTATTGGTCGAGCTGATCCGGCACGAGGCTGTCGAGCGCTTCCCAGGCGACGCCGCGCGTCACCATGTCATCCATCAGCCGCGCCAGATCGCCGGCCAGCGCCAATGTCGAGGCCGGGCCACCGACCACGAGCGGGGCCAGCACCGGACCTTTCGCCCAGGCAGCAACGAGGTGCGCCAGCGTCAGTCGGCGTTCGAGCTCGCCGAGCCGCGGCGGAATGTCGAGCGGCGCTGTGCCACCAAATTGTTCGGAGCTTTCCGAGAACGCCAGTTCGTCCTCGTCGATGTCGCCAAGCGCAACGATGCGCGGCAGGATCGCGGCATCGGTCTTCAACTCATCGAGAAAGATTTCCCGCGCCAGCCGTCCGGCGCGCCGGGTCGGCAGATAGAGCGTCGCCCGCGCGAGATTCAATGGATTGCTGCGGGCCTCGAATCCGTCGATCAGCCGGCCATCGACCAGAGCGGCGATGACGGTGCGCAACAGCGGCACGGAGACGGGAACGCTGAAAACGCGCATGGGCTTCCTGATTCGAGGTCAGGGGCCAATATAGGGAGCGATTGCGGGTTGGTCATGGGGCGAGAAGGATTTGCACCTCTCTCCGTCGTCCCGGCCAAGCGAAGCGCGAGCTCAGATGTGCAATTGCACATCGGGGGACCCATACCGCGTGATATGGCGATAAGGCAGTATGGCCGACGCTGTGGGTAACAACAAACGACGGTGGCTATGGGTCCCTGCGTTCGCAGGGACGACGATAGATTGGCGCCCTACGCCACGCTCTCCAGAAACGCATCGTCCGCAGCCTCAACCGCATCGGGGGTTCCGACATGCATCCAGACGCCGTCGAGGCGCAGGCCGAACAGCCGCTCCTGTTCGTTGGCGCGGTCGAACATTTTCGTCAGCGAAAACTCGCCTGCGGGCGCGTCGTCAAACAGCGACGGCGACATGATCGCGGCGCCGGCATAAACGAACGGCACCACCTGATGTTCCTTGCGCTTGCGCAGCGCGCCATCGGGCAGCATCGCGTAGTCGCCGCGGCCGGCATAGCCGATGCTGGTCGTGGTCGGCGCCATCAGCAGCAGGATGTCCATGCGATCAGGATCGAAGGTTTCGGCCAGCCGCGTCAGGTTGGGCCGCACGCCGTCGATCCACATCGTGTCGGCATTGAGATGGAAGAACGGCGCGCTGCCCAGCAGAGGCAGCGCCTTGACCACGGCGCCGCCGGTGCCCAGCACCTGGTCGCGCTCGTCGGAGATGATGACGCGGGGGCGGCTGCGCGCCGCGGTATGCGCGATGATCTGGTCGGGCAGGTAATGCACATTGACCACGGCTTCGCTGACGCCGGCAGCGGCGAGCTTGTCGAGCACATGATCGAGCAACGGCTGGCCCGCCACGCGCACCAGCGGCTTCGGCATGTGGTCGGTCAACGGGCGCATGCGCAAGCCAAGACCGGCGGCAAGAACCATGGCTTTGGTGGGAATTACGGACATATCGGGAATTTCTCTAACCATCAAAGGCGCGCCATCGCGCCAAGGACCATATCAAGGATCGTATCACGGCGATTCGCCGGTTACAGCGACTGTCAGGCGATAGTCGCCCGACATGACGGCTGTACGACGGCACCGGCCCACCGGACGTCAGACCTCGGCGTCGGCGCGCTTGGCCTGCTTTTTCTTCTTGTCGGCCTGTTTGAGGAAATTGACGCCGATCTGGTCGCCATTGACCCAGGCCAGTTCGCAGCGGCGATACGCAAGTCCGGTCGACGACAGCAGCAGGAAGAATTCCTTTAGATGCAAACCCTCGACGGAACCATCGACGGTCAGCTTGGCACCGGTTTCGGAGACGTCTTCCATGACGCAGTCGCGCCGCCACGTGCCGTCGATGCCCATCATGTGCGCGGCAAAGCCGCGCTCGAATGTCACGCGATCGCCCTTGCGCCGTTCCGATGTCGCCATGGCCGAATTCCCGCTTCAAAGACCGCTGCCCCAAAGACCGAGCACAGCCTTTCCCAGCTTAAAGGCGGGGTGGCTAACAAGTGGTAAATCAGGGAACCGGTGGGGGGACGTGGGCGGCGTACCAGTCGCGAAACCCTGCCAGCGCCGGGTGCGCCAGCGAGCGGTTCAAATAGGTCCAGATCCGGGGCTGGTGGCGCAGATATTGCGGCTTTCCGTCGCGGCGGTTGAGCCGGGCGAAGGTGCCGAGCAGGCGGGTGTTTCGCTGGGCCGACATGATGGCGTAGAGCTCGGCGAAATCGGCGGCATCGAAATGGCTGTCGGCCGCGCGCCGCGCCTTGATGTAGCGGGTCAGCAGCGTCAGTTCGAGCTGCTCCGGGACATCGATCCGGGCATCCTGGAGCAGCGACACCAGGTCGTAGGCGGCAGGTCCCAGCACCGCATCCTGGAAATCGATGATGCCGACGCGCAAAATGCCGGTGCGTTCGCCGAGCCAGATGATGTTGGGGGAATGAAAATCCCGCATCACCCATGTTCGCGGCGCGGCCGCCGGCTTTGCCAGCACTTGGCGCCACATGGCGTTGAATTCTTCGCGGCTCTCACGGCTGAGTTCGACGCCACGGTCGACAAAATACCATTCCGTCATCAGCCCGATCTCGACCAGCCAGGCGTCGACGTCGTACACGGGAATGGCGTAGTCGAGCTCACGTGTCAGGGCTAAGGTTTCGGGCAGCGTCTCGCGATGCAGCGCCGCCAGCAGGTCGGTGGCGGCCTCGTAGCGCTCGACGATCGGTTGCGCCGGCTCGCCTTCGATCACGCCTACACCGCCGAAATCCTCGGTGATCAGGAAACCCTGTTCGAGATCGGTGTGCCGGATCGCGGGAGCCGAGAAGCCGTGGCGGCGCAAGCCGCTGGCGATGGCGACGAACGGCTTGACGTCTTCGGCGAGATGCACGGCGGCGCTATAGGGTTTCCCGTCATAGATCGCCGGTCCGTCCGGACGCCGCGGCGAGTTCATCAGGATGGCGGTGCCATCGTCCTGGGCAAGCCGGGCATAGGAGCGCGTCGAGGCATCGCCCGGCATGCGTTCGCGCGCGGCATCCATGAAGCCGGCATCGCCGAGGAAGTTGCGCAGCGCGCTCAGCCTTTCGACCTGTGCGGCAGCCTTGCCGTAGCCGGTAATCTCGGCGGCGCGCGCCGAGGATCCGAAGGTCGGACGATGGCTGAAGGCGAGGTCGATGCGGTCAGCGGGAAGCGCGTCCGGTGCGCGCTCCGGCCACTCGATCAGCACCAGCGTGGCCTCCGGCAGCGGCGACAGCCCGATTTCCTCCAGCTCGCTGGCATCGTTGATGCGATAGAGGTCGGCGTGCACAATCGGAAACGGCAGGTCGTAGCTCTGTGCCAGCGTAAACGTCGGGCTCGGCACCTCCAGCGCGGCATCGTCGGCGAGATAGCGGATCATCGCCCGGGCTGCTGCGGTCTTGCCGGCGCCGAGATCGCCCGACAGCGTGATCACATCGCCGGGGCCGACCAGCAGCGCCAGGTCCGCCATCAGGTGCGCGGTTGCCCTCTCGTTCGCCAGCGCTACGGAGAATGTCGCTGGCGCGGTCATTCGGCGGCGTTGCGATGGGCGTTCTGGTCGATCGGGAAGTCGCACGAGACCGTCGTGCCCTGGCCGACCGCCGAATCGACCCGCACCTTGCCGCCGTGCAGTTCGACAAAGGAGCGCACCAGCGACAGGCCGAGGCCGGCGCCGCGGTGCCGCGAGCCGTTGGAATGGCTCTCGAACCAGTCGAACACCTTGTCTTTCACGTCGGACGGAATGCCGGGGCCGGAATCGGTGACGGTGAAGGTCACCCGATGCTCGCTGCGCTGCGCGCTGATCGTGACCGCTGCATCATGCGGCGAGAAACCGACTGCATTGGCGAGCAGGTTGTAGAGCACCTGCACGACGCGGCGTTCGTCGCCGATGAAAACGCCGATATTGGGATCGATGTCGACCTTGAGCTCGATGCGATCGGTCGCGAGCCGGTCCTGAATGCCTTCGGCGGCATCGTGGATCGCCTTCTCGATATTGACCGGGCCGAGCTCGAGCTTCATGGCGCCGGCGTCGATGGTGGCGAGATCGAGAATGTTGTTGGTCAGCGCCAGCAGCGCGTTGGTCGATTTGGTGACGTAGTCGAGATATTCGGCCTGCTTTGCCGTCAGCGGGCCGGTCGAGGGATCGCTGAGGAAATGTGCGAAGCCGATGATGGTGGTGAGCGGGGCGCGCAATTCGTAGGACACGTGGTGGACGAAATCGACCTTCATCTGGTCGGCGGTCTCGAGCGCCTCGTTGCGTTCACGCAACGCCCGTTCGACGTTCTCGGTGTCGCTGATATCCTGGAACGTCAGCATGGTCGCGCCGTCGGGCAGCGGCATGGTCATGCAGTCCAGCACGCTGCCGTCCTTGCGTTCGAGCTTCAGCGCCACCTGAGCGCGGTTCTCGATCGCGGTGATCGCCTCACGCAGCGTTCGCCACGCCGAGACGTCGTCGAACAGCGGCTTGCACCAGGCTTCCACGGTTTCGATGTGGGGCTGTTCCTTGAGCGACTCAGCGGACAGTTTCCACATCTTCGCGAAGGCGGGATTGAACAGTTCCACGCGGCCGTTGCTGCCGAACACGGCGACTGCTTCGACGAGATTATCGAGCGTTTCGTGCTGGACCCTGGTCAGCCGGTCGAAGCGTCGTGCCAGATCGAGGCTTTCGGTGACATTGTCGAACAGATAGGTGACGCCGCCTTCGAGGTTCGGCGTGGTGACGACGCTGACCGCGCGTCCGTCCGGCAGGAACCAGGTGTAGGTCTCGGGTTCGACGGCGCGATAGGCCTCGTGCAGTTTCGCCTTCCAGGCCCGGAAGTCCGGCTGCTCCGGCAGTTTGCGCGCGGCGCGCAGACGGTCGAGCACGCTGGAATCGTCGGGGTTGGCGTCGAGAAACGCCTGATCGAGGCCCCACAGCCGCCGGTAGGATTCGTTGTAGAAGGCGAGCCGCCGCTGGCCGTCGAAAACAGCGACGCCGGACGACAACTGATCAAGGGTGCGGCGATGCGCTTCCGCCATCCGGTCCATGGCGGCGCGCAGCGAGGTCGCCTCGCTGGCGTCGATCGCGATGCCGGCGCTGCCGCCGGCCAGCTTCACGGCCTGGACGTCATAGATCCGCCGTTCGCCGCCGACCACGATCGGCAGCCGCGCGTTGAAGGTGAAATTGCCGTTCAGCGTCCGGCTCATGTCGGTGCGCTGCTCGGTTTCGAGCAGTTCGAGGTTTCGGTGGATCGCGTCGGCGACGCTGGCGCCCTCGGTGGCCCGCACATAGGCCGTATTGGCGTAGCGAAGGTTGCCTTCCGTGCTCTTGGCCCAGATCGGCCACGGGGCGGCGGCGGCGAAATCGCGCAACAGCTCGGTCTCTTCCTGCAGCGTCTTGTAGCGGAGGTTGGATTCGGCGAGTTCGCGGCGCAGTCCGCCGAGTTCGCGAATCCTGACAATGGCTTGGCCGCCGATGGCGCGGCCCAGGGCCTCGATGGCGCGGCCGTTCGAGGTCGAGAGGTTGAGCAGAAAGCCCTCGCCGGCCTCGCGCAGCGCGTCGACCGCATGGTCCATTTGCAACGCCGGTTCCGGCGGCAGCCAGGTTCCAAAGGCGAGGATCCGCTGCGGGGAACTTTGCGCGGCGTCCGACGAGATCAGCAGCGAGGTGTCGCCCGAGATTTGCGGCCGGTTTTCGCCCGCGGCCCAGGCAATCAGGATTTGCGGTTCGGCGAACAGCAGCGCGCGCAGCCGGTCGGCCTGATCCTGCAGGCCGGCGATGTTGGCGCGCAGGCGGAGCTCGGTGCGGGTGGCCCGAAGGCGGGTGCGCATCAACAGGATCGCCGCCACCACCGAAAAGCCGAGCAGCGCCAGCGCCGTTGTCAGTACCGCGAATTCCTGATGATCGAAATCGAACCAGGCCGAAATCGCCTGCTCAACGGTCAAATCGCGCCGTGGCGCGCCAGTGAGGTGCACGACAGCAGGTTTCGACGCATCGCCGCGACTACGCCCGACATAATTTGCCCCAAACGCACGACTCGAATGCACGAGCGCTTCCCCACGCCGTGCACGAATCGAGTGACATTATCCGCTTCGGGAGTCGACCGGTAAGAGTCCAGACCGTGAACGTGAATTGGCTTGTGAAAAAATGAGCGGATTACCGCTCAGGCCCGCGGGGCAAGCTGCAGTTTCATCACCGAAATGACATCGTTCAACTGGCTGGGGTCGTCGGTGGTCCGTTTCACCAGCAGCGCGCCCTGGAGTGCAGCAAATGTGAACCGTGCAACCTTGGGCGCCGGCGCCGGCAGCCTGAATTCGCCGCGCGTCACCCCCCGCTTGAGGATCTTGGTCAGCCATGTGTGATGGATCCGGAAGAAATGATCGACCCGCGCGCGAAGTTCCGGCGGCAGCGCCAGCATTTCCCCGGCCAGCGCGCCGCTGAGGCAGACCCGGTCCGGGGTGCTGGCAAATTGCAGATAGGGCTGGACGTAGAAATCGAGCATGGTCATCGAGGATTGCGACTGATCATCGGAAATCGTTGCAAGCCCGGCCCCGAACCGGGCGATATAGCGGTCCACCACCGCGATCCCCAGCTCGGTCTTGGACGGGAAATGATAGTGGATGCTGGCCTTGCGGATGCCGAGGCTGTCGGCGATGTCCTGATAGCTGAAGGCGCTGTAGCCGCGGGTCTGAATCAGCGTCTCGGCGAGATCGAGGATCTGTTCGGCGGTGTCTGATCTCTGCTTCGGCGCCGTCGTCGTAGCCAATTTTCTCTTCCTGTCATGACATCGGGCGCAGATGACCCCGCTTCGCCCAATAGGTCGCGCCGCCTTCCGAACCAAACCCGGTGCGCGAGCCCGCCGGGTTTCTCATCCAGGTTCCCGCACTGTGCGATCCGTATCGATCCGACAGTTCGCCGGATAGCACGAATATCTCTTCGCCGCCCGGCCGCTCCGTCTCGATCAGATGTGTCCCCGGCAGCATCTTCTCAAGGGTTACGCTTTCACTGGTATCGGGCGCAAGATAGAGCGGCAGTCTTATCGGGCCTTCCGAGTCTGCCGGTTTCCATGTGGCTTTCGCGGTGTCGATCACGATTCGCATCGTTTCAGTCGGCTTCATCTGCCGCAGTTTGACGAAGATGGTGCAACCGGGAGCCGTGCGCGGCGTGTGGCGGCTTCGCGGCGGGTTGCGGACATAGGTGCCTTCGCCATAGTCGCCGTGTTCGTCGGAGAACACGCCGGAGAGCACGAAAAACTCCTCGCCGAGCCCGTGTTCGTGGGCAGGAAACGCGCTGTTGGGAGCATAGCGCACCAGCGAGGTCGCCCGTGCCACCTCGCCGCCGATGCGGTCGAGCAGGCGGCGTTCGATCCCTGCCTGCGGCGATGGAATCCAGGGCAGCGTGCTGGTCGCAATCACGATGCGCTGGGTGAAATCGGCATTGACGAGTTCACTGGACATTTTTTCTCCTTTCTAGAATCGCTCGGGGAGATGCCCCGCTTTCGCAAAGGTCTCGGCGATGTCGGCGCCGAGACCCTCCGCCACGCCTGAGAGCAACAGCGTGCGCCTGACGGTCACGATGGTTAGATCCAGCGCAGGATGCTGGCAATAATGGCGATCTGCGCCAGCCAGCCGGCGGTGAAGGTGAGCGTGCGTGCGGCGGGAATGCCGGCCGAATAGACCACGAAGTGGAGCAGGCGGTCGAAGAAGTACACCACGACGGCCGCTTTCGTGGCGGTGTTTGAGATGCCGAGCACATGCGCGGTAAGGACAATGGGCGCGAAGATCGCGAGATTTTCCACCGCATTGCCGTGCGCCTTGATGGCGCGCTGCGCCCAGATCGAAAGCGAGTTGCTGTCGGGCGCGCCGCCGGCGAGCGTCCCGGGAAGCCCGTTCATGACCATGCGGTTGAGAACATAGGGCACCCAGAACAGGGCGGTCATGAGTGCGGTCAACGTCAGCCAATAAAGTTCTGTGGTCACAGCCTAACTCCTTGCGTGAGAAACATCGATTGCTCTATCTACCTATCAGTAGGTAGAGTCAAGGGTCAGGGTGAATTCCGCCGCGACGGCCGCCCAGGGTAAGGCCGGACTAAGCAGAGTTGAAAGGGATCAGCGCCCGGTCGAGCCGAACCCGCCGCTGCCGCGGTCGGTGTCCGAAAGCGCGGTCACGGCGACAAGCTGCGCCTGCACCACCGACGCGATCACCATTTGCGCGATGCGCTCGCCGCGCTTGATCGGGAATGGCGTATCGCCATGGTTGATCAGGAGCACGTTGATCTCGCCGCGATAATCCGCATCCACCGTGCCGGGCGAATTCAGCACCGTGACGCCATGCTTGGCGGCAAGTCCGGAGCGTGGCCGTACCTGTGCCTCGAAGCCGCGTGGCAGCGCGATCGAGAGGCCAGTCGGCACCATCGCGTATTTTCCGGGCGGCAAAATCAACGGCGTTTCGGCAGGCACCGCGGCCAACAGATCGAGCCCGGCCGCGTCGGCGCTCTGATAGGCCGGCAGTGCGAGACCGTCGCCGTGCGGCAGTTGCCGGATGTCGACTTTCACCGTTGCGCTCACGTCTTTTTCTCCACCGTCTTTGCGATCTTCGCCACCAGTTCGGTCGCGACCTGCTCTTTGGTCATGACCGGCCAAGACTCGACTTTAATGCTGTCGACGCCGATCTCTGTACCCTCCCGCGTCAGCAGATGCACGGTGTTGCGGTCGCCGCCCATCACGCCAGTCGCCGGCGAGACGTCGTTGGCGACGATCCAGTCGCAGCCCTTGCGCGCGATCTTGGCCTTGGCATTGTCGATCAGATGCTCGGTCTCGGCGGCAAAGCCGATCACCAGCGGTGGCCGCTTGTCTTGCAGCTTCGAGATCGTCGCCAGGATGTCGGGATTTTCGACCAGTTGCAGCGGCGGCATGCCGGCTGCGGTTTTCTTCAATTTCTGCTCGCCTTCATTGGCGACGCGCCAATCGGCGACCGCTGCGGCAAAGATCGCGATGTCTGCTGGCAGGGCGGCTTCGACCTTGTGCAGCATGTCGCGCGCCGATTCGACCCGGATCACGGTGACACCAGGAAGATCGCGCAATTCGACCGGACCAGAGACCAGCGTGACGTCGGCGCCGGCGGCCTGTGCCGCGGCGGCGATCGCAAAACCCTGCTTGCCGGAAGAGCGGTTGGCGATATAGCGCACTGGATCGATCGGCTCATGGGTCGGCCCCGCGGTGATCAGCACGCGCTTGCCGGCGAGCGGACGCGGGCGCGGCGGACGCAGGATATCGGCGGCTGCGGCGGCGATTTCGGCGGCTTCCGACATCCGTCCGACGCCGGCCTCACCGGCCTCGGCCATTTCGCCGGCATTGGGACCGATCATGGCAACGCCGTCGCGGCGAAGCTGCAGCACGTTGCGGCGGGTGGCGGCGTTGTTCCACATCAGCGGGTTCATGGCAGGCGCCAGCAGGATCGGGCGGTTGGCCGCGAGCAGGATCGCGCTGGCGAGATCGTCGGCATGGCCCTGCGCCATCTTCGCCATCAGGTCCGCGGTGGCCGGCGCCACCACGATCAGATCGCATTCCCGCGCCAGACGAATATGCCCGGCGTCGAACTCGCTCTCGGCATCGAACAGATCTGTGTAGACGCGCTCATGCGACAACGCGCTGGCGGCGAGCGGCGTGACGAATTGCTGCGCGGCCTTGGTCAGCACGCAGCGGACATTGATGCGGCGCTCCTTCAGCCGCCGGATCAGGTCCAGCGACTTGTAGGCGGCGATGCCACCGCCGATGATCAGGGTAACGTAGGCTTCGCCGGTAGCACCGACGGCCCGGGGAGGCGGCATGGGAGCCGCTGCCAGTTGTGGCGGAGTTCTGGAGCCCGGCTGCGCCGGGCGCCCCTGGATCAACTCCCCGAGGATGACCCGGACTTCCTCTTCGACCGAGCGGCCGTTACTGGCCGAGCGCAGCCGCAGATAGGCTTTGACGGTATCGTCGAGTTTTCGGATGGTGATGCTGGCCATGGGCAGGCTCCGGCAAGAACTGACATCATTGATATCAAGGATATGATATCAATGCAATCACATTCTCCAGACCGCGATCAGGACACCGACGAACGCTATCGCGATGATCCAGTGCGCCAGAGTGCGCCAGCGGTCCTCGATTCGGCTCATCGACCCGATGGTCTCGTCCGACAAAATAACACCGTCGCGGACCAGGGTCTCCAGTTGCTCCAGCACGACGACCGCGCGCGATGCAATCGCCGGGACCGAAGCCAGCACCCGGCCGAGCTCGCCAGCGCCGGACATCGCGCCCTGGATGCGTCCGATCGGCCCCAGATTGCGCTCGATCCATTCGCGCACGACGGGATCGGCGACTTTCCAGATGTCGAGCTTGGGATCGAAACCGCGCGCCACGCCTTCGACCACCACCATGGTCTTTTGCAGCAGGATCAGTTCGGGGCGGGTCTGCATGTCGAACAGGCCGGTGATCTCCAACAATAGGGTCAGCAGCTTCGCCATCGAGATTTCTTCGGCGGTGCGATTGTGGATCGGCTCGCCGATGGCGCGGATGGCTTGCGCGAAATTCTCGACCGAGTGGTGTCCGGGCACGTAGCCGGCCTCGAAATGCACTTCGGCGACCCGGCGATAATCGCGCGTGATGAAGCCCAACAGAATTTCGGCCAGGAAGCGGCGTTCCTTCATGCCGAGTCGGCCCATGATGCCAAAATCGACCGCGACCAGGCGGCCGGCATCGTCGAGGAACAGATTGCCGGGGTGCATGTCGGCATGAAAGAAGCCGTCACGCAGCGCGTGGCGAAGAAAGCTCTGGATCACCTTGCGTCCGAGCTCGGGCAGATCGACCTGCGACTCCTCAAGACGCGCGTGATCGCTCAGCGCGATGCCGTCGATCCATTCCATCGTCAGGACATTGTGCGTAGTGCGATCCCAGTCGACGGTGGGTACGCGAAAATCCGGATCGTCGCGGGTGTTCTCCGCCATTTCGGAGAGCGCGGCGGCTTCCAGCCGCAGGTCCATCTCCATCGCCACCGAGCGCGACATCGTATTGATGACCTCGATCAGGCGCAGCCGCCGCGCTTCCGCCGAATGGGCTTCCGCCTTGTGCGCGACATAGAAGAAATCCGCGAGGTCGCGGCGGAAGCGCGCGGCGACATTGGGCCGCAGCACCTTCACC
>WNFM01317452.1_pt2 | contig 17981 bp, 12 predicted proteins | sample 5400271 | NCBI WGS metagenome assembly WNFM01 (sample SAMN13153352, study PRJNA577476) | soil metagenome | isolation source: 60 cm saprolite on Douglas fir-dominated hillslope | place: USA:California | collected 2013-09-17 | reverse complement strand
TAGATCGGCGGCGCCCGCCGTACTTGACTTGAGGGGCGTGCTTCGACCGCGACACCAGCGACGGAGACGAGCCATGGCTAAACACGACCCTGGCAAACCGCCCCGGAAGGGAATCCAGGTCGGCATCGCCGCGCTCCTCGTTTTCATCGTGGTCGGCCTCGTTGGCGGGATCATCTGGTACAATTTCGCGAAATCCGCGAGCCTGACCATCGATACCGCCGAGCGTCTACTGGCGGCGAGCAGCGAGGACACGGTGCACCGGATCGAGCTCTTCTACGAGCCGGTGCTGGCGATCGTCGCTCTCGCCTCGCGCATTCCACAGATCTCGGAGATGACACCGCGCGAACGCGACGACCGGACGGCCCTGGTCATCACCGGGCTGCGCCGCTATCGCCAGTTGTTCTCGCTCTATGTTGGGTACGAGAACGGCGATTTCGACATGATAACCCGCGTCAATGGCCAGGAGCGCAGCGCCGCTCGCAAGAAACTCGGCGCGCCCGACACGGCGTTCTTCGCCCATGAGGTCATCCGCACCGACAGCGACGGCCAGCGGCGCGCGAGCTGGAGCTTCCTGGACGAGAGAGGCGCGCCGATCGAGCAGCGCAGCGCGGTGGAAGCCGCCTATGACCCGCGTGCGCGTCAGTGGTACCGGCTGGCGCATGATGACGACAAGGTGCATCGCAGCGACCCCTACATCTTCGCAGCCAGTCAGGAGATCGGCATCACGCTCTCACGCAAGCTCGACGGCGCGAGCCAAGGCGTTTTCGGTGCCGACCTCGCCCTGCGCGAAGTCTCGAATTTCCTCGCGCAGAAGAAGATCTCGGGCTCGAGCAAGGCTTTTCTCTTCAACAGCCGCGGCGAGATCATCGCGTTTCCCGACGAAGGCAAGATCCAGCGTGCGATCAAGAACGCGGATGAATCGACGCTGGTCCCCACCACCATCGCGAGCCTCGGCGAGCCCGCGATCTCCGCGCTCTATGAGGCCGTGCAGAAGCAGGGCGATGAGCGGATGATGCGCCTCGACGTCGACGGACGCTCCTATCTCTCGCAGGTCGTGCCGATCATGCGGCAAATCGGCGAGGCCGATTACCTTGGCATGGTGGTACCGGTGGATGAGATTACCGCCCCGATCAACCGTATCCGTACCGACGCCCTGATATACTCCCTGGCAGTGCTGCTGCTGGTGCTGCCGCTCTACATCACCCTGGTCTTCGTCTGGCTCGACAGTCGGCTCGGGCGGAGTTCCTTCTCGGCCTCCGACTTCAGGGGCTTGGACGCAAAGGATTTGGAGTAAGTCAGAGTTCTAGGGACACAATACCTAGTCTTGCATCGCCCCACAGAATGGCGGCTCTCCTCCACCAACGGTGGCCCTCCTCCGGAAACAGTCGGCCACCTTATCACCGGCATCGCCGGGGGTTGCTCTTTCGCAGCCGGGTATCGCATCATCGTCTTGCCACGAAGGAGGAGTCCGCGCATGCGTTCGATAGCGTCTCTCGTCCTGCTCGCCGTTGCCGTCATGGGCTGCGCGGCCTCGCAAGAGCCGAAACTCGCCGCCGCCGATCCGAATGGGCCGCTCTGCGCGTTCTCGGGGCTGCCCCCCGCCTCGCCCGAGTGGTCGGCGTGCCTCGCGGCCATGCCGGTCAACCCGGATCGCGATTTGCTCGTCGCGACCATCGCGGCACGGACGGAAGCGGAAGCGAGCGGCGCGCCGGACGTTCGCGCCGAGATGGCGAAACGGACGACGCCGATCTTCACGGAGTCCATGCGCCGCGCGCGGGCGCGCCAGGAAGAGGCCGAGAGCACGGGGAAGGCGGATTGCGGCGCCTGGCATTGGGATGTCGAGAAGGAGCTGTGCCGGCCCTAGGGCGCCGCTGCCGCGGCAGCTCGCTCGCGGCGGCAGACCCCTCACCCTCCCCGCTTCGCGGGGCCCCTCCCTCTCCCGCCCCTTCGACTATCGCTCAGGAGGGAGAGGGAAACGCAGTATCGCCATCGAGCTGAAGATCCGGCGCCGGGCCGCGACGCGGCGGGTGGCGGGGAATCTGTTTTCGGATCGACTATCGCTGTGTTAGCGTTCCGGCAACGACGATGCCGGCAGAGCGGGCTCGCGGCAGCGGACAATAAAGAATCTCATAACCGAACAGGCAGGGGTGGCGACATGCGAGAGCAAGAACTGCGCGCGCAGATTGCGCGGGTAAAGAGCGGCGAGATGTCCCGCCGGTCCTTCGTGCGGCACATGGTGGCGCTGGGGCTGACGGCGCCGATGGCGGGGCTGATGCTGAGCCATGCCGGCGTCGCCCAGACGAAACCAGGCTTCACCTACAAGCCGACCAAGGCCGGCGGCGGCGGCCCGCTCAAGATGCTGTTCTGGCAGGCGCCGACCTTGCTCAACCCGCATTTCGCGGTCGGGACCAAGGATCAGGAAGCCTCGCGCATCTTCTACGAGCCGCTCGCCGGCTGGGACGCGGAGGGCAATCTCGTCCCGTTCCTTGCCGCCGAGATCCCCGACGTCCAGAACGGCGGGCTGGCCGAGGACGGCATGTCGGTGACCTGGAAGCTGAAGCGGGACGTCAAATGGCATGACGGCACGCCCTTCACCGCCGATGACTGCGTCTTCAACTGGGAATATGCCAGCGATCCGGCGACCGCCTCCGTCACCATCGCGTCCTACAAGGACGTCAAGGTCGAGAAGATCGACGACCACACGGTCAAGGTGATCTTCAAGAAGCCGACGCCGTTCTGGCCCGACGCCTTCGTCGGCACGCGCGGCATGCTGATCCCGAAGCATCTCTTCGCGGCCTATAAGGGGGACAAGTCGCGCGACGCGCCGGCCAATCTCAAGCCGGTCGGCACCGGCGCCTTCAAATTCGTCGATTTCAAGCCGGGCGATCTCGTCACCGGCGAGCGCAATCCCGACTATCACGTGAAGAACCGGCCCTATTTCGACACGATCGAGATGAAGGGCGGCGGCGACGCCATCTCGGCGGCGCGCGCGGTGCTGCAGACCGGCGAGTACGATTTCGCGTGGAACCTCCAGGTCGAGGACGAGATCCTGAAGAAGCTGGAGGACGGCGGCAAGGGGCGGGTTGCAATCATCGACGGCGGCAGCATCGAATTCATCCCGATCAATTTCACCGATCCCTGGACGGAGGTGGACGGCGAGAAGTCGAGCCTCAAGACCAAGCACCCGACCCTCGGCGACAAGGCGGTGCGCGAGGCGCTCAACCTCCTCGTCGATCGCGGCTCGGTGGAGAAATTCATCTACGGGCGGACGGGCGTCGCGACGGCGAACTTCCTCAACAATCCCATGCGCTTCCGCTCGAAGACGACGAAATGGGAATACAACATCGACAAGGCCAACAAGATCCTCGACGACGCCGGCTGGAAGCGCGGTGCCGACGGCGTGCGCGCGAAGGACGGCAAGCAGCTGAAATACGTCTACCAGAGCTCGATCAACACGCCGCGACAGAAGACCCAGGCGATCGTCAAGCAGGCCTGCCAGAAGGCCGGCATCGAGGTCGAGCTCAAATCGGTGACGGCGTCGGTGTTCTTCTCGTCCGATGTCGCCAACCCCGACACCTATACGCATTTCTACTGCGATCTCGAAATGTACACGACGAGCATGACAGAGCCCGACCCGGCGCTGTTCATGAACCAGTACACCTCGTGGGAGGCGGCGACCAAGGAGAACAAGTGGCAGGGGCGCAACATAGCGCGCTGGCGCAGCGACGAGTACGACAAGACCTATCGCGCCGCCGAGGGCGAGCTCGATCCGGTGAAGCGCGCCGCGCTCTTCATCAAGATGAACGAGCTGGTGATCGCCGATATCGTGGTCATTCCGGTGGTCTATCGCCCGAACATCCGAGGCGTCGAGAACAAGCTGAAGCTGACGCTCAGCGGCTGGGACAACGACATGTACATGGTCTCGGACTGGTATCGCGAGGCATGATCGAGGTGGCCGCGCCGGCAAGACCCGGCGCGGGAAAGCCCTGATGGGACGCTATCTGCTGCGGCGACTGCTGATCGCGGTGCCGAGCCTCATCGGCATCAGCATCGTGCTGTTCACCGTCCTGGCGCTGGCGCCCGGCGATCCCTTCGGCGAGCTCGCCTCCAACCCGGCCGTGCCGCCCGAGGTGCGCCTGGCGCTGCGCGTCAAGTTCGGCATGGACGACCCGGTGCTGCTGCGCTATGTCCGCTGGCTGGCGGCGATGCTGCACGGCGATTGGGGCTTCTCCTTCGTCAGCCGCGTCGACGTCGACACCCTGATCTGGCAGCGCCTGCCGGCGACGCTCTTCGTCATCGGCTCCTCGCAGGTGCTGGCGCTGCTGATCGCCCTGCCGGTCGGCGTCTACGCCGCGACGCGGCCCTATTCCCTCTTCGACCAGATCGCCAACACCTTCGCCTTCATCGGCTTCTCGCTGCCGACCTTCTTCACCGGGCTGCTCTTCATCCTGGTGTTCAGCATCCATCTCGGCTGGCTGCCCTTCGTCTATCGCTCCGACCTCGCCGCCAGCGGCTGGCGCTGGTACTGGGAGGAGTTCCGCCAGGCGATCATGCCGATCGCCGTGCTCGGCATGTTCCAGGGCGCCTCGTGGACGCGCTACACCAGAGCCGCGGTGCTCGACGTGATCCGCCTCGACTACGTCTCGACGGCGCGCGCCAAAGGGCTGCGCGAGGGCACGGTGGTGCTGCGGCACGTCGTGCGCAACGCGCTCATTCCGGTGGTGACGCTGGTGGCGCTGCAATTGCCGACCATCTTCGGCGGCGCCATCATCACCGAGCAGATCTTCCGCGTGCCCGGCATCGGCTCGCTGCTCATCAGCTCGATCCTCGCCAACGACACGCCGGTCATCATGGCGGTGACCTTCGTCTTCGCCTGCCTCGTCATCCTGTTCAATCTGATCGCGGACATCCTCTATGGCTGGCTCGACCCCCGCATCGCTTACCGCTGACCCCGGGGCGGCGCGCGAGGGTCTCGCGCCGCAGGTCTCGCCGGCGCGCGACGCCTGGCGGCGCTTTCGCCGGCATCGCCTGGCCGTGCTCGGCGCCGTCGTCCTTATCGTCATGACGCTCGCCGTGGTGCTGGGGCCGAGCCTGTGGAAGGTGTCGATCAACGACATCGACTTCACCGCGCGCCTCGAGACCTCGACGCCGACGCATCCCTTCGGCACCGACGATCTCGGCCAGGACCTCTTGGCCCGCATGCTCTATGGCGGGCGCATCTCGCTCGCGGTCGGCCTCGGCGCGATGATGGTCGCGGTCTTCGTCGGGACGCTGATCGGCGCCGTCGCCGGCATCTCGCGCGGCAGCGTCGACGCGGCGCTGATGCTGCTGACCGATCTCTTCCTGTCGCTGCCGCAGCTGCCGCTCCTCCTCCTCCTCATCTATCTCTTTCGCGACGCGCTGAAGGGGCTGGCGGGGCCGGAGGGCGGCGTCTTCATCCTCGTCGTCGCGGTGATCGGCGGCTTCCGCTGGATGCCGGTGGCGCGGCTGGTGCGGGCGCAGTTCATGTCGTTGCGCGAGAAGGAGTTCGTCGAAGCGGCGCGCGCCCTCGGCGCCTCGACGCTGCGCCAGGTCATGCGCCACATCCTGCCCAACGCGCTCGGTCCGGTGATCGTCGCCGGCACGATCAACGTCGCCGAGGCGATCATCGCGGAATCGACGCTCTCGTTCCTCGGGCTCGGCTTCCCGCCGGACATCCCGACCTGGGGGCGGCTGCTCTACGACGCCAAGGACTATCTCGACATCGCGCCGCACTGGGCGCTGATCGCGGGCTCGGCGATCTTCCTCGCCGTGCTGGCGATCAATTTCGTCGGCGACGGGTTGCGCGACGTGCTCGACCCGCGCCGGGTCCTGTGACCGCCATGGCGACCGCGCCCGCGTCGGCCAGCGGCCCCCTGCTCGACATCATCGGACTTAAGACGCATTTCAGCACCGATGACGGCGTGGTGCGGGCGGTCGACGGCGTCGACATCCGCATCGGGCGGGGCGAGACGGTGGGCGTCGTCGGCGAATCCGGCTGCGGCAAGACCGTCACCGCCCATTCCGTGCTGAAGCTGATCCCGATGCCGCCCGGCCGCATCGTCGCCGGGCGGATTCTCTGGCAAGGCCGCGATCTCGTGCCGCTCGACGCCGCTGCGATGAGCCTCATCCGCAGCAAGGAGATCGCCATCATCTTCCAGGAGCCGATGACCTCGCTCAACCCCGTCTACACGGTGGGCGAGCAGATCGCCGAGGCGCTCCGCGCGCATGACGAGCTGCCGCACCGCGCGGCGATGGACCGGGCCGTCGAGATGCTGGAGCTCGTCCATATCGCCAACGCGGCGAAGCGGGCGAACGACTATCCCCACCAGTTCTCGGGCGGCATGCGCCAGCGGGTGATGATCGCGATGGCGCTCGCCTGCAACCCGAAGCTGCTCATCGCCGACGAGCCGACCACCGCGCTCGACGTCACCATCCAGGCGCAGATCCTCGATCTCCTGCAGGAGATGAAGTCGCGCTTCGGCATGGCGATCATGCTGATCACCCATGCCATGGGCGTCGTCGCCGAGACGGCGCAGCGCGTCGTCGTCATGTATGCCGGACGGGTGGTCGAGGAAGCCGATGTCGAGCAGCTCTTCGAGGCGCCGCGCCATCCCTACACGCAAGGCCTCATCCGCTCGATCCCGCGCATCGACCGGGGGGCCGGGCGCAAGGCGCGGCTCGAGGCGATCGCCGGCACCGTGCCGAGCCTGCTGAACCCGGCCCCGGGCTGCCGCTTCGCGCCGCGCTGCCGCTTCGCCGCCGCCGCGTGCCTCGAGGCGTTGCCGGCGTTGCGCGAGGTCGCCCCCGGCCACAAGGTCGCCTGCGTGCTCTACTGATGGATGGGAATGACGGCGCCGTGACCCAACCCCTGCTCCGCGTCAAGGACCTGGTGAAGAACTTCCCGGTGAAAGGCGGGTTCTTCGCGCGCGCGGTCGACCAAGTCCATGCCGTCGATCATGTCAGCTTCGAGGTCGCGGACGGCGAGACGCTCGGCGTCGTCGGCGAGTCCGGCTGCGGCAAGTCGACGACCGGCCGCTGCGTGCTGCGCCTGATCGAGCCGACCGCCGGCGAGATCTGGTTCGAAGGCCAGAACGTCACGGCGCTCGACCGCACGGCGCTGCGCTCGCTCGCCCGCGACATGCAGATCATCTTCCAGGACCCCTATGCCTCGCTCGACCCGCGGATGACCGTCGGCGCGATCATCGGCGAGGCGCTCACCATCCACCGCCTGGCGAAAACGGCGCGGGAGCATCGTGACCGGGTGGTTCAGCTGCTCGAAACCGTCGGCTTGAAGCCGGATCACATGCGCCGCTATCCGCACGAGTTCTCGGGCGGCCAACGCCAGCGCATCGGCATCGCGCGCGCCCTCGCGGTGGAGCCGAAGCTGATCGTATGCGACGAGCCCGTCTCGGCGCTCGACGTGTCGATCCAGGCGCAGGTGATCAATCTCTTGGAGGATTTGCAGCAGCAATTCGGCTTGACCTACATCTTCATCGCCCACGACCTCTCGGTCGTCGAGCACATCAGCGACCGCGTCGCGGTCATGTATCTCGGGCGCATCGTCGAGATCGCATCGGCGCAGGACCTCTACGCCAATCCGCTGCACCCCTATACAGAGGCGCTGCTCTCGGCGGTGCCGATCCCCGATCCCAAGGTGAAGCGTCGGCGGATCGTCCTGCCGGGCGAGGTGCCGAACCCGATCGCGCCGCCGACCGGTTGCCATTTCCATCCCAGATGTCCGATCCGCGAGCTGCCGCTCTGCGCGACCGAACGGCCGGAACTGAAGGCGGACGCAAGCGGACACCAAGTCGCCTGTCACTTGCGGGGCTGAGCCGGCGGCACGCGCCCACCGCCCGATCCCCTTGACAGCCGCGTATCGCAAGGTGACCTTCCGGCCGCGACACACGAAACCAGCCGAGACATCGTGACAATTCCCGACTCCCCGACCGACACCCCCGACGCGCCGCTCGCGGGGCTGCGCGTCCTTGAGTTCACCCAGGCGATCATGGGGCCGAGCGCGGGGTTGATCCTCGCCGATCTCGGCGCCGACGTGATCAAAATCGAGCCTCCGCCGGGCGGCGATCCGACGCGCAAGCTGACCGGTTTCGCGGCCGGGTTCTTCGGCTATTTCAACCGCAACAAGCGCAGCATCGCGATCGATTTGAAGAGCCAGGCGGGGCTCGATCTCGTCCACCGCCTCGCCGAGCGCAGCGACATCGTCGTCGAGAATTTCGCGCCCGGCACGATGGAGCGGCTCGGCTGCGGCTATGAGGCGCTGGCGTCGCGCAACAAGCGCCTCATCTATTGCGCGCTCAAGGGGTTCCTCAGCGGCCCCTACGAGCACCGCCCAGCGCTCGACGAGGTGGTGCAGTTCATGGGCGGCCTCGCCTATATGACGGGGCCGGCGGGGCAGCCCTTACGCGCCGGCACCTCGGTCGTCGACATCATGGGCGGCACGATGGGCGTCGTCGCCATATTAGCCGCGCTGCGTGAGCGCGACGTCACCGGCAAGGGGCAGAAGGTCAAGTCGGCGCTCTTCGAATCGACCGTTTTCATGATGGGCCAGCACATGGCGGGCGGCGCCATCATGGGCGAGATCGTCCAGCCGATGCCGGTCAAGCGCGGCGGCTGGGGCGTCTATCAGACCTTCAAGACAGCCGATGACGACCAGGTCTTCGTCGGCGTCACCAGCAACAATCATTGGAAGCGCTTCTGCGAGGTGTTCGGCCTCGCCGAGCTCTATGCCGATCCGCGGCTCAACTCCAACGAGGCGCGCGTCGCGGCGCGGCCGTGGATGACGCCTGAGATCGCCTCGGCGCTGGCGCGTCTGCCCAAGGCCGAGGTCCTGCGGCGCTGCGAGCTCGCCAACATCCCCTTCGCGCCGGTCGCCAAGGTCGAGGATCTCTTCGACGACCCGCATCTTCTCGCCAGCGGCGCCCTGCTCGACAGCGTGCTGCCCGGCGACATCCACACCAAGCTGCCGCGCCTGCCGATCGAGATCGGCAGCCATCGCCTCGGCGTGCGCCGCCATGCGCCTGGGATCGGCGAGCAGACGGCGGAGATATTGGGCGAGATCGGGCTCGATGCGGAAGCGGTGGCGGCGCTGGCGAAGGAAGGCGTGGTCTTCACCGAGCGCGCGTGAGGCGGCGGCGAGCTCGCCATTGCCGGCAGAGATTTGGGGCGGGCGCCCTGCGTCCTTCGAGACGCGGCCCTTCGCGACGCTCAGGACCGCTCCTCAGGATGAGGTAGACCGTTCCTGCCACGCTGAGATCGTCCTCATCCTGAGGAGCGCCGCAAGGCGCGTCTCGAAGGACGCGCGACGATTATGCAGGCAGCGGCGCCGTCACCAGGGCGGCGACCAGATGCCGACCATGAACAAGAGGACGAGATAGACGCCGATCGTCGCCATGGTGCGCAGCGGTCGCGAGCGCAGGGGGCGGAAATCCGTCGCTGCGAAGCCGAGATTCTTGAGATGCTCCTCGAGATCGCCGCTCACCCATGAGTTGCGCAAGAGGGCGCGCGCGAGAAACAGCGTGAGCTGCTCGTTGAACTCCGCGCATTGCGTCTTGAAGGCGATGCGGGCCTCCCTCACGGATTCCAGCGCGCGTTGCCGATCGGCCGGTACCTGGGCCGAGAAGGCGAAGAACGCGGTGGCTTGCGCGATGAATTTTCCGAAGCCCCGCTCGAACTCCGCCGTCTCGGCGGAAAACTTCTCGAAGAAGCGCTGGAACCCCGGCCCCGCCTTGAGATGCTGAATCTCGACATAGAGCGAGACGTTGCGCGTGAAGCGCGCGCGTGCCGAATCGCTGGCGACGAAGCGCAGCTCGTCGATCAGGCTGTCGGGAATGAAGCTGCCCTGGATGTAATCGACGATCGAGCGCTGGAAGGGACCGGCGGCGACATAGAGCGATCGCTTGAGCAAGGAAGCCAGCTGATCGAGGCAGGCCGGCATGCCGCCGAGCGCATGGAAGAACTCGAGCACGAATTCGTCGATTTTCGCCACGCCGGGGAGGTTCGGCAGCAGCGTCGTCACGATGAGCGCGGCGGCGTAAGGCGCCAGCAGCGCGGCGGCGCCCGGCGCGAGCGCGGCGCCGCCCGCCAGCAGGTCGGCAAGGGCCGCCGACGCGGCGATCGCCTTCGCCAGGGCGGCATAGACGGCAAGGATTGCGAGGGTATAGGCGCCCCGGCTGGCATAGAGCTGGAGACGGGTGGTCGAAACCTGGTTGATCCCGGGCGCGGCGAAGCGGCCCCAGGCCTGAGCCATGACGAGCATGCCGGCGGCTGCCGTCGGGAAAAGGTCGCCCATGTTTCCCCTCCACCTCGGTCGAGCCCGATGTCAAGGCTCTCCTAGGACACCCTCCCTAATGAGGTCATCTTGAGCCGAGTTTCGTGACAGATCAACGGCTCGTTCCAATAAATTAACGCAACACAGCATCACGACGGTGTGAAACGGCTCACTTAGCGATAGATTCGCGGCCTGGAGCCGAAGCATCCCCCGCCGGGCTTCGGGGCCCGCCACCCACACTTCAGAGTATCTTCACCTCCCCCGGCCATAGTCGGGGGATGACCCGCCGCAGCCACCTCGCCACCCTCCTTGTCGCCGGCTCGCTCGGCCTCGCCGCCTGTCAGCAGCAGGCCGCAACGGTGTCGCTCGACGAGGCGAAGACGATCACCGCGGCGTTCCAGGGCCAGGGCTTCGTGCCGCCGCCGCGCAGCATCGCCGATATCAGCGCCATACTCGACCAGGAGCGGCCCGACCCGGCCGTCGCTTCGCGCGCCCGCGAAGCCGCCGATGCAACGCCGGCGCCCGGCCTCAGCGACAACGACCTCGCGACCTTCCACCTCCATCGTGGCATCGCCGCCGGCGATGTCGGCCGCGCCGACCAGCGCCTCGCCGATGCCCGTGCGGCGGCGCGGCTCGCCAGCGCGAACCATCCCGACATCGTGCGGATCATGGCGCTGCTCGCCCTCTCCGAAAGCCGCGCCGGCAATATCCCGGCAGCCATCGCCGCCCGCCAGGCCCAGGCGCGCGCCGTGCCGCCGGGCGCCGAGGGCAAGGCCTTCGAAGCCTATGGCGAGATCGCCGCCCTGAACGCGCGGCTCGGCGATCTCGCCGAGGCGGAGCGCACGCTTGCCGCCGCCGAGATGCTCCTCAAGGGGCTGCGGACGCACAAGACCTACGCGATCTACGGCGATCTCTGGGAGCAGTATCTGCTCGAGGCGAAGGGCGCCGTGGCGCGCATCGCCGGCCGGCTCGCCGAGGCCGAGACCGACTACCGCCAGGCCGTCGCGCGGATGACGGGGGCGATCCGCAAGAGCGCCGCGATGTCGAGCCCGCCGCCGCCCGGCGCCTTCGAGACAAGGCTCGACATCCTGACCGCCGCGCTCGCCGGCGTGCTCGCCGAAGAGGGACGACCGGTCGAGGCCGAGGTCGAGATGCGCCGCGCCCTCCTCAACCAGCTCGGCCGGCGCGGCCGCGACGCCACGGAATCAGCGAGCGCGACGCTCGCCCTCGCCGCCATCATCCATCAGCAGGGGCGTTACAAGGAGGCCGAGCAGCTGGCCCGCGCCGCGCTCGCCATGTCGATCGCCGCCGGCAATGTCGAGACCTCCTGGGCGATCGCCGAGGCGCGCAGCCGCATCGCGCGCACGCTTCTCGCGCAGGAACGATGGAGCGAGGCGCGGCTGACCTATGACGCGCTGCGCGCCGGGCTCGGCGGCGACGCCGCCGGCGAGGCGCGCTTCCTTACCGGCGATCTCGGCTATGCCGGCGCCCTGCTGCGCACCGGCAACGGCGCCGCGGCGCTGCCCAATATCGCGGCGATCCTCGCCCTGCGCAGCCAGCGCCTCGGCGAGCGCCATCCCGAGACGATCCTGGCGCGCGGCTATCTCGCCGCCGCGCTGGCGGCCGCCGGGCAGAACGAGCGGGCGCTGGCCGAGTTTACGACGGCGCTGCCCGCCTTCCTCACGCGCGCCCGCCAGCGCGACGAGCAGACCGACGCGGGCGACCGCGATCTCGGCATCCAGCTCGTGCTCGAGGCGGCGATGGCTTTCCTCGCCGACAACCCGGCGCTCGCCCGGCGCGCGGCGGCGGGCGGCGATCCCGCCGGCGAGATCTTCCGCCTGGCCGATGCGGCGCGCGGCCGCGCCGTCCAGCGCGCCATCGCCGCGGCGGGCTTGCGCACCAGCGGCAGCGATCCCGCCCTCGCCGACCTCGTGCGCCGCGAGCAGGACAGCGAGAAGCAGATCGGCGCGCGGCTCGCCATGCTGGCCGATGCGCTGTCGCTGCCGAGCGCGCAGCAGGACGCCGCCGCACTGGCGACGCTGCGCGGCGCGCTCGAGACGCTGCGCGCGGCGCGGGCGACTTTGCGCGACGAGATCGAGAAGCGCTATCCCGACTATGCCGATCTGGCGACGCCGCGGCCGGCCAAGATCGAGCAGGTCCGCCAGGCGCTGCACGACGGCGAGGCGCTGGTCGCCTTCTATGCCGGGCCGCAGCGCAGCTTCATCTGGGCGGTGCCGAAGGACGGGCCGGTCGCCTTCGCCGCCGTTCCGCTCGGCGCCGACGCGCTCGCCGCCATGGTGGCGCAGCTGCGCCGCTCGCTCGATCCCAATGCCGGCGCGCTCGGCGACATCCCTGAATTCGACACGATGCTGGCGCACCGGCTCTACGCGGCGCTGCTGCAGCCCGTCGAGGCGGGCTGGAAGGGCGCAAGGAACCTCATCGTGGTGCCGCATGGTGCCCTCGCGCAATTGCCGCTCGGCCTCCTCGTGACCAAGCCGATCGCGACGCCGCCCGAGCGGCCGGGCCAGGCTCTCTTCGCCGGCTACAAGACGGCGCCGTTCCTGGTACGCGAGACGACGGTGACGCAGCTCCCCGCGGTCGCCACGCTGGCGGCGCTGCGCGCCCTGCCGCGGGGCATTGCGGCGCGCCGCGCCTTCGCCGGCTTCGGCGATCCCTGGTTCAATCTGAAAGAGGCGGCCGAGGGGCGCAGCGGCACGGTCGGGGTCGCCTCGGCCGAGATCGCCTCGGCCGAGCTGGCGATGCGCGGCACGCTGCGCATGCGGGCGGCGCCGGCGACGACGCAACTCGCCAACGCCGATCTCGCGATGCTGCCGCGCCTGCCGGAGACCGCCGACGAGGTCCGCGACGTCGCCGCGGCGCTGCACGCCGACCCGGAGACGGACATCTTCCTCGGCGCCGCTGCGAGCGAGACGCAAGTGCGCGCGATGAAGCTCGACGACCGCCGCGTCATCATGTTCGCGACGCACGGGCTGGTGCCCGGCGATCTCAAGGGGCTGGCGCAGCCGGCCCTCGCTCTCTCGGCGCCTGAGGTCGTCGGCAGCGGCGGCGACGGATTGTTGACGATGGAAAAGATTCTCGGCCTCAAGCTCGACGCCGACCGTGTCCGGATTGGGCCGCGCCTTCTTCTATGCCGGGGCACGCGCCCTCATGGTCACCAACTGGCCGGTCGAGACGAGCTCGGCGCGGCTGCTCACCACCGATACGTTCCGCCGCCAGGCGGCCGAGCCGGCGCTGCCGCGCGCCGAGGCATTGCGCCAGGCCATGCTCGCCCTGATCGACGGGCCGGGCGTCGTCGATCCGCAAGGCCGCGTCGTCTTCTCCTACGCCCACCCGATCTTCTGGGCGCCCTTCAGCCTGGTCGGCGACGGCGGCTGAGGTTCCGGCTTTGCGGGGGAAATGCCCCGTTCCCCTGTCCCCCGGGAGAGGGTGAGGGTTAGGGAACTCTGACGAGTCAGGTTGGCGCCGTCATGAGTGCGGCGCCAGCCCTCACCCTGCCCTCTCCCAGGGGGAGAGGGTTCAAAAAGGAGTCCTCTCCCAGGGGGGAGAGGGTTCGAAAAGGAGTCCTCTCCCGGAGGGAGAGGGTTTTAGCGCTCACCCCGCGCGGGCGACCCGGCGGCGCGGCTTGTTGCCAGCCAGGCGGTTGGCGATGCGGCGCTGAAATTGATCAGCCCCGCCTTGCTCGCGCCGATCTGCATGCCCTCGACCATCGCGATGTCCTCGCGGTTGGTCTTCTGCCAGAGCGCCATCACCCGCTCGCGCGCCGGCGCGAGATCGGCGGCGAGCGCCGCCTCGCCGACGAAATAGAAATGGAAGCTCTCGGCGGTGCGGTCGGTGGCGAGCGGATCGACGCCGAAGACGAAGAGATAATCGGGGTGGATGCCGAGCATCAGATTGGGCAGCAAGGTCGGGTATTCGGCGATCGTCTGCTGCGCCTTGCTGAGGCCGGGGAAGCGCGGCAGCTCGGCATGGCCGACGGTCTTGGGATCGTAGAGATGGCTGCCTTGGCCGAGATAGAGATCCTCGACCATGCTGTAATGCACCTCCATCTTGGAGGCGCGGTTGAGGGTGGGATGGGCCCAGGGCAGATGGTAGCTCTCGAGGAAGTTCTCGATCGCGAGCTTCCAATTGGCCGCCAGCTCGAAGGTGCAGGAGCCGCCATGGCGCAGCTTGGTCATGTCGTAATGCGCCCAGCGCGCGCTTAAGGGCGCCAGGGTGCGCGCGAGGGGCGGCGCCTTGCCCGAGAGATTGATGAAGACGAGATCGTTCCAGACCTCGCAGGCGATGCGCTCCAGCCCCATCTTCGAGCGGTCGATGCCGGGGCTGTCATGGTCCTCGGGGCCGCTGAAGCAGGGCGTGCGGGTCAGTGTGCCGTCGAGCGCATAGGTCCAGGAATGGTAGCGGCAGACCAGCATCGGCCGGCGCTTCTGCGGCTCGGCGACGAGCTGCACGCCGCGATGGCGGCAGACGTTGTGAAAGGCGTTGATGCGGTCGTCCTTGTCGCGGACGAGCAGGACCGGCAGCCCGGCGACGGTGATCGGCAGCACGTCGCCGCGATGGGGCAGCTGGGCGCCGACGGCGGCGAACACCCAATCCTCGGTGAAGAAGCTCTTGCGCTCGGCCTCGAGGACCGTATCTTCGGTATAGGCGGCGTTCGGCAGACAGATCGCCTCACCGGTCGGACGATTGATCGCCGCGATCATTTCCGGCGACAGGACATCCGCGACGCTCATCCCTTGCTCTCCTTCGGTTGGTGGCCGTAGTCGGTGGCTGGCGCGCCATGATGGCATAGGCGCGGCGCAAACGCACGCCGGCTTCGCGCAAAATCGACGCAAGCGCGGAATCCGCTCGCCGCACCCCGCCGGTTCCGGCAATCTTGTCCGCGACGACACCGACCCGGGGGGGCGTGATGCCAAGCAATCCAGATTTTCTCAACCTGTTCCGCCACGAGACCACGATCGTCAAGCTGGCGCCCGGCGAAGCCTTGTTCAGCGAGGGCGAGCCGGCCTCCTGCATGTATGTCGTGCGCTCGGGAACCGTCCGCGTCTCGACCGGCACGACGGTGCTGGAGGAGTTCGGCCCCGGCAGCATACTCGGCGAGATGGCGCTCATAGAGGATTCGCCGCGCAGCGCCACTGTCACCGCGGTCAGCGATTGCGAGATCGCCGTGGTCGACCGCCATCGCTTCCTCTTCCTGGTGCAGCAGACGCCGAGCTTCGCCCTCAACGTCATGAAGGTGCTGTCGCACCGGCTGCGCGAGATGAACCGGCGATACCGCTACTGAAGGCCCCTATTGATTGACCGGCCGGGCTGATATCGTTCGCCCCGGCTTAAGGAGGCGGCTTAAGGAGGCCGGCTTAAGGAGATCGTGGTGAAGACACAGGCGCGCGTGGTGGTGATCGGCGGCGGTGCCGTCGGTTGCTCGATACTCTACCATCTGACGGCGGCGGGCTGGACCGACGCGGTGCTGCTCGAGCGCGACGAGCTGACATCGGGCTCGACCTGGCATGCGGCGGGGCTGCTGCCGCTCTTCAACATGTCCTACGCCACCGGCCAGATGCACAAATACTCGATCGATCTCTATACGCGGCTGGCCGAGGAATGGGGCCGCGACGTCGGCTTCCGCCGCGTCGGCAATCTGCGCATGGCGCGCACGCAGGACCGGATGGACGAGTTCGAGACCTATGCCACCACCGCCGACACGATCGGCGTGGCCTATGAATGGTGGCGCCCTGGGGATATCAAGGACCGCTTTCCGCTGGTCAATGTCGAAGGGCTGGTCGGCGCCCTCTTCCACCCGACCGACGGCTATATCAACCCGGCCGACATCACCATGCTGCTGGCCGATGCGGCGCGCAAGAACGGCGCCACCATCTACCGCAAGACCGAGGTGCAGGCGATCGAGCGCCTGCCCTCCGGCGAGTGGCGGATCAGGACCGACAAGGGCGACATCACCTGCGGCACGGTGGTGAGCGCGACCGGCAATCACGCGCGCCGCACCGCCGCCATGGTCGGGCTCGACATCCCGGCCGTCCCGGTCGAGCACCAGTACATCGTCACCGACGAGATCCCGGCGATCACCGAATGGCGCAAGGCGGGCAATCCCGAGCATCCCGTGCTGCGTGACGCCGATGCGCGCTGGTACATGCGCGAGGAGCGCGGCGGCCTCATCCTCGGCCCCTACGAGAAGGGCGCGCCGGCCTGGGCGGTGCATGGCGTGCCGGCGAGCTTCCACGCCGATCTCCTGCCGCCCGATCTCGACCGCCTCGAATGGCATATCGAGGAGGCCTTCCATCGCATGCCGTGCTTCGCCGAGGGCGGCGTCAAGACGGTCTATAACGGGCCGATCGCCTATACGCCGGACGGCAACCCGCTGCTCGGCCCGGCGCCCGGCCTGCGCAATTTCTACCTCGCCGAGGGCTTCTCCTTCGGCATCACCGCGGCGGGCGGCGCCGGCTATTACCTGACCCAGATGATCACCGCGGGCGAGGCCGAGATCGACACGCTGGCGGTCGATCCGCGCCGCTTCGGCCCCTACGCGACCTTGCCCTATGCGGTGAAGAAGAACGAGGAGACCTACGAGCACGTCTTCGTGCTGCATTATCCCGACGAGGAGCGTCCCGCCGCGCGGCCGCTGCGCACGACGCCTTCCTATGATCGGCTGAAGGCGCGCGGCGCCGTGTTCGGCCAGCGCTTCGGCTGGGAGCGCGCCAATTTCTTCGGCCCGAAACCGGCGGACGAGCCCGGTTTCAAGGAGCAATGGTCGTTCCGCCGCAGCAATTGGTGGCCGTACGTGAAGGCGGAGGCCGAGGCGATCCGCCACAATGTCGGCCTCATCGAAGCCTCGACCTTCGCCAAGTACCAGGCGACCGGGCGCGGCGCCGATGCCTGGCTCGACCGGCTGATCGCCAACCGGCTGCCGCAGAAGCCGGGCCGCATCCAGCTCACCCATGCCTGCACCAAGCGCGGCGGCGTGCGCTCGGAATTCACCATCATGCGCGACGGCCCGGAAGCGCTCTATCTGGTCGGTGCCGGCGCGGCGGAGTCCTACGATTGGGATTACCTGACGCGCCGTCTGCCGGAAGACGGCTCGGTGCAGCTGCAGAAGGTGACCAACCAGATCGGCGTGCTCGTCGTCGCCGGGCCGAAAGCGCGCGCCGTGCTCGCTCCGCTGGTCGACGGGCTCGACCTCTCCAATGCCGGCTTCCCCTGGCTCACCGGGCGGCACTGCACGGTCGGCCTGGCACCGGTCCGGCTGATGCGCGTCAATTACGTCGGCGAGCTCGGTTGGGAGATCCATCATCCGATCGAGTACCAGAACCATCTCTTCGACGCGCTCGAGGCGGCCGGGCGCGACTTCGACATCAAGCTGGTCGGCATGCGGGCGATGAACTGGCTCAGGCTGGAGAAATCCTACCGCGCCTGGGGCACCGAGCTCTCGAAGGAGGTGACGGCGCTGGAAAGCGGCCTCGACCGCTTCGTGCGGCTCGACAAGGCGGTCGATTTCATCGGCAAGACAGCGCTCGCGGTGCAGAAGCAGTCCGGCGCGCTGAACTGGCAGCTGGTGACGCTGCTGATCGACGGGCCGGACGATGCCGATCCCTGGGGCGTCGAATCGGTGTGGGCGGGCGACAAGCCGGTCGGACGGGCGACCGGC